>Ga0302325_10006093_pt1 | contig 27241 bp, 28 predicted proteins | sample Palsa_T0_2_FD_201948 | JGI IMG/M metagenome (GOLD analysis project Ga0302325, IMG submission 201948) | Peat permafrost microbial communities from Stordalen Mire near Abisko, Sweden - Palsa_T0_2 | ecosystem: Environmental > Terrestrial > Soil > Palsa > Peat permafrost | place: Sweden: Abisko... | reverse complement strand
CTACGCCCGGCTCTCCGAGACCCCGAACGACTTTCCGGCGCTCTCCAAGGCCGTGCTCGCCATGCAGCTGCGCGAGCCCAACTACACGCCGGACGACTTGGCCGCGATCAAGGGGCCGCGGATCGCCATCGTCGACGGCGCGCATGAGGAGTTCATCCTGCGCCAGCACACCGAGTACCTGGCGCGCACCATTCCTGGCGCCAGGCTGATCATCCTGCCGGACGTCAGCCACTTCGCCCCAATACAGGACCCGGACGCCTTCAATGCCGCCATGATCGGGTTCCTCGATGGCGCATCTGGCGCTGAGCCGGCGCCGCCCGCCGGGGCGACGGGGCAGGGAAGCGGCAACACAGGGAGCGGACCATGAGCGAGACCATCACCGGCGGCTGCCTTTGCGGCGCGCTACGCTACGAGGCCGTCGGCGAGCCGACGTTCGCGGGCTGCTGCTTCTGCGGCGACTGCCGCAAGGCCTCCGGCGGCGGATCGATCGGTTTCATGGGCTTTCCCGCCAGCGCCGTGCGTTTCAGCGGCCCCACCCGGCAGTTCAGCTCGAAGGCGCTCAGGGGCGAGGCCACCCGCAACTTCTGCCCGACCTGCGGCGGTCTGGTGTTCGGCGGTATCGTCGGCCAGAGCGACTCCCACACCGTCTACGCCGGCTCCCTCGACGACCCGTCTGGCTTCCGGCCGACCATGGCTATCTTCAACCGCGACCGACCAGCCTGGGCGACGCTGCCGCCGGGTCTGACGGTGTTCGATACGATGCCGACGCAGGAATGAGGCCCGAAGCTGACAGGAGGTGTCAGTTGAGCCAGGGTACGGTGCGTCGGCGATCGAACGGAGGGCGGGATGAGCGGATCGGGCGAACAGGGCGATCCGTGGAAGCTGCAGACCCCGCCGCAGACTTCTGAGTACGAAGCTTGGCGCGACGAGGCCGCGTCGCCGCCTGCGCTCTTCGTCCAGGTCGGCGCAACTCGGCTCTCCTACCAACTGCGCGGTATCGACGATCTGCACGCGATGCTGAAGTCGCGCGGCGGCTGGGTCGAGCTGGGCAATGCGGACGAGGGCAAGCCGGTGAAGGAGGGCTCGGTGGAGGCCTGGGCCCGCGCCGAGGACAATCCGGTCGGCGGCTACTACGGCCTGCGCAAGGGCTACCGCGGCCGCTTCGCCAACTACGTGACGCCCGTGCTCGAACGGATGGGCCTGGTCGAGCTGGAGCACGGGCCGCGCAACAACCGAGTGCGGGCGAAGTAGCCCTCAGGTCGGCGGGACCTCGGCGATATCGGCTGCGGCGGCCCTGGCCGAGCTCGACCACGCCGCGCCGGCCGCCGCGGCGATCACCACGGCGACGCCGGCGATCTGGGCGAGCCTGAGGTGCTGGCCCAGCAGCACCCACCCCGACAGCACCCCGAACGCCGGCTCGACGCTGGTGAAGGTGGCGAAGCTCCGCGCCGGCAGGCGGGGCAGGGCGTAGAGCTCGAGCGAGAACGGGATCGCGGTGGAGAGCAGCGCCACCAGCAGCGCCATCGGCAGCAGCGCCGGCGACAGCAGGGCGGTCCCGGCTTGCGCGATGCCCACCGGCAGCACCAGGATCGCGGCAATGCTGGCCGCCAGCGCGCCGGTCGATCCGCCGAACGCCGCACTGGCGATGCGGCCGCACAGGATGTAAGCGGCCCAGGCGACCGCGGCGCAGAGAGCGAAAGCGACTCCCTCGAGGTCGATGTCCGAGGTGCGCGCGCCACTGCCGACCAGACACCAGACGCCCACCGCCGCCAGCCCGGCCCAGACCAGGTCGATCAGCCGTCTTGTGCCGAACACCGCCACCGCCAGCGGTCCCAGGAATTGCAGGGCGATGGCGACGCCGAGCGGCAGGCGGCTCTGGGCGAGGTAGAACATCAGGACGGCGCCGCCCGTCGCCGCGCCTAGGCCGAACAGCGGCAGCAGGGGTGCAGGCCGCGGCCAGTTCCGCCAAGGCCGCGCGATCGCAAGCAATATCAAAGCGCCCAGCAGCAGGCGCAGCGCCGCAGCGCCTTGGGGTCCGATCGCTGCGAACATGGTCTTCGCGCCGGCCGCGCCGACCTGGAAGCAGGCCATCGCGCACAGCGTGGCCAGGAGGGGCAGGGCGCTCCCGCCCGACTTGTTCGCCATCGGCCACAGCTATCACCGTCCGTTGGCCAAGCAAGCCTGACTTCAGCGCTGGTGTGTTCCTCTTACGTTCGCGTGTCGCCGACGCGGAGCCAAGGGGGCCGGGGGTCGCGTATCCGCGTGTGGGCGAGGTCGTCAGCGTTGCAGTCGCCTTCGGATTGCGGCAAGGCTGCTCCAAATCGGGCCAACGGGCCGCCGATCTCGCCCACGTAGGCCAAGGCCTCGCCATAAGGAGACGGCGACGTGCGGAGCATCCTGGCCTTGGTGGGACTGGCCGTGTTTCTCACCTGCGGCATGGGCGCCGGCCGGGCCGCCGCGGCGGATGCGACGGTGACCTATCTGATCACCAACGGCGGCGTGGATGTGAAGGGCAAGGCCGACTTTCATATCTACCCCAGAGGCACGCACGGACCGCGTGGGACCCTTCCCAACCCCAATGTTGGGAACGGGGTTTCCGGTGTGACGGTGAATCTGCCGGCGGGCGTCTACGATGTCCGCGTCAGCTTTGCCGACGACTACGCCCACAAGGATATCTGGCTCGACAATCAGACTCTCTCGGGCGCGGTCAGAAAAACCGTGGAGCTTGGCCTCCCGCTCGCCGATGTGCGCTATCTGATCACCAACGGCGGGGTGGATGTGAAGGGCAAGGGCGATTTCCATATCTACCCCAAGGGCACGCACGGCCCGACCGGAACCCTCAGCAACGCCAACGTCGGGCATGGGGGCTCGGGGGTCTCGGCCCGCATCGCCGGCGGCGTCTACGACGTGCGCGTCAGCTTCTCCGACGGTCAAGCCAGCCGGGACGTCTGGCTGGACAATCAGGTCCTTTCAGGAACCGTAAGCCGGACGGTGGAGGTCGGCGTCGCCCTCGCCGATGTGCGCTATCTCATCACCAACAACGGCGTGGACGTGAAGGGCAGGGGAGATTTCCACATCTATCCGCGGGGCACGCACGGACCGAGCGGGACAACCAACGCCGGCAACGTCGCCCATGGCGGATCCGGTGACACCGTGCGGCTTGCGAGCGGCGTCTACGACGTGCGCATCAGTTTCGCCCAAGACCTCGCCAAGAAGGACGTCTGGTTGGACAGTCAGACCCTTTCGGGCCTGGTGCATCGGACCGTCGAACTCGGCGTGATCTTCACCCAGCCCACTGTGAGGGTGACCCTGGACGGCGCCGATGCCGGCGACAAGGCGCACGTCACCTACTTCGCGGCGGGCGCCCCCAACCCGATTGGCGGCGTCGACAGCGGCCAGCCGACCTTGCTGGTGCAGGGCGTCTATGACATCCACGCCGGCTACGCCGGGGCCGAAGGCTGGCTGCGCAAAGTGGCGTTGAGCGGCAAGCCGGCGCTTACGATCGCCCTGCAAAAGCCGAAGGTCGAAACCCTGAGAGCCGGCGCTCCGCCGCCGAAGGCGTGCACCATCGAGGTCTACGGGGTCAACTTCGACTTCGACAAGTCAGTTCTGCGCGCGGACTCCGAACCCACGCTGAAGCTCGTCCTGGGGCTGTTCACCGCCGCGCCGGGCTTTACCGCCGAAGTGGGGGGACACACGGACAACGTCGGGTCCCCCGCCTACAACCTCAAACTCTCCGACGCCCGCGCTGCCGCGGTTAAGGCCTGGCTCGTCCAACATGGGCTCGCGGCGAGCCGAGTTACGTCCCGCGGCTATGGCGATACTCAGCCGCTGGTTCCCAACACCACTGACGAGAACCGCTTCAAGAACCGCCGCGTCGAGCTGCGCCGGGCAAACTGTCGTTAGAATCCAGGGCATCACGTTCCGGGGTAGCCAGGTTTGCCCGTATCAGGGTGAGGGACCGGCCGCGTGGGGACTTTTGCCTTTTGCGGCTACTTCTATTTCGCGCCTAAGGAAGATTATCGGAAATTGGAGGTGGCCGATCCGGGCAGGACCAGGGCCCCTGTCGAAATCCGCCGCAGGACGTCCACCAGCAGACCGGGCTCGGCAGCGGTGACCTTGGCTTCGATGGCCGCGGCATCGTCGCCCGGCGTCAGCGCCACCTCGATCGCCGCGACCGGCGGGCCATGGTCGTATTCCTCGTCGACCACATGAACCGTCGCGCCGCTGACCGCATCGCCCGACGCCGCCACCGCTTCGTGCACCCGCCGTCCGTACATGCCCGGGCCGCCGAACCTCGGCAGCAAGGCCGGATGAACGTTCAGCACGCAGCCGGCATAGGCCGCCAGCGTCCTGGGTCCGAGCTTGCGCAAATAGCCGGATAGCACCACCAGCTCCACGCCGGCGCTCCGCAGCGCCGCCAAGAGCGCCGCATCGGCGGCGCCGGGATCGGCCTTGGTGGGTATGAACAGCGTCGCCAGGCCGTGTTCGGCGGCGAAAGCCAAGGCCGGCGCTTCGCGGCGATTGCTGACGGCGAGCCGAGCTTCAGCGTCCAGCGCGCCGGTTTCGATGGCGGCCACGATGGCGCGCATGCCGGAGCCGTTGTTCGACGCGAGGAAACCCAGCTTAAGTTGCGATATTTTCACTGGTTCTCGTCGGTTAGCTGGATTTCTACGCGAAGGCCGTCGAACGCCGCGCTCACGCCTGGCGGCAGCCTGGAGGTGAGTTCGACGAAGTCGAGGTCAATGTGCAGGTTGGTCAGGATGGCCTGGCGCGGCTGCAGCCGCTCGATCCAACCCAGCGTGCGCTCGACGTGGGCATGGGTCGGGTGCGGCGTGTAGCGCAGCGCATCGACGATCCATAACTCGACCCCGGCCATCGCCTCGAACGCCGCGTCGTCTAGCGTCAGCACGTCGCTGGAATAGGCGATCGGCCCGAAACGGTAGCCGACGCTGCGCACCTCCCCGTGGTCCTGATCGAACGTCACGACCGGGATCGGTCGCGAGGGTCCGTCCACCCGCCACGCCTGGCCGTGCGGCGGGATGGCGAAGATGTCGGCGATCGCCGGATAGCTCTTCTCGCCGCGGAAGATGTAGCCGAAGCGGCGCAGCAGCGTTTCCTCGGTTGCCGCATCGGCATGGACCGGGATGCGGGCGCGCTGGCGCTGGGCGAAGGCGCGGATGTCGTCGATGCCGTGCGCCTGGTCGGCGTGGTCGTGGGTCATCAGCAGGGCGTCGAGCCGTTTCGCGCCCGCGGCGGCGGTCTGCTGGCGGAATTCCGGCGCGGCGTCGACCACGATCGTGGTCCAGCGCTCGGGCCCCTCCTCCGACGGCCGCCGCACCATCAGCGAACAGCGGGTGCGGTTGTTGCGCGGATCGGCCGGATCGCAGACGCCCCAGTTACCGTCCGCGCGCGGCACGCCGCCGGACGAGCCGCTGCCCAGGATGGTCACTTCCAGCACGCTCATGGGCAGCACGCTCATGGGTGGGGAATCCGGTCGAACAGGGCGAAGAAGGCCTCCGCCGTGCGCGCTTCGGCGTCGGCGCGGTTCCAGCCGCGGATCTCGGCCAGCTTGTCCAGCACCAGGCCGACGTAGGCCGGCTCGTTGCGCCGGCCGCGATAGGGCACGGGCGCGAGATATGGGCAGTCGGTCTCGACGATGATCCGATCGACCGGCATTTCCCGCACCCGCTCGCGCACCGCCTCGGCGCTCTTGAACGAGGCGATGCCGGAGACCGAAAACCAGGCCCCCAGCGCCGCCGCCCGCGCCAGCAGCTCCGGACCCGACGTGTAGCAGTGCATCAGGAGCTTGAACCGCCCGACGGCGAACGCATCCTCCAGGATGTCGGCCATCACCGCGTCGGCCTCCCGCGCGTGCACCACCAGCGGCAGGCCAGTCTGCCGCGCCGCGCCGATATGTGCGCGAAAGACGTCGGCCTGCACGTCCCGCGGCGACAGATCGTAGTGGAAATCGAGCCCGGTCTCACCGATCCCGACAACGCGCGGATGGTTGGCGAGCTCGACCAGACGCCGGGCGTGCAGGTCCGGTTCGTCCTTGGCCTCGTGCGGATGGATCCCGACCGTGTGCCAGATGTCGGCGTTGGCCTCGGAGATAGCCTGGATCGCCGGCAGCGACGAAAGCTTGTCGCTGATCGTCACCATCAGGCCGACGCCAGCCCCTCTCGCCCGCGCGATCACCGCCTCGCGGTCGGCGTCGAACTGCGGCGCATGCAGGTTCACGTGGCTGTCGATCAGCATACGGATCAGGCGAGCGCGCCGAGGCGGCCAAGTGCGGTGAAGAAGGCGTCGCCGCGGTCGAGGTTGATACCGTCGACCTCGCCCGGCAGGTCGCTCAGCGTGGCCCAGGCCTCGGCCCAGCGGTCGAACGCGCCGCGCCCGTCCAGCGCCGCGGCGACCGCCCGCTCGTGCAGCGCCGCGCCGATCCGGTCGATCGCCAAGCCGAAGCGCTCGGCCCCGCCTGGCCCGCGGAAGCCGTCGGCCATGTGCAGCGCCGCGGCGGTGTCGATCGCCGGCAGCTTGTCGACCAGTTCGCGCGCGGCCTTGTCGATCTCCAGCGCGCCGGCGTTCGCCAGTCGCAGCGCCCTCCCCGGCGCGCCTCTGGCCATGCGCAGATAGCCGTGCGCCTCTTCGAAGGTGACGTCCGTGGTCGCCGTCAGCCAGCGCACGGCGTCGTCGGCCGGCGGTGCGGCGAAGACCAGGCGGCGGCAGCGCGACTTGATGGTCGGCAGCAGGGCGCCAGGCCGGCTGGAGATCAGCAGCAACACGCCGCGCTCGGGCGGCTCCTCCAGCGTCTTCAGCACCGCGTTGGCGGCGCTGGCGCCAAGGTCGTCGGCGCTGTCGATGATGGCGACGCGGTAGGCGGCGCGGCCGGGCGACTTCGAGAAGAACTCCGGCAGGGCGCGGGCCTCATCGACCGGGATCGACTTGCGCGCCTTGCCTTCGGGTTCGTCGCGTTCCAGCACCATCAGGTCCGGATGCGCCCGGCCGGCCACCTGGCGGAACACCGGGTCCTCCGGATCGGCCCCCAGCGTCCCGTAGGCCGGCTCGGGCCGCGCGCCCAGCAGCCGCCGCGCCGCGCGGTAGGCGAAGGTGGCCTTGCCGACCCCCTCGGGCCCGACCAGCAGCCAGGCGTGGTGCAGCCGGCCGCGCTCCAGGGCGTCGAGGAATGCTTGCTCGGCGCCTTCCAGGCCTTCCAGGCGCGTGGCGTCGCGGGGATGCCCGAGCTCGCTCATGGCGCCAGCCGTGCCTCGACCGCCGCCCAGATCGCCGCCTCGACCGCCTCGAGCGGCGCTGCGGCGTCGATCACCACGCAGCGGTCGGCCTCGACCCGGGCGATGGCCAGAAATCCCTCGCGAAGCCGCGCGTGGAACGCCGCGCCTTTGGCTTCGAACCGGGTCTCGGCGTGGCTGCGCGCCATCGCCCGAGCCAGGCCCACGTCCACCGGCAGATCGAGGATCAGGGTCAGATCGGGCCGCGTCGCGCCGAGCACGTGCCGCTCCAGGGTCTGGATCAGCGACGCCGGCGCGCCGCCACCCGCGCCCTGGTAGGCGCGGGTCGAGTCGGCGAAGCGGTCGCTGACCACCCAGTCGCCGGCGGCCAGCGCCGGAGCGATGGCGCGCTCGATGTGGTCGCGGCGCGCGGCGTACATCAGCAGCGTCTCGGTGATCGGGCTCCAGCGGTCGGCTTGGCCGGTGACCAGCAGCTCGCGGATGGTCTCGGCGCCACGCGATCCCCCCGGCTCGCGCGTCACCACCACCTTGCGCCCGCGCCCCGCCAGCCGGTCGGCGAGGCGCCGCGCCTGGGTGGATTTGCCGGCCCCCTCCCCGCCTTCCAAGGTGATGAAACGACCCTGCGCCACACGCCCAAATGGGCCGTTTCGCCGTCCTTTGTCCAGCAGCGGCGAAGGCGATGGCGTGCGGTCGTCCGCCCAGTTAAGACGGTCGCAAAACGACGGGGACGGAAGCATGATTGAGCGTCAGATCGACATTCCGACGGCCCACGGGGCCACCACCACCTTCATCGTCCACCCGGAGCGCGGCGACCCGCACCCGCCGATCCTGTTCTTCATGGATGCGCCGGCGATCCGCGAGGAGCTGCGCGACATGGCCCGGCGGCTGGCCAGCGCCGGCTACTACGTGATGCTGCCAAATATGTACTATCGCGCCGGCGTGATGGAGCTCGGCGCCCTGACCGATCCCGGCGCGCGCGATCGGATGTTCGCCTTGATGAACAGCCTCTCGATCCCGCTGGTGATGTCGGACGCCGCGGCGCTGATCGAGTTCATCGACGCCGATCCGGCGGGGCGGCCAGGCGGGATCGGCACGCTGGGCTACTGCATGAGCGGACAGTACGCGATCAACACCGCTGCCTCCTTTCCAAGCCGAGTGGTGGCCGCCGCATCGCTCTACGGGGTTCAGCTGGTCACCGACCAGACCGACAGCCCGCACCTGATGGCCAGGGCGACCAAGGCCGAGGTCTATTTCGGCTGCGCCGAGATCGACCACTGGGCGCCGCTGGAAATGGTCGAGCAGCTGCGCGCCTCGCTGGCGGACCAGGGCAAGCGGGTCGAGGTCGAGCTCTACCCCAAGGTCGAGCACGGCTTCGCCTTCCCGGGCCGCGCCGCCTACAACAAGGACGCCGCCGAGCGGCACTGGGAGCGGCTGGTCGCGCTCTATCGAAGGAGCCTGGGCTGATGGTTTATCGGATCGGATTGCTGGGCGCGTCGAAGATCGCCCGGGGCGCGGTGATCGCGCCGGCGAAAACCAACCCGGAGTTCGAGGTGGTGGCTGTCGGCGCCCGGGATGTCGAGCGCGCCAAGGAGTATGCGCAGACCCACGGCATCGCCCACGTCGCGTCGTCCTACGCGGAGCTGGTGCGGCGTGATGACGTCGACGTGGTCTACAACGCCCTGCCGCCGTCCGGTCACCTGGAGTGGACCGTCGCCGCCCTGGACGCCGGCAAGGCGGTGCTTTGCGAAAAGCCGTTCGCGATGAACGCCGGCGAGGCGCGGCGGATGGTCGACGCGGCCTCGGCGACCGGCAAGCTGTTGATCGAGGCGTTCCACTACCGTTTTCACAGCATGATCCGCGAGGCCGAGGCGCTGGTGCGGGCGGGAACCCTCGGCGCGATCCGCCGGGGCAGCGGGACCTTCAACGTCAACATCCCGCGCAGCCCCGACGAATTACGCTGGCGCGCCGAGCTGGGCGGCGGCGGGCTGATGGACCTGGGCTGCTACCCGATCCACGCCCTGCGCACCCTGATCGGCGAAGAGCCAACGGTCCGCTCGGCGAGCGGCGCGTTCGAGGGCCGGGTCGACACCCGGATCGCCGCCGAGCTCGACTTTCCGGGCGGCGCCAGCGCCAGCGTCGGCTGCGCGATGGTGACCGACGCCATCAGCGCGACGCTGACGCTCGAAGGCGAACTGGGGCGGCTGGAGATCAGCCCCTTCATCGCCCCGCAGCGCGGCGGTCGCCTGACCACTACGATCGGCGGCAAGACCACGGTCCACGAGGCGAGCGGACCCACTTCCTACGAGGCGCAGCTGATCCACCTCGGCGAGGTGCTGGCCGGCAGCACGGCGCCGCTGACCGGCGGCGAAGACGCTGTGGCCAACATGGCGGTGATCGACGCGATCTACGCGGCTGCGGGACGTCTGGCGGCTTAGCGGCCTCAGCTCTGCGCGACCGACGGAGACGAATGCGGCCAGCCGGGTTCGCCCCAGCGCGCGGCGTTGCGTAGCCGCACGCCGCTGGCGTGCAGGCTGCTTTCCCAGACGCCCTTCAGCTGCAGCAGGTGTGGCATGACCCGCAATTCGACATCGGCCGCATCGAGCGCGGCGATGAGATCGCCGACCGGCTCGACGCCCAGCGGCATGACGGTCGTGCGCGAGACCCACATGCCCACATCGCCGATGTCTTCGAACCGGTCCGGTTGGAAAGCATAGCGGTAGATCGGCGTCGCCTTGAGCCGATCGAGCCAGGCTTCCTCGATGTGCGCCAGCATCCGCCGCCGACGGTCGCCGCGCCACGAGCGCGCAACGTCCTCGTCGGTCGTTGAGGCCTTGCGCCAGAGCAGGATGCGCGGACAGTCGCGCGGGAAGAAGTACATCGGCGCGTGCCACGCATCGATCGCCCAGACCAGCGGCCCGTTCAACCAGTCGCGCCCCGGCGACCGTTCGGCCGGCACGCGCACCGGCAGCGGCTCGAACACCTCGATCGTCGGGTCCTCGCTGAAGTGAAACAGGTGTGGATCGCTCATTCCAGCGGTGTGTCCTGGCGGCGAAAGGGTGCGATAGAAAGCGCCTACCCTCCCCTTGCCGCCGATTCCAGACATGACGTCCAACGCCCAGGATCACCCGATCTTCCGTCTCGTCGAGATCATGGCGCGACTGCGCGCGCCGGACGGCGGCTGCCCCTGGGACCTGGAGCAGACCTTCGCCACCGTCGCCCCCTACACCGTCGAGGAGGCCTACGAGGTCGCCGACGCGATCGAGCGGGGCAACCTGGCGGACCTGAAAGAGGAACTGGGCGACCTCCTGCTGCAGGTGGTGTTCCACGCGCGCATGGCCGAGGAACAGGGCGCATTCGACTTCGCCGCGGTCGCCGAGGCGATCAACGACAAGATGGTGCGCCGCCATCCGCACGTGTTCGGGGACGCCCATCACCGCTCGTCGGCCGAGCAGACCGAGGCCTGGGAGACGATCAAGGCGCAGGAGCGCGCCGCAAAGGGCCCTTCCAGGATCGGCGCCCCGGCCGCCAGCTTGCTCGACGACGTGCCGGTCGGCCTGCCCGCCCTCACCCGCGCGGTGAAGCTCTCCAAGCGGGCGGCCCGCGTCGGCTTCGTCTGGCCCTCCGCCGTCGAGGTGCTGGCCAAGCTGCACGAGGAGGTGGCCGAGCTGGAGGCGGAGGTTGCGGCCGGCGATATCGCCAAGGCGCGCGACGAACTGGGCGACGTCCTCTTCGTCTGCGCCAACCTGGCGCGTGAACTCGACATCGACCCGGAAGCGGCGCTGCGCGGCACGAACGCCAAGTTCATGCGACGTTTCAAATACATAGAGGCGGAACTTGCGGCACGAGGTTCGTCGCCGGAAGCATCCGATCTGGCCGAAATGGACGCGCTTTGGGATGCTGCGAAGCTGGCCGAGCGCGCCGCCTAGGACGCCTGCGCGACCTCGATGCGGCCGGGCGCTAGCGGGCGCAGCAGCTCGGGCCGCGGGACATCCGCCGCCAGCCATTCCTTCCAGTCGGCGGACTCGAGGATCACCACCTGGCGGTCGTGCAGGGCGGCGATCTCGGGGCCGGGGTCACAGGTGAGCAGGGTGAAGCGGTCGTCGCGCACCAGGCCGGCGAAGCAGAACACCTCTTCGCCCGCGACCGTGCAGCGCCACTTGGTCTTCGGGTACTTGGTCCCGGTGAACTCGAAGAAGTGCGTCGCCGGCACGAGGCAGCGGCCGTGAGTGAAACGGCGGTTCTCCGAGCGGAAGTTGATCACCGGCCCGGCCTTAGGCCTAGGCGGCGGAAAGCCCCATCGCAGCTGGTCGAGCCGCACGCCGTCCTCGAACGGCCGAATCACCGGCGCTGGGTCGGTCGGCCGGATCTCCTCCAGCGGCGCCAGGTTCGGCGTGGCCTCGGGCCAGCGGAACGGCAGGTCGATCTCGCCGAAGATCTCCCGCAGGCGGTGATGAGGCGCGTTGTAGCCATAGCGGTTGCACATGCGCTCGGATTAGCGGCGCGACATCGCCCGGCCAAGCGCTAGCGACCTTCCACGCGCCCATAGGCCATCAGCGTCTCCAGCGTCTCGCGGGTGAGCCAGCCGCGCCAGTCGCGGTGCGCCTCGGCCCAGGCCTTCTTGTCGACGAAGCCCCAGGCCCAGTCGGGGTTCCAGAGCCAGCCGCCGTCCTCGGCCTGACTCTCGATTAGCGAGATCAACGCCGCCTCGATCCGGCCGTCGACCAGGTCGGCGAACGGGCTGGACGGCGTCGGCGCGGCGTCGAACGGCGAAGCGTGCTCGTCGGCGGGATCGTGGGCGGCGATGGAGCGGCGGACCAGGGCGTCCAGCGGCTTGGCCAGGTCCGCCGGCAGGCCGTCGGCCGCCGCGAGACGGATCGCGCACTTCAGGTCGTAGGCGCCTTCGAGCAGCTCGATCTCAGCCAGGGTGCGGCGCAGACCGGCCTCGACGCACTCGAATAGGCTTGGCGGCGTCGCCGCGCGCCAGTGGTAGAGGTGCGCCAGGATTTCCGCGGTGGGGTTGAAGCGAAAGCCATTCCAGCCGGCCGCCAGATCCTCCGACCAGGCCCACCAGGGCGCATGCGGCGCCAGCCCGACGTCCTTGCCGACGATCGGCCAGACGCCGTTTTCGCGGCCCAGCGCCCCGTCCAGCCAGTCGATCGCACTCACGACAGTCGGATGCCGCGCCGGCGCCTCGACCCGGGCAAGCAACCTCAGCCCGATGCTGGTGGCGATCGCGGTGGAGGCCGGGCTGCGCGTGTCCGGCTCGAGCCCATGGCCGAAGCCGCCGTCAGGGTTCTGGAACGCGATCAGCGCCACCATCACCGCCTCGGCCGAGCCCTGTCCAAGGCTCTGCGCGAGCAGCGCCGCATCGAGCGCTCGCCCATTTGTCGCGACGAAATGGCGGGCCGCCTCGAAGCGGTCTTGGGAAAGGGTGTGCGCCATAGCCGTCTCCCACGTTGGCCCTCAGCTTGGATGAAAAGGGCCTCGCAGGCAAGAACAAAACGAGAACCGACTACTCCGCCGCCGCCGGCAGCAGGGCGCTGGGCCGCAGCAGTTCGAACTGCGCCAGCGCCGGCGCGCCAAGCTTGGCGGTGACGATCAGTTCCGAGCCCTCGCCTTCACGCGTCACCACCCGGCCGTGACGGTAGAGCCAGGCCAGGCCCTCGCCGTCCGAGGCGGCAAGCGAGATGGTCAGCAATGGTCCCTCGTCGACCAGGGCGGCCAAGCGCGCGGTCAGGCGGCCGACGCCCTCGCCGGTCGCCGCCGAGACGGCGACGGCGGCGCTGTCGGTGAGTTCGGTCCGCCGGGCCAGGAACTCGCGGGTGTCGTCCGGCAGCAGGTCGATCTTGTTCCAGACCTCGATCACCCGCTGGCCGGCTTCTTCGCCGGCGCCCAGTTCGTCCAGCACCTTGCGCACGTCGGCGGCCTCCGCCTCGCTCTCCGGGCTGGCGATGTCGCGGACGTGCAGGATGATGTCGGCCTCCTTCACCTCGTCCAGCGTGGCGCGGAAGGCCTCGACCAGCTCGTGCGGCAGGCTGGAGATGAAGCCGACCGTGTCGGACAGGATCGCCGGCCGTCCGCCCGGCAGCTTCAGCCGCCGCAAGGTCGGGTCGAGGGTGGCGAACAGCATGTCCTTGGCCACTACCTCGGAGTTGGTGAGGCGGTTGAACAGGGTCGACTTGCCGGCGTTGGTGTAGCCGACCAGGGCGATGGTCGGGAACGGCACCCGGCCGCGGGCGCGCCGGGCCAACGTGCGGGTGCGGCGCACCTCGTCCAATTCCTTCTTCAGCCGTGCGACCTTCTCGGCGATCAGCCGCCGGTCGGTCTCGATCTGGGTCTCGCCCGGGCCGCCCATGGCGCCGAAACCGCCGCGCTGGCGCTCCAAGTGGGTCCAGGTACGCACCAGCCGCGAGGCCTCGTAGGCCAGCCGCGCCAGCTCAACCTGCAGCTTGCCCTCGCGAGTGCGCGCCCGGCGGGCGAAGATCTCCAGGATCAGGCCGGTGCGATCGATCACCTTGACCTGCCAGGCCCGTTCCAGATTGCGCTGTTGCACTGGCGAGAGCGCATCGTCGACCACCACGACGTCGAGCTCGAGCGCGGCGGCGAGCTCGCCGATCTCGCGCACCTTGCCCGAACCCAGCAGGGTCGCTGGGACGGGACTGCGCAGCGGCGCGACCATGGTTTCGACCACCTTCAGGTCGAGCGCCTCGGCCAGGCCGACGGCCTCCGCCATCCGGGCGGATGCGGCGCGCAAATCCTCACGCCGGCCTCGGTCCGGATGAAGGACCAGGGCCGACTGGATCGGAACGCTTCTATCGATGTGTTTTGCGGTCAATCGGCGGTGTCGAGACCCGGTTCGTAGAGCTGTACGGGCTGGGCGGGCATGATGGTGGAGATGGCGTGCTTGTAGACGAGTTGCGATTGGCCATCACGACGCAGGAGCACACAGAAATTGTCGAACCAGCTCACCACGCCCTGCAGCTTGACGCCGTTGACCAGGAAGATGGTCAGCGGGGTCTTCGAGCGACGGACGCTGTTGAGGAAGGTGTCCTGCAGGTTCTGCTTTTTTTCGACGGCGGTGACGGTATTCATCGGGTTTTGTCCCCTGTTCTTTCGTCTTTGACGACCGCATTGAGGCGGCCACACATAAGTTCGTTTGCGCGAGCCGTCCGCCCCTAGACCGCGGTTCGCCTCGCTTCTTCGATATAGAGTCGCCGCAGCCGTTTCGCCACTGGACCGGCCTCGCCACCGCCCACCGGGCGGCCATCGATGCTGACGATAGGCATTACCAGCGTGCCGGCGCCTGTGATGAAGGCTTCCTTGGCCTCCTTCGCCTCTTCGAGCGAGAACGGCCGCTCCTCCAGCTTCAGCCCCTCGCGCGCCATGATCGACAGCAGGGTCTTGCGGGTGATGCCCCGCAGGATGTTGGCCTGGGTGTCGCGGGTGCGCAGCGCGCCGGACTTATCGATGATCCAGGCGTTGCTGGACGCGCCTTCGGTGACCAGGCCGAGCTCGTCGACGAACCAGGCCTCGATCGCGCCGGCCTTGCGCGCCTGCTGCTTGGCCAGCACGTTCGGTAGCAGGCCGACGGTCTTGATGTCGCACCGCGCCCAGCGGGTCTCGGGCACGGTGATCACCGCCGCGCCGCGCTCGGCCGGCGCTTCGGTCAGCGCCCGGTCGACGCTGTGCGCCGTCGAGATCACGCTGGCCGGGACCTCCGGGTCCGGAAAGGCATGGTCGCGCTTGGCGACACCCCGCGTCACCTGCAGATAGACCAGCCCCTCGCGGACCCGGTTGCGGCGCACGGTCTCCTTCAGCACCACCTGCAGCGCCGCGCGGCCCATCGGCGGCGTGATCGAGAGCTCGCCCAGGCTGCGCTCTAGCCGCTCGAAGTGCCCTTCGGCGTCGCCCAGCGCGCCGTCGAACACCGCCCAGACCTCATAGACGCCATCGGCGAACTGAAAGCCGCGGTCCTCGATGTGCACGGCGGCTTCGCCGTGCGGCGCAAAGCGGCCGTTGACGTAGGCGACCCGGCCCATCAGCCCTCGACCTCTTCCAGCGCCCGCGCGCCGCCGAAGCCGAGCGACTTCAGCTTGCGGTGCAGGGCCGAGCGCTCCATGCCGATGAAGGCCGCGGTGCGCGAGATGTTGCCGCCGAAGCGCATGATCTGCGCCTCCAGGTATTCGCGCTCGAACAGCTCGCGCGCCTCGCGCAGCGGCAAGGCGATGATCCGCTCGGCGCCGAGCCCTCCGGTCGGCGCCTGGGACATGGCGTCGTTGGGCAGCAGATCGGCGGTGATCGGTTGGCTGAGGTCGCCCGGCGCGAGGATCAGGATCCGCTCGATCACATTGCGCAGCTGGCGCACGTTGCCCGGCCAGGATTGCACCTGCAGCGTGGCGATGGCGTCCTCGCCGAAGATGCGGCGCGGCAGGTTCTGCGCTGCGCCGATACGCTGGACGCAGTCGCGGATCAGGTCGGGGATGTCGTCACGACGCTCCTCGAGGCCGGGGACGCGCAGCGGCACCACGTTCAACCGGTGGAACAGGTCCTCGCGGAAGCGGCCAGCGGAGATCTCCTCGCGCAGGTCGCGCGACGACGACGAGATCACCCGCACGTCGACCTGCACGTCGGTGTCGCCGCCGACGCGGCGGAAACGTTGCTCGACCAGCACTCGCAGGATGCGGCCCTGGCTCTCGCGCGGCATGTCGGCCACCTCGTCGAGGTAGAGCGTGCCGTTGTGGGCGCGCTCGAACACCCCGATCTTCGCCGGCCGGCCGCCCTCGCCTTCCTCGCCGAACAGCTCAAGGTCCATCCGTTCCGGTGTCATGCCGGCGGCGCTGATCGGCACAAACTCGCCCTTGGCGCGAGTACTAGCGGAGTGAATCAGCCGAGCAGACGTCTCCTTGCCGGCGCCGGCCGGGCCGGTGATCAGCACCCGACTGTTGGCGGTGGCGACCTTGGCGATGGTCTGGCGCAGATGCTGCGCCGCGGTCGAGGCGCCGGGGAAGCCGTCCGGCGTGGCGCTGAGCGTCCGCAAGCGCCGGTTCTCCCGCCGCAGGCCGGTGGCCTCCAGCGCGCGTTCGACCACCAGCAACAGGCGGTCCGATTTGAACGGCTTCTCCAGGAAGTCGTAGGCGCCGCGCTTGATCGCGCTGACCGCGGTCTCGATGTTGCCGTGGCCGGAAATCATCACCACCGGCAGGTCGGGGTCGATCCCCTTGACCAAATCCAGCAGCTCCAGCCCGTCCAGCCCGGCGCCCTGCATCCAGATGTCGAGGATCAGCAGCGAGGGCCGCCGCGCCCGCACGGCGGCGACCGCTTCGTTGGAATCCGCCGCCGTGCGGACGGAATAGCCCTCGTCGGAGAGGATCCCAGCCACCAGTTCGCGGATGTCTGGCTCGTCGTCGACGATCAGGACGTCACCGGTCATATGTCAAGCATCCTTCAACGCAGGGGCGGCAGGTTTAGCGGCGCGCGACGGCTTGGCCGCCGGCATGGTGGGTGCGGTCTGGGGGGCCAGCGGCAGGCGCAAAGTCACCCGCGCGCCGGGCAGGCTGGCGGCGTCGGTCAGGGAAAGCTCCCCGCTGTGCTCTTCCATAATCCGGTCGACGATGGCGAGTCCAAGGCCGGTGCCCTTCTCGCGGGTGGTGACGTAAGGCTCGGTCAGACGGTCGCGATCCTTGGCCGGCAGACCGACGCCATTGTCTTCGATCTCGAAGGCGGCCCAGCCGCCGTCCACAGTCAGCCGGGCGTTGATGCGGCCGGCGTGAGCTTCCGCGCCGCGCCGCGCCGCGATCGCTTCGCCGGCGTTCTTGAGCAGGTTGGTCAGCGCCTGGCCGATCATGCGGACATCGCAGAGCAGGCCGACCTCGCTGGCGGGCGCGCTGATCTCGATCTGGGTCTCCGGGTCGGCCACGCGCTGGGCGAACACGGCCTGACGCAGCAACTCGGCCGCGTCGGTGCGCGCGAACTTCGGCGCCGGCATGCGGGCGAAGGCGGAGAACTCGTCGACCATGCTGCGGATGTCACCCACCTGTCGGATGATGGTGTCGGTGCAGCGGTCGAAGGTCTCCAGGTCGCCGCTGATCTCGCCGCGATACTTGCGCCTGATCCGCTCGGCCGAGAGCAGGATGGGCGTCAGCGGATTCTTGATCTCGTGGGCGATGCGGCGGGCGACGTCCTTCCAGGCGGCGTTGCGCTGGGCGGCGACGAGGCGGGTGATGTCGTCGAAGGTCAGCACCAGGCCGTCCGGGCTGTGGCCGACCCGAAGGCGCAGCCGCCGCGATTCGGCGCCGCGGACCACGTCAACGTCCTCCTCGACCTGCACGCCGGAACCGTCGGCGTGTTCGACCGCGCCCTGGAATTCGGGGACCAGCTCGCTGAGCGGCAACCCGAGCCGCGCCTCGGGCAACTCCAGCAGGGTGGCGGCCTGCCGGTTCACTACCGAGATGCGGCCGGCCGGATCGAGCCCGATCACCCCGGCGCTGACCCCAAACAGCATGGTCTCGACGAACTGCCGCCGCGACTCCGCCTCGGTGTGGGCGGCGACCAGGGCGTTCTGCTGCGCCTGAAGATCGCGCGTCATGTGATTGAAGGCGCGGAACAGGCCGTTGATTTCCTCGATGCTGTCCGAGGTGTCGACCCGCACCGAAAGGTCGCCGCCGGCGACCTTCCCCGACGCCTGCACCAGCCGCGCGATCGGCGCCGAGATGCTGCTGGCGGCGGCCATGCCGACGGACACCGCGCCGAGCAGCACCACCAGCACGACCTCGAGGTAGATCGCGGCGAAGCTGAATTGGATCTGGCCACGGTGCGATTTCGCCATGCGGTACTGCTTGATGGAAGCTTCGCTATCCCGCAGGTGGCTGAACACGCCGGACTGGACTGGCCAGACGACATAGAGGTAGTCGCTAGGGAACGACCGCAGGCGGTAGAGAGCGCGGAAGACGTTGGCGTTCTCGAAAGTCTTCTCGGGTATCTCGCCCTGGTCCGCGACATCGAACGTGCTGGCCGGCGGCAGGACGAACGCCGGCGCGTCGGCGGTTCCCGCGCTGGCGAGCACCCGCCCGCCGCGATCGATGACGTAGGCGGCGACGAAGCCGTTGTCCTCGGCCTGCTGCCGCAGGAATTGCGAGAAGGCGACCGGAGAATTCGCCAGCTCGGACGGGCCCGCGCCATTGAGGTCGCGCGACATCAAGGTCGCATGGTCGCGTATGTTGATCGATTGCTCGTCGAGGTAGGAAACCGCGACGATGGCGGATTTCTCGACGGCGCTCTGAACGAAGGCGCTGAACCAGTTGTCCACGCCGCGGGTGACGAGCGCGCCGAAGAAGAGGGCGATCACCAGAGCCGGCAGCACCGCCGCCGTCGCGAACAAGGCCACGAAACGCAGGTGCAATCGGGCGCCGGCATCGCCGGTCTGCTCGTTGGCGAGCCGCACCACGCGCCAAGCCAACAGGCCGCCGAGTCCGAGGATCAGGACGAAGTTGATCCCGAGCATGGTCAAGACCAGCGGGCTCGCCGGTCCCAGCGGTCCGGCCAGGCTGGGCGACGAACCGAGCCCGAAGGCCGCGGCGGTCAGGCAGGCGGACAAAGCAAAGGCGCACCAGAGGAGCGGCTGCGTCTCCAGCTTGTCGAGCCAGCCCTGGCCGAGCGGGGGGCTCGGCAGGTATGGCAGGGCTGTTTCAGACTCCATACGCGTGAACCTAGGGCCTACTGTGCCCCAATTTCAACAGCCATGTGGCGGTATTACGTCAGCGACGGCCGCGGGCCATCGAAACGCCTAGCTCCTGGATCTTCTTGCGCAGGGTGTTGCGGTTCAGGCCGAGCACCTCGGCCGCGCGAACCTGGTTGCCTCGGGTGGCCGCCAGGGTGAGCTGGATCAGCGGGCGCTCGACGTCCTCGAGCACGCGGTCGTAGAGGCCGATCGGCGGCACGCCGTCCGGCTGGTCGGCGAAATAGGACGCCAGATGGCGCTCGACCAGGATCGAAAGGGTCAGCGGCCCTTCATCGCCGGGTGGCGCCGTCGATTGCTCCGAGAGCTCGCGCTCGACGATCCGGGCGCTGATCATTTCCTCGGCGTAAAGCGCGCAGATGCGGCGGATCAGGTTCTCCAGCTCGCGGACATTGCCGGGCCAGGCGTGGGTCTTCAGCCGCTCGATCGCGCCCGAATCGATGGTCTTGGCCGGCAGGCCCTCGCGATTGGCGCGCAGCAGGAAGGCGCGGGCCAGGTCGGGGATGTCCTCGGTGCGCTCGCGCAGCGGCGGCAGACGCACCGGCGCGACGTTCAGGCGGAAATAGAGGTCCTCGCGGAACAGGCCCTCGCGGATCAGGGCGCGCAGGTCGCGGTTGGTGGCGGCGATCACCCGGGCGTTGGGCTTGCGCCCGGTGCGCGGATTGATCGCGGGGTCGGCGCCGTCGAACACCCGCAGCAGCCGGGTCTGGGAATCCAGCGGCATGTCGCCGATCTCGTCGAGGAACAGCGTGCCGCCGTCGGCCTCGACCAGCTTGCCGAAATCGCCATCGCCCTTGCCGAACAGCTCGGTCTCGACCCGCTCGCGCGGCACGGCGGCCAGGTTGATGCCGACGAACTTGCCGTCGCGCCGACGACCGAGGTCGTGCAGGGCGCGGGCGACCAGCTCCTTGCCTGAGCCCGATTCGCCGAGGATCAACACGGTAAGATCGGCCCCGACCAGGCGCGCGATGGTGCGATAGACCTCCTGCATCGGCGGCGAGCGGCCGATCAGCGGCAGGCGCTCGTCGCGGATCGCCCTGGCCTGCGCCCTGGCGGCCTCGCCGTCGGCCGGCCTGGCCAGCGCGCGCCGGGCGGTCGCCGTCATGTCGTCGAGGTCGAATGGCTTGGGGATGTAGTCGAACGCCCCAATCTCGGCGGCGTTGACGGCGGTGAGCAAGGTGTTCTGCGCGCTCATCACGATCACCGGCAGCTTTGGCCGCTGCTTGCGGATGCGCGGTAGGACGTCGAACACGTTCTCGTCCGGCATCACCACGTCGGTGACGACCAGATCGCCCTCGCCATCGGTGACCCACTTCAGCAGCGTCGTCGCGTTGCCGGTGGCGCGGACCTGGTAGCCGAGCCGGCTGAAGGCCTGGCTGAGCACCAGGCGGATCGAGGAATCGTCGTCGGCAATCAGGATCTTCTGCGATTGGGCGTTCATCTACTCACCAAAAAAGCGCTCGACGCGGGGACGGCGGGCAGGAGGACGCGAAACGTGGTGCGGCCGGGCTCGGACTCGAAGTCGATCAGGCCCCCGTGCCCGGCGACGAGTTTGGCGACGAGCGCCAGCCCGAGGCCGACGCCGTTGGCCTTGGTGCTGACGAAGGGTTCGAACAGATGGTCTCGCAGGTGCGGCGGTACGCCGGGGCCGTTGTCCTGGACCCGCACTTCGAGCGGCGCGCCTTGCGCGGGTTTGCCGTCGCCGGCGCGCACCCTGACGCCGTGGCGATAGGCCGTGGTGATCATCACTTCGCCGCGCCCGTCGCGGCGGCTATGCGCGGCCTCGGCGGCGTTCTTCACCAGATTGAGGAAGATCTGGATCAGCTGGTCTTCCTCGCCCCAGACTGACGGCAGCGACGGGTCGAAGTTCTCCTTCAGGGTCAGCCCGTCGGCGACGCCGTTGGCGGCGAGGGCGCGTACGCGGTCGAGCACCTGGTGGATGTTGACCGACGCCCGCTCCGGCGGCGCGTCGTCCGAGAAAGCCTCCATTCGGTCGACCAGGCGGCGGACGCGGTCGGTCTCGTCCATGATCAGCTGCGCCAGCGGCGCATCGTTGGCCTTCGCGCCCGATTTCAGCAGCTGCGCCGCGCCGCGGATGCCGGCGAGCGGGTTCTTGATCTCGTGCGCCAGCATGCGGCCGAGGCCCACGACCGAGCGAAGGCCAGCGATGTCGCTGACCCGGTCCACCCCGAGCGCGCCGCTCTTGACGTGCAAGGTGAGCAGCACCGCCCCATCGCCCAGCGGCGCCGCCGCGCCGTCGGCTTCGAACGTCGGATGGCCGAACAGGGCGATCTCGATGCCGCGCTCGCGCACCGCGCCTTCCTCGTCGTAGGCTCGGGTGATCAGGGAGACGAGCGGTGAATCGGGCGGCAAGGCAGCCTTGAACCGACCCCGGGCCAGCAATGCGAGACCCTGGCCGAACAGGGCTTCGGCCGCCTCGTTCACCGCCACCAAGGCCCCTTCCCGATCGACCACCATGGCCGGCTCGGGAATGAGGTCGAAAGCCACCGCCTTGAGGCTATCCAAAGCCCGTCTGTCAGCCACCGACCGCGCTCGGTTTTCCGTCATGGCGCGCTCAACTTCCGCGCGATGCTCATTTTACGTGCACCCCCATTGCCCTCTTTCTAGGCAGTTGTTGCGGCGCCGTAAAGCCTGGACTTGCGGGCTCGACTCCTGAAGAGAACAGCCATGCGATTCTCAGCCGTGATCGTCGCCGCCGGCGTCGGCGCCCGGGCAGGTCCGGGCCAAGCCAAGCAGTGGCGGACGCTCGGCGGCAAGGCGGTCGCCCGTTGGTCGGCCGAGGCGCTGCTGGCCGCCGGCGCCGATGAACTGGTGATCGTCATCGCCGAGGGCCAGGAAGCGCAGGCGCGTGTGACCCTGGCTGGGCTAAGCGGCTACCAGCTGGTTCTCGGAGGCGCGGCCCGATCGGACTCGGTGAAGGCCGGACTGGAGGCGCTCGCCGGCGCCGACCATCAGATAGTCCTGGTCCACGATGCGGCGCGGCCGCTGCTGGCGGTCGACCACGTACGTCGCCTGCTCGCTGCCCTGGAGACTGCGCCGGCCGCGATCCTCGCCCTGCCGCTCGCCGATACGCTGAAACGCGACGACGGGACGGGACGGATTATGGGGACGCCCTCCCGCGCCGGCCTGTGGCGTGCGCAAACGCCGCAGGGGTTTCGCCTGGGCCACCTCAGGGCCGCGTACGCCGCCTGGCCCGCCGGCGAGGAGCCGACCGACGAGGCCATGGTGCTCGAACGCGCCGGGGGGCATGTGGTGTTGGTTCCGGGCGATCCCGCGCTCGCCAAGCTGACCTTCCCAGAGGACTTCGCTATGGCCGAAATGATCGCCGGTGCGACGCGGACGACGCGGATCGGCCAGGGGATCGATGCGCACCGCTTCGGTCCGGGCGACAGCGTCTGGCTCTGTGGGGTCCAGATCGCCCACAGCTATGCCCTGGTCGGCCATTCCGACGCCGACGCAGGCCTGCACGCCATCACCGACGCGGTGCTGGGCGCGATCGGCGAAGGCGACATCGGCGACCATTTCCCGCCGACCCATCCGCAGTGGCGCGGCGTGTCGTCGGATCGGTTCCTGCTGCATGCGGCGTCGCTGGTGGCGGCGCGCGGCGGCCGCATCGTCAACGTCGACGTGACCCTGGTCTGCGAGCGGCCGAAGATCAAACCGCACCGCCAGGCGATGCGAGAGCGCCTCGCCACGCTGCTCGGACTCGATCTTGCCGCCGTGAGCGTCAAGGCGACCACCATGGAAGGCATGGGATTCACCGGCCGCGGGGAAGGATTGCTGGCCCAGGCCGTGGCGATGGTCGAGCTGCCGGCGTAGTAAGGCTTCCCGACCACCGCCAAGGAGCGCATTTTGATTTTCACCCTCGAGATCGAGACCCTGGCCCGGCTGGTGATCGACGACGCCCGCGGACGCTCGTTGCGGATCGTCACCGCCGAAAGCTGCACCGGCGGCCTGGTCGCCGGCGCCCTGTGCGCGGTGTCGGGGGCCTCCGACGTGTTCGAGCGCGGCTTCGTTTCCTACTCCAACCGCGCCAAGCAGGAGCAGCTCGGGGTTTCCGGCGATCTGATCGCCGACCTGGGCGCGGTCTCCGAGCCGATCGCGCGGATGATGGCCGAGGGCGCGCTGGAAAACAGCCACGCCCACATCGCCATCGCCATCACTGGCGTCGCCGGCCCGGGCGGGGGCACGCCGATGAAGCCGGTCGGCACGGTCCACCTCGCCACCGCCCGCGCCAACCAGTCGGTCTACCACCGTCACGAGTTCTTCGACCTCGACAGCCGCGAGGAGATCCAGCTGGCCGCGGTCAAGGTGGCGCTGGAGATGCTGCAGGACCGGCTGCGCTAGCAGGCTGTTGAAGAAGTCCGTAGCGCGGGCGGACTCGGCATGATTCACTCTTCTTCGGCGGTGGTCGGGGAAAGCGGATGCGGGGTTCGGACAGTCGGTCGGGGTCGTTGTTCACCCTGGTGGACTTGGAGGCTCGCGTTCGCCGCGACCATCCGCTGCGGTCGATCCGGCGCTTCGCCGACGAGGCGCTGGGGAGCCTGACGGTGGAGTTCTCGCGGCTCTATTCGGGGATGGGCCGCCCATCGATCGCGCCGGAGATGCTTCTGCGGGCGATGCTGCTGCAGGCGTTCTATTCGATCCGCTCGGAGCGGCAGCTGATGGAGCGGCTGGAGTTCGATCTGTTGTTCCGCTGGTTCGTGGGTCTGGGGATCGACGATCCGGTCTGGAACCATTCGAGCTTCTCGAAGAACCGGGACCGGCTGCTGGACGGCGAGATCGCGGCGAAGTTCCTGGCGGCGGTGCTGGCGCAGCCGAAGGTGAAGCGGCTGCTCTCCAGCGACCACTTCAGCGTCGATGGCACGTTGATCGAGGCCTGGGCGTCGATGAAGAGCTTCAAGCCCAAGGCCACGGATAGTGGTGATCCTCCGCCGCCCACGTCGTCGGGCGGCCGCAACACCGAGGTCGACTTCAAGGGCCAGAAGCGCTCGAACGAGACCCACCAGAGCACCACCGATCCCGAGGCCAGGCTCTATCGCAAGGGGCCGGGGATGGAGGCCAGGCTCTGCTTCATCGGCCACACCCTGATGGAGAACCGCTCGGGCCTGATCGTGGACACCCGCGTGACCTGCGCCGACGGCCACGCCGAGCGCGTCGCGGCGCTGTCGATGATCGAGCCGCGCGCGGACCGGCCGCGCGCCATCACGCTCGGCGCGGACAAAGCTTACGACGCCGAGGACTTCGTCAACGAGCTGAGGTCGATGAACGTACGAGCGCACGTGGCCCAGAACACCAATGGCCGGCGCTCAGCCATCGACGGGCGCACCACCCGCCACGCCGGCTATGCCATCAGCCAGAGGATCCGAAAACGCATCGAGGAGCCGTTCGGCTGGAGCAAGACGGTGGCCGGCCAGCGCAAGACGCACTTCCGAGGTCGCGACCGGGTCGGATGGGCCTTCGCTCTGGCGATGGCCGCCTTCAACCTCATCCGCCTGCCCAAGCTCCTGGGAGCGGCGGCGTGGTGGTGAGGCGCGCCTCCGCCCTGGCCAAGGCGTTCAAGGGCCGCTGGGGCATCGCCGAGATGGATGTCTGGGACAACGACGATCTCGATCTGGCCGAACCGGCCCACATCACCTTCGAAGGCGACAACGATGGCAGCTTCGCCTTCGTCGCCGTCACCGGCGAGATCGACGTCCGATACGGATCGCGAGACGGCTCGGCCTGCGCAGAGTTCACTTGGGAGGGCTTCGACGACGCAGAGCCGGCCTCGGGGCGCGGCTGGGTCGCCCTCGGAACCGCCGGCAGGCTCGTCGGGCATCTCTTCATCCATAAGGGCGACGACTCAGGCTTCGTCGCCCTACACGACTGACTTCTTCAACGGCCTGCTAGGGCTTCACCTTCGCCAGTTCGTGGGCGCCGACGCCGGGAAGGTCGAGCGTGATCGCGTCCTGGCTCTCGCGGTCGACGATCGCCCCGCCGCCGCCCTGGAAACTGACGCCGATCATCGGGCCGCCGAGGTCGTCATAGGTCACCGGCATCCGCGTCGGGGCGCCGAGCGGACGTCCGTCGCGGTCCACCGGGTAGGACGAGATCGATGCGTCCGCGAACTCGGTCACCATCCCGTTGCCGTCCGGGAATTTTTCGATCCACTTGCCGAAGATGGCCGCGGGCTGGTCGGCGTGTACAGCGCTGGCCACGAGGGCCGCGGCGGCGACGCCGAGCAGGATCGGGAGAACTCTCATGTCACGCCACCGTTGTTGAACGCACGCCCCGGACCCAACCTTTGGTCGAAAAGACCTAACGGTTCCCTTCGCCGCCAAGCCTGGGCGCCAAATAGGGTGAACCGAATCGCCGCCCGGGCGGCGGGACGAGCCGGCGTGGGCGCAGCGGCGGATGGTCGCGCCCGCATCGTGGCGCTGCGACCCGGCCCAGGTTCGAGGTGCGGAAGCTGGGCTTTGCCCGCGCGATCCGCCACTCTGGGTCAGCGAGGCGGCTGCGGAGGGGAGCGTGCGGTTAGGGGCTTGGCTGGCGCTGTGGGCGATGCTCGCCATCGGCGGCTGCTCGGCGCAGCCCGCGCAATTGGCGGCCTGCAAGGCGCCTGCCGACGACAATGACAAGCTGCAAGCCAAGCTGGCGGCCTGCGCGGCCGCCATCAGGCAGGGGGTCAATGGCGACGACCTGGAAGCGGCGCTGGCGCAGAGCGGCGACGCTCAGCGCCAACTCTCCAACCCCGGCCCGGCGATCCAGGACTTCGACCAGGCGCTGCGGCTGAAGGCCAACGACGCGATGGCCCTCAACGGTCGCGGCATGGCCTATCTGGACGCTGGCAAGCCCCAGCTGGCCCTGGCCGACTTCAACGCCGCGATCGGCGCCAATCCCGGCGATGGCGACGCCTTCGACAACCGCGGCTACCTGGAGCGCTACAACGGCGCCTTCGACGCCTCGATCTCGGACGAGAGCCATGCGATCGAGCTGGAGCCGGACGCGGCCCTGCCCTGGGCCAACCGCGGCTACGCCTATTCCGGCAAACACTGGTGGGACTCGGCCAGCGCCGACTTCACCGACTCCCTGCGGCTCGCCCACGACTACAACTTCGCCCTGCAGGGCCGCGCCGGCGCCGAACGGGCCAAGGGCGATGCCCGGGCGGCAATCAAGGACTACAACGAAGTCATCAGCAACGATCCGTATGGCGATGACTCGCCGGCGGATGCGCAAGCGATAGTCGATCTCTCGCCGGCGGGCGACCCGGAGGCGCTGAACTCGCGTTGCTGGGTGCGCGGCGTCCGCGACACCGAACTGCCAGCGGCGCTCGCCGACTGCCAGCAATCCCTGTTGGTCCGCCCGAACTCAGCCGAGACCCTGGACTCGCTAGCCATGATCTATTTTCGGCAGGGCCGCTTTGACGAGGCCGTCAACGAGTACACGGCCGCATTGGCCACCGATCCCAACCAGACCGCCTCGCGTTTCATGCGGGGCGTCGCCAAACTGCGCGCCGGAGACCGGGGCGGGGGAACGGCCGACATCGCCGCGGCGGAGGCGACTGACAAGTCGGTGGCCGGCCAGTTCGCCGGGTATGGGATCAAGCCTTAGGGCAGAGGTGGGCTCAGCGTGGGCGGCCAGCCGAACTTGTCGCCGCTCGTCGCGCCATTGTCGGCGACCAGGTTGGTCGCGTAGCGGCAGTCGCTCAGCACCCAGCCCGCGGCCGGCGGAGTCGACCACGCCGTGCCGGGACTACGCGCCGCGAGATCCGCGCTAGCGGGTCGGTCCCGGGTCCGGGCCTCCCAGACGATCCGGCCGACGCCCTTGGCGAAGAAGGGTCGCTCTATGTTGCTTGAGGCCGCGAGCGTCGCGCGATCATAGTGCTCGGCGATCACTGTCAGCCGGACGATCGCGCGAGGCGCGCCGGCGATGATCCAGGGCGCGGCGACCGTTTCCAGGCGATACCGCGTCAGGGCCGAGCTGAACGCCAGACAGAGCGACGACATCGGCTGATCGCTCAGATGCGCGGCCAGGCTCGCCCACCGCCCGCTCGGCGCATCGTCCTTGAATACGACCCAGCCCGTGCCGCCGCAGTGGGCGCCGTAGAAGCCCTGCAGATAGGGCTTGCCGCCGTCCTGGGTGAAGCTGATGCGCACGGTGCGGCCGTCGATCGCATAGACCTCGCCGCCATCGCCGCGCGCCGCCGCGAACGGCCCGCATGGCGCGAACGACCAGAGCGTCTCTGGCCCGTCGG
>Ga0302325_10006092_pt1 | contig 27243 bp, 21 predicted proteins | sample Palsa_T0_2_FD_201948 | JGI IMG/M metagenome (GOLD analysis project Ga0302325, IMG submission 201948) | Peat permafrost microbial communities from Stordalen Mire near Abisko, Sweden - Palsa_T0_2 | ecosystem: Environmental > Terrestrial > Soil > Palsa > Peat permafrost | place: Sweden: Abisko... | reverse complement strand
ATTAGCCCTAACCCTTATTTTAATTTTTTTCTAGTTGTATGGAATATGCTTAATTCAAAAATCAAAAATCAAAAATCCGAAAACTCGATTTAGTGATGTGTCCCTAAGCTAGGTGTCGGCCTCAGTAACAGATCCCCGCAAAAATCGAAATTCAATACAAGACAAGACAAGCTTCCCCACAGCCCAGCGTTCAGCCTAGAAAGATGCCTATCATTTCATAAAACGTACTCAATACAAAGAATAATCTCATAAAAACTGTCAATATCCATATCATCTTTTTAAGTGTAAATAATTATGAGATTGTTTGACAGAGGTTTTGTTTGTTGGTCGTTTTGTAATGTCTATACCTCCGTACACCTAGCCATGAGCCAAGAAATATAATTTCCTTGTTGTCGAAAAGTATTCCAACGCACTTTATTATAAGAAGCCGCCAATAGAACGTCTTGAGATCACTTTTACACCTTGCTTAAAACTTACTGCTATACTACTTGGAGTGACCCCTCTCCTACGCCAAACGCCCGAACTCTCCCTTATGGGTATCCTCTACAAGCCTCCATCACCATAGCAATCATGGTATAAAACTCCTGTTCGACCCTTGAACCTCTCACTTTTGTGATAGCTGAGCTTCTTGCGGCTATGTCCCGTCTGTGGAGGACATTATTGGCCATTATGAAGAGGTCGTGGGTAGAAGCCACCTTAAGGTTGAGTCATGTCAAAGACAACTCTTCAGTAGTCAATGACGATGACCTGTCGGTTCATAGTCCTGTAATTTAGGACCATATTCATCCACGATCCACTGGCAGAAATCCTTCCACCTCCTTGTCCACTCGGCTGTCACTGCCGCCAATTCTTCTGGATTCATACAACTGTGCTCTAGACTCCATTTTGCAAGTTGCTTCCAGCCTTGCAGGCTCATTGCTTCAGACCCAATCATGGTCTGGTAAAAGTCATGAGATAGAGACGATCTACTTGGCTTTAGAACTCAATCCTTAGAAGCGATGAAGTACTTACTTATAGAACGTAGCATTGTCGCTGTTGATTGTGCAGGGTACATCATTTGCCAACAGAATAGGCAAGTGGTGTCCAGCAATGGTGGAAGTCAGCCCCAGAATTTCGTTCGAAATTGGGCATGATTCGATTGCAATGTTTTTCTCCTTGAATATCTCCATCAACAATGGGTGCCTCGCGATCGCATAGCCGTGACCAATGCGTTTGGAGTTAAGCAGAACAGCATCGAAGAGATTGCCATCCACCTTATCGCCGCATTCAAGAGTCTCGCCGCAATGGAACAGGAATGGAATATCTAGTTTCTGTGCCTTGCACTTCTTGCGGAAATCTAGAAATTCAGGAATGAAGTAACGGAGCTCATTTCCCATCTCCTCGTGGCCAACGAGATCGAAACCTGTGGACCTATCAGTACTAAATCCTCGAATATCATAAATCCGATCTACATACCACAGAGCAAATTACTGTACTTCTTCTTGAGATCTATGCACTCGTCCAGGGCAACCTCTATCTGCTGGTTCTGAAACGATCGCGGGGTACAGTAGATGACCTTCATACCACCAAAGTAGTCACCTTTCTTCAAAATTTGATCCATTGTTTTTCGAAGCTCTTCATCGATGATCTTCATGATTCCTTCATTTCCGATCGACCCTTTACCGTCGTCGGTCTTCAACGAGTTGGTACTCATGAAATTTGGGCGGATTTCCGCGTACTGAATGTTATCTTTGACGAAGTCCCTGATACAGGCTTGGGTGTAATTCCGGAATGCTGATTCATACGCAAACAATCCTTTCATCATTTGAGTCCGATGATTAAACTTCTCCCAAATTCTACAATCGTCAGCCAAATTCAATAGAATAGCAGATGAGACACGTGACATACCCACGACCGGTCTGATGAGCACTGTGAGCCTCTTCCTCCGAGATGATCATCTTCCTCTCGAGCCAAGTCTCAGCTCCGGCGGTCTTCCTCAGAACGTGGCCTGCCTCATCGGTGTACTCGAACTGGCGTTGAAATTGCTTGTACGACATCCACCTATTGGAAACGTAATTCTGATCCCAAACATTACCCAACGGGGCAAAGATTTCGATTCCATCCGAATCTTTCGTACGGGTGGCCTCATGCAAAGTCATCACCATGAACGAGATCCGGCACGCTTCCATGTTTTCTGGCGTGGTCAGCGGTAGGGTGCTCCGGATGTACATCGCATCGATGTCCCGTGCTTGCTGAATCAAGAATCGTGCTGGGAGGCAAGCATTGAAATGAATGTGAAGATGCGCGCCCTTTGGCATCCGTTTCGCAACCTTCATTAGCTCGGTCTTGTTGATAAGGTCCACATTGCCCAAAAAATGCTCTCCCTCCTTTCTGATTCCGGTATTTGAATTGCGAAGGGGCTCATAGGTGTGATCCCAATCCCACGCTTTGATTTTCCGGACAAGCGCAGCGGCCTGCTTTTCGATATTTGATGAGGTTGCCGTGACCTCTGCGTCAAACGCGATAGCCTTTTCCGCATCCCGAAGCTGCTCTAATGCCTTGACGTACTCTGCTGGACTCTCGAATTCGCGATTACTGATGGCCGCTCGCCAGTTCTGTTGCGATCTTGTTCCAGGTCTCACCAACTGAGGCATCTTACGCAGCCGTCGTGGGGTTTGAGGATGAAATTGCGCCTGAGCCTTGCCCTCCACCGGTGGATCGTCACCGTCTTTATCAACGGTTGAACAGAGAGCGCCCATTCCATCAGCCTTCTTCACGTATGACAACTATGCCTACGCTTGATGCGGTTTGTGGGTATGTGTGAACTACTCTGGATGATGCGCATGTAGCATAGCTGAGATGAGCTTGGTGAGATTCGGCGGGGCCTGCTCTCGTGCTCAGGTCAAGGCACCGGGCTGGGGGTTCAGTGGCGGAGCAAAACAACTAATGCGCTGGCTCCGTGATTGGGCGGTATCAGACGACCACCAGCCACCGGATTTAAGGCTGGCTGTAAATGAAGGTATGAGATTGGTCTGCACGAGTTGGTTGGCTACTTGCTGCGTCTGAGCTGATGAGATCAAGAGCACGCTTGCTTCGCACACTGAGGATTGCTTGTGATCCGTTTGATACCTACCTAGGTACCTAGGTAGTTTGACGATGCCAGGTCACGTGTTTGTCCCAGGTAAGTACGCAGGCACCAGAGCTGTTTTTCTATCCTCAACGCCAGCGCACAGAAGCAAACTTAGAGAACAGCGTTTACCCCAAGCCCACAGGCGGGAAAGTGCTTTGAGGCTACATAATTTGCAGTCACCACACTTGATGGATACTTTGTAGGTGAGCGTCAGAAGAAACTGGGCTGAAGAAGGCTGGGGCCGCTTTGGCGGGTCAGAAGGCTACGGCCCTGCCCCAGCCTTGGGCCATCTCGCCATCTTGCCAAGCGCCACATATGACACACGGTTTCGGATCTGAAGCCCCTGTTAGAGCTTCACAAGGCGACATGAAAAGGCGCAAAGTACTTCGTACCAGGGTAAAACTTGGGTACTTCCAATGACCTTTTTGACGAATTGTGGGGTTGTGGCTATGCTCACGATTTTCGCGAGGCTGTACCACACAACCCTTCACCTATTTCATTCACCGAGAGATTGCAAATTTTCCGAATCGTACACTCTCCAATAACTTGTCGCTCTAGGAGATTGCAAGTTAGAATACGAGTACGCCTAATTTGCACAGCAAAAGACCGCAGTCTCTGAAAATTTGCTCGCGATTTGATGTCACTTTGCTTGCGACCGATGTCACTTCGTATCCTCGGGATGGCATCCAATGGAGCTCCTAACAAATTCGGGTGAAGCGATCCCCCTTTCTAAATTCGCGGCTCTGGTCAGACGGCAAGTATGGCACTGATCGGTGACCCCTTTGGGAACTGTGATTCATGAAGTGTAAATTAATTCTCTGCATCAAGCTGTATCATCAATCATGCCCTCTAGTACGCCTAAGCACCAATGCAGACAGCTCTATTTTGTCACAGCCTCTAGTCCAATTTTGTACTCCAGTCTAGTCCTCGAACTTGATTCCCTTTTTGCCCTCAACGTCAATGTATCCTCCCTTGTAGCTTCCACGCTTCTTCTTGTTCTTCTCCTTCGTGAACCCCTTGCCCCTAGTGACAATCAAATCCTCATGTGCCTTCTGGGCGTAGTCATAAGGAACATATGCGTTGCTTGCCAAGCGCTCATCGACCTTGATATCCTTTGGGATCCTAGAGAAAGGTTCGTTGATCTTCTTTTTGGGGAGCTTTGCAACTGGATCCGGAGGAAGTGGTGGAGATAGCTCGCGTTTGAAGGTTAGAAGAGGCTTGTTGTTAGTTTTTGTTTGCTTTGATTCCGCTTCTGAATCGCTAGAAGAGGTCGAATCGTCGGAAGAGTCGTCGGAAGGAGTCATTTTCTTGGGACCATCGGACAATGTAGCACTCGTGTCTGAATTGACGACTGGCTTCTTCTTAGCATCCTCGATAGAAGACTCGCTATCAGACTCCGATGAAGGCTCCGAGTCGGGGTCGGAGTCTGGCAACGGAATTTTCTGGGCAATGGAGTCTTTTGAGGAGTCGGAATCACTGTCGGAATCTGACGATGAAGTTTCACTCTCGAAGGAGCCATTTACTGCCTTCGTTTTCTTGACCTTTGAGTTGTCGCCCTCCGAACTTGACTCAGAGTTCGAAGGACAGTCTTCCTCTGAGCTCGAGTCTGAATCCGAAGAAACTTCAGCTAGTTCAGTTTTGACTTTCTTAGTCTTTGGTCCCTCTTCGTCTGAACTTGAACTTGAACTTGAATCGGATTCAGATGATGACTCGCTGCTCGATGCCGCTTTTCGTTTCAATCGGTTGACTTTTGGCTTGGGAGATTGGACTTTTACTGGAAAATTTTCTTCATCGTCTGCATCGCTATCGGAGCTGCTTGATGACGTAGAAGACGTGGAGGAAGACGACCGACGGCTACTGAGTTTCTTGGGCAGTGGTGCATCCGCCATCTCGACATCGCTGTCATAACTACTGCTCTCACTCTCGCTGTCGCTCTCGCTGCTGCTCGAGTCCTGCTTTGAAGATTTTCCCTTCTTTATCGGCTTAACTTCCACAGCACTGGTATCCGCACCTAAGCCCTTGATCTGGCCCTTCGCAACATGCCATTCAGTGTAGATTGTGTCTAGTGACGGTGTGTCTTCAGAGCCTTCCGCAGTCTCGCCTCGACCTTTGCGCTCAGTCTCGAGTGCTTGAGCGGCTTTGGTAAACCCGTATTCGGTAAGGAACGCAGACACAAGCTTAAGCAATTGGGGTGGAGCGTCGGATTTCGGAGGTTCTCCAGCTGCTCGACGCCTGAGAAAATCTTTCGCAAGCTTTTTGTCCTTATTCTCGAGCCGATCCTCGAGTTGAGATATTGGAGTCGGCGCTGGGTTTGCCTTGCTAGGAAAGAGCCATTCTGGCTGTTTTTGACCAGCTGGGGTTCTCCGCTTCCCAATCTTCTGCATGTTTGGATTCCCAGACATGCTATGGGATTCAATGGATGTGGTTGAAGGTGAGAGAGCAAATCATCAAAAAAACGGGTTTTTCTCCTTATCGGCACGAAGGAAAGTTGACCGACAAGCGATAGTGCGGGAGCTAAGCTAGATAGGAGCTAGTTGATTTTGCTGCCTTGGGAAAAAAACAGAGTTCTGGAGAGCAGTTGGACAGACTGAATTTCAAGCTTCAATTCAAGCTGCTGCTCCTCCATGCTGAAAGCTTACAAAGCTGTGAAGTCTGAATTTAGAATCTATCCAGTAATTTCATTGTGTTGCATGTAGAATGTTTCACGTCTCTGTAATGCATCTCAGGTCCGTGCCGCCACCCGTTAGCCGCACTCAATGTCAGGGAAGCTGGAAGTCACCTCAACGCCAGACCATGCCAATCCTCTGACCATACCCACGCCTCCACCCCGAATAGACCGATCCCACCAATGCGCATAGTTATGAGTTGGATACGGTCTCAGAAAGAAACACCAAACTGTCCATACTTCTAGATGGTTGAACAGTCCAGCCTTAATTCGCCGAGAAGACGTGGCTCCGCCAAATGGAGGGTTCATCTAAGAATGGCCCTGGCGGGGTCAACGGCAGTAGTGCAATGACTAGAGCTGAGAGATTCGAAGATGAGAAGCGGAGGATCATTGATAGTTGCTTTGGCAAGAAGGACGAGGATGGTTCCCGTGAGATATCCTAAAGACCACGCGACGGATTACGCGGCACAAAGGCTAACTTTTTGTTCTACAGTATTGGAGTCGTACATCACACACATCAGGATTGTCGAAGATGCTGCATATCCATCCTCACCTCCTCCACCGACTGCGAACCCAAATGCTAAGAAACCACGTCTCATTATTGTCGCTGTGCGCAAGTCCGGGCGGGTACGCATGCATAAAGCTAGAGAGAATGTCAATGGAACATTCTCCGTTGGTAAAACATGGCCGCTTGATGATTTATCAGCGGTGCAATCCTATAGTGGTGCTACGCCCACGACCGTCGAAGAGGAGCAGCAGAAACAATGGGCTGGAGGCATTGGATTTACCGTAACGATCGGAAAACCATATTATTGGCAGGCCAACACCCAAAAAGAGAAGCAGTTCTTTATCGCAAGTCTTGTCAAGATTTATACGAAGTACACTGGCGGCAAAACCCCGGAGCTTATTGGCTTTGATACAAAGGAAAGAGAGCAACTTCTCGGTGTCTCCGGAGGAGTCACACCTTCGGCTCCACCCCAGCAGCAAGCGAGGAATGGAGCTGTGTATGGGCAGTCTCAAAATCGTCCACCACCAAGGCGAGAGCCGTCTCGAGAGCCGCCGCCATTACGAAGTCAGCCTAGTCGAGATGCAGTGCAACGTCCACAAGCTCAAATACCACCAAGCGGTACCCCATCATTGACATCTCAAACCAGCTGGCTTCAAATTAGGAGTTCTCCCAGTGGCAGCATGGACTCGAATGGGGGTGCTCCTCAGCAGCAAAGCTTGCGGAGACTAGCAAGTGCCAATCAGAGCCAGGAATCCTTTGGAAAAAGTGATGATGGTGCGAGTCTGCCTCCTCGATCACGTGGAGGGCTCAATGGTCTTCCCAATGCGCCTGGAAGATTTCAAGACCGCAGTATAACACCAAACTCCCTACGGGCCGTAACCCCTGATAGCACCTCTTCAAATTCTAAAGACACAGTGGACGATGTTCCGCCAGTACCTGCCCCTTTAACGTTTCCTCCAGAACGCCGAAGGCCCCCAATGCCAATCATTAGTGACTTGCGTCAACGAGGTCAAAATTCTGCTGAGAACATTGTTCCCGCTCCATTGTCTAGCCCTGGGATGCGCCGCGAAGATTTACGACTCCCGACCCGAAGTAGTGAACGGACACAGCCTCGTGAAAGAGAACAAGATCCCAAAATCAACAATGCTCAATCCGATGCAAACAGTGCCTCTACGGCAGACAGTACTGCTGATCAGAGCATCCCGCCGTCGACATCAATCCCAGCTCCCATTTCCCCACCAGTCCAGATGCCAGAGGAGCCAGAAGAAGAGGTCCGCCCTGGCCTTGGACCCATGATCAAGAAGAAGTCGAGAGGCGATATTGCCGGCCAGTTTATGAAAGCTGCCAAGACAGCCAACGCTTTCAATTCCTTCAAGCCACGTGCAGGAGGTGCTGCGGAACGCCTTCGGGAGACTCAAACCAAATCCTCCGAGGGCCCAGACGGAATTACCAGTGTTGTGCCAGCACCATCCCTCGTTCGCGGCATAAGTGCTGAAAATGGAAGCCTCCTAACACCTCCTGCCTCAATATCTTCTGAAAAGTTGTCCCCCCGCAAGTCATACGATAGCATTCCAGAGGTCAAGATCACAGTATCACAATCTAGCCAACCAAGCAGTGTTGAGGACCCATTGCCGACGCCGAAGGACAAAAGTATGTCGGAAAAGTCACAGACTAGAGAAGTAAAGAGAATCAAGTCACCAGCTGAAACGATGGCAAAAGAACTTGCTTCACTGGGCATAGACCCGACTATTCTTGGCGGTAGAGGAGGTGAATTGGTTGCTGCTTGGGAGGAATTTGGATGGGTGGGCGAAGGCATCCGAACAAAGAGCATCGACCAGATGAAAGAAGAAGTTGAACGAGAGTTAAACAGAATTCAAGCAGGTGGTTGGCTTAAGATGCTCGACGAGGAAGACGAGAGGATCGAGGCTATCAAGCAGGGTCTAGACAAGTGCATTGAGGAATGCGAGGAGCTTGACGGTTTACTGACTTTGTACTCAGTAGAGTTGGGTGTAAGTTTCCCAGATATAGTTTTGTGGTCTCCTGCTGACAATTTAGACGCTCAATGAAGATATTGCGTACATCGAGGCGCAATCACAAGGTTTGCAGGTTCAAGCAGCCAATCAAAAGCTTCTCCAAGCGGAACTCACATCACTTCTCGACACGATATCAATTTCTTCTGAGCAACTTGACAGTCTTCGCGAGGCGTCCCTGGAATCTCCACGCGGTATCGAGCAAATAGAAACATCTCTGGTCTTGCTTTTCAAAGCAATGCTTACCATCGATCCTTCTTTAAGTCTATCAGGTTCTCGACCGAGTGAAGATGGTGGCAGTCTTAGCTCCGGAAAACCCGGTGGTTTCGGCAACAGTGAAATTGGGAGCATGCGCGTTCTTCAAGAAAAGAAGGATGTCTACAAAAATGAAGCTGCACTGTTCTTACGGCGCCTTAGACCATTTTTGCAAGTCAAGTTTGCCGCTGCGATTGATGAGACCAGAAAGGCTTTGGAGCGTGAGAAGGGGAATAATCTTACTAGGTCCGCTGGTAGAGCGAAGCTCGACGCTAGAAATCACGACCTTGCTCGGGAAATTCTTTGGAGATATAGTCCTCTCATGCTATTTTCAAGAGAGGTCGATCGATTAGAATGGGAGGAATTGATCAAGCTTTATGAAATGGTCTGCAAACCATTGTATCAAGACGAGTTCCGAGAGGCCGTATTTGCTTGGAAGCGGATTGCCAGGAAGCCGACTGGTGACGAGAGCGAATTGCTTTTCACTTCACAGATCGAAAAGCAGACTGACGGCATTGCAACCACGGCTCGGAAGCTGACTGTAAAGAGGAGTCAAACGCTGGCAAAAAGCTTGCGCTCCCCCATCGGTGATAATAGCAGCAAGGCAAGCGTTGATAAAGCTTCTGACGGGCGACTTCAACCATATGAGGTTTTTACAGGAGCTCTCGAAGAAATGATGCCTATCATGAGTACAGAACAAAACTTCATAGTTGAGTTTTTCCACATTACTACTCTCGAGCAACTTGATTTCCCAGAATCTGTTGCTGCAGCACTGCCTGATTCTCGACGTGGTGGCGACCTCAGACGACCCAGAGTAATGGAGCCAAATCGCGATCTCGCAAAGCTGGTGGTACAGTCTATGGAGGAAGTTTATACCTTCTTCTCCGGTGATATGCAGGCGCTTGTTGACTGGACAATCCAAGGGGATCCATTGTAAGTAATTATCTGGTCACTATTTTTCAATAATATGCTAATTTCTTTCAGACAAGGCGTCGGCGTCATTGCGGCCATTGAACGAAAACTTCTTGAATTTGAAGAATCGAGTCAAGAATATCTTGCACGAACTCTTCAGAAGTTGCATACTAGACTTGTCGGCCTCTTTTCCAAGTTTCTCAATGAGCAAATACGCGCGATCGAAGATACGAAGGTCAAAATCAAGAAGCGAAGGGGTGTCATCTCGTTCATACGCATCTTTCCATCATTTTCTCTGACATTGGAAACAATGCTTACTACGTCTCACGAGCTTGAAATACGGGAGACCGTTAACCGAGCTTATGCTCGTATCAACAAGACGATGTTCGAGTCTCTCAAAGTCATCGCAAGAGAGAACCCTGGTGCCCATATTGCCGGTGCGGACCCGGAAGATAAAGAAGCCCTAAACTACCAGATTCTCCTCATTGAGAATATGAATCACTACTTGGAGGAAGTGGATGCTCGTGCTAATCCTGTTCTTGAAGATTGGAAACAGAATGCGGCACAGGAAATGGAAGAACATATGTCACTTTACCTTGGAGCTGTCATCCGAAGACCTCTTGGCAAACTCCTCGACTTCTTAGAAAGCACTGAGAGTTTGATGCTTTCGCGACAGCCAGGCGAACCAGCTTCAAAGATTTCGGGAATGCCGAGTCATTCAAAATCTACATTCAAGAAAGTCCTTGCTAGTTATGATTCTAAGGAGATAAGGAAGGGTATCGAGGCACTCAAGAAGCGAGTAGAGAAACATTTTGGAGACGCAGACGATCCAGGACTGAGCCGTGGCCTGGTAGCCAAGGTCATTCAGAACTGCGAGAAGTACTACGAGAAGGTTGAGGATAGGATCTTGACTATTAGCAGGGATGTGTACGAGGGAGAAGTGATTGCTGAGTGGAATCGCGCAGATGTTTCAGCAGCTTTCAGGGGACGTTAAATGGGAGAGTCGAGAAAGGGCTCGATGCTGAGACCCGATGCAACGACTGGAGAGTGTTTTTTTATTCGATCTGTAATTTGAGCGGAAATTGGCTTCGGCGTTTTGATGGTGGACCATTAGCTGCATCACACCTTGTATCATTGGAAGGATATACCAACGAGAAGCAGCAAATTTCAAGATTTTCATGTAAAGCTTCGGCATTCCCAATGAGTGATCTTATCTTTTGAGACTCTAAAAACCGAGGGTAAGACGGGGGAAAACGGATGTGGATCCTAATCACGTAAGTGGACCTTGTCAACTAGCTCGCTCAAACCTCAAAATTCCGCTGCTGACCTTTTATGAGGCACAACTGATGGACCAGAATGTGGGATTGAGTCTCACAGCTATTCAAGACTCGGAAATTTCTCAGAACTATCAAAACGCTCAAACGAAGCTGCAACATCAGAAGTCCTTCGTGCTTTGAACGCGAACTGCTCCCGCATCTGACAACTCCTATTCAACATGGTTACAACATCTTCTGCTATTCAGCTCACAGCTCTCCACTCAAATCAAGATGCAGAAAGGCTGAACTCGCCAACAACTGCCTCAAACGACATACGCCCCATAACCCCTCGCCGCCAAGTCCTCGTCCTAATCTCCAGCTTCCTAACAACCTGCATAACAATCGGCCTGTGCCAATCCTACGGCGTCTTCCAATCTTACTACATCTCCTCTTCTCAAACCATCATTTCCGGGTCTACCTCTTCTTCTGCCTTAATTGCTTTCATTGGAACCTTAGGCTACGGCCTCACTTGGTCAGGCTCGCTGTTCATCAACCCCATCCTCGCGCGCCTTGACGTACGAGGCATTAGATGGCTTGGCGTGGCAGGCGTGCTGTGCATGAGTCTCGGTTTCGGTCTTGCTAGTATCTGTACCCAGGTCTGGCAGCTACTGCTTACCCAGGGGCTGTTGTATGGCGTTGGTTCCTCTCTTCTCTACTTTCCGATCCTGAGCGCTGCTCCGGAATACTTCACCACGCATCGGGGCTCGGCAATGGGATTCATCCTTTCCGGAGCCGGTATAGGAGGGCTTGTGTTCTCGCCCATCATTCGCGCCTCGCTATCAGCTATAGGACCGAGGTGGACTTTGAGGACTCTGGCGTTCTTGGTGTTGGTTATTAGTTTGCCGATTGCAGTTACCGCGTCTCCATCTCGCTTCGTGGGGAGGAGACCAACACACATCGACATCAAGCTTGCTATGAAACCATCGTTTTTGTTTAGTGTTGGAGCAGGTTTCCTTCAAGCTGGTGGTAATGGTCTTCCGGTAACGTTTCTGGCTGAGTATTCTGTCGCTTTGGGTTACAGTGCTGGGTTTGGGGCGACGTTGTTGGCGGTCTCGAATGGTGTTAACTCGGTCAGTCGGGTAATGACCGGGTTTGCGGGTGATAAGTTTGGGAGGCAGAATACGTTGATTTTGACAGTTCTGATGTGTGTGATTTCTGTCCTGGGATTTTGGTTGGGGAGTTTGGGTAATGGGGGAAATAGGGTACTTTGGATTTTGTTTGTGGTGTTTTATGGGGTTGCTGGGGGTGGATATAATGCGTTATTTCCAACGGTAAGTCTCTTTACGAATATGGTGGATAATTAACTGATGAGAGTAGACTGTGGCAGAAGTGTTTGGACTTCAGGCATATGCGAGCGTCAATGGCTTCATTTACTTCGTGAGAGGTCTCGGAACGATGTTCGGCAGTCCAGTGGGCGGGAAGATCTTGGGCGAAAGCAGATTGGGAAATTATCGAAACGTGGTGCTGTTCGATGCTGCACTGCTTGCTGGTGCTGCTTGTTGCGTTGTTGGAGTGAGGTGTTGGGACGCCATCGACAAGAGAGCTTGGAAATGGAAAGCATAGGATTCTTGAGCTAGAGGTGGATTGTTTTTAAGGTCCGAATGATTTCGATTCTCCATGAGCCCCAGGATGTCAGTCTCTAAAGAATCCGAAGGCGTTGATAAGTCAGGATTCAACCATCTATAAAGGTACCTCGATTCTGTGACCTTGACCAGATGAAGTGGACCTCCCGACAAGGACCCTAGCATTGAGAATCATGTGACTTTTATAGATGTCACTAAATTCATCAAATTAACTGCATCAATTGGGTACGAGATCATTCTGATGTTATTTGGGCTTCCCTGTGCTTCGCCGCTGGGCTGAGCTCAAGCATGGTTCAAATGTTGGTGGCCTACCAACATCCGCCCTGGTGCGAAACATGGGATGAGCTCTCTTACTTCCAAACCTTTCGGCTTGATCTTCCTCTTGAATATATTCTGAAATATTCAGATTGTCATTCTTACTCAAAGTTTTGTAGTTGTCAGACTTGACATTTTTTGGAGTATATCAAGATCCCAAAACCTCCTCAGATCTGACGCCTTCACCAAAATCAAACCACATGGCGCAAGCCTTCACAGTGAAGTCAATGCTTTTAGAGCGCGATGACATCAACGAATTTATCATGCCACCATCAAATGCTGGCCAGACATCAAAAGACTATAGCCAAAACCCCGTGTTCACGCGAGGGTCGAATCTGACCTTGATTTGGAGTTCAAATTACACAACGATCATTCTCGACTTCACACAAGACCTTGCGGGCTGTGTATCAGGTGTAACACCATGCGGTCTGACTTCTACTTTGTACGGTGTGTAAATGCGATTTGGGATTCGTGTTAAATAGGACTAATTGAGACAGAGGCACCCTCCAACCCCAGCAGGTACGATTGGACCGTGGAGCCAGCACCATACAACATCAGCGCTTCAAATGTATTCTATTTTGTGATGTATAATCGAAGCGTTTCTGACACTTCAGCGACCTTCACTTCACACTATTTCAATATTACAGAAGCGGGTTCTCCGTCGGGCACATCCACTTCTGCCTCGAGTTTTTCTTCGGGACCGACCACATCGGCAGCTCCCTCCAACAATACATCTGCGCCAACGGCGAAATTATCTCAAGGTGCTGAAATAGGCATCGTCGTAGCGGTACTTGCGCTTGCGATCTCAGGTCTCATTGGAGGCTTCTTGTTCTTTAGACGAAGGAAGAGAATGCATAGTTCTGAAAATCCGACGAACTGCAATTGGACGCCAGAGCTGGATGGTACCGGAGCTAGAGGTTTTGTGCCGCGCGATTACAGGGAACGGATCCAGAGTTTCCCAGAAATTATTCATGAAGTTCCAGGCTCCCAGGCGGCTGAGCTCGATGGGGGTTACGAAAAGCTGATTTGATTGCAAGGATATTTCTCGGCTGGAGTTACAGGAAGGAGCACGGAGTACATCGGACTTGTCCGCATTAGCGACTTATATATTCAGCATATTCTATATAATTTCAGGTCTATTGTGAAATGCTCAAGAATTCATTGTTCGCGACTGAATGAGGCTTCTTGGCTCATTCTTCTGAAATTGTTCGAGTGTGCTACCCATCAAGGATTTGCACTTCGTTTAAAATAACGACTGTTATTTGAAAATCATTCTGCCAGACATAGCGTGATCAACGGAAGTTCCTTGCCTAGTCGCGCATGATAGTTGCTGTGTGACAAGACGGAGTTGGGAACAGGCAATAACGAAAAAGAGAAGTGCATTTTATAAGAGGTACGAATGCTACTTGGCCGTTCGAAGTCAAGGCTATTACAACAGACTGCAAAGTGCATAGAGAGTCTCAAGGAATGGAGTTGATTTTGGCACCTTGGCCTAATAGGGACACAATGTAATCTCATATTCTTCTCCCCCACACCGTCCCGCTCGTGTGCTGTCCAAAGACTTCTCTGTATTCCGAATACGATTCAGAAGGAATTTGATCTCATCCGGACTCAATAATTGATACTCAATCAACTCCAATGACTCAGCTTGAGTCAGCACTCCTCGTGCCTGCAAGTCAAGGAGTGGCAACTTGTACCTCGAGCCGCAAGGTGCCGTGCCGCCTCCTCGAGGGAAACAGATCCTCAATATCACTTATACACCCGCAAATCATTTATTAAGCCACTTCGTGATTACCTCAGAGAAGCGTAGCATTGTGGCTGGCTGAAGGAGCCGCAGCGGGGGGGACGTGAGATAGAATGATCACGAGGCTGAGTCGAGGGAGGAACCGAGGGGCTGTGTGCGGATTATGGGGACGCGTTTTTATGGAGTCTAGAAATGCGTATTCGGTATGGCGGTGAGGGATATGTTATACGAGGAATTTTGTTGTCTTCAGGAGCTATTGAATGGATTGGGTCGTAGTTATTGTGGTTGTTGTTGAGGCTGAGGAGGCTGATGGGGGATGAGTGGAATCCGCCTCGTTTTTGGACGTGAGGCTCTTTTGTAGGCAATTTTCAGATGAAAATTGAGCTGATTGGGTCTCAGGAGCCGTGCAATGTTTCTAGAAGTACCTAGGTAATGGTTGCTTGAAAAGCTGAGTTACCACACAGCTATTTTAGTCACGTGCCATGAGTTGGAAGAGCTAACCACGTGATTTAGTCACATGATAAGTACCCCTTTTTTGATCTATCGAAATAGAAAATTTGACAATCATAAAATCACTGGAGAATGTTCAAAAGTGGCACAAAGAGTATTGGTAAGTGTTATTGTTAAGAGTATTCTTTTTAGGTCATGGTACAGCGCTATGTAAAATGGAACCCACCGAGGCGATCCAGAACCCTAGATCAAGCCATAAAGTCCCAATAGTTATGCTTCTGCCAAACGCCATCCTATGCATGAATGCTGACATGATTTCCAGAGTCCATCTATGAACATCATATCATGTCCAACGCCAAAATTGCCGTCATCTGCCCTCATCTCATGTTAAATGACCAAAGAAACTCGTGATGTCCTTCATGTTCAGACATAGTGACTTGTCTTCTGCTGTCCTCCGCCTAAGAATCGTGAGAATAGATTGCCTCCCATGATCCGTGCCTTCTTTGCTGGCTTTTCTTCAATTACTTCCCGCTCGATCTCGTAAGGTAGCATGCCATGCTTGCCGCTGTGCTGACCCGCGATGTGGACATGGACGATATCTCGGACGACGTGGGTAGGGCTGTCAACGTATGGTCCTGGTACTCGGTTGCAGTTCGCTTCCAGCTCATCCATGTAGCTGTCAAGACTCGATTCTGGTGTGCCAGTTCTTGAGATTGAGGACATGTAGGACGATGCTGAGGAAGAGACTATGGAGAGGGTGTCGGCGGTACCGCTGCGTGCGAGGCTAGGAACGTCGGTGGAGGAGGGAGGGGAGTCGTATCGTTGTCTTGGTGCATCAAGATATTGACCTTCGTAAGTCATTTGCTTCTCTTGATAGCCTGGAAGCCAATATTGGGCGGCAGCCTCGTACTGAATTCGACGTGCATCCTCCTCCAACAATTGTTGTTGCTCCTTCATCGCCTTCTTCCTGATCTCCTTCATGCGTGCCTGCTCTTCTTGTCGCTCAATCTCGGATCGAATGGGCGCAAGGAAGGGTTCGAGGTGGGTGTAGAGGTCTTCTTCGCTGATGTTGAGATCCCAATCAAGGAGGAATAGGAGCTGCTTTTCCATAAGATTGACCTCAGTCCTTGAGAAGCCAAAGGGTTCGAATCCCCGAACATTCGAGTACTCAGCCCAATGCTTGTTCTTTGGCGACGAGTCATTGAGGAATTTTGCGGAAAGAATCAGAGCTGCGAGGAAGATTCTATGCACCGTGCACCTCAATCCCTTGGCAACGGGTGGTAATCGCTGCTTTAATCGCTCGAGGTAGACTAAAGTCGTCATCAAAGTAGGTACTTGGACATTTGACTTCCGTACCAGCGAGCTGATAAAGCGTTCAAGAGAGGGAAGGTCGGGTTGAGGTGTTGAGTCGTGAGGAGGTGAAGGAGGTGGTGAAGGAGGTAATCGACTCGATTGGGTGGATGTTGGTTCACACTGGATGACTTCTGCTGCCTTGATGGCAAGGTAGTTGACCATCTGAGTACTAACAGGCATGTAGATGAAGTGCTCAAGAGCAGCCTCGTTCGACGCTCTGGAAGGAGACATGACTGTATGTGTGTTGTCGAGAATAGTTGAAGATGGAAGGTTTCGTGGTTGATCGTTGCTCGGGGCAGAAGATGGGTAAAAATTAAAGCTGGTCAATGGGTATCGTATAAATTCGAAAAGTCGTGGTATTGTTATTATCTTCCTATTGTATAGAGGTGTTCAATTATGCCCGTGGAGGTTCAGGCGAAGCGAGGCTGAGGAGAAAGGCTCTGAAAGGGGGGCGGCGCAAGGGTGGAGCCGTGGAACAAAAAAACAACAGCAAGTGAATCGCTGGCAGGGCCGAAGGGAAAGAGCCAGTAAATGGATCCCGGAGGAAGTTTGACGACAGTCGTGGTCACTTTCCGGCCAGCGGGAAGCTTCAAATCCCAGGTGCTAATCCGTCAGTTGCGTGCCTGACGAGTGCTGATGTTGTTGGCGCAGCAAACACACAATCATGCAGTGGCGAGGTTGACGACTAGTGGAGCGGCCGAGTGGCTGCGATGCAGTGTTGCGGGTAGCAAGGGAAGTAGCGAGCTCGAGTCGTGGGCAGAGGATCCTCTTAAATCCTGCCTCGCTAATAGCCTAAGTGTACGCCCGGTCTGGGATGCTGACGATGAAATTATTCGATCAGATGAGGATCACCAGTGCGGCCGAGTACAGACTGCCTGTCAAGTTGATAGGAGCAGACGTGCTTTTCGTGGTGGGGACGCACAGACTTGGGAAGGAATAGGCGTTTTGACAGTGCAAAAAGAGCGGCAAGGTCTGAGTGTTTCGTTTCGAGGGCGTTGAAGATAATGTACTCCTTAAGGGGATGTGATGGATGTGACCCGAGGAATCTGACAATAGCCTGCTTGTTGTCGAAGTCGGGGGGAGGGCGGGGAGAGAGGAGGTCAGTTATGCTTTAATTTACCAACCTCGAAATGAGGGCCGTGGTGGTGGGATATATGTATTCGAGTCCAGGAGAGCGTTGGTATGTATGAGTGGTTGGTCCAGTCGAGGGCGGCGTTGTTGGTCGCTGTCTGGGCCGGGTGAGGATTGACAGGCTGGTGGAAGTCAGGAGTAACTGCTACTACTGCTTTACACTTAATTGTTTCCCACACACGCCGAACAATCTCTAGCTTTCCCTGGCCAGGAACGATTATTTTCGTCTCCAGTAAGGAATCGGAGAGCTCCAGGCTGGATGGTTGGCCCAGGTTGGATCGCTGCCAAATAGAGAGCGAGCTATGCCCCCCAGGCGCTGGCAGGGCGTGCAGGAATGCTGAGCGGTCGACCCCTCGTTTCCAAAAACAGCCAAGGATGCGGGCCCCAGTCAGTTTCAGCCCGCCGCGCAGGGGTATCAAAGAGGGTGATCGACTGGCGAGGATGGGCGCGAGGGCGATGGCTGGAAGGCGCTGCTGCCACCGTGGCACTGGAGATGCGTGCAACAAGGAACAAAGGACGCAGGACGCAGAACGCAGGACGCAGTACTCCGTACCTCCTGCGCTGCGGTGTGTCCTTCCGTCCGTTGGAGTGTCGTGCAGTGGCAGTCGTTCGCCCCCTTTGCTTCTCCTGGAACTCCTGTTGAATCTGCGTCTGCCGCGTCGCGCCAATCGTAGCGCCGCAATGCAAGGCGGCCGCGGGGATCGTGAAACCAGGAACAGTTGACGGTAGATGGTTAACCTTTATCGCATGCAATAGCCCGTGTGTCTGGCCAGAAGCGTGCGATGCGGATGCAATAGCAATACCGTATGTACGAAGATACGTGTAGAGTTGACGATAGAGGGGAGCGGAGTATTCTAATGTAGGGAGTTATGCACTGATGGGGAGGTTGGTAGAGGATGACTGTCGGTGTAAAACAGGAGGGTGAGGAGTGGGCAGCAATGGTTCTGGATGAGTTGTCCAGATGCGAAGCGTGCTGGCGGTGAATGCGGTGAATGCGGTGAATGATGGCTCTCCAACGGTCATCCTCTCTGCCAGCAGTCACGCATCTTTATGTTCCTTGTAAAGGCAGGGTCAGTGACTGGAATGGCGACACATGATTGAAGGTGTTGATATCATCGCTCCCCGCCTCCTTGGCCATGCGTCGTCCTGGCGGTCCTTGAGCAGCATCATGCGTTCGGCGAGATGGCTGGGAGCCGAAGTTTGGCCACCTGAGATAATTACGACGCGTGAGAGCTGCAGCGTGCAGAGCTTCGACAAATTATTCATTTCGCCATCTTGGTGAGTGGCGATGGCGTGGCTTCATTGGCACTCGACAAATTCGCACAAATTTCATGCGTCTGCCAACCCGCGTGTGTCGGATGGGTGGGCCAGCTCGGTCAATCTCGGGAGCAATCTTGATGTCCCCTTTTGTCTCCCTCCCACTCACTGCAGCTGAAGATCTCGAATGTTGAGCCTGTCCGAGTCCGAAGGGTGACTGATACCTTCGGCATGGACGAAGTCTGGTGTCTGGTCGCTGGTTGCTGGTGGCAGGTGGCAGGTGGCTGGTGGCTGGTCGGCTGATGACTAACGGAGGTGGCTGAGAGTGATTAACGAAGTACGAAGTTCGAACGTACCGGTAACGAAGTAAGGGATGCCCGACTGTAGTCTGTACAGTACTGTACTGCCAGAGCAAGTGATCGTCAAGGGACCTGGAATGACTTCTCATTGGTGCCCGTTGCCATTCGCGTTTGAAACAGCCAGTTATCAGCCATTTTACGGTGTTCGCCTGCCTCGTCTTCACTGCCCCCCTTTCTGAGCCACTCAACATCATGAACTCCATGGTCGCTGAGAAGCTCTCGAAACATGCGGCTGATCGACCTTCCAAAACAATCTGACTGTTGGAGGCAGATGCGATACCGAGCCCCCTCATTCGTCCAGATGGCATCTCAAATCAGCTTCATGGAACATCCCCAATCTCCTCCAAGGTTTGGAACGTTCGCAGAGGGCATTGAGCTTGCAAGCCGTGGCTGTGCTCCCCGGAGTGGCCGTCCCTGCGCATTCTACGCCGAGGCCGCCGCGCTTGTATCATCGCGAGTTGCCCGCGCCTGCTTGACTTTCTAAAACTCTTCAAACAAATGCATAGAAAATCCATCATGCCCTCCAAATGATACGTACCTATTTTCAATGCATTGATAGCGAGGCGCTGTCTGGATGGCGGTTGCTTACTTCGGCGCCTACCAGCAGCGCGTCTGAAGTCCGGGGCGTCGGAGCAAGCGCTCATTCTATATTTGTTTCTCCAATCATTTGAATCCAAAATCACTAACATTTGACTTCTCCATATCCATTCACGCAATCTCTATTCTGATCGAAGAAGCGCTGGAGACACACTTTGCATACTGCAGTGCGAAAGTCGTTGTTTGACTTGTTTCCTCTTCTGCGAATTTTGTTGGAAATTTGTTCTATCAAGAGCTTCGTTGGAGCTTTCTAGGCTTTGGCGCGTGCTTCAGCCTTACATTTTGTTCAACGCCTTTCCTACCGCCAGCATTCATTGATCTTGGTAGACGCTTCTTCGATATTCGATGCCAACAATAGAAATGACAGGTATTTCGGACAGTTCGCTCTGTTAGGAGAGCTGCTAGCCAGAGCGTTAGGATATTCGATACTCTTCCCACTCGCACGACGAACTTCTCGTTCCAGCAAAAATTAGACGCCACCTGTAGAAAGCTTGTTACGTATTTCCGGATCCGCAGTGCATGCATGTTGCTGACGCTCGCCATCCCCGCGCGTTCGGGGATCGGCTGGATTACTTCTGATTCCTTTTCAAAATCTAGCAACATCTGGAGATTCATGTATAGGTCTATTTCTACCTCCGCGTGGCCGCAATCAAGATCCTGAAATTATTCATATCGAGTTGCAGTTATGTTACCTCATATAAATCCTATCTAAACTCCAGCAGGATCTAAATAGCTTCATCCCGACGCTGAACCTCCATAAGCTTCGCACGCACCACCCTCTCCATAAGTCCGACAAGCAACAAAGGGCCTTTTCCACCCAACATTTCCAGATTCAACACCTCATACCCCGCTTAAATAAAAATCACCCATCGCGTCATGAGAATCACAAAGCCCTTTGTAAGTCCAGGGTTCTGCATGATTCGTCGTGGGGTGTCAAGCCAAGGTTACTTAAAATATTTATGGCGGCGGAGGCAGCGGCTCGCGAGCAATTGGCATTCTATCAATAAGCTTATGCAAGGGAGGCGAAGGAAGACCCGACTGTCCGGACACGAATAAAATGTAGCATGCAGTGATGCGGGAAGGAAGGAGCGTTGGATGCAGCGGAACCGCAAATAGATTGGCTTCGGAAGAGAATAGGTTCCTACGAGAAATGTGTGTTCATAATGCGGAGTATAATGCCTTAAGTTTCAACCAGAAATATCAATCCCTTAGGTGACATTTGTCAATAATCAATTATTGGAAAATTCAGGGCGTTGAATTTGGGAATAATATTCTCGAAGGGGCTCTTCCAATCATTATGATGCGAACTGTAGGTTGAGGTATCAATTTATTAAATACACTGGAAGAAAAAGCTTCCCCTGCGTGCTCAGTCATCAATCACTGATCCTCATCCCATCCTCCTTGCTCCATCAAGAACCCCACCAGCCTGTCTCTCAACCCCTTGAGTTCGGCGCCAAGCGCAGAACTCCATTGCTCTTCCACGCATCTAACCTTCTCCTTCAAATCATCGGTAAGTCTAACTTCCTCGTCCTTCTCTACCTCTGTGAGCTCCCTGTCAACTTCTTTCTCGTCTTCTCCCTGCGCAACGCGCTGTGTCCTCATCAATCTGCAATTCGCCAACGTGACTCCACTCTTCACCTCATGTAGCAAACACAGCAAGTTAGTCTGACTCTCAATGAATTGATACGTGCTCTTCTCGCAATGTCCAAGTAGGCTGTATAAATACTGCATCGGGAATACATGATAGCTCGGATTCTCCTCGTACTCCGACAACGGAATCTGGATCAGAAACCCGGTCAAATCTTGCGGAATTTTCTCCGCGATTCGCGAGAGAGAAGGCGCGATGTCCCAGAATGCTGAGAGTTGGACTTCGACACCGCGCTTGACGTTCTCTTCGATGATGTCCATGAATTCTTCAGTGCGTTTGAGAACTTCCTGCTCGAAGGCTAGTTTCCGCTTCGATGCATCTTCCGTGAAGAATGTTTCGGCGTTGAGGATTTTCTCTTCGTTTTTGGCGAGGCGGTAAGGCGTGATGACCATATCTCTGTACCGGTTGTTCCTGTCAGATAGGAGATCGAACAGTTCTCTATGGAGCTGTTCGCGAGCTTCGAATATCCATTTCAGCAAGGTCAGTTTTTCAAGCAGTTCAGGTTGTTCGTCGCCTTCTTCTTGGGTCAAGTTGGGACTCTGTTCCTGTGCATCTACGAAGAGTTGACTGCGTAACTGGGTGAAGAGTCCTGTAGCTCGGGTCACTCGATCCATCAGCAAGTCGTTGAGCGGAATGACGACCTGGGCTTGGAAAAGCTCGAAATCGACTTTACTGGTTTCCTTCTCCTTTTCTTGCTCAGCAGCTACCGCGGTTGCCTCAACTTTCGCCGCGTCGGCGAAAGACATACTTCCGGATTCGATTTCTCGTTGAATGTTGGCGCGGAGAGAGTTTCGGCGCTTGGAAGCGTCGACTTTCAGATCATCCTGAATTTGGAGACTGGTTTTTTGGAAGCGGGATTTGGTAGCTTCGACTTCGGTGAAGTCAGAGAGAACCCGGACGATAGTGCGGATAGAGGTAAGATCAGGATGGTTGTTGTTAACTGCTGGATGATGGCGTGGATAAGGTGGAGGAAGAGTGACGAGGCGGGACACGTCCATGTGATCTGGATTCGGCGTAATGGGGGTTGCTGAGTATGGGGTTGGAGTTTTTGAAAGAGGTGCTGGAGATGATCCATCTTGTTCATGTAGACCAACTTTCTCTGGGGGATACTCATCAGGACCATAACCTTGCTTCTCACTTGGTCCAGCCCCATCGGGGCTCTTAACATTTTCATTGGCCGTAGGGTCCCCATTCTGCAATGCTTCTCGCAATTCCCGCGGCATGCCCATGTATTTGGATTCGCGTTTTGATCGCTCCAATTTCATAGAACCAGCGCCGTCCGAACGTCCTTCTTGACTGATCTCCCACCACCTGCTTGATGGCCTGCCTCTTGAATCTGATCCATCAAGTGCCTCACTCACACTCATGCTCGGAATTGGTGAGAGTGATGGCATGTAACCGGACCACCATGTCGACTCGGGCCGTGCTATGGAAGGCGATGCTGGACCGGAGTTCGAAGATGGCTCAGTCTGGAGCTGCGGACGCTCATGCAAAGCTGCTATCAACGATCCTCTATGAGACCTTTGTCCCGGTATTCCGGGAGATCTAGGTCCAGTCGATGAATCAGGGGTCCACCCACTTGAGCGTGAGACAGTTGATTCTCTACGAGGGCTGTTGTAAGGTCGGAAGAGATCACGAGTCAATTCCAGGATCTCGGATCCCATGGCATCAATAGCACCTGCATACCTGTCCCTTCGTATCCGGGATTCAGTGACAATAAAGTCAGCGAACATGCGGACCCGTTCGCTGTCAGTCGTGGCAGCAGCTTCCTTTTGTGCGAAAGCCTGATGCCGCTCGATAGCAGCGCGAGCAAAGTGCTCGGAGGGAGGGATTTGTGACATTTGGCTGCTACTGGATTGGCGGGATCCAGGTCTTGATGGCACCGTTGGTGGAATTACTACCGCCGTTTCATTGTTGGGTATGTGCGAAATGTGGGAGGTGGGACGGCCAGGAGACTCAAGAGATAATCGGCTTTGAGGAGGAGGGGTTGGCAGAGCTTTTGGAGGTATTGCTGGAGAGCCGTCAATAAATGCAGCTTTGAGTTGTGCCGGCGAGAATGGAGGTGTTGGAGCTTCGGGTCGACTTGATGAGTGAGGTGGACGAGGAGTAGATCCACGGGAGCTAGTACCCGGGCCTGTTTGGATGGGCGTGTTGTACTGGGAGGGTTCACCTGACTTCGGAGTCTCTGTGTGATGGGACCTTGCACTTCTTGGCGTTGATCTCGTGATAGTTGGTCTTCGCCCCAGTGTAGTGGTGGGAACAACAATATCTGAAGGAGTGATTGCCTCAGCCCAAGGATTGTTTGACGTCTCTTCAGGCGCGACTGCGCTCCTCCTCGTCTTGCTCTCGGTTCTTCTTTCCCGAATACTTTTAGGCTCGCCTCTCACAGCACGGGCTCTTGCTAACCCTGAAGAGCTTGATCCCGAATTGGACGATTCTGCAGCAAATGCGCTCGAAGTAATACTCGAAGTGTCTATATGAAGTCCACGGTTAGGAGATCTGCCCCTGACCGATAAATCCTCATCCACCCAACCAGCAGGGGTTGGAGGAACTGGACCCAATGTTGACAACAGAGCAGGTCTCCGAGTTGGAGGAGAAACCACACGATCATTTGTTCTCGTCATGCTCTGTGATCTTGATTGTGGCGGTGGGCCTGGCGGTGGTGGAGGCAGTGGCATTCCTGGTTCCCATCGTGTTGTTGATGATCCACGTGAGCGTGAGGATGAGGGGTTACTGATCGCCCCGGCGGATGCAGCTCTACGAGAGGCTGGAGGGCGAGAGTCTGCATTCGACGGTTGGTCTTCCTCCGAAGAGGGCGGCGCCTCGATGGATATAGGTATAGGTCGCCGTAAAACTGGGACATTGTCTCTGCTGGCCTCGGGGGAAAGCCATGGAGGGTCAACCACAGGCCGTCTGGCAAAGGTAGTTATGTTGAATATGGAGGTAGGTCTATCATTTGAGCCTGCACGTGTCCGCGAGGTCGGCGGAGGGGGGAATACGGGGTTTGAGACCGGCTCGGGCGATGATCTGTAAAGGTTCGCGGGGGAGAGCCGAGCAGCAGGTGATATACCGGTGAGGAGTTCATCATTAGATATCAAGGACGCCCTTTGACTTCGTGGTGGAGAGTAGGGAGGTGGGGCAGGCGTCACAACTAGGGGCAAAATTAGCTTCTGCACATCTTGATAACTCGTGAAATAATGTGAAATGATTATGAGCTGGTACAGAGGGGATAGTTCAGAATACCTTCTGTATCTTGAACTCTCCCTGTGGAATGATGAGTCCCCGTATCCGAGGCAGCACTCGGTGAGTTCATCCATAGCTGGGGATTGTACGGGCGCGCAGCGCTGACTGGCGTGTAAGTCGAGGGATTGTACCCAAACGGCGCACTCAAAGAATTTGAGGATAAGGCCGAGTTGGGAGTCTGGTGGGGCTGAGGGGCGATGCTGAGGGACGTCGTAATAGGATTTAACTCTAATCGACGACGAGCTGCTCGATCCCTCAAAGTAGCCATGGTCGCGTCTTAAAATAGCCACAAACGCCTCTCGACTTTTGTGGGGATGAAACAGCTCAAGCCCAACAAAGAGCTCCGGGCTGCGTCTTGCGGCGACGACTTCGCCCTGGACTCATCTGGAGCCAGAGAGTGAGGAATAAGTTGAGGCTCGCCGTGAGGAGAAAAGATGGAGGGGGTCTTGGTCTCCCTTATGGCCTCACACGCATCCATGTTGCAGACTGCTGCTAACGTGGAAGTGGAAGAACTGCTGCAGTGCAGCAGCACCTGCACACGGCCTAGGGTCTAAATATGGTACACCCCACGATTGGCCTTGTTGCTGTGATGTGCAGCATGGCCCTGTCGAGGACCCTGGCACTAACAGCCTCGCAGCCAATGGGGTCGGCGGTCCTGCGGTAAAAAGGCCGTCCACTCGCACCTGGGCGCTTATTTTTGGATGCAAAACCACACGTTGAGGGGTCGCTTGCTGGCTGATTGCAGCACCTTTATCACCGCCTAGATTTAAGCTTCCCCACCGATTGTGATAGTGATACAGTAAGGTGTGAATAACGGCGGCGAGTGCATGGCGGCATTGGCGGCATGTGCCAGTCAGTGGCGGCTATCTGAGGCGGTCTCTAAATGTAGAAGCGTTTAACGCAGGCTCTACCGCCATCTCGTGGCAGGCCCTCGAGGTACTTTGTACCGAGATTTCAATATCGCCATGCAGGAAGCCTTTCCGCATTTCAAATTATCGAGGATGCTGTACTTTATCAGGTGCCAGCTAGCGCTGGCTGGATGCTACGTGTGTCTAGCTTGTGTAGTATTATTGCGAGCATGAAGTTGTAAAGTGCTGTGCAGGCATTTCGAGTGCCAACCTCGGGTCAGAATCACCCCCGTGCGACACGACCCTTTGGCGACCAGCGAGCCAAACGAAAATAGAACATGGTACTACTGTAAGTATCACATCACCAACAGCATCCCAGAATAGCGGTTGGACCGACGGCGTGTGGCGTGTCGGCCGGAAATTCTTTGAGCCTTGTGGAAAGCCACCTGCTCTCGTGAGGCACAGCATATTCCAAGCTCAAGCTTCGGGTTCCAAACATGGAAGTTTCTCAATTATTGATGTTGAGCTCAATCTAAAACAGACATGCTGGCTTGAAGCTCTCCTTCAAATTCTCCGAGATGATGTGGCGTCGAAGAGTCCGAGAATAGCTTTCACATTTGACATCTAACTCGCAACGCGGCAAGGCTCCCTCGACCATGCCCTTGCAAATGATGCTGATTTTGTTGTGGCGACTCTTCAGACAGAGCCAGATTCCCAGCTGATTTTGGATGTAGAAAGCTCAATGACCGTATGCTGACTCCATTGCAACACGTAACCTCCAATTCCAAATTAGTCTCATCGCGGGATCTCAATCCGGAAGCCCATGAGCTTCATCTAGACCTCTCTGTTCTAAGTTTCCCATGCCATTGGAGCTCGCTCAATTCCTCAGTGCGTTCGCACCTCACTGTGCCTTACCCCCGCTCCCAGAACTTTCTCCCGAACCAGCGTAAGAGAACTCGTCCGGCAAATCCATACCTACTCTCCTAGCAGTCAAGCGCACCCTTTCCTCTTCATCCATGCCCATTCCGGGATTATATCTTTCCAATAATGTTGCGTACATCCTTTGTGCCTTGACATACTGAAGAAACTGCTCTGCCTGTTCAAGTGGCGTTCTTGACTCGGAGGCGATCGTGCTTCGGATACGAGCTTGTAGAGGTGATCGAGACTTTTTGGACAGCGGCCGAGAGGGTAATTCGCGTAGGAATGAGCGATAGAGGGAGCGGAGCTTCGTAGGCGTAGCCATTGTGGAGTTGGATGAAATAGAGTGATTGTTGATGCTGGAGGATTGATGAAATGTACCGAAATTGACGCGATTGCCTGATCGGCATTTTGTAGCTGCAATCTCCGACGTTCAGCCTCGCATCAGTCTCGAAATTTCTACATCTCCTGAGGCTGAACAATGCGAACTCCATCAATGCATAGCACATAATCCCCTTCATGTCGTCGAAGCTGCAACCATGTCTTCGTACACGATATGCTCAGGCTGGATTGGCAAAGTGCAGCTTTCGATCTCTTGCTAGTCGTGCTGCTCCTAGTCGACTCCAACGACCATCGAAACCTCAAACCGCTCGAACCTTTCCTACCTCTGCCCTATCATATCACTGGGATACACTACCACCCACGCCTATTCAGCTTTCCCATGCAGGAAAGTTTTTTAAGGTGCAACCTCCGGCATTTCTGTGGTCTGCTGAAAAGTTTAAGACTATGGACTTCGGAGACAGTCCCGAGGTGTGCTTCCTCGGACGTTCGAACGTTGGAAAGTCATCACTCCTGAATGCTCTCCTATGCAGGAACATAGCATATACGAGTTCGAAGCCTGGCCGAACAAAACTTATGAATGCCTTTGCGGTAGGCGGCTCGGAGGACAATGGGAAGAATAGATTGGTAGTGTTGGACATGCCTGGATATGGCAAGGGGGGA
>Ga0302325_10006090_pt1 | contig 27247 bp, 27 predicted proteins | sample Palsa_T0_2_FD_201948 | JGI IMG/M metagenome (GOLD analysis project Ga0302325, IMG submission 201948) | Peat permafrost microbial communities from Stordalen Mire near Abisko, Sweden - Palsa_T0_2 | ecosystem: Environmental > Terrestrial > Soil > Palsa > Peat permafrost | place: Sweden: Abisko... | reverse complement strand
GTTCATCTTTGGCGGTCTCCGCAAAGCTCCGGTAGCGCTCGAACAACACGCTGGTGGCGGACAACGCCGTCGTGATCTCGCTGGCTGTGTGGTCGGCGAACCACACCCTGAACAGTCCGCTGAGTACGTCGCGATACCGGTAACGCTCTCCCTCGTCGGCGAAATCCGCACCCAGCGACTCGGCAAGCGCAGCAACGGCTGCCTCGGTGCCGGATGCGTCGACGAGGTCGTGAAAGTGGCGTTTGGTCAACGTCACAACCATGAACGCGACACTGTCGCGACTGATGAAGTCCTGGCCGTACTGTCCATAGATCGCGTTGCCCAGACGTTGCCGTTCGGCCCCGTCGTTCACCTGAGGTTCGGTCAGCAGTCCCAGGTTCCCTGCGGTGGCCAGCGCGACGTCTTCCAGCGCGATGCTGATCTGGGCGCCGACGCCGGATTGGTCGCGGCGGCGCACCGCGGCGACGATCGCGAGCGCGGCATACAAGCCACAGCAGACGTCCCAGGCCGGCAGCGCGTGATTGACCGGGCCGGCATGGTCCACAGGACCGGTCACCAGCGGGAACCCGGCCGCCGCGTTGACGGTGTAGTCCACACCGGTGGAACCATCGTGGCGGCCCAACAGCTGAAGATGAATCACGTCCGGCCGTTGTGCGGCGAGCGCGTCGAACGACAGCCAGGACAAGCCGGACGCGTTGGTCACCACTACGCCGTCGCCCTCGACGATCAACCGCTGGACCAGATCCTGCCCCTCAGGCGAACGCAAATCGATGGTGGCCGAACGCTTTCCTTTGTTCAGACCGGTCCAGTAGATCGACGTACCGCTCGCGGCCACCGGCCAGCGGTTGATGTCGGAGGCGCCACCGATCGGGTCGACGCGTATCACCTCGGCACCCAACTGACTCAACGTCATTCCGCATAACGGTGCGGCGACGAAGCTGGAGACTTCGACGACTGTGAGGTCTGCCAGCGGAGTGCTCACCGCCGCCCGACCCGCTCGAAAATCGCGGCAAGGCCTTGCCCGCCACCGATACACATGGTTTCCAGGCCGTAGCGCGCACCACGGCGAGTGAGTTCACGCGCCAACGTGGCCAACATCCTGCCGCCGGTCGCACCGACCGGGTGACCCAGTGATATCCCCGACCCGTGCACGTTGGTCCGGTTCCAATCGGCGGCACCGAAGCCCCACGCCCGCATCACGGCGAGAGCCTGCGCGGCGAACGCCTCGTTGAGCTCAATGAGGTCGATGTCGCTCAACTGCAAACCCGCTTTCGCGAGCGCGGCCTCGGTGGCCGGCACCGGGCCGATGCCCATCACCTTGGGCTCGACGGCGGCGACGGCCCACGACACCAACCGGACCAGTGGAGTCAGGCCGAGTTCGGCAGCTCTCTCCGGGGTGGTCACCAGACACATGGACGCCGCGTCGTTCTGTCCGCTGGCATTTCCGGCCGTCACCGTGGCGTCTGGATCATCCTTGAGCAGAACGGGTTTGAGTTTGCTCAGCGACTCAACGGAGGTGTCGGCGCGCGGGTGTTCGTCGGTGTCGATGACTTCCTCGCCGCGGTGGCTACGCACGGCGACCGGGATGATTTCCTCGGCCAGCACGCCGTCCTTCTGCGCGGCGACCGCGCGTTGGTGCGACGTCACCGCGAGCTCGTCCTGTTCCTGGCGCGAGATGTCGTATTGGCGGCGCAGATTCTCCGCCGTCTCCAACATTCCACCGGGCACCGGATAGTGACGGCCACCGGCCGTGGTGCGACCGCGAGCCAACCCGTCGTGCACCTGCACCCCGCTGCGGGCGCCCCAACGCATATCGGTGGAGTAGAACGCGACGTTGCTCATGCTCTCCGCGCCGCCGGCGACGACGACGTCGTTGTCGCCGGATGTGACCTGAAGGCAGGCCTGGATGACCGCCTGCAATCCCGACCCGCAACGCCGGTCGACCTGCATACCAGGCACCGTCACGGGCAACCCGGAATCGAGCGCGATGACGCGTCCGATCGCCGGCGCCTCGCTGTTGGGGTAGCAGTGCCCGAGGATGACGTCCTGGACCGCGTCAGCCGGAATTCCGGTTCGGTCGAGCAGCCCGGTCAGCGCGGCCACGCCGAGCTCAACGGCGCTCTGCGACTTGAACATTCCTCCGTAGCGCCCGATCGGGGTCCGAACGGGCTCGCAGATGACGGCTTCGCGCGTGCTCACAGGTGCCTGCCGCCAGTTACCTCGAGCACCGTGCCGGTCATGTAGGAGGAGAGATCGGACGCCAAGAACAATGCGACGTTGGCGACTTCGCTGGGCTCACCGGCGCGGCCCATCGGTACCTCGGCGACTTTTGAGTCCCAAATCCGCTGCGGCATCGCCTCTGTCATCGCCGACCTGATGAGGCCGGGCTGGATCGCATTGACCCGCACACCGAGGTGGGCGAGTTCCTTGGACGCGGCCTTGGTCATGCCGACGATCCCGGCCTTGGCCGCCGAGTAGTTGGTCTGGCCGATCATGCCGACCTTCCCGGAGATCGACGACATGTTGACAATCGTGCCGCGCTTGTTCTCCCGCATGATCGCCGCGGCTTTGCGCAACCCGTTCCAGGTTCCCTTGAGGTGCACGGCAATCACTTGGTCGAACTGATCTTCGGTCATCTTTCGCATCGTCGCGTCGCGGGTGATACCGGCGTTGTTGATCATGATGTCCAGCGCGCCGAAGCGGTCGACGGCCGCGGAGATCAACGCGTCCACATCGTCCCCGGACGTCACGTCGCAACGCACCGCGATGGCGACGTCCTCGCCGCCCAGCTCCTTGGCTGCCGATTCGGTTGCCTCGAGATTCACGTCACCGAGCACCACCCGGGCGCCTTCATCAACGAAACGCTGCGCGATGGCGAAACCCAGTCCTTGTGCGCCACCGGTAATAACTGCGGTCTGACCGGTCAACAACGACACACGATCACCGTCCTCCCTATGTAGTCCCACATGCCCAAGGCATCATCGCACATCATATTTCATATATGATCGGTGGCCGGGCCGCCCGTTCGCACCCACACTGCACCGCCTCAGAAGGAGCGTTGAACCATGCCCACTGCTGCCGTCGACGACGACGATTTCCAGCAGATCCTCAAGCAGACCCGCCAATTCGTCCGCAGCGTCGTAGTGCCACGGGAACAAGAGATTCTTGCCAACGACCAAGTTCCGGATGATCTTCGGATCCAGGCCAAAGAGATGGGGCTGTTCGGGTACGCGATTCCGCAGGAATGGGGCGGGCTGGGGCTCGACATCAGCCAAGATGTCGAGTTGGCGATGGAACTCGGCTATACCTCGCTGGCTTTGCGTTCGATGTTCGGCACCAACAATGGCATCGCCGGCCAAGTCCTGGTCGGGTTTGGCACCGACGAACAGAAGGCCACCTGGCTGGAGGGACTGGCGTCCGGAAAAGTCGCCTCGTTCGCGCTGACCGAGCCAGGCGCCGGATCAAACCCGGCAGGGTTGCGCACCAAGGCCATTCGCGACGGATCCGACTGGCTGATCTCTGGCGAGAAGCGATTCATTACCAACGCTCCGGTCGCGGACCTCTTCGTGGTCTTCGCCCGCACCCGCCCCGCCGACGACGCTGGACCGGGCATCGCCGTTTTCCTGGTACCTGCGGACGCAGATGGCGTCGAGGTGGGGAGCAAGGACGCCAAGATGGGCCAGGAAGGCGCGTGGACAGCCGATGTGCGCTTCACTGATGTGCGCGTCGCGGACGGCGCCCTGATCGGCGGCAGCGAGGACATCGGGTATCGCGCAGCGATGACATCTCTGGCCCGCGGCCGAATTCACATCGCCGCGCTGGCCGTGGGCGCCGCGCAGCGGGCACTGGACGAATCCGTCAACTACGCGGCGACTGCCACTCAGGGCGGCACCCCGATCGGCAACTTTCAGTTGGTCCAAGCGATGCTCGCCGACCAGCAGACCGGTGTGATGGCCGGTCGCGCCCTGGTCCGCGAGGCCGCTCAGCTCTGGCTCACCGAGCAGGATCGACGGATCGCGCCGTCGGCGGCCAAGGTGTTCTGCACCGAAATGGCAGGCAAGGTCGCCGATCTCGCCGTTCAGATTCACGGCGGCAGTGGCTACATGCGCGACGTTCCGGTCGAGCGCATCTACCGTGACGTTCGCCTGTTGCGACTGTACGAGGGAACCAGCGAGATTCAGCGGTTGATCATCGGCTCGAACCTGGTCAAGGCTGCCCAGCGGAAGAAGTGAAAGCCGGGCGCACCGGCAGCGCGATTGCCGGCGGGCGCTACTATCGATCGCGTTACAGTGACCTTTACGATACGGAGCGCAAATGACCGGTCGGCTGGCGAATAAGGTGGCTTTCATCACCGGGGCAGCACGGGGCCAAGGCCGCGCGCACGCCGTACGACTGGCTCGCGAAGGCGCCGACATCATCGCGGTCGACATCGCGGGCAAACTCCCCGATTGCGTGCCCTACGACTCGGCGACGCCCGAGGACCTCGCTGAAACGACTCGGCTCGTCGAAGCCGCCGGTCGCCGAATCATCGCTTCGGCGGTCGACATTCGGGACTTCGACGCGTTGCGTGAGACAGTCGATGATGCCGTGGCATCGCTGGGACGGTTGGACGTCATCGTCGCCAATGCCGGCATCTCGTCGCCGCAGGCCTGGAACGAGATCACTCCTGACTCTTTTCGCGACGTGCTGGACATCAACGTGACGGGAACCTGGAACACCGTGATGGCCGGCGCGCAGAAGATCATCGACGGCGCCCGGGGCGGATCGATCATCTTGATCAGTTCGGCTGCCGGTCTCAAGATGCAGCCGTTCATGGTGCACTACACCGCCAGCAAGCACGCCGTGACGGGGATGGCCCGCGCGTTCGCCGCGGAACTGGGCCCGCACTCGATCCGGGTCAACAGCGTGCACCCCGGTCCGGTCAACACCGCGATGGGCAGCGGCGACATGGTCACCGCGGTCGCCAACGCGCAGGAGACCATCCCCCAGATGGCGAGCGTCCTGACACCGTTTCTCCCGAACTGGGTGGCGGAGCCCGAAGACATCGCCGACGCGGTCTGCTGGCTGGCCAGCGACGAATCACGCTACGTCACCGCGGCGGCAGTCCCCGTCGACCAGGGCTCCACTCAGTTCTGATTCGCTGCAGCGCTCGCATACTGGCCGATGAGATCGACGGTGCCTAGTTCGCGGATCGCCTGGCATCCGCGAGCCAGCATGGTGAGCATCATGTCGTCGCCGCGATCGGTGGCCGACGAGAAGGCGAATCCCAGAGCCGAGATCAGCGGAGCTTGCAGTACGCCGAGTCGGTAGTCCCGCCAGCAGGTTTCGCGGTCATAGTCGGTGACGCCATAGCCCAAGAGGGCCCGGTGGTACTCGTCGACGAGGTCGCGCTCGATCGACGCACGCAGATCCGGCTTGAGACTGGTCGCGGTGAAGTAGGCCAAATCCCTTGCGGGCAAGCCCACTCCGAGAGTCTGCCAATCCACCACCGTCACCCCCGCGTCATCGGGGAAGAACAGCAGGTTGTCCAGCCGGTAGTCGCCGTGCAGCAGAGCGAACCGGTCATGCTCGGCAAGCAACCACGGCGTCGTCAAAGCCATTGCCTCGCTGAAGGTCTCCCGATCGGCGGCGCTCATCCGATCGCCGAGCTTGTCCAGGGTGATTTCGACACTCATTCGCGCCACTTCACCGAGACCGCCGGCCGAGGCTAGGTCGGGTCGGGCGAAGGCAATGCCGGGAAAGTCCAACCAAGCGGCGTCGCACCAACTCGGTCCGTGCAGACCGGCCAGTGCTTTGACGACGTCTCGGGCCTCGCGCTCGCCGCAGCCCGCAATCTGGTCGCCCTGCACCGCCGGCGCCTGGTCGGCGAGAAGCAACGCGTAGTCGAGAGCATCATCGCTGATCTCGCAATAGAAGCACTGCGGCGTCGGCACACGCACCCGGTCGGCCACGCCGGTGTAGAAGGCGCATTCACTCCGGTATCCGATGGCCACCCGGTCGCGGACGGTGTCGTCCTGGGCAGGCAGCTTGATCACGAACGTGTCGGGCAACCCGCACGGGTTGTCAACGTAGGTGACCGACACCCGATAGGTCGCTCCGGTCTGGCCGGTGCCGATCGCGGCCACCTCCACGTCGGACAACGTCGCGCGCGTAGCTCCTCTGTTCAGCACGGTCGAAAGCCACTCGAGGGTGACGTCGTCCGGATATCGAGGAATGGACATCGGGATTTGCCCCTTTGCGCGCTGAGGACCGATTAGCCGGCCCGACCGACTGGTCAACTGTAAGCCATTCGACAAATGCTGCGACAGCGTTGTCAGTTTCTGCCTATCGGCGTGAAAACGGTGGTGGATTCAACGCGGCCACGCAGCTTTGTCTCGCCGTCCGAGACCCAGTGCCGGCACTCGGCCGCTTCAGCGCGTTCGATCGCGGAGGCCGAGCAGGCGATCCGCTGTGTCAGCGTTTTGGCGAAATCGGCTAGGCGCGCAGCCTCGTTGACTGCATCGCCGACGACCGTGTATTCGTAACGGTTTTCGGCCCCGATGTTTCCGGCGAACACCGGTCCGGCCGAGACACCGATCCCGAAGTCGACCATCGGTAGCCGTCGCAGTTGGTCACGCAATGTACGGGCGGTCGCCAACGCGTCTGATGCGGCGCCGTCTGAGGCCAGCGGCGCGCCGAAGATCGCCAGCGCAGCGTCGCCCTGGAACTTGTTGATCAGCCCGTGGTGGTCGTCGACGGCGCTGACGACGATGCGAAAGAAGTCGTTGAGTACCTGCGCCACCTCTTGCGGTGGGTGGCTTGCGGCCAACTTCGTCGAGCCCACCAGATCGATGAAAAGGATTGCAGCGTCTCGCACATCACCCGAGAGTGAGGTGCCTTCTTCGATCGCGCGGCGCGCCACATCCGCTCCGACGTGGCGACCGAACAGATCCCGCAGCCGGTCCCGCTCAGCGATACCAGTGACCATGCGATTGAATCCGCTTTGCAGCCGGCCGATTTCAGATTTTTCGTAAACCCCGACGACGGTGTTGATGCTGCCTTCTTCGACCTGTGCCATCGCGTCGACAACCTCGCGAATCGGGTCCGATATCGATCGCGACGTCAGAATCATCATCGGCAACCCGATCAGGATCGCGACGAGTGTCACTACGAGGATTGACATTTCGACCGATCCGGTTTTCTGAATGATCCATCCGCTCGAGCGAGTCAGCACCAAGCCAATGATCGCCAGGCACGGCAGCCCGCTGCTCAGCAGCCACATGCCGACCAGTCGAGTGAGGACGCGAGGAGCTATGACAGCCCCTTCAGCGCCCTGCGTCGCTGCGAGCAGAATGGGGCGAAGCGATCGTTGGGTCAGCAGCAGGCTGAGGAAAGTTGCCGCCGTCCCGCCGAAGACAACTGCCAGTAGGGCCGGAACCGCAAGGGCCGCAAACCCATCGACGTTGAACAACAGATAGGTGGTGCCGCTGGCCGCCCATACCGCTGCCAAGATTGCCCACTGCCGACCAAGCAGACGCGTGGCGGCCCGACGTTGATCAGGATCTGGTCGCTGCCCACGGACGAACCATCGCAAGACCGGCAGAAGGTTCGTGATGCCACCCGCGACGACGGCGATGGTCCCCACCACGACGATGGCCGCCACGATGACCAGGCTTCGAGGCGCGAAGTACGCTTGCGCGTCGTCGGCGAACTGACCGTGCAGCGGTACGACGATGGCAGCGGCATCGGCGGTGCCGAGCAGGTGACCGCCGGCGAGTCCGGCCGCATAGCGAAACGCCAGGGCCCGGCCAGTCGCTCGCCGTGCTCCCGCAGATTCGGTCACCGAAATACGGTAGCCCGCCGACGATGCTGAATTCGGCTCTCTCGGTCAGACCGCGGGATACGCCACGGACTTGACCTCGGTGTACTGGTCGAAGCCGGCCACGCCGTTCTGCCGGCCAACCCCGCTGTCTTTGTAGCCGCCGAAGGGTGTGTCGGCGCCGTAGGGCGCGCCGCCGTTGACGCCCATGAAGCCGGCCCTGATCCGACGGGTCACCGACAGCGCACGCTCGAGGGAGCCGGAGAACACGTTGCCCGCCAACCCGTACGGGCTGTCGTTCGCGATCCGGATCGCGTCTTCCTCGTCGTCGAACGGAATGACCGCGAGCACCGGGCCGAAGATCTCCTCCTGCGCGATGGTCATCTTGTTGTCGACGTCGGTGAAAAGCGTTGGCCGGATGTAATAGCCCTTGTCGAAACCGGTGGCCGCACCGGGACCGCCCACCAGCGCCGTGGCGCCCTCGTCCACGCCCTTCTGGATGTAGCCGTTCACCCGATCGAACTGCCGTTGTGAGATCACTGGCCCACACAGGGTTCCGGGGTCCTGCGGGTCGCCACACGTGACATTCTCGTAGATGCTCTTGAGGATCGCCACGCCCTCGTCGTAGCGAGACCGCGGCAGCAGCAGCCGGGTCGGGTTGGCGCAACCCTGACCGGCGTGCATGCACGGAGCGATGCCGACCATGCATGCCGACCCGAAGTCGGCGTCCTCCAGCACGATGCTGGCCGACTTGCCGCCCAGCTCCAGGAACAGCCGCTTCATGGTGGCCGCGCCCTTCTCCATGATGCGCCTGCCGACGGCGGTGGATCCGGTGAACGAGATCAGGTCAACCTTCGGCGAGAGCGTGAGCTCCTCGCCCACCAGGTGATCCGAAGCGGTGATGACACTGACGACCCCGGCGGGGATGTCGGTGTTCTCGGCGATCAGCCGACCCAGGCGGGTTGCGTTGAAGGGTGTGTCGGGCGCGGCCTTCAGCACCACGGTGTTACCAGTGGCCAGGGCTTGGCCGAGCTTGTTGAGGGACACCTCGAACGGGAAGTTCCACGGCACGATTGCACCGACCACGCCGACCGGCTCGCGCCACACCTTGCGGGTGGTCAAGGTGCCGGTGAGGCTGATCACCTTGTCGCCCAGGTCGGTCTCCCAGGCGTACTCGTCGATCAGCCGGGCGGGGTACTTCAACCCGTCTTCGAGTGGGGCATCCAGCTGCGGGCCAAACGTGATGGCGCGGGGAGCGCCGACCTCGAGGATGAGTTCCTCGCGCAGCTCCTCCTTCTCGGCTTCGATCGCGTCGTGCAACTGCAATAGGCAGCGCTGACGCAGCTTGTGGTTGGTCGACCAGTCGGTCTCGTCGAAGGACCGCCGGGCGGCGTCGATGGCCCGGTGCATGTCCTCTTTCGACGCGTCAGCGACCTCGCCGAGCGACTCTTCGGTGGCCGGGTTGAAGACGGTGAATGTGCCGGCCTGACCATCGACCAACTTGCCGTCGATCATCATCTTCGGCTCGAAGCGGACCTTTACAGTCTCAGTCATGTTTGTCGCTCTCTGTTGATGGGACGCTGACCAAGGCGCCGGGACGCAGAATACTATGGAGAGCCTTACCGGAATGCAGTCGGTTGGCAAGGGTCTCTGTTCGGGAGTGGTCGTTGACCAAATATCTGTTCCACCGTAAAGTCCGGCATTGACCGTAGTCAATCGCCCTGAGTCAATTGGAATCGTGGATTTCTCATACCCGCCCGACGTCGAACAGGTTCGCAAGGAACTGCGCGCGTGGCTGACCGCCAACCTGACCGATGACGTGATTGCTGCCAACCGCCTGCGGGGTCGGGACGAGGCGGCCTTTCAGACACTGCGCACCTGGAACGCCACTCTGGCCGATGCCGGTTGGGCCGCGGTGTCCTGGCCGCACGAGTACGGCGGCCGCGGCGCGGGCGTGCTCGAGCAGCTGGTCTGCGCGGAAGAGACCACCCGGGCACGGGTGCCGGTCCACCTCAACGTGATCGGGATGAACAACATCGCGCCCGCGATCATGCAGTATGGAACCGAGGAACAGAAGCGCACTCTGCTCCCGCGGATGATGCGCGCCGACGACATCTGGTGCCAGGGGATGTCAGAACCGGAAGCGGGCTCCGATCTCGCCTCGCTGCGCACCCGCGGGGTGCGGGACGGCAAAGACTTCGTCGTCAACGGTCAGAAGATCTGGACTTCGCTCGGACATCGCGCCAACTGGTGCCAGCTGTACGTGCGCACCGATGCGGACGCACCGAAGCACAAAGGCATCTCCTGCCTGATCCTCGACATGTCGTTGCCCGGCATCGAGGTTCGGCCACTCGTCACGCTGAACGGCCAAGCCGATTTCGCGGAAGTGTTCTTCAACGATGTGCGGGTGCCCGCCGACGCGTTGCTCGGCCCGGAAAACGGCGGCTGGCGGATCGCCACCACGACATTGAGCTACGAACGGGCCGGTGCGGCCCGGCTGTACACCGAGATGCAGGAGCGACTGGCAGAACTGGTACGCGACCTCGCCGACGTGCGGAACGACAATCGGCCTGCGCTCGAAGATCCCACTACGCTGCGGCGCATCGGCGAAATCGCTGTGCGCGTCAAATATCTCGAGATGCTGTGCAAACGATCGATCTCGGCGATTCTGTACGGCGGCGACGCGTTCGGTTCGGCCAGCCTGGCCAAGACGGTCTGGGGCGAAGTCGGCCAGCAGATCGGCGCGCTGGGCTTCGACCTGCTCGGGTCGCACCCCGACGGCGGCCAGTGGGCCGACTACCGGTTGACGTCGCGCTCATTGACCATCGCGGGCGGGACCACCCAGATCAACAAGAACATCACCGCGCAGCGCGTGCTGGGTTTGCCGCGATCATGAACCTGGAGTTGACCGAGGAACAGATCGCGCTGCGCGACACCGTACGAAGTTTTCTCGCCGAGAAGGCGCCGATCGCCGGACACGTCCGCCCGCTACTCGACGATGCGACCGGGACGACCGAGCAGGTATGGCAGGGCCTCGCCGCGCTGGGTACCACCGGTCTGCTCGTCCCGCAGGAATACGACGGTGCCGGCATGACGATGGTCGAGGCCGGCATCGTCCTCGAGGAGCTCGGCGCCGGGCTGCATCCCGGTCCTTGGCTGTCCAGCGCTGTCGCGGCGCCCCGCGCACTCATCCGATTCGGCGTGGACAGCGACATCGCCGCCCCGCTGTTCACCGGGATCGCCGACGGCTCCACGACCGTCACCGTAGCCGCCCTGGACGGTGTTCGCCCCAGCGTGGTCGAGCACGGCGACGGCGTTGCGTTGCGCGGCGAGCTCGACAGCGTGCCCGATGTCGCCGCGGCCAACTTGATCCTCGTCCTGGCCGACGAACCCGACGGCACAAGCCTTTTCGCGGTCCAGACGTCGACGCCTGGCCTCGACGTCACGCCACTGACCGGCATCGACCAGACCCGCAAGCAGTTCCGTGTCCGGTTCGACGACACCCCCGCGCAACGTTTGGCCACCGCGTCGCCTGCCGCCGTCGAGGCGCTGATCGACGACGTCGTCATCGCCTGGGCGGCGGACGCACTCGGCGCCGCGAACGCCATCCTGACTCTCGTCATCGAGTACGCGAAGGTGCGCAAACAATTTGGCCAGCCGATCGGTGCGTTTCAAGCCGTCCAGCATCTGTGCGTCGACATGTACGAAACGGTGGAGCTGGCCCGCAGCGGCGTGATCCACGCCTTGTGGGCAGCCGACGCCGCCGACCGCGCCGAACGGCATTCAACTGCAGTGCGGGCCAAGGGCTTCGCGGGCCACCTGGCCGCTGTCGCCGACACCGCCGTCCAAGTCTTCGGCGGCATCGGTTACACCTGGGAGCACGACGCCCATCTGTATCTCAAGCGCCTGTTGAGCTGGAGCGCGTTCCTCGGCGCGCCCGACCGCTACCTCGTGCAGCTGGGCACCCAGTTCGCCGAGTCGGTGACTCACTGACAAGCGAACGCATGGGACTTCAGCAACCATCCGAGCCTGCGGCCATCGGTGACTCCGCGCGCCTAGACTTGCGCGATGCCGATCCGTTGGTGCGGACCACTCGACCCGGGCGTCCTCAGATGACACCACGGGCACGAGGTGCTCGCCGGACCTCACCCGACCCGGCAAACGACCGCGGCGGCGCATACGACGACGGCACCCGCCGCACCGAAATCCTGCAGACGGCAGCCACATTGATCGCATCGTCGGGTCTGCGGACGTCACTGCAGGAGATCGCCGACGCCGCGGGCATCTTGCCGGGAAGCTTGTATCACCACTTCGAATCGAAGGAAGCGATTCTCGTCGAGCTGGTGCAACGCTATTACGCCGACCTCGATCGCATCGGCGAGATCGCCCAAGAGAAGTTGGACAAGTCCGACTCGCGCTCGGCCGCCGACAAGATCGTCGACTTGGGGTCGGCGATCGCTCGATGCGCGGTAGAGCATCGGGCCGCCCTGCAGATGTCGTTCTACGAAGCGCCGAACGCGAACTCCGAACTCGTCGAACTACTTCAGAACCCGCCCACCGCGGTCCAGCAGGCAATGTTGCAAACGCTGCGCGCCGGACGATGGAGTGGATTCATCAGATCCGACATCGATCTCCCGACATTGGCCGACCGGATCTGCCAGACGATGATGCACGTCGGACTCGACATCATTCGCCATACCGCCGGAGCGGACGAGACCGCGATCATCTTGTGCCGCATCATGTTGCACGGGTTGGCCAGTCGACGACTGTCCGACGAGGAATTGTTTCGCTCCAGCGCGTTCGCGGCAGCCGAGGCCGCGATCAAGACCTGGGCCGACGAGAGCGATGTCGAAGCCAACGACAAGGCCGCCCACGTCCGTGCGGTGGCGCGTGCCGAATTTGGCAGAAAGGGCTACGAAGTCACCACAATTCGCGACATCGCGTCGGCAGCGGGCCTGGGCACCGGGACGGTATACCGGCTGATCGGATCCAAAGACGAACTTCTCGCCTCGATCATGGAGTCGTTCGGTATCAAGGCCGGCGGTGGATTCGCCAGCGTTCTACGCACCGACGCCACAGCTGCGGAAAAGCTGGATGCGCTCAGTTGGGTCAACATCAATGCGTTGGACCAATTCCCCGACGAGTGGAAGATCCAACTCGCGTGGATGCGCCAGTCACCGCCCGACACACCCAACCCGGGTTTGGCATTCACCATGCGGTTACGGCAGCTCAGAACGCTGTTGTCGGAGGGCATTCAGGCCGGTGACATCCGAATCGAGGATGCGCCCTCGCTGGCGATGTTGGCCCGCTGCGTGATGGACATCCTCTGGATGCCGGAGAACATCGTTCGGGCTCAGGGCAAGCACGCGGCACTGATTGTCGCCCGTGACACCGTGGTGCGCGGCGCTGCCGAGCGCGACGCCCATGACTGAGCCGCTGAATCAAAATTTCTGCTGAAGATTCGAATACTCACCGGTAGCCGCATCCGTCCACGCATACTTGCGGCGTGTGTTTTCCGACCCGCCTGGTGGTCGCAGAAATCTGTTTTCGTAGAGTGAATCGCGAGCCTTACCGTTGGCTTTCCCAGAAAGGATTCAAATGACTGGTATCGAGCAGTTCCGCTACGACGGCAAGCGGGTCGTGGTCGTCGGAGGAGCCACCGGTATGGGTGCCGCGGCGGCCAGGATCGTCGGGGACCTCGGAGCCGAAGTCATCAACCTGGACTACGCGCCGGTCGACTCCGGTCTCGGCCGCGGGATCCAGGTCGACCTTCGCGACCCGGCTTCGATCGACAGCGCGCTCGAACAGATCGGCGGACCCATCGACGCGCTGTTCTCGGCCGCCGGCATCGCCGATGGTCCGGACCTGATGAAGATCAACTTCATCGGCCACCGGCACGTGATCGACCGGCTGATCAACGGCGGTCAATTCAATCGCGGCGGTGCCATCTGCTTCATCTCCTCGGTGGCAGGCATCGGATGGGAAACCGACCTGCCGAGGCTGCAAGATTTTCTGGCAACGCCCGACTTCGAGTCGGCGGACGCCTGGAGCAAGGCGCACGAGGCCGAGAACTTCGGGCACTACGGCACCAGCAAGCAGGCGATCAACGCCTACGTCGCGACGCACGCATTTCCGTTCCTGGCCAAAGGCATTCGGATCAACGCGATCTGCCCGGGCCCGACCGACACTCCCCTCGCCCGGGCCAACGCCGACCTATGGCTGTCGTTCGCGCAGGACTACCGAGAGGCCACCGGCACCGCGACGCACACGCCCGAGCAGATGGGCAACGTCATGGCGTTCCTCAACAGCGACGCCGCCGCCGGGATCAACGGCGTGACCCTTCTGGTCGACTACGGCCACGTCAACTCGTCCAGCACTGGGACGTTCCCGGCGGGCAAGCCGATCATCGACATGCTGATGGGCCGAATCTCACTGGGATAGCCCATCGCGGGCGTTTAGGTCCCCAATCGACCGCTGGCTGATAGAACAAGCCTGCGACGTATGTTCACGCTTTGCCGAGACGGGGAGGTGCCCGGTGGGACAACGGATTGTCACCGCGGCGGTAAGCGCTTCTTTGGTGGCGGCATTGTGCTCCGGATGCTTCGTGCAGGACGAGAAGGTGGCACAGAAGACCGCGCGAATCACCATCGACAACGACAGCCGCACCTCGCACGCCGTCTCGTGCAGTCAGGTCGACTGGATGTTGACCGCGAACATCGCCGCCGCGCCCGCGAACGTCCGCGTACTGCTCAAGCTGGACCCACAGAAGCCCACTGTTGAATCGGTGAATTTCGACAACTTCGTGGGCTTCTCCGGCGTCGCCGACGCCGGGGCCGGCGAGACCAAAATCCACTTCGCCAACGACACCTACATCATCACGGGTACGGCACGAGGATCTCAACTGAACGATGCTCGGGTCTCGGTGACGAGGCCATTCAAGATCGAAGTGGGCTGCTGACAAGCGCGCGGTGCTATTCATCTTCGTCGTCATATGTTGGCTGAAATTCCTCGCCCGGAGGCGAGTTCTGCAACCACGTCCTGAGCCGGAGAAGGCCGTTGGCGAGGATGCCGATGGCCAAGAGGACCAGTAGCACCACGATCACGGCGGTCATCCTGTCAATGGTGACAGGTCGAGGGTCGGGCTTCTACGAAATCTGTGCCATCACCGGAGCGGCCTGCTCCGGGCACTGCACACGAATGGTGTTGCCGGTCAGGGTCCCGGCTTTGATCGCGCTGTAGCCGCGGGCCTCCAGGGAGGTCTCGATAGACGCGAGGCTGGTGCCACCCCGCAATGCGCCGCAGATGTCGAAGTTGGTGTCGATGCTCGCGGCCCGCGCCGGGGCAGCAATGGCAAGTGCGGCGGCGAACGCAGCCGGCGCGGCGGCGACGATGCCGGCGAGAACCATCAGCTTCTGCATGTTCGGGTAGCGGTATCCGGTGTATCCGCTCGCGGTTTGCGACATCTCAGCCTCACTAGCTCCGGGTCACCATCCGATTTAGTGGCCGCTACCGTCTACCAACCGAGGCGCGGCGGGGAATGTTGCCCGATCCGCGACGATCGTGACCCGTCTCACAGGCCCCGGGTGCGCCTCCGCGGTTCACACTCCACAGGGTCCAACGCCGCGCGGCGCCGGACGCGGGCAAGTAACCTGCGGATTCATGCGTGATACGCAGCGGCGACGAGCCGCAATCGCTGCGGCTTCAGTCTTGATCGCCACCGTCTGCCCTACCGTTGCGGCGCACGCCGCTGCGCACGCGACATCGGCGGACCCGCCCTACCAAGACTGCAATGCCGCACACGCCGATGGGCGCTACAGCATCCCGGTCAACGATCCTGCCTACCGACTGGATCTCGATCCCGACGGGAACGGCCTCGCGTGCGAGCCGTCGAAGGGGCGGAGATCGACACGGTGATTATTGGCGAGAGGGGGTTCGCGAGCCACGCTTCAAGTCGGGTGCCCAATGGCAGGGAACGAATCGCCTTCGCACGCGCTGAATAGTTGTCGGGCCGCCCCGCTCTCTCCTCGGGGCCGGGCCTGCCGCTTTCCGGCTCGCGCAGGAAAAAGGTGAGACCGCCTGCTATTCCGTCGGATGAATCAAAGCAGCCTATTGCGCCGGCCCAGGATGCGCCCACGTCGACCTACCATGCCGGCGTCCCGACGCCGCCCCAGGATGCCGGTACGCCGACCCATCACGGATTCGTAGATCGCGATGAGCGCGATGGCAGCGGCGACTCCGATGAACAGTGGAATCCATGCGATTCCGCCATTGGCGTTGTGATATCCGAATTGGCTGGCCACGGCCGAGCCGATCAAGCCGCCTACGGCCCCAATTATCACCGTCGGGACCATGGTGATGTCTTGCTTGCCCGGCATGATGAGACGCGCCACCAGGCCTATGACCGCGCCCACGATGAGGGCCAGGATTATCGATTCGATCATTACAGCTCCTCTGATCACAGCGCCCTGAGCGGACGCCATCTCGCGCTGCGGGTTCCCCGATCCGGCCGGCTTGTAACACACATGTCGAGCAAGAATTTTCTATCGCGAATCAGTCCCAAATAGATGGTCGCCTGTGGTGTGGACCGCGTCGACGTCCAGCGCAAACTGTCTAGAAACCGGCGCGGCTGATCCCACGTATTAACAAGAGATTCGGCCGCCCCCGCACTCTCCTCGGGGCGGCCCGAAGCTCCCTGGCCGCCCAACCGCACTGAGGTCCTGTCGGGAGGCCGCGCGACGCTCCGCGCCGGCCGCTAGCGAGTTGTGCGCGGGAGCGGTGCTACCGCTGCGTGTTCACATAACGGCCGTAGCCTGGGCGGGGATCCCATAGGAGGGCCATATGGCCGAGTCTGAGACAGGCGACAACATTTCCACTCTGCTCACGCTGGAGTGCCTCAACCACCACTACTGCGGACAGCTGATAACGCGCCGAGGACACGAGGCTATCGATTATCGCAATCCGGACGGCGTACGGGCTCCCTGGATCCTCCTCATTCACGACGGCATGTTCAGCCTGCCGACGTGCCCGGGCGGTTGCCAACATGAACTTGCGGAGGTACCCGAGAAGCTTCAGGCGAAGTTGGCCGAGCTTGCCAACCACCCGAATGAGGACCAGGGCTCTTACACTCTCCCGTTCCTCGGTCCACCCAGGGAACTGGGGCAAATAGCGGAAACCGACTCCTAGAAGACTGGCGTGAATGTGCTTGCGTTGCAACGGATGCTCGGACATAAGTCCGCGAAGGTCACGCTGGACACCTACGCCGACCTGTTCGACGACGACCTCGACGCCGTCGCGGTGAGCTTGCGCGCCCGGTACTCAACGCGAGGTAACTGTGTCTCGCCTAAGTTGACCGCAAGTTGTGGCCAAAATGCGGCGACAGGGCTAGCCAGCAAACATGAAACACCCATCTATCAGGGCATGTACTGCTACCGCATGAGTGCGGGCGGAGGGATTCGAACCCTCACGCTCTCTCGAGCACCGGCACCTAAAGCCGGCATGTCTGCCGTTCCATCACGCCCGCGCGCTCAGAAATCGTACCGCCGGCCTTGCCTTCGAAGGCCGCGGTGGTCCCTCGCGCCCTCGCCGCCCGGTAGTACCTTCTAGGGGTGTCCACTACACGTCGTCGGAGACCCGCGCTGATCGCGCTGGCGCTCCTCTCGGCGACCGGTTGCCTGGCCTTGGGCTGGTGGCAGTGGACCAGATTTCAGTCCGCGTCAGGCTCGTTCCAGAACCTGGGCTATGCGCTGCAGTGGCCTGCGTTCGCCGCATTCTGCATCTACGCCTACTACAAATTCGTCCGCTACGAGGACGCCCCGCCAGAGCCACGAGAAACCCGTGCTGTAACCGAGATTCCGGACGGACTGCTACCTGAGCGACCGAAGTCCGCACAGCACAACGCCGATGACGCGGCCCTGCGCGACTACAACACCTACCTGGCCGAACTTGCCAAGGCGGACAACGATCGTCGACAGAACAGGACCACCGCATGACCGCACCAGGGCAGAACATCCGCACCCCGCTGCTCGCATATCGCGTGATGGCGTGGGCGACCGGTCTCTGGCTCATCGCGCTCTGCTACGAACTCGTGGTCCACTACATCGTCAAGGTGCAGAATCCGCCGACGTGGATCGGCATCGTCCACGGCTGGGTCTACTTCATCTACGTGCTGGCGGCGTTCAACCTGGCCATCAAGGTTCGTTGGCCGATCGGCAAGACCATCGGCGTGCTGCTCGCCGGGACCATCCCGCTGCTCGGCATCATCGTCGAGCACTTTCAGACCAAGGATGTCAAAGCGCGCTTCGCCTTGTAGGCCAAGCAAATTCGCTCATCCGGCTAATGCACTCAGGGCAGGCAACAGCAGCGCGAGCGCGCGACCGCGATGCGACGCCGCGTCTTTCTCCGCCGAACTCAGTTGCGCCGCAGTGCGATCCCCGCCATCTGCGAGGAACACCGGGTCGTAGCCGAAGCCCGCATCGCCGCGCGGCTCCCGGGTAATCGCGCCGCGCCATTCGCCACGCACGACAACCTCACCGCTCTCCGAGACCAGTGCGCACGCCGATACGAACGCTGCGCCGCGACGCTCGTCGGGCACATCCCGCAACTGCGCCAACAACAGAGCGGTGTTGCCTGCGTCGTCACCGTGCTTGCCCGACCACCGTGCCGACAACACTCCCGGCATGCCGTTCAGCGCGGCCACTTCCAGCCCGGAGTCGTCGGCGACGGTCGGCGACCCGGTCGCCGCGAACCCGTCTCGCGCCTTGGCTAATGCGTTGTCCTCAAACGTCGCACCGGTTTCCGGCGCTTCATCGAACGGTGGCACGTCATCAAGGGAGACCAGCGTCAGCCCTGACAGTGCGGCCGCGTCCAGCACCCGGCGTAATTCGGCCAGCTTCTTGGGATTGCGGCTGGCCACCAACAAGCGCGTCACAAGCGCCGCTCCTCCCCGTCGCTGCGCTCCGCATCGTCGCCGGCGGTCAGCTTCCGAACGCCTTCTGCGGCGCGGGTCCGTCCGGCAGCACACCCGGATAGCGCAACGCCAGCGCCTCTGCCTGTACGGCGAACAGCGTCTCGCAGGCGCCCTCCGCGGCATCGAGCAGCTTGTTGAGCGTGGACCGCGGGAAGGTAGCGCCTTCGCCGGTGCCTTGGACCTCGACCAGTGTCCCGGTGTCGGTGGCCACGACGTTCATGTCGACCTCGGCGCGGGAGTCCTCTTCATAGGGCAGATCCACCCGTACCCGGCCGTCGACGACGCCGACGCTGATCGCCGCGATGGCACACGACAGTGGTCGCGGATCGGACAGCCTGCCGGCCGCCGACAGGTAGGTCACCGCGTCGGCCAACGCCACATAGGCCCCGGTGATGGCCGCGGTGCGGGTACCGCCGTCGGCTTGCAGCACATCGCAGTCGATCGCGATCGTGTTCTCCCCCAGCGCCGCCAGGTCGATGCATGCCCGCAGCGATCTGCCGACCAACCGGCTGATCTCCTGGGTGCGGCCGGACGGCCGGCCCTTCACCGATTCGCGGTCGCTGCGCGTGTGGGTGGCCGACGGCAGCATCGCGTACTCCGCGGTCAGCCAGCCCAAGCCCGATCCTTTGCGCCAGCGGGGCACGCCTTCGGTGACGCTGGCGGTGCATAAAACTTTGGTCTGACCCATTTCGATGACCACCGAACCGGCCGGGTGCGCGGTGAATCCGCGGGTGATGACAACCGGTCGAAGCTCGTCGTCGAGACGGCCGTCTTCTCGTTTTGACACGAAGCCACCCTAGCCCGGCGACGATGCGATGGGGGTACCTCCAGCCGCGCAGCGGCTAGGGGGACGCGTGGCGCGATGAGAAGCCGGGCAATCGTCTTAGCGCGCGGGTCAACCGCTCAGGACTGCGCGACGTTGAAAGTCTCGCCGCAGACGACCGCGTGCACCGGGCCGCCGAATTCGGCTTTGGCCTCGCTGATCACGTCCTCGCGTGAGGTCCACGGGGGAATGTGGGTGAGCAATAGTTCGCCGACCCCGGCCGCAGTCGCGATACGGCCTGCCTCGGTTCCGGACAGGTGCAGATTCGGCGGGCGGTCTGGCGAGTGGGTCCAGGACGCCTCGCACAGAAAGACGTCGGCGCCACGGGCCAGCTCGATCGCCGCGTCGCAGTAACCGGTGTCCCCGCTGTAGACGAACGTCGCCCCGCCCGGGTCGGTGATTCGCATGCCGTACGACTCCGTCGGATGGCACACCAGCCGCGGTAGGACGCTGACCGCGCCGAATTGCACGGCCTCGCCGTTCACCCAGTGCCGGACGTCGAAGACGTCGGAGCAATCGTCGATCTCACCGCCGTATGGCGACGACGCAGCACCCAGCCGCGACCAGGTGTCGCTCGGGCCGTACAGCAATGCCTTGCCGGTCGGCGGCGACGGGTGATATCGGCGCCAGACGAACAAACCCGGCATATCGAGGCAATGGTCGGCGTGTAGATGCGACAACAACACCTGCACCGCACCCGGATCAGCGTGCCGCTGAAGTGCGCCTAGCACACCCCCACCGAAATCGATCGCCAGCGGTGGAGTATCCGGTGCTCTCAGCAGATAACCCGATGCCGGCGAGTCCGGGCCAACGACGCTCCCGGAGCAGCCCAGCACGGTTATTCGCACGCCCACTACTGTGCCATGCCCAGACCCACCATGGCGAAAACATCCAGCTTTATTACCCGGGGAAAGTCAGCCAGGCGCCACGATGTGGCGGTGGACCGGTTCCACTCCGGTGATAGCCGGCCCCAGAAACCGGGCCGCAAGTGCGAGAAACGCGTCCGGGTCGCCGGTCGCCTCAAACGACCGTCGCGGCGGGGAGTCCGCGGGACGATCCGGATGCGGGTGCAGCAAGTCACGCTCGGTCAGCACGCGCAGCAACTCTTTGGCGGTCTCCTCGGCGCTCGACACCAGCGTGACGTTCTCGCCCATGGCCAGCTGGATCAGTCCGGACAACAGCGGGTAGTGCGTGCAGCCGAGCACCAGCGTGTCGACGTCGGCGCGCTGCAGCGGCTCGAGGTAGCCCTCGGCCAGCCCCAGCATTTGGCGGCCGCTGGTGATGCCACGCTCGACGAAGTCGACGAACCGCGGGCAGGCCACCGCGGTGATCTCGGCGTCGCGGGCGGCGGCGAAGGCATCCTGGTATGCGCCCGAGGCGACGGTGGCCTGCGTGCCGATCACACCGATGCGGCCGTTGCGGGTGGTGGCGACCGCCCGTCGCACCGCGGGGAGGATGACCTCGACGACGGGCACGTCATAGCGTTCCCGCGCGTCATGCAGGCAGGCCGACGACGCCGAGTTGCACGCAATCACCAGCGCCTTGACGCCGCGATCGACGAGGTCATCGCCGATGGCCAGCGCGTGCGCGCGGATCTCCGGAATGGTGAGCGGACCATAGGGGCCGTTGCCGGTGTCGCCGACGTAGACGATGTGCTCGTCGGGCAGTTGGTCGATGACGGCGCGGGCCACCGTCAGGCCGCCGACGCCGGAGTCGAACACCCCGATCGGTGCCAGAGCGTCACTCATATCGACGGCCTTTGGCGGCGACGCTGTCGTGCTTCGCGTTCCCGGCTGGACAGCAGGTACGCGGCGAGCACCCCGGCGATTCCGCCGCACAGATGCCCTTGCCAGGACACGCCTCCGCAGACGTTGAGCACCGGCACGGCTCCCCACAGCACGCTGCCGTAGATGACCAGCACCAGCAGTCCGACGACGATCTGCGCGCCCGACCGGATGAAGAAGCCGAACACCAGCAGGAAGGTCAACCAGCCGAAGATCAGCCCCGACGCCCCGATGTGATCGGTCGGCCCGCAGGGCGATCCCATGTTGCCGATCAGCCAGGTGCCGAAGCCGCCGACGATCCAGATGATCGCCGTCGCCCAGAAGAATCGCGAGACCCCTGCCAATGCGACCAGAAAGCCCAGGACCAAAGCCGGGCCGGTGTTGGCGGCCAGGTGCGCCCAGTTCGCGTGCAGCAGCGGCGCGAAGAGGATCCCCCACAGACCGTCTGCCTCCATCGGCCGAATGCCGTAGTAATCCAGGTGGTGCCCGTCGATCTGGTCGAAGAACTCGACCACGTAGAGCAGCGCAACGAAGCCGGCGATGGTGGCTCCTCCGACGAGGAACGAAGACCGCTTCTTCGGCTGTCGCGCCGGTGTGTTGCTCATACCCGCAACTGCCCTTCGACTAGCTGGAATGCTCCCGGCAACAGTCCACGGTAGGTCGGTATTCCGGCCACCGAGTCGGCGGCGATCACCGCGGCGACCACCGCGTGCGCCAGACAGTCGGCCGCCGCGGCGCCCACGGCGGTGGCCAGCGGCGTCTCCGGTGAAAACGCGGCCGGCACGTCCGCCGGCGGAGGGACCTCGATGGCGCCGGTGGCCAGAGCGAAGACAGTGTCGCCGTCGACCGGGGTGTGCGACGGGCGGGTGCTGCGGGCCAGGCCGTCGTGAGCAGCGCTCGCGATCTGCCGGCAGGCCGCCGGACTCAACGCGGCGTCCGTCGCGACCACGGCGATCGTCGTGTTCAGCGAGCTCAACGGGGATTCGAGTTCGGCCAGCGCGGCGAGCTGTTCATCGGGAGGCGTCGTCAGCCCGAACTCGTCGACCAGATACGTCAACCACGGCAGCCCGGTGGCCTGGTCGACGACGTTGCCCGCCGAGTTCACCGCGACCAGCGCGCCGACGGTCACCCCGGACGGCAGCGTCGTCGACGCGGTGCCGATGCCGCCCTTCAGCACACCCGCGCACGCCCCTACCCCGGCGCCGACCGTGCCGACGGCCGGCGGTGTGCTCACCGCGGCGCCGGCGGCGGCGTAACCGAATTCGGCGGTCGGGCGGTTGCTCCAAGCGCCGACCTCGAGGTCGAAAATCACCGCGCCCGGGACGATCGGCACCACGCCGCCTTTCATCGCAACGCCCCGGTCACGCTCCTCCAGCCAGCGCATCACCCCGTCGGCTGCGGCCAACCCGTAGGCGCTGCCACCGGCGATCAGCACCGCGTCGACGTAACGCACGCTGTTGGCCGGGTCCAGCAGATCGGTTTCCCGGGTGCCTGGCGCACCGCCGCGCACATCGACGGCGCCCACCGTGCCGGGCGGCGTCAGCACCACGGTGACGCCACGTGCCCAGCCGGTGCCCATCGTCGCGTCGGGGTCCAGGCGATGATGATGGCCGACCAGGATCCCCGCGACGTCGGTGATCGCGTTCACCGCGACCCCATCAGCGCCACGACCAGGTACTCCTGCAACACGGTCAGCCATTGATAGACGTCGAGGTGCGGAGCCAGCGGATGGTCGTCAGGCAGCCGATCCGGGCCGTCGGGACGGATTTCGAGCATCGTCCCCAGCGCCAGACGCAGGTCGTTAACGGCCGTGACCCAGGCATTCGCACCGTCCTCGGTCAGCTCGAACTTGCCACCGTCTTCCGGCAGGGTGTCCAAAAGTTGTTGCGCCGCAAGACGTTTGATGTCGATGATCGCGGGCTCGTGCAGGCTGCGCAGGGCGGCGTTCAGGCTGTCGTTCGATTCTTCACTGTCGCCTTCGGGCTTGGAGAAATCGGGCAACAATCGCTGCAGCGTCGCATTGTCAGGCGGTTCGGAGTTGCCGGTCTTGATGCCGGTGATCTTTTCGAGTTCGTCTGCCGGCGCGGCGGATTCGCGTTCATCGAGCAGCCCGATCATCGATGCCACCAGGTTCTTGAGCAAGGCCGCCTCGTGGGAATCCAGGCCAGACCGGAAACGGGGCCCGTCAGCGGTGTCGACCCGCTTCCACCTACGCACCTGAGAACCCGAATAGCTTCATTCTCAACGATCTTGCTGCATGGTGGCCCACAACCCGGCCGCGTGCAGCTTCGACACGTCGCCCTCCATGGATTCCCGGCTGCCGGATGACACCACTGCCTTGCCTTCGTTGTGGACCTGCAACATCAGCTTGGTGGCGTGCGGCTCGCTGTAGCCGAAAAGCTTCTGGAAGACATATGTCACGTAGTTCATCAGGTTGACCGGATCGTCCCACACGATGGTGACCCAGGGAGCGGCCGTGGCTTCGACCGACTCGGCTTCCCGTTTTCCGGTTGTTCCCGGCTTTGTCGGAGCTGACGCAACCATGCGCTACAGGATAGCGAGCCGCTGCGGCGAACCCGATACCGTTGCACTGTGAACAACTCGGCATACACCGGGCTACTGACCGATCGGTACGAGTTGACCATGCTGTCGGCGGCACTGCGTGACGGCACCGCGAACCGCCGGTCCACCTTCGAACTGTTCGCCCGCAAGCTGCCGGACGGGCGCCGGTACGGCGTGGTGGCCGGGACGGGGCGGTTCCTGGAAGCCTTACCCGAGTTCAGGTTTGATGACGACGCATGCACGTCGCTGGCGGAATTCCTGGACCGCGACACCCTGGACTATCTGCGCGACTTCCGGTTCAGTGGAGACGTCGACGGCTATGCCGAAGGCGAGCTGTATTTCCCTGGCTCCCCTGTTCTTTCGGTGCACGGCAGCTTCGCCGAATGCGTGCTGCTCGAGACGCTGGCGCTGTCGATCTTCAACCACGACACCGCCGTGGCCTCAGCGGCTGCCCGGATGGTCAGCGCCGCCGACGGGCGACCGCTGATGGATATGGGCTCGCGCCGCACCCACGAGCATGCCGCGGTCGCAGCCGCGCGCGCCGCCTATATCGCGGGGTTCGCGGCGTCGTCCAACCTGGAGGCCCACCATCGCTACGGGGTGCCGACCGAAGGCACCAGCGCGCACGCCTTCACGCTGCTGCACACCGGCCCGGACGGGCCGGACGAGCCGGCAGCGTTCGCGGCACAGGTCGATGCGCTAGGCCCGGGCACCACGCTGCTGGTCGACACCTACGACGTGACCACCGGCGTGGACAACGCGGTGGCGGCCGCCGGTACCGGGCTTGGCGCGGTGCGCATCGACTCCGGCGACCTCGGCGTGCTGGCCCGGCAGACCCGCGCGCAACTCGACCGACTCGGGGCGACGCACACCCGCATCGTCGTCTCCGGTGACCTCGACGAGTTCGCCGTCGCCGGTCTGCGAGCCGAACCCGTCGACAGCTACGGAGTCGGCACCTCGCTGGTCACCGGGTCGGGAGCACCGACGGCGAACATGGTCTACAAGCTCGTCGAGGTCGACGGCATACCCGTCGAGAAACGCAGCGTGCACAAGGAATCGCACGGCGGCCGCAAAGCGGCGCTGCGACTGTCCCGTCCCACCGGCACGATCACCGAGGAGATCGTCCATCCGGCCGACCATCCGCCGCATCGCTCCGAGCCGTCGCGGGTGCTGACGATTCCCTTGGCGCGCAGCGGCAGGACGGTGATCGACGTTGACACTGAAGCTCTTGGCGTGGCGCGCGAACTGGTGGCGTCGGGCTTGCGAAGCTTGCCCTGGGAGGGTCTGATGTTGTCGCACGGCGATCCGGCGATTCACACCACGCACATCCCGGCCCGACGCCCGTCGCTCGACACCCAGGAGTAGCCACGCCCAACGACGAGTCGGTGCCCGTGACGCAACTGCTGGCGGCCGCGGTGGCAGCGCTCGGCGGCAAAGAACGCAGCGGTCAACTGCAGATGGCCACCGCGGTCGCGCATGCCTTCGACAGCGGCAAACACCTCGCGGTGCAGGCGGGGACCGGCACCGGAAAGTCGTTGGCGTATCTGGTTCCGTCGATCAGCCACGCATTGTCCGCCGACAAGCCGGTGGTGGTGTCGACTGCGACCATCGCGCTGCAACGTCAACTGGTCAACCGCGATCTGCCCCAATTGGTCGACGCGCTCACCGACACCCTTCCCCGTGCGCCCCGCTTCGCGCTGCTGAAGGGCCGGCAGAATTACTTGTGCCTCAACAAGATCCACAACGGCGCCGCCGCTGCCGAGGACGACGCGCCTGAGGAGCTTTTTCAGCCGCAGGCGGCCACCGCATTGGGTCGCGACGTGCAGCGACTCACCGAGTGGTCATCGACGACGGAGTCCGGTGACCGCGACGACCTGAAGCCGGGGGTAGCCGACCGGTCGTGGTCACAGGTCAGCGTGTCCTCGCGGGAATGCCTCGGCATGGCTCGCTGTCCGTTCGGTACCGACTGTTTCGCCGAGCGGGCGCGGGCCACCGCCGGTCAGGCCGATGTCGTCGTCACCAACCACGCGCTGCTGGCCATCGACGCGGTCACCGACTCCGCGGTGCTGCCTGAACACTCGCTGCTGGTGGTCGACGAAGCGCACGATCTGGTGGACCGGGTGACCGCGGTCGCCACCGGCGAGCTGACAGCGACCACGCTCGGGGTGGCCTCGCGGCGCATCACCAGGCTGGTCGAACCCGAGCTCACCCAGCGGTGGGACCGGGCATCGGCCAGCTTCACCGCGGCGATCCACGACACCTCCGCCGGGCGGATCGACCACCTCGACGACGAACTCGCGACTGACCTCACCGCGCTGCGCGATGCGGCCAGCGCGGCGCGGTCGACCATCGACACCTCACCCACCGATCCTAAAGCCGCCGCAGCCCGCGCCGAGGCGGTCGCCAGCCTGGCCGAGATCACCGACACTGCAACGCGGATCCTGGCATCGTTCGCTCCGGCGATTCCCGACCGCACCGACGTGGTCTGGCTGGATCACGAGGAGAACCGCGGCTCGACGCGAACCGTGCTGCGGGTCGCGCCGCTGTCGGTGGCCGGATTGCTGCGCACCCGATTGTTCGCCGACTCCACGGCGGTGCTGACGTCGGCGACGCTGACGGTCGGCGGCTCGTTCGACGCGATGGCGGAAGCATGGGGACTAACCGACACTGAAGCGGGTGAACCGATCTGGCACGGACTCGACGTCGGGTCACCGTTCGAGCACGCCAAAGCCGGAATCCTCTACGTCGCCGCCCATCTGCCCCCGCCCGGCCGCGAGGGCACCGGTTCGACCGAGCAGCTCAACGAGATCGCCGACCTGGTGACCGCGGCGGGCGGGCGGACGCTCGGGCTGTTCTCGTCGATGCGGGCGGCCCGCGCGGCTGCCGAGGCGATGTCCGCGCGGTTGTCGACGCCGGTGCTGTGTCAGGGCGACGACAGCACCGCCGCCCTCGTCGAGCGGTTCGCCGCCGACGAGTCCACGTCGCTGTTCGGCACGTTGTCGCTGTGGCAGGGCGTCGACGTGCCCGGCCCGTCGCTGTCGTTGGTGATCATCGACCGCATCCCGTTCCCGCGGCCCGACGATCCGCTGCTGTCCGCGCGGCAGCGGGCGGTGGCGGCCGCCGGCGGCAACGGCTTCATGGCCGTCGCGGCCAACCACGCCGCGTTGCTGCTGGCCCAAGGCGCCGGGCGGTTGCTGCGTCGCATCGACGACCGCGGCGTCGTCGCGGTGCTGGACTCGAGGATGGCCACCGCCCGGTACGGCAACTACCTGCGCGCCTCGCTGCCGCCGTTCTGGCCGACCACCGATGCGGAA
>Ga0302325_10006089_pt1 | contig 27248 bp, 30 predicted proteins | sample Palsa_T0_2_FD_201948 | JGI IMG/M metagenome (GOLD analysis project Ga0302325, IMG submission 201948) | Peat permafrost microbial communities from Stordalen Mire near Abisko, Sweden - Palsa_T0_2 | ecosystem: Environmental > Terrestrial > Soil > Palsa > Peat permafrost | place: Sweden: Abisko... | reverse complement strand
CAGGGTTACGCCCAACCCATTGCGCCACGGCATGGAGCGGTATTGATCCCGACGCAGGTGCAAAGCGCCCACCGATTGCCGCTTACTGCTGCTGCGCGAACGCGAGCAGCGTCGCACTGCCGGCCTTGACTGAAACCGTGGCCGGGATGGCAACCGCGCGCCACTGCACCGTCCAGGGCATCGACTCCCCGCCGGCGAGCTGGGTATAGGCACCCTGGACTTCGAGCTCCAGATAGTCGCCGCCGGTATAGATTTCGACGTCACCCTCCTTCGGTGCAAACGACGCTGGCGGCACATCAGTGAATTTCTTGATGAAAAGAACATCACCCAAGGCATAGGCGAGCCAGCCCCCGGCACCATCTGCAATGAGCTTGGCTCCGCCGGGGGGCACGGGAGCCGCTTTGGTGGAGTCGTCGACCCAGACGATGCCCGGAGTCGTCGCGGTCGTCACCGAGACATACGGGCCCAGGGGTCCGGCCGCTAGTCTTGTGCCATCGCCCTGCGGAAAAAACGCGATTCCACCGCGGGGCACTCGGGTGATTTCCCAGGGCGCGGTCTTGATGGGCCTGGAAGCCTTGATGGTGTAGCGCAGGGCTATCGAGCAGGTCCTGTCGTCCGCTGATAAATCCTTGTCGACGCTCGCACCCAGGGCCGGATTGCCGTTTCCAGTCATGAGCAGATGATCGCCGCTGATGATCGGTGCGTAGGCATTGCCATCGACAGTCGCGATGGGCGGCCAACCCCCCGATGGCCAGGCAGCCTGCGGGCTGGTCCAGAACGTCGAACCCGAGTTGTTGCAGGCAGCCATCCCGTCGTACGCAGCACCACCGCAAGCGTACGGCGTGATGACATTCGTGCCGCCCATCCTGAGCGCCGAGACGCGCGCACCGATCTGCGGGTTGACGTCCATTTCAAGATGGCAGGTCGTCATCCTGAAGCGATAGTCGGAATCCGAGATTCTTGACGGGGCAACAGCGTGCACCGGACCGCTGCTGCCGCAGCCCGCCATGCTGCAACACGCGAGAACGACGTAGCCCGACCATCCTTGAACGCTGCGATGTTTCAAGACAGGACCGTCTGGGTATTGCGCTTGATGCGCTCAACATCGAGGCGCGCTCCGAGACCGGGTCCGGTCGGTGCGTGCACCAGACCTTGCCGGTCGACCTCGATATCCTCGATCAGCCCGAACTTGTTGGCCGCATCCGGCAGCAGTACCTCGAAATATTCGCAATTGCTGATGGCCATGGCCAGATGCAGGCAGGCCACGTTGTTGAGCGAGTTGCTGCCGTGGTGAATCTCGTAGTTCATGCCGAAGGCCTCGGCCAGGTGCGCGGTCTTGATGCAGGTGGTGATACCGCCCTTGAAGCACACGTCGCCGCGCAGGAAGTCCGTGGCCTGCCCCAGGATCCAGGGTGCGTATTGATCGAGTCCCGCAAACGGCAGTTCGGTGGCCATCAGGGGAATATGCAATTGTTGCCGCAATTTCTGGTAGCCGTGCAGATTCCATTCCGACAACGGATCTTCGAACCAGTAGAAACCGAGATCCTGGATCGCACGGCCGACGCGCACCGCGGTCGGGTAGTCGTAGCCCCAGGTGGCATCGAGCATCAGCGGATATTCATCGCCGACTGCCTTGCGCACCGCGGCGCAAACGTTGATGTCCTCGCGCCAGGGATGCGGCGGATGAATCTTATAGGCGCGCCAGCCCAGTGACTTGTAGTGCAGCGCCTGTTCGCAATACTCATCGATGCTCGCAAAGGCCTGCGAACTGGCATAGGCCGGCAGGCTGTGACGATACGTGCCGAGCAGCTGGTGAATGGGCAAGCCCGCGGCCTTGCCTGCCAGGTCCCAGAGGGCCACGTCGACGGCTCCGATTGCCCTGACCAGGGTCAGCCTGCCCCGGCGCCACATGGCTTGATTGAGCCGCTCGCGATCGAGCGGATCCTGCCCGATGAGCAGCGGCTTGAACGCATCGATGAGACTGCGACCCTCGGTCTCCGCGCCACGATTCGCGCCGCCGAAGAACGCCTGCCCGGTGACGCCGGAGTCCGTGACGATGGCCAGCAGCCCGAGCGTCGAGCTGCCTCCCGGCATGCGGATATTCGGTCCGTAGATGACCGGAGGAATGCCATCCCAGGTGAACAGCGTCAGGGTGACATCGGTGATCTTCATGGTGTTTTTCTCGTTCTGTCTACCACGGTGGCCTGATAGATCCGCAGGCTCACAAACGCGGCTTTCAGCAGTGGCGTCGCGACGCCATGCGCGGCCCCGTGCTCCAGCAGATCCCCCAGAATATGATCCGCCTCGACCGGGGCGCCTTTGCGCATGTCGCGGTACATCGAGGATGTGAGCGAAGATCCGAGCGTGCTCATGAGTGCGGTGATTCGTGACAGGAAAGTCGCAGAGGGCTTGTGGCCACAGGCCGTGGCGACTGCGCTGCATTCCGCCAGCACTTCGAGCGCCAGCTCGGTGCCACCGGGCGCAGCCGCGATGTCTCCGATCGTGCCGCGCAACAGGCAGGTGACGGCACCGAGACTGGCGAGCTGCACCCATTTCTCCCACATCGCCTGCATGATGTCGGGCGACAGATGCGCCTCAAACCCGGCACCCTGCAGCGTTGCATCGAGCAGTTGTATTCGAGGTGTCGTCTTGCCATCGAGTTCGCCATAGGCGAGCTGCTGGATGTCGGCCATCTGGACGATGCGCCCTTCGCGGTCGAGCTCCGTGACGACGTGACAGGCGCCGCCGATGACGGCTGCTGCGCCGAACCTCTGCGTCAGCAGATCGACATGCCGCATGCCGTTGAGCACCGGCAGGATCATGGTCTGGGCTCCGACGGCCGCTGCGAAGTCGTGCATTGCCGCGTCCAGCGCATACGCCTTCACGCTGACAAATACGACATCGTAGGGCGCGGTGATCTGTTCGGCGCTGACCAGCGTCGGCGTCAGTACCACATCGCCATGCGGGCTGATGATGCGCAGGCCGCCCCGGGCGAGCTGTTGCGCCCGCAATGGGCGAACCAGGAAGGTCACGTCGCGCCCGGCCTGGGCCAGCCGGCCGCCAAAGTAGCCTCCGACCGAACCCGCCCCGACGATGAGGATCTTCATGCGGACTTCACGCCGGCGAGCCAGAGCGCCACGTTAATGACGTAGCGGTGCACGTCGGCCAGGGCCCGGGGATCCTTGATGATCGCGTCACCGGGCGGCTCTTCGACAAAGCTCGGTTTACCCAGCCGCGGGTCCCAGTTGTAATCCGCAAAATGGTGAAAGGTGCTGTGTGCGATGGCCGGACCGCCCTCAGCGCCGGGCTCGAAGGCCACGGCGATGTTGAACTGCCTGCCGGTGATTTTGCTCGTCCCGGTAGCGATGACGCGGGCCGCGGAGTTCCCGGGCGCACTGACGTCACCCTCATGCGGGTGCGACGGTAGAAACCGGATTGCGCCCGCCGATGCGCCGGCGCCGGCAAGCACCGGATGAATCGGTGCGACAACTTTGATCTCCTGGTAGTCGCCGTTGGCGCCTGAATGGTAATTGGGCCAGGAGATATTCGTGGTGTAGGGATCATCCCTCTGCTGCCGACTCACATCCGGGTCGGAATTGCGGCTGTGAAAGTGATGCGCCTCCCCGACGCCGCCCAGGTTACATACCGAGGAGCCCAGATCCATGTGATCGCGAGTGACCATCAGTCCGCGGCCGCCACGGCGGAAACGGGAAATGCCGCCGCAATCCTCCTCCGTCAGACCGTCGCCGACGTCAACGGCAAACAGCCACAGCTCGTCGAAGTCGCTCCGATCAAGTGTCGACAGCACGGAATCCGGTGCGCCAAGGGGTTCCCGATTTCGCATCACCACGTCGAATTGTGGCTGGCCACCGGCGAGAGTCTGGTCGCGCAACAATTGACCAATACGGCTGAAGCGCGCGATCGACCAATCGTCCGCCGTCGTTGGAATCGTCGTCTGCAGGAGTACCTTGATGGGATAGCGGGACACCGCGCCACCTCACTGTGCCGTTCATTGTTGGATCGGTCGTCTTGCGGCCACGGTATCCTAACTCACTCCATGCGCATGCCAGGCACCGCACGCGATGCGGGTGCTTCTGGCGGGTTCGAAGGCAACGGCAGGGATGACGAACGCTGGAGAGCCGCGGGTAAGGTGCGCCTGATCTTGCTGTCAGGCTATCGGGCGGTCAGGCGCCGCACCAGCAGGCTTTGGCCCTTCGATACCGTCTCCGGGCGCCCGCGACCGTCAGGCGCCCGGAGAGACATCAACGTCGATCAGCGGCGGCGAAAGCCGTATCCGCCGCGATAGAAGTAGCCGGGATGGGCGTAGCCGTAATACCCGCGATACCCATAGCCCCAGAAGCGCGGGCCGGCAAAGCCGATCCCAACGAAGGGCGCCGGCGCATAGGGATAATAGGCTGGCGCGGGCAGCACGACCGCCGGGACCGGCAAGCCGATGCCCACATAGACGCCGGCCGCCTGGGCGCTAGGCGTGTACAGGCTCGCCGCCGCGCCGACAAGGACGGTCAGAACGAGGGCAGTGACGTAACGCATGGTCGTACTCCTTGGTGGTCTCTATGTATTAAACGAGACGGCCCCCAAAGCGTTGACCTCAAAGTGCGCAGACGAAACAGGGACATAGCTGACCGTGGCGCCCCTGGCCAGACCCTGTCATAAGCACGTTGCCGGGTACCACCACGGGGCAACGCTCCGGGCACCGTCGAACATCATTCGGAGCAATGAACGTGGCCGACGACGCGGACGCAATCATTGCTGGCGCGGGACTGGCGGGCCTGATCGCGGCCGCTGAACTGGCCGATGCGGGCAAGCGCATCATCATCGTCGATCAGGAACCCGAGCAATCCCTCGGTGGCCACGCGTTCTGGTCCCTCGGCGGCCTGTTTCTGGTCGACTCGCCCGAGCAGCGCCGGATTCGCATCCACGACTCCTACGAACTCGCGCTCGAGGACTGGATGGGCTCCGCCGCATTCGACCGCGAGGAGGATCACTGGCCACGGCAATGGGCGCAGTCCCAAGTCGCCTTCGCCGCCGGCGAGAAGCGATCCTGGTTGCGCCAGCGCGGCCTGCGCTTCTTTTCCGTGGTCCAGTGGGCGGAGCGCGGCGGCCACAACGCCAAATCGCTCGATTAAACTGTACCGGCGATGTGCCCCGGCGTATTCATTCTATTCCCAGCAACTGGAGCAACACCGATGTGGTCAGCATTTAATATCGTGATGCGGATCGTCAGCAGCCTGATCGGCATCCTGATGATCCTGGCGGGGACGGTCTGGATGCTCCAGGGCATGAACCTGGCCTTCCGCGTCGGCTTCATGGTCGGTGACTATCACTGGACGATCTACGGCGCGATCCTGGCGCTGGTCGGCATCGCCGAAGTCGTCTGGAGTAATACGCGTCAGCATTAGGGCTGACTTCCTGTGGGGCGGCGCCCGATGTCTCAACGCTGGACCAAAAGATCATCGCGCTTGGTTGCTCGGAAGAACAGCCCCACGCGCATGGGGGATCGGGTGTCCGAGCGCCCGAATAATCGATTCCAAGAATACAGATTGAAGCTCATCGACGACCAAGATCGAGAAATCTCTGGTATCTGCTCTCCAGGGCTTCTCGGTTGGGCTGACTCGCTACGTCAGAAGGTACTGTGATCAGTTGCAAATGCAAGCCCTGCAATCCGTGCTTTAGCATCGGTCCATCCGTTTCCTCAAGGACATCACTGCGAATCTCTACGCGGTAGTCGGACCGTACGGCCAAAAAATGCCTATCGAAAGCGGCATGGTGAAGCTTGCACAGAGCGATTCCATTGCTCGTGACTGGCTCTCCTTCCGGATCACTGTCTGGAACGATATGGGCAGCGTCGAGCAATGCGCCATGTTTTAGGCGACACAGCGCACATTGTTGACGATATGCCGTTAGCACGCGCTCCCGGAAGGCTTGCTGATGGATCCGCCGCTTAGTGAGTGCGGTGATGTAACCTCGACGAATCTGGGCGTCCTGCTGAACGGATGCATTCGCCGGAAGGGTATCGAACTGCTGCAGGGACACCGCGTCGTCAACTGCTACTGTGAATGCCAGGTCAGGCGGGCTGTCTCCAACGATGAATACTGGCCACGCGCCAACATACCGCGCGTTGCCGATTCCGTGGAAGTAGATCAGGGGTACTTTGGCGCTCAGGCAAGTCCTCAGTCCGACATTGTCGCGATGCCCCGGATCCGTTCCGCGGTATCGGTAACTCAACAGCCCGTCTGAACGAAAGCCATCATGATAGGGTCCGCCGGCGACCGTCGTTATGGAGAGCGGCAACGCCATACTCTGCGGTTTGAAGATTCCTTGCGGGCCAACAAGCCGAATACGAACGTCTCGGAAATCGAAGCCCTGTTCCAGCGTCCGACGCGGAAGCGACTCTCCGCATAGCGCCGATTGCTCTTCGAGCCATTGGAACGCCGCTTGTCTGATTTCTCGATCGCGCATTCTGTTAGTTTGCCGTTCCCACTTTATCTTGCGGACATCTTCCGCCTGGTCGCTGACTGCCCATCGTCCGATGCCTTTATTCAACTTACCGGCATTTGTCGAGCACTGACTGAGTTGCACGCAATGCGCGGGTAACGGCTTCTACAATGTCGGTGGTATGCGAATTTGGAGCCATGAGTCCGAAACCTCAAAATGTGATTTCGGGCACAAGTTCCTCATGTGTCCGGAACGGACCCAAATATAGATGTGCCGGCAGAGAGATTTGAACTCCCGACCAACGGTTTACAAAACCGCTGCTCTACCACTGAGCTATGCCGGCATAGGGTCACGCGAATCGGCGCTGATTTTATCAGCCGCCCGCAGCTTTGACCGGACAGTCAGTCACCTGAAGCCCGGGGCCGCTCTGGAGCTGCTTCGGCTGCAGATCGGGATCCGAGGCCTTCAGATCCACATCGAGCCAGTGCACGCTGACGGTACGCTGGTGGATGTCCAGCACCGGCTTCAATCCCAGTGCCCGCACTTGCTCCGCGCGGCGCACGGCGTGCGTCTGATCACTGAAGTACCCGACCGACACGCGATCCGACTGCTCGGGCTGCGTCATGGAGGCAGCGTCGTGAATGCCGGCGGCATTGAGACGGTCCAGAACGCCGCGTTGAGCGGCCGCGGTGAGTTCGCCGATGTAGACCCAATAGCCATCAGGTACGCTTGAATCCACACTCCGATCGCGCGGCTGCCAGCCACGGGCGCGCATGAGATCAGTCGCGGCGGCCGCGGCGGCCGCATCGGCAAATGGGCCGACGCTGCGGCACCGCGTGGGCGTGGACGCACTGCGAGGGGCCGCTTTCACCAGCTCGAGTACAGGGATGGGGGCGGCGGGCGGCGCGACCGTTACGATCTGCCGCGGCTGACCGGACCATTGCCACCAGGCCAGCAGCGCCAGATTCAGCAACAGCAACGCAAAGAAGAGGTTACGCACTTGCCGATTTTATGCGATCTGGCGCCGCAGCGTCCGCTGCCAGTACTGACAGGCCCCGCAGCACCAGATCGTCCTCGCGCCGATAGCGGCCGTGCAGCAATGGGGTGATGGCATCCGCCGCGCCCCCGGAAAGGATCACTCGCGGCCGGCGCCCGAGCTCCAAGCGCGCCTCGCGCAACGCGCGCTCGATCAGCCCCGCGCAGGCCTGACGTGCCCCGGCCAGCAATGCCGCGTGCGTGTCACGTGCAAACAAGCCGACGGGGGCAGTGTGTTTCGCGGACAACCTCGGCCGGGCGCCTTCGCCGCGGCCCGTACTTCGCGCGCCCTGCGACTGCGCGGCCCCCAGCGCCAGATCGAAGCTCGCCGTGGCAGCCCTACCGCCGGCGCGGCGGCGAATACCGGCGGTGCGCTCCAGCAGCGATTCGATCATGAGGCGCGGCCCGGGCACGATGCTGCCACCGAGATGTCGGCCAGCGGCGTTGAGCAGATCGATCGTCATGGCGGTACCCAGGCTCACGAGGCACAGATCCTTGCCCGGATGCTCATAATGCGCGCCGATGAGTTGCACCCAGCGATCCACCCCAAGTCGCCAGGGCTCGGGATAGCCATTGCGCACGCCGGCCGCTACCGCCGCGCTGTGCACAAAATGTGGGGTATCCAGCCTCGCGCGCATTGATGCCGCACGGATCTGCCGCTCCATCCCGGCACCAGCGACATTGCAGGCGTAGATCACCTCGGGCCTGCCAGTGGCTTTGAACAGGCGCGACCAGCTGGCGGCCGATGTGTGCAGCGCCTTGAGTTCCATGACGCCCTGCGCCGCGAAATCCTGCCGGCGTTGATAGGGCTGTCGCAGCACCGCCCACTTTAGGCGCGAATTACCGACATCCAGCAGCAGCAGGTTCATGACGCAGCCCGCGCCGACACTTCGCCGGTGACGAATCGTTGCAAGCCCTCTCTCGTCTGCAGGCACAGCGCCCCGCCGCTGTCGATGCCGCGCGCGTGACCCACGACGCTGCCGGTGTCCGAGCTGATAACGACGGACTTGCCGGAAAGCGCATCGGCAGCGCGCCACTCCGGCACGAAGGCGCCGAAGCCGTCGCGCTCGAACTCATCGAGCCCTGCGGCCATCGCTGCAATCAGAGCCGCCGCGAGCTGGTTGCGGTCCGGCCGCGCGGCACCCAGTCCCACCAGATCCGCAGCCTGCGTGCCGCTGGCCGCCACCTGCCGCAGCACGGTGGCGCCGAGCGCGACGTTGAGCCCCAGGCCGATCACGACGTACGCCGGTCCGCCGGCTTCGGCACGCAGCTCGATCAGAATGCCGCCGAGTTTGGCAGAGCCGACCACCAGATCATTGGGCCATTTGAGCGCCGCCCCGGTCACACCGCTCTCGGCCATGCCACGCAGGGCACACACTCCTATGGCTAGACTGAGCGCGCTGACATCCCGCGGCAGCGATGCAAAGCACCAACTCAGCGACAGGCAGATGGCCCCGCCCGGCGGCGCGAACCAGCTGCGCGCGCGCCGGCCCCGGCCGGCAGTCTGATACTCCGCGGTCAGGAAGTCGAAGTGCCCTGCCGGCGGCGCATCACGCTGCAGCAATAGATCAGTGTTTGTCGACCCCGTGCGCCAGACGCACTCACCGGTGCGCAGGCGGATAGCCACCGCGCGCGGCAGCAGCTTCACGATGCGCCCGCGCTCGAGGAGCGCCGTGGCGGCAGGCACGCGATAGCCGCGATTCGGTACCGCGTGCACCGTAACGCCGAGGGCGCGCAGTGCCGCGATGGCTTTCCAGATCGCGTTGCGGCTCACACGACACTCCGCCGCCAATTGCGTCCCCGAATGAAACTGCCCATCCGACAGCAGCCGGTAGACGCGCTTCGGCAATGGGTCGAGCGCGCTCGTTGCCGACCCGCTCGTGGCAGACCTGCCCGTGGCCGACTTGCCGTTGGCTGATTTGCTCATGGACGACTGGCCGGTACTTCGGCCAGCATGCAGCGCACGCTGCCACCGCCGACGCGCTCGATGGTCGGCACCTCGGCAGCGACCACCTGATCGACGCAGGCGCGAAGCCTGTTCCAGATCTGCGCATCCTGTTGCAGGGCCGAGCGCGCCTGCTCGGACAGCACCAGCACCGAGCGCGGGGCACCGAACGAATCCCTGCCCGCGAGCTCCAGGATGTTGGCGGCAAAATCCAGCATCGCCGCAGCCGAGATCTCGATGATCTCGCGGCGGCTGGCGCGAAGTCGCTGCAGCACGCGAGCGCGATCCGTCTCAGCGATCGCCTCGCTGCACACGACGGCCCAGCGCGCGCCGATGCTGAGCATCACATTGGTGTGATAGAGCGGCGTGCCGTCGGCGCCGTGTGCTTCGAACAGCAGGGGCTCGTAGTTCATCAGCGCGCACCATTCGCGAACCAGGGATTCATCGGTGCGTGCTGAGCGGCAGGCGTAGGCGATCTTCTGCACGTGATCGAGCACCAGGCTGCCGGTGCCCTCGAGCATGCGCCCTTCTTCTTCGTGCTTGCTCAGGTCGATCAGGCGACGGCGCCGGAACTGCAGCCGCGTCTCGACCTCCTGCAGGACTTCGATGCGCCGCTCGGCGCGCCGATTCTCTGCCTGCATCGGATACAGCACCACGGTGCCATCCCGGTGGAAGCTGACCCAGTTGTTCGGAAATACCGCGTCGGGCTTCACCGGCGTGCTCGTATCATCGACAACGCACACGCCGACGCCCGTGGCTTCCAGGCCCAGGCACAGCGCCTCGAATTCGCGGCGCGCGCGCGTGGCCGTATCCGACGACTGTGGAGCTGATTGCTGGAAGCGATTGCTGGCCGCGGTCTCGCTGTTGTAGCCGAACTGCGCGGGGCGCACCAGCAGCACCCCTTCAGCGCACTGCTCACTGTGCGCGCCGTGCAGGCTTTGCACGCGTCGCGTGTCGGCATCGGCGGAGCGGGCCATCAGGGCTTGCGTGAACTAGCGCTGAACATCGGATGAATGCAATGCTTTGGATCAGATAGCGATCATACTGCAGCGGCATCCGTGCCGTGCGGTTGCAATCGGGCGTTAGAGAGCATAAGTTTTTGTTTCTAAGCGTTGTCAAAACGCGCGGAGTAGCGATTCATGCAAAAGCCGATCTGGTGGGCCGCTGGGGCCGTGATTCTGGTCAGTGCAGCGGTGCTGTTCTTTTCCTGGCGCGCGCACCGGCAGGCGCAGGCGCCGGCCGCCGCTGCCACGACCGCTGCACCTGAGCCCGCGGTGCCGGCGATCCGCAATCCGCTGCCCGAGGCTACGGGCGGGGCGGCGCCGGCGCTGCCCGGACTCGACGAGAGCGATCCTGCATTCCACGACGGGCTGGCCGATGTGATGGGCAAGCCGGCGGTGGATCGCTTCTTCAAGCCGGAGCTGCTGGTCCGCCATATCGTGGTCACGATCGACAACCTGCCGCGCCGGCATCTGGCCGTGGAGCTGCGGCCGACCAAGCCGCTCGATGGCGCATTCATCGCCACGGGTAATGACCAGCAGGGCACGATCGATACCGCGAACTACCAGCGCTACGTGCCCTATGTGCAGGTGGTGCAGGCGCTGGACATGAAGCGGCTCGCGGCGCTCTATGTGCACTTCTATCCGCTGTTCCAGCAGGCTTACCAGGCACTGGGCTACCCCAACGGTTATTTCAACGACCGCGTGGTCGTGACGATCGACAATCTGCTGGCAGCGCCCGATATCACCACCGATATCGCCGTAGTGCGCCCCAATGTGATGTACCAGTTCGCCGATTCCAAACTGGAAGAGCTCTCGGCCGGACAGAAGCTGCTGCTGCGCATGGGCCCGGCCAACGCCGCGATCATCAAGACGAAGCTGCGCGAGCTGCGCGCCCAGGTGGCCGACCGTGCACGCGATGCTGATCGTGCGCGCGGCAGTACCACACTCCCCGCCAGGACCACCGACGGCGACCGGGGTTAGGGCGGCCCGTTCAGCAGGTTCGACGGCGAATACTGATCGGTCAGCACACGCGCCGTGGGATCCCAGTCGGTGCGCGTCGAGAACATCGCAAGGACTATCTTTGCTGCGAATCCATAGGGCTCGAACGCCGCCGTGAAGCGCTGGCTGTTGCGCGTCGCCTCCTCGAGCGATGGCAGCGCACCGTTCGCGGCGAGGATCACCCGATTGCCGCTCCTCAAGTTGTAGAACTGGCCGAATACGCTGCGGTAGGTCACGGATTCATTCTGATAGAGGCGGCTCGAGGAGAAGGTATTGGCCGCGACGATGCCGGCCGGCTGCAGCAGCGAGCGCACCTCGGTCAGGAATTCCCGCGTCAGCATGTGCTCGGGAATGTACTGGTGCTCATAGGCATCGAGCATGATGAGCTCGTAGCGCTTGGTGGTGCGCAGCGCCTGGCGCACGTAGGCGCGGCCGTCCTGTACCGTCAGATGCACGCGCTCGTCGGGGTGAAATCCGAAATACTGCCCGGCGACCGCGACGACCGCCGGGTCGATCTCGACCACGTCGATGTCGGCCTGAGGCAGCAGTTGTTCCAGCGTGCGCGGCAGCGTGCCTCCCCCTAAGCCGATGATGAGAATGCTGTGGGGCTCCGGGTTCAGGTAGAGCGCGCCAAGCATCATCTGGGTGTACTCGAACACCAGGCGATCCGGCTGCTTCAGGTCAATGCAGGTCTGGCGCCCGATCGCGCACAGCCGGGTAAAGCACAGGCACCGGGTATTGCCGTCCTCGTAGACGAAGACTTCGCGGTACAGCGACTTCTCGGAATGAATCAGCTTCTGCGTCGCGCCGGCGGGCATCATGCCCGCCAGCAGCAGCAGGATGCCGGCCCATCTTCGTCCCGGCCGCCATCGGCAGCGCCTCATCCCGGAGCCGCCGGCGGCCGCAGCCACGTGATCACCCCGACGACGGCAGAGACCGTGAGCATCAGCATCAGGATCTGGTTCACCTCGAGATACAGCACCAGGTAGAACGAGGTCAGGATTGTGCCCGCGGCGCTGCCGAACGTGGAGACGAAGTACAGCTTGCCGGCCAGATGCCCGGCGCTGGCCCTGTCCGCGACCAGCAGGCGCACGGCATAGGGTGACACCATGCCCGAGATGCAGGTCGGCAGGAAGAACAGCAATCCAGCCGCGGCCAGGGAACCGAAGCGCGGATCGGCGAGCACCGCCGACAGCCTCTCGAGCAGGGGATCACCCAGCAGCAGCACCGGCAGCGTCGTCACGGCCGCGGCCAGCAGGATCAGGGCCAGGCGCTTCAGGCTCGGTGCATGCAGCGAGGCGCGGCCGCCCCACAGGTACCCGAGCGAGAGTGCCAGCATGAACACCGTGATGATCGCGCCCCAGACGTAGATGCTGCTGCCGAAGTATGGCGCCAGCAGGCGCCCGCTGAGCAGTTCGATCGCCATGACGAAAAAGCCCGACCAGCCGGCGATCAGGTAGAGCAGCCCACGGTACATCGGCCAAGTCTAGCGCGTGCCGTCGTTCGGTTTGACAGCATTGACGGGCATCACTAGTGTTTGCGCAGCGCCTCCCCACAGAACGATCGGCGTTTTCAGCAGTCCTAAGGCCTCGATGCCGCAACTCACCGCCCGCTCGCCGCAACAGCTCGCCTCCGCGCTGCTGGCATTTCTGATGCTGAGTATCGCCTCGGGTTGTGCCACGACGTCGAGCGCGCCGGCCAACCCGACCCTGACCGGACGCTGGCAGATCGATAAGGCGGCGAGCGACTTGGTGGACACCAAGGTCTCGATCGCCATTGCAGCCACCGAGGCACAGCTGCGCAAACACGCCGGCAACAGCGGCTATGGCAACGGCGGCACCTACGGCGGTGGCGGCTACGGCCGGCGCGGCGGTGGTGGTCCTGGCGGTGGCGGTGGAGGTGGAGGTGGCGGTGGAGGTGGAGGCGGGCCGCCCGACAACGGCCCGGTTGACAGCGGCGACGACACGGCCCCGACCTCGCTCGAAGACTTTGACGCGTTCCGGCGACTCGGGCCGGATTTTGCGGAGATACGCCGCCAGTTGGTCAAGGTGCTGACCCCGCCGAATCAGCTGCAATTGGAAAGCGGCAGCGATTACGTGCGCATCAAATCCGACAATGCGCCGCCGTTCGACTACCACCCCGATGATGAGTTCTCGCGCATTGATGAGTACGGTGCGGCGAAGATCGATTCCGGTTGGACGGCCGACAAGGCGTTCGAGCTGCGGGCGCGCTACTCAACCCACGCCGCCCTGGTCGAGCACTTCGAGGTCGATGCACGCACGGACACGCTGACCGTGACGTATCACCTGCGCGATCCCATGGTGGGCAAGATCGACGTGAATAGCGTCTATCATCGCGGCTGAAGCGCGCCCGGTCGCCGCGGCGCGGCTCGCCCTCGACTACAGCGCTGAGTCGTCGGTCTCGCCAGTGCGGATGCGCACCACGCGCTGCAGCTCGCTGACGAAGATCTTGCCGTCGCCGACCTTGCCGGTCTTGGCCGTTTTCACGATCGCGTCGATGACCGGATCGACCAGGTCATTGCGTACCGCGATATCAACGCGCGCCTTCGGCACGAAATCCACAACGTACTCGGCGCCTCGATAGAGTTCCGTATGCCCGCGCTGGCGGCCGAATCCCTTGACCTCGGTCACGGTCATGCCCGACACGCCCAGCTCCGAGAGTGCCGCGCGCACCTCGTCCAGCTTGAAGGGTTTGATGATGGCCGTGATCAGTTTCATGCCCGAATCTCCGTTGTCCCGCGCGATCTTATCAGCTCGCCCCTTCCATCTGCGATTGGCTGTAATTCTCCAGGCCCACGCGCTGCACCAGGTCGAGCTGCGTCTCGAGCCAGTCGATGTGCTCTTCTTCGGATTCGAGGATGCGCTCGAAAATCTCGCGCGACACGAAGTCGCCGAGCCGCTCGCAGTCGGTGATCGCGGCCTTCAGGTCCACGTGCGCGGCGCGCTCGAGCTTCAGGTCGCATTCGAGCATCTCGGGCACCGTCTCGCCGATCATGAGCTTGCCCAGGTCCTGCAGGTTCGGCAGGCCTTCGAGAAACAGGATGCGCTCGATCAGCCGGTCCGCATGCTTCATCTCGTCGATCGATTCCTCGTACTCGTGCTGGCGCAGGCGCTTCAGGCCCCAGTTGCCATACATGCGCGAGTGCAGGAAGTACTGATTGATCGAGGTGAGTTCGTTCTTCAGCACGGTGTTGAGGTGCTGCAGGATTCTGATGTCACCCTTCATAGATGGCTCCGGCTACACACTGATCGAGGAGGCCCGTCCCAACGGGGAGAGCCTAGCACCGCGCGGCGCTCGCCGGGTCGGCAGTAAACTTGTAGCGGGAGCGGGCCGAGGGCCGGAAGGTTCGGGAGCTATGCGGCGACGGCGTTCGAGCTGCCGGCTTGGGCACGCTGGCAGTCCCGGATCACTTCGCGCGCGCAGTCTTCGCAGCGGCCGCAACAGCCCCCGACCGGCAAGTTCATTTGCACGTCGCTCAGGGTGCGCGCGCCCTGCTCGACGGCGCGATGAATCTGGCGCTCGGTGATGCCGTGACAGATGCAGACGTACATGGCGATTCGGTCCTGTTGGGCTTGGCTTGAAGATCAATCCCGACCGGCAGATTCTACATGCAAATGCGAATGATTGTCAATGCGATGTGACATTATGCGGCACCACCACGGGAGCGCAACGCTATGTTTTATATCGGAATAAGCCGCGGCGATCGGAGCGTCCCGGGATTCCCCGGGTCATTCCACGAGGTGGAAGCGCACGCGCACCTTGTCGTCCACGGTGTCGTTCCATTCCTTGTCGCCGATGGCGAAATAGGCGCGCGAGATCTCGAAGGTGCCGTCGAACACCGTGGCCTTGCCGGCCGCCTGGATGACCGTCACCGGCACGGTCAGCGTCTGCGTTTTGCCCTTCAGGGTCAGCGTGCCGGTGGCGGTGAACTGCCCGGCCGCGCCCGGCTTGACCGACGTGGAAATGAAGGTCGCCTTGGGATAGGTGGCGCTGTCGAGCCAGGCTTTCTTGCGCACCTCGGCGTTGTAGTCCGCGGACCCCATGTCCAGGCTCCCGGTCTCGACTTCGAGCGCGGCCTTGGCGGCGCTGGGCTGCGCCGCGTTGTAGTCGATGCGGCCGTTGAATTTCTTCAGCGGTGCATCGACCGGCACGTTTTCCTCTTTGAATGTCGCGATGATGCTGCTCTTGGAGGCATCGATGGCTGGATCACCGGCCGCCGTCGCGACGAAGGCGACGGCCAGGGCGATCGAATTGAATAACAGCAGCGAATTACGTTTCATCCAGGGCTCCCACAGGTCCTACGTCACGCGCGCCGCCACGTCAGCATGCGCCGCAGCGTCGCATCGCGGTCGAAAAAGTGGTGCTTCAGCGCCGCGGCCGCGTGCAGCAGTACCACGCCAAATAACGTCCAGGCCAGGAATGCGTGCACCTGCACCAGCTGGTCGGCCAGAACTTTGTTCTTCGACACCAGGTCTGGCAGCTGCCAGAGCTTCAGGTACACCACCGGATAGCCTGAGGCTGAGCTGTACAGCCAGCCAAAGATCGGCGTGGCGATCATCAGCAGGTACAGCAGCCAATGCGTGGCATGGGCGGCGATGCGCTGCCAGCGCGGCATCGGTTCATCCGGCGGCACCGCATGGGTCAGGCGCCAGACCAGCCGGATCAGCACCAGGCCCAGCACCGTGATGCCGATCCACTTGTGATAGGAGTAGAGCCGCAGCTTCCTCGGGCTCATGTGCAGATCGGTCATGGTCGCGCCGAGCGTGAAGCCGGCGGTCAACAGCAGCGCAATGAACCAATGCAGGACGATGGCGGTGCGCGTGTAGGCGGTGGGCTGCGGCACGGGAATCCTTGTTTGCTTTGCGGCGACTGCCTGGCCGTCGCCGAGTTGTCATCGTAGTAACTGGCAGTTATATGGTCAAATAAGTCTTGTATATTCAACTCGCTAGGTTCTTGTCGGTAATTGCTACCTGGCCGATGGCACCGCCACCGACAGCGCATTGAAGCGCCGGGCGAGCACGATATGCGGGCGAGTCGCGGATCTTCGGCAGCCGCGAACATTCAGGAGCGCGCATGAACGGTAAATTCCTCGCCCTCGAAGTCGCCATGGCCGCGGTACTGCTGCCGGGCGCCCTGACGATGCCCGCGATCGCGGCCGACCCGGTCATCCCCAGCAACGCGGCGTCGAACGTGGCGCCGAACGTCGTGCCCGGGGACGCGAACACGCCGGTCGCGCCGGCGCATGACGCTGACGATGCCAGGGTCACGGCGCAGATCCGCACCGCGCTGGCCAGCGACCCGTCCATGTCAATGCAGGCGCGAGACGTTTCGATCGCCACCAATCCGCAGGCCGTGGTGTTGCGCGGCTCGGTGCATCCGGCGGAGAAGGACCGGATCGTGGCGCTGGCCGGACAATATGCCGGCACCCGGCAGGTCGTCGATCAGCTGCTGATCATCGACCGGTAGGATCAGTTCGCGCCCATGACCGGCAGCGGCGGCGCAGCCTTCGGCTCCGCCGACCGGTAATCCGATCCCAGCAATGCGGCGATCGTCGCCGCGATCTGAGCCTGCTTGAACGCCGGTGGTCCGTGACGCTCGCCGAGCGGCGGGGTATCCGGGCCGATCACGGCGATCCAGATGTTCTCCGATCCCTTGAGCTGCGCGCCGTGCTCCTTCCAGTTAACGAGCCCGCTGCCCCGCCCGTGATCGGTCGTGATGATGAACGTGGTCTGGTCGCGGTATTCGGGCATCGCCTGCATCGTGTCCCAGAGCTCGCGCACGAAGCCATCGGAATGATGTGCGCTCTCGAGCACCAGGTCGTAGCGGCCGCTGTGGGCCCAGTCATCGGTTTCCCCGTAGCCGACGAACAGTACGCGCGGGTGGGCGGACTGCACGTAATCGAGCAGCGGCACCTGAACAAAAGCATCCAGCACGTCGCCCTCCTCGAGGGCCGGCGTCGTCTGATACAGGCGATTCATCAGCGCCTGCCTGGGCGTCGGCGTGGCATCGGTCGGCGGCAGCGCTGCGCCCGCCTGGATATAGAGATGACTGCGGGGCGTATTGAAGATCTCCCGGTACAGGTGCCAGCTGCCGAATATCGCGACCTTGCCCGCGAGGTCGGGACGCCGGTTGAGCCATTCGAACACGTTCAGATTAGGATTCGGGCGCTGTTCGTCCTCGCCGATGCTGGGGTCGGCGTGACCGGTGGACATCTCGCTGTAGCCGGGATAGGACGTCCGGTGCGCATTGGTCACCTGTCCGATGCTGCCGAGCCACTGATTGCCGAAGATCTGCCCCTGCGTGGCCACCACGTCCCACAGGAACGGGAACAGCAGCTCGCGACGCTTGAGGGGATCATCAGCCATGAAGCGCTGGCGCAGCGTCGCTTCGCTCTCCCAGATGCCGCCGTGCTTCTCGTTGATCAGGCTCGGGTCGGCGCCCGAGAACGTCTCCTGCCAGCGCACGCCGTCGAGCACGATCAGCACCACATTGCGGGTTTTGGGTGCCGCTGCGGTCGATGTGCTGATGAAGGCCGCGAGTGCTGCGACCCCGGCGGCGAGCCAAGCGCCGGCCCGCGCGCCGGAGCGCCGCGCCTGCGCCGCTGACGTGTCGATGTTCAACGGACTGGTCATGGAGCGCGATCTCCCGTGAGTGAACCGGTACATCAGAATCTCTGCCCGAACTGCAGCGTGACCGTGCGCGGCCTGACCGGCACCACGTACGGGGTGGTACAGAACGTCGGGTTGCACACCAGATAGCGCGAGATCTGGCCGTGCCCGTCGAACACGTTCTCGACGTTCAGGCTCGCGGTCCAGTTGTCCCTGGCCACGCCGGTGCTCATGTCCACGGTGCCGTAGGCCGGCATGGGACCGAGGATGGCTTCATCCGCAACCGGTAGCAGCGAGCGCGCCTGCGTCTCATAGACGCCCGCCGCCTGCACGTTGGCCTTCAAGCCCGCGACGTTGAATTCGTAGCGCAGCGAGGCGTTGGCTTTGAAGTTGGGCGACACGGGCATCTGCGTGCCGGCGGGCGCGGCCAGATTGCCGGGTGAGCCGCAATTGGGCGCGGCGCTGAAGGCGATGCAGGCGTCCTGCGTCAGGTTGTGCTTCCACAGGTAGGTGTCCGATGCCGTCAGCGTCAGTCCCTCATGCAGCAGCCACTCGAGCGAGGACTCGATGCCTTCCGTGCGCGCGCCGCCCGCGTTGATGATCTGCGTGATGCTGTAGGGGCCGCTGACGCCAAACTGCGCATCCTTCCAGTCCTCGAGGAACACCGCGCCGTTGAAGCGCAGCCGGTGCTCGGCCCAGCCGGTCTTCCACCCCAATTCATAGTTGCTCAGATAGTCCGGCCGGTAGGGCGGGACGAACGGATTGCGGTTGAAGCCGCCCTGCCGGAACCCGGTCGAATAAGTCGCGTAGAGCAGCCGCTCGGGCGTCAGCTTGTATTCCAGCGTCGCCTTGTCGGTGTATTTGCCGCCGGAGGTGCTGGCGTTGACGTTCTGGCACGGGGCCGTGGGCCCCACGGCGGTCGCGGCCGTCGGCGGCACCGCGCACAGCGCCTCGCCCACCGAGTACAGGCCATTGAAGCCGAAGAAGCCCTGAGCGGTCGAGTCGTAATCAAACACACGCACGCCGGCGATCAGCGACCATTGGGAAGTCAGATCGTAGGTAATCTCCGTGAACGCGGCGCGGTCGACGTCGCGGCGGGTGATGGCGTTTTCATAGTGCACGCCCGGCTGCCCCGTGATCGACAGGCTGGGGGCCAGATCGGCGACGTAGTAGCGGTAGAGATCGACGTCGCCCTGCTCCTCGTAGAACAGACCCAGCACGAAGCGCAGCGGCGCATCCTGCCGGGAGGCGAGCCGCAACTCGTGCGTGCGCTTGGAGAGCAGGTCATAGCTCACCAGGGTCTGCGCCGGACTGATCGGCACCCCGGCCTTGTTCAGGAATTCGTCGCCGAAGTACAGCGGCGTGGCCGCATAGTAGGTGTCATAGGCATAGGAATAATCGGAGTAGTCGATGACGTTGTTGATGGTGCGGCGCATGTAGCCGCCCGAATACGTGAGATCGAAGTTGCCGATCTTGCCCTGGATCGTCAGGGCCGCCTGATACCACTGATCGTCGTTGCGCATGGGTTCATAGGTGGCGACGTTCAGAAAGCCGAGGTTCGGCTCGTAGGCGAAGGAGCCGTTGGCGCCCTGCTTCTGCCAGATCACCGACGGCAGGATGCTCCAGCCCCCATTCAGATCCACCTTCAGTGCCGCCCGGCCGCCCTCGGTGCCGACGTTGTTATAGTCGGTCTTCTGGTACTGCGTGTTTTCGCGCACCACGCCGGAGGTCGGGTACACCTCGCCCGGGGGACCGGCGACGTTGTTGATATAGCCCGGGTCACGCTCGCTGTAGCCCACGAGCCGCACGGCGATGTTGTCGCGCAGCGCGAGGTTGATGAAGCCCTCGAGTTTGTCGCCGGTGCCGCCATGGGCGGTGTCGATGCCTGAAATATCGTAGCCGCCGTAGGTGTGGCTCGGATCCGGCTTGTTGGTGATGTAGCGCACGGTACCGGCCATGGAACTGGCCCCGAACAGCGTGCCCTGGGGACCGGCCAGCGCCTCGATGCGCTCCATGTCGTAAACGTGGATGTCGAGCGAATTGCCGATGGTGGTGACGGGCTGCTCGTCCAGATAGACACCCACCATGGCCGAGGAGCCGACTTTCAGGCCATCCGAGCCGTTGGTCACGCCGCGGAAATAGATCTGCGCCTGGCTGGGACCCAGGGTCTGGAACGACACGCTCGGCAGGTACTTCGCCACGCTGTCGAAATCCGTGACATGCAGGTCCTCGAGCCGCTTGGCGTCCAGTGCCTCGACGCTGATCGGCACCGACTGCAGGTTCTCCGAGCGCTTCTGCGCCGTCACCACGATCTCTTCGAGCGCCGGCGCCTCGCTGCCCGCCGAGCTCGCCTGCTGCGCGTAGGCTGCCGGCGTGGCCGCAAGCAGCGTGGAGGCCAGCTGCACGCTGGCCAGGCCCGGGCCCATGCGTCGTGGTGTCAGTTTCAGTTTTCGTTTGCGGCTACGCGTCATGAACGCACTCCCCTGTCAGTCGGCACACTCCCTGTCAGCTGGCATGCTCCGGCGCGAGCAACTCATCAATGGCAGCAGTAAAGAGCCGATCGTGCAGCGCCACGTCGGCCGCCGTGGAGGCGGGCGACATCAGCACCATGTTGTGAAACGGCGTGATCAGCACACCGCGGTTGAGCAGATACAGATGCAGATAGGACTCGAGCTCCCGATCGACGCCCTCGTGCGCCGCGGTGCCGTTCAACGCCGGCTGCGGCTGGAAGCTGTACTCCACCCGGCAGCCCAGCTGTGTCACATTCCACGCCAGCCGCCGCGTGGCGATCAGGCGCTCGATCGACTCACGCAGCTGGCTCGCCAGCGCAATCATGTGCGCGAAGGCGTCGGCCGTGAGCACGTGCTCGAGCGTGGCGCGCATCGCCGCGGCCGAGAGCGCATTACCGGCCAGTGTGCCGCCCACGCCGCCCGTATCCTCGAAGTCGGCGTCGCGTTGCTGCGCGAGCCGCTGCACCACGTCGGTACTCATGCCGATGGCGCCGGAGGCGATGCCGCCGCCGATGCATTTACCGATCGTCACCATGTCCGGCTCCAGGCCCCACAGGGCGGTGCACCCGCCCGGCCCGGCCGAAAACGTGTGCGTCTCATCGATGACCAGCAGCGTGCCGTAACTGCGGGTCAGGGCTCTCAAGGCGTCGTGATAGCCGGGCGCCGGCAGCACGATCCCCATATTCGTCATCGCCGGCTCCGCCAGCACGCACGCGATGCTCTGGTCGGCCAGTGCCCGCTCGAGCTGGCGCACGTCGTTGAATTCGATCGCGCGTGTGGTCTGCGCCGGATCGATGGGCGGTCCGACATTGCCGGCGCGCGAGCGGGTCGCGCCGCTCGGATCACGCACGGCGAGGGCCTCGTCCACCGTGCCGTGATAGCAGTAGCTGTAGACGAGGATTTTGCTGCGCCCCGTGATCTGCCGCGCCACGCGCAGCGCGCAGCGGTTGGCGTCGGTCGCCGACAGCGTGAACTGCCAGTGGCCCACGCGAAAGCGGCGCGCCAGCTCCTCGGCGGCCCAGATGCCATCTTCCACCGGCAGCATCATCGTGCTGCCCTGGGCGATGCGCGCCTGCACCGCGCGCACCACGGCCGGCGGGCTGTGGCCGCTCATCGCGCCGGTATCACCGAGGCACAGATCCACGTACGCGTGCTCGTCCACGTCGACGATGCGCGAGCCGGTCGCGCGCTTGACGTAGACCGGAAATCCGCCCGGCCAGCGCGCCATCCACGGCATCGGCACGCCGCCCACCATCGACGAGTGCGCCCGCTCATGCAACGCGCGTGAGGTCGGGTGCTGGGCGGCGAACTGCTGCAGCTCGCGTGCCTTGAGCCGCCGCAAGCGCTGCGGATCCTGCGGCGCGGGCGCGCGTGCATTGTGCTCTGACGACAAGGGCTGACCGCTCGCGTTCACCGCAGTACGACTTCCTGGCAATGCCGACAGGCGTGTTTTCCGATGGTTTTCCGGGTCGGCCGGCGCAGCTTGTTACGTTTTCCGTGCTGGAGTCAACGGCAGCCGGGCCCCCGCTTTATTATCAGAAAGAATTGGGTCGAGGGCATGACAGTCGAGGACTGGGTGGCAGAGCGCTGTCGAGCGTGATGCTCAGCTGCCGGTGGCTTTTATAAGCAGCTGATTCCGCGCTGCTTTCAAAACCAATGGGCAACAGAACAGCACTCACGCGTAATCCAGTGCGCGGCGCGCCCCGATGCGGGATAATTGACCGCTGCAATTTCCTTCACTGCAATTCCCGATTTGGAGTGCCTCGTGAGATCCACCCTGTCCACCCTCGCTGCCCTCGCCCTCCTCGCGCTGACCGTCCCTGTGGCCGCCCTTGCCCAGGCGCCTCCCGGGGTCGCGCGCGGCGACATCGTATCGGTGGTCAACGATACCCTGACGCTCAAGCCCGCGGATGGCGCACCGCTGACCATTGCGCTCGCCAAGGACTGGACGGTCACGCTGCTCAAGCCGATCGAGGTCGACGCCATCCAGCCCGGGAGTTTCATCGGCACCGCGGAGATACCGCAGAAAAACGGCACCGGCCGTTCACTCGAGGTACATGTGTTTCCGCCCGGCGTGAAGGCGGGCGAGGGACACTATGGCTGGGATCTGCGCAAGGGCTCGATGATGACCAACGGCACGGTCGGCAAGGTGAGCACGGTGGGCAAGGGACGCGAACTCGATGTGACCTACCCCGATGGCCAGCGCAAGATCATCGTGCCGCCGGGCGTACCAATCGTGCAGTTCACCAATGGCGACCGCTCGATGATCAAGCCCGGGATCCCGGCGTTCCTGATCGTCGTGAAGACGCCGGCCGGCGCACTGAGCGCCAACGGCATCGCCATCGGCGAGAACGGCGCCAAGCCGCCGATGTGAACAGCCACGCCATGGTCGCGGATCGCTCGCTCGCGGACGGCCGCGTTGCGGTCTATCGCCACCCATTGATCGTTCGGATTACGCACTGGGTCAATGCCCTGTGCCTGCTGCTGCTGCTGATGAGCGGCCTGCAGATCCTGAATGCGCATCCGGCCCTGGATTGGGGCGAGACGTCGCGCTTCGCACATCCGTTGATCGTGTTCGGTTCGGGTCACGGACCGGCCTTTCCCACCTGGATCACGCTGCCGGGCTGGCAGGATCTGGCGAGGGGCCGGCGCTGGCACTTTTTCTTTGCGTGGGTGTTCGTGGCGAACGGGTTTATCTATGCGGTCTACGCACTGGCGAGCGGACGCATCCGCTGGACGCTGCTGCCGAGCGCCGCGCAGCTGCGACATATCGGCCAGTCGCTGATCGAGCACCTGCGGCTGCGCTTCCCGCACGGCGATGAGGCCCGGCAATACAATGTATTGCAGAAACTGCTGTATCTGGCGGTGCTGTTCGGCCTGCTGCCGCTGATGGTGCTCACCGGGCTCACGATGTCCCCCGGCATGGACGCGCGGCTGCATGTCCTCACGGCACTCTTTGGCGGGCGCCAGTCGGCGCGCACCGTGCACTTCGTGACGGCCAGCGCGCTGGTGCTGTTTTTCCTGATTCACATCCTGGCCGTGCTCGCCGCCGGTCCGCTGACGGAGATGCGCTCCATCGTGACCGGCTGGTTCGTGATCAAGCCGGATCGGAAATCCTCGTGACGGTACCGGCAGGCATGAATCGCCGGCGCTGGCTGCAGCGCGCGCTGGCCGTGGCCGGCGGTCTGGCCTTGAGTGCCTGCGACCGTATCGCGCAGTCGAACGGGGTCAACGCCACGCTTAATGTCGCCGAAGGCTGGACGCAGCACGCCCAGCGGCTGCTGCTCGGCCGGCACGCGCTGGCGCCCGAGTATTCCGAGAGCGAGATCTCCCGGGATTTTCGCGCCAACGGCTCCACCAACCCGGACAGCGATGAGTATCAGCAGCTCGCACAGGGCAACTTTGCCGCCTGGCGGCTCGAGATCGGGGGCCTGGTGCAACGGCCAATGTCGCTGTCGCTGGCCGAGCTGCGCGGCATGCCGGCCCGCACGCAGATCACGCGCCACGACTGCGTGGAAGGCTGGAGCTGCATCGGCAAGTGGACCGGCACGCCGTTGAGCGCGCTGCTGAGCCTCGCGCAATTGCAGGCGGGCGCCAGATACCTGGCGTTCTACTGCGCCGACACGCTCGAGCTGTCGCTCGACGGCACCGGACAGTACTACGAGTCGATCGATCTCATCGACGCGATGCACCCGCAGACGATTCTCGCCTACGACATGAATGACGCGCCGCTGCCCGTGCCGCACGGTGCGCCGCTGCGGCTGCGCGTGGAGCGCCAGCTCGGGTACAAAATGGCCAAGTACATCATGCGCATCGAGGCCATCGACAGCTTCAGCAGCATCGGGCGGGGCAAGGGCGGCTATTGGGAGGACCGCGGCTATCAGTGGTACGCCGGCATCTAGCGTCAGGTGCAAGCGCATTCAAGCTCTCGCGGATCCGGAAGCTGACTTTAAAAATTCATAGCCCCGGCACGCGATTGCAACCATCGCTGGTGATGATGCGCATGCCCGCCTTCGTGCGGGAGCTAGCTCAAGTCATTTGTCAGCTAGTGCTTTGGGGACGTCGGTCACGGGAGCCGCCACCTTCTCCTGTTGGCCGACGTTCCCGGGGCCCATGGCATCCAGCTGCAGGCCACCCAGGCCCCGGTAGCACAGTCGGGCAAGTACGGCCGACGCGATGAGGCCGGCGGCCATCGGCAGGGCGGCAAAGATAAAAAGCTGCTGCAGCGGCAGCCGCCGGCCGAGCAGCACTCCGCCGACCAGCGGACCGATGACCGAACCCAGGCGCCCGACGCCGAGCGCCCAACCGACGCCGCGCGAGCGATAGACCGTGGGATACAGCAGGCCCGACGCCGCGTTGTTGCCAAACTGCGCCCCGAGCGTGCAGAACCCGGCGAGCGCGACGGCCGAAACCATGGTCGCAAAGGAGATGCCGGGCAGCCCGATCGCCGCGATGGCCGGCACCGCGAGCACAAACAGCGCGGCAATCGCAGTAAAGCCGAAGCGGCCGAGCACCAGGGCAACGAACAGCCCGCCGACGGTGCCGCCATAGTGGTAGCAGCTGATGGCCAGGCCGCTCTGCTGCGCCGTAAACCCGCTGTTTTCGAATATCAGCGGCAGCCAGCTGTTGAGAAAGTAATTCGCCATGAGTGCGGTGATGAAACACAGCCACAGGATTGGCGTAATGAACGCGAGCCGACCGCTGAAGAGCTGTGCCAGCCCCGTGCCCGGCACGCGCGGCGCGGGCGCGAAGGTAAACTGTGCGTCATCGCCGATCAACAGGTCACGACGCAGCCGCCGCAGCGTCGCCAACAGCTGAGCGCGCCGCGCTGGATGCGACACCAGGTACTTGACCGATTCCGGCAACGCGAACAGCAGGGCGGCGGCGATGAGCAGCGGCGCGATGCCGCCGATCCAGAACATGATCTGCCAGCCGTGCTGCGGTATAAGCCAGGCCTGAACGTAGCCGGGAATGGCGCCGCCGGTGGTAATGCCGGTGAACATCAGCACCACCAGCGCCGCACGCAGGCGCTTCGGGGCGAGCTCGGAATTGAGTGCAATGGTGTTGGGCATCAGGCCGCCGATGCCGATGCCGGCGAGAAATCTCAGTACCACCACCTGATCGAGATTCGTCGTCCAGACCGTGGCCAGGGTGCCGAGCCCATAGATCATGCAACCGGCGAGGATGGCGGTCTTGCGGCCGCAGCGATCGCCGACATAACCCAGCAGCGGCGCCCCGAACAGAATACCGAACAGGCTCGCGCTCAATGCGGGCGCGAACGCCTTGGCGGCGACGTGCCAAGTTCTCGCGAGCTGCGGGGCCGCGGACGCCAGGGCCGCAATGTCGTAGCCGTCGGCGATCATCGCCAGGAACGACCAGAGCAGCAGATTAATGTTGAAGCGGCCGAAGCGTTGCCCGTCGACCAACTCCTCGATCTGCAGCGTTTGTCGCATCGTTGGTCTTCTTGTATCCCTGCCGTCTCTCGTCCCGGGCGGCGCCCTGCGCCAATAATAGCGGAGCCTGCGCGCCGCCCACGGCAAGATTGAATTCTTCAGAGACAGTGAAGGGTCATGCTTCGGACCCGCTGTGGGCGTTCATACCCGGGGTCAATTCACAACGGCTCATTGAACGCGTAGACCAGATTCAACGTGGTCAGCGTATTGACTTTCTTCAGCCCGACCGGAGGCTCAGTATTTTCCTGAATGGTGTAGCCAGCGCTCAACGCAAGCTTCTTCGACATGCTGACCACCACGGCCAAATCATTTTCCAACGACGTGTTGCCCGAACCTGACTCGGCCAGGACCTTCTCGGTGATCTTGGTGCTGGCATTGAAGATATGCGCGTAATCGAGGCCCGCGGTACCAATGACAGCGCCGGCAGATTCGCCGGGAGTGCGTGCGATAACGGCGCCGGCCGCATCCATCGTCAGCAGTTCCGGACGCAGGCGGCGGTAACCGACGCCGACCTGCGTGGTGAGCTTATCGGCTGTCGTGTCGAAAATGTGGTAGCCGATGCCGGTGGTCGCGCTGGCCTGGTATTGAAAGCCGCTGAACTCGTCCTGCATGAAGTGCAGCGCTGCGAAGGCAAAGGCGCGCGGCGTGATTGTGAGATCGGATTGAACGATCGCTGCCCAGCGCTCGGCGGAGGTGATTTCATCGCTGCGTGCATACAGGCCCTCGAGATGATACGAGTTCTTCCAATCCCCGATGATGTCCGCCATATCGATTTTGGCATTGGCCGAATCGGTATTGCTGTTGCCGCGGGACATCACATAGCCCGCCTGGCCTTTGCCGGACCAGCCCTGCGCCGGTGGCGGCGCTGGTGCGTCATCGGCCATCGCCGTGGACGCGGCAACGATGACAACGAGAGCGGTCGTCGGGATTCCACTTCGAATCATGGGCAGCTCCACGGGTGAGTTGGATTACCCACCAGGACGTGGGGCAGCGGTCACAGTCAAGCAACTTATATCGTTTTCTCCCGACACTCCAATGAGATTGCTGCACTCGCGCACGGTTACGCTTCAAACGACGCGGCGAGCCGCTGTTTGTAAGGATTTCAATATCAGGCTTGCGCGTATCTCTCGGCTTCGACCCTAACAAGTGACGCGTCGCACATTCATCGGCGATCGTTAGGGGGATGCTGCCGGGATGAGGGAATTATGACCACGTCCGCG
>Ga0302325_10006085_pt1 | contig 27263 bp, 28 predicted proteins | sample Palsa_T0_2_FD_201948 | JGI IMG/M metagenome (GOLD analysis project Ga0302325, IMG submission 201948) | Peat permafrost microbial communities from Stordalen Mire near Abisko, Sweden - Palsa_T0_2 | ecosystem: Environmental > Terrestrial > Soil > Palsa > Peat permafrost | place: Sweden: Abisko... | reverse complement strand
AATAAGGCGGAGTTAGGAATCTGCCCAGCCGCCGTGCGCGGCAATTCGTTTGAAGTAAGGATGAAGAATGGGATTCAATTGCGGAATTGTCGGTTTGCCGAATGTGGGCAAGTCCACGTTGTTCAATGCGCTTACCGAGACCGCCGCGGCTGAGGCCGCCAACTACCCTTTTTGCACCATTGAGCCGAATGTAGGCCGCGTGGCTGTGCCGGATGCGCGGCTGGCAGTGCTGGCCAAGCTGGCGGATTCGCAGAAGATCATTCCGACGCAGCTGGAGTTTGTCGATATTGCGGGGCTGGTGCGCGGGGCTTCGCGGGGTGAAGGACTGGGGAACAAGTTCCTGGCGCATATTCGCGAGGTGGATGCGATTGCGCATGTGTTGCGCTGCTTTGAAGACGGCAATGTGACGCATGTGGAGGGCTCGGTCGATCCGGTGCGCGATGCGGAGACGGTGGAGACGGAGCTGATGCTGGCCGATCTCGACAGCCTGGAACGGCGTGTGACGGCGGCGCAGAAGAAGATGAAAGGCAACGATCCTGAGGCCAAGGCGCAGTTGCCGGTGATGGAGATGGCGCTTGAGGCGCTGCGGGCAGGGAAGTCGGCACGGACGATTGCGCCGGAGCTTACGCATGAGCAGCATAAGATTCTGCACCAGATGGGGCTGATTACTTCGAAGCCGGTGCTGTATGTGTGCAATGTTGAGGAGGCTGCGGCGGGGACGGGCAATGCGTACTCGGCGAAGGTTGCGGAGTTTGCGAAGGGGCTGGGCGCGGTTTCGGTGGTGATCTCGGCGGCGATCGAGGCTGAGGTTTCGCAGCTTGGCGATGAGGCGGAGAAGAAGGAATTCCTGGAGTCGCTGGGGCTTGAGGAGACTGGATTGGCGCGGGTGATTCGCGCTGGATATGGGCTGCTCGGACTGCTGACATTTTTCACGGTGGGTCCGCAGGAGACGCATGCGTGGACTGTGGAGAAGGGATCGAAGGCTCCGCAGGCCGCGGGCGCGATTCACACGGATTTTGAGAAGGGGTTTATTCGCGCGGAGACCATCGCTTACGACGACTATGTTGCGGCCGGTTCGGAGGCCAAGGTGAAGGAGATGGGAAGGATGAGGCTCGAAGGCAGCGATTATCTGGTGCAGGATGGGGATATTTTCCATTTCAGATTCAAGGCGTAAAGACAGGGACCAGGGAATAGGGATTAGGGAACAGGTGGAGTTCGATCTGTTTTATTTAGGTTTGAGGGAAACTTTCGAGCGTTGCGAGGGTTTCTTAGGCAGCAAGTGGTTTTTGCATCGAGTTGCCGCTTACCGGCAGCCGTAAAAAATTAACCGGCATCGAGCTACGGAATTATTTCCCCGGCAGCGTGATTGCCCCAAGAACGAACCACGGAGGATTTCCATGAAACTATTCCGCTCAACGCGGCTGCTTTTGCTCGCGTGCCTGCTTTGCATGATCCCGGCATCTTCATTCGCAGGGGTGTTCATCGGCATCAGCATTGCTCCGCCAGTGCTGCCAGTGTATGTTCAGCCGCCATGCCCTACCGAGGGGTTGATGTGGACGCCCGGCTATTGGGCGTACGGCGACGATGGCTATTATTGGGTTCCTGGCGCGTGGGTGCCGGCTCCTCAACCGGGCTTTCTTTGGACGCCTCCTTACTGGGGCTGGGAGGGTGGCAACTACCTCTTCCATGCCGGCTATTGGGGTCCGCACATCGGCTATTACGGCGGCGTGAACTACGGTTTCGGCTACATGGGATGGGGCTTTGCCGGCGGCGAATGGCGCGGCGGCCACTTCTTCTACAACACCGCCATTGTGCACGTGGGCGGAGGGTTCCATAGCGTCTACGTGAATGAGACAATCGTGCGCCAGACAACCTACGTGAACGTCAATCACGTTTCCTATGCCGGTGGCAGAGGCGGTCTGAATTATCAGCCGAGGCCGGAAGAGCGCGCTGCGATGAACGAGCATCACATTGCGCCGACGGCGGCTCAGCAACAGCACATTGCGGCTGCGGCACACGATCCGCAGCAGCGCTTCAGCGCCAACCATGGGCGTCCTGCCAATGTTGCCGCGGCAAGGCCGATGACGGCTGCAGCGCACAATGAGCCGGCGAACCGTGGAGCCGAGGGCCGCCCGGCAGCGGCTGCAAGGCCAGAGGCTCATAACACTCCGCAGGCAGCTCACACGGAAGCCAGGCCAGCGGCGCGACCGGCTCCTGAAACTCATGCTGCACCACAAGCCCACGCAGCTCCGGAATCTCATGCTGCACCGCAATCTCACCCGGCGCCGCAGTCTCATGCTGCGCCTGCATCCCATGCTGCGCCCAAGCCTTCAGGCGGAAAGCCGCATGGACGGTAAGTAGAGCTTGCCATGATTCTCTTGCAGCCTGCGGCCATCCCGCAGGCTGCTTTTTTCATCTCATGAAGTGGGTGTAATGGCGGAGAGTGTGGCGAACCGCGTTTAGCGAGTCGCTTTGCTGGCTGTAATTCCCCGGCGGAGGAAGTTCGTTCGCTGGGCAATCGATAACAGATACGAAACCATGGCAGGAGGAACGATGACAAAGATTGCGGGAATTTGCATGACAGGCGTACTGGCTACTTTTCTGATGCCAGTGGCAACGGTGGCGGCGCCAACACCTTACGGGGTTCCGGCTGCGCCGGGCTATGTGCAGGACGGCTGGGATGTTCCGCCAGCGGAGTTCGACGAGATGACCCGGCATGGCTTCCACGACGGCGTGGAGGCGGCGCGGTCCGACTACAAAGATGGCAAACAGCCGGATGTGAACCGGCACGAAACCTATCGGCATCCGAGTGTGGCGGAGAGGGATCGCGAGGCTTTTCGGCGCGGCTTTGAGCGTGGCTATCGGGTGGCTACCGAGCACCTCTGGCGTCACTAGAGAGAATTCCCCACGGCCTTCCCCCCAATGCCCTTGCAGGCCAACACCTGCGGGGGCATTTTTTGCCGGGTTAAATATCTTGTGCCGGCTTGATACCGGCGATCTCTATTTGGAGGCCGCCGTATTGGGGATGGTCGTTTTCGCGGATGCGATAGGCGAGATCGATCACCGAACCTGGTTGCAGGTTGAGTTGCCGAGCGCGGCGAGAGAGGTTCCAGCCAACTGCGTCGATGGGCGCGGATTTGACGATTGGGCCTGTGCCCGTGGCAGTTGGAGTCAGTTCAAGCCGGATGTGTTTTTCCTTCATGACGCGGACGGGAGCAGCCAGCGCCAGGTTGCGGGCCACGAAGACCGGCTCTGGATTGCCGTGGCCCAGCGGCTCAAGCTTGCGCAGCCAGCCAGCCAGCACGGTAGTGACGCGATCCAACGGCAGTTCGGCATGGATGCGGAGAATCTGTTCTGCTTCCTGGCCGACGAGTTTGTGCGCAGCGAAGGCGTAAAGCCGGCGCTCCATTTCAGGCAGATTTTCAGCTGGCATGGCGAAGCCAACGGCGAAGGCGTGGCCTCCGAAGCGGGTGTAGAGGTCGGCGCAGGTCTCGATGGCTTCGAGGAGCGGGAAACCGTCGATGGAGCGGCCTGAGCCGTGGGCAATGCCGTCTTCGACACTGACCACGATGGCCGGCTTGGCGGTGCGATCGACGACGCGCGAGGCGAGGATGCCGATGATGCCGCGGTGCCAGCCTTCGCCGATCATGACCAGCATCCTGTTTGCGTTGAGCGATTGATCGGTGGCCAGGCGGGCTTCTACTTTGCGTAGAACCTCGGCTTCGGTTTCGCGGCGCTCGGTGTTGAGGCGTTCGAGCTTGGCGGCTAGCTCATGGGCGCGGGCTGCGTCGCGGGTGGTGAAGAGCTCGACGACTTCAGCGGCGATATCCATGCGGCCGGCAGCGTTGATGCGCGGGCCGAGACGGAATCCGAGATCGAAGCTGGTCAGTTGTTTCGTCGCAGGGTCGATTCCGGCAGCCTGGAACAAGGCGCGCAGGCCGAGACCGGCGGGGCGACGGAGTTCGCGGATGCCGAGGGCGGCGAGGACTCGGTTTTCTCCGCGCAGGGGAACGGCGTCGGCGACGGTGGCGATGGCGACCATCTTGAGGAAGGACGGGATGGTTTTTTCGCGGGTGCGGGTGAGTCCGAGACGCTCGTCATTGCGTTGGAGGATGGCCTGCGCCAGCTTGAAGGCGATGGCCGCGCCGCAGAGGGATTTTTCGGGGTAATTGCAGCCGGGCTGGTTGGGGTTGAGGACGGCGAGCGCGACGGGAATTTCGTCTTCGGCGTCGGGCAGGTGGTGGTCGGTGATGATGAGGTCGAGGCCGAGTTCGCGCGCCCGCTTGGCTTCGGCAAAGGCCCTCATGCCGGTATCGACGCTGATGACCAGGGCTACGCCTTCCTGGGCTGCTGTTTCGAGGACGGAGGATTGGATGCCGTAGCCCTCGCGGAGGCGGTGGGGCACGTGGAAGCGGACTTTGGCTCCGTCTGAACCGCCAAGCATCTCGATGGCTGTCTTGAGGAGGACGACGGCGGTGGTGCCGTCGACGTCGTAGTCGCCGTAGAGGAGGATGGTTTCCTGGCGGGCGATGGCCAGTTCGAGGCGGTCGACGGCGGCGGCCATGCCCAGCATCTCAAAAGGATCGTGGAGCTGGCCGATTTCGGGATTGAGGAAGCTGAAGGCGGCTTCCGGAGTCGTGATTTCACGGGCCAGGAGGAGCTCGGCTACGACTTGCGGAATGTGCGCGGCAGCGGCCAGCGCGGCGGATTCTTCCGGACGCGGTGTGCCGATCTGCCAGCGCTGCGGGGGAGGGGTGAACGCTGGTTCAGGCGCGGCTTGACCGAGGGTGGCCTGCGGGATGGGATTCGATTGGAGCCCAGCGTTCACAAGACCACCGTCATGGGGCGCGACTTACAGATCTTCGTTTTCACCATCGGGGTCGTCGATGACGATGTCGCCGAAGCTCTCGATGCCTTCGAGCAGTTCCTGATAGCGCTCGTACCACTCGGTGGTGGTTTCGTGGAGGAAGACGATGCCCTGGTGGACGAAGCCTAACTGGATGTAGCCGACCTTGCCGGCGTATTTTTCGAGCATCTGGGCCTCGACCAGCTCGGAGGCCTCTTCGTCGGGGAAGTTGAGTTCGCCGGCTTCTTCGATCAGTTCTTCGAGCTCATCGCGGTCCAACTTGACTTCGCTGATGGTGACGAAGACAGCGCCGGCGTGCTTGGCCATCTCGACGAAATCTTTCCATGAGTCGGGGTTGTCTTCAGGGTGTTCGGATTCTTCCCAGAGGATGGCGGGGATGTCTTCGGTGACGTATCCGGGAAGGCGGCGCATGCCATGCCCCTCGATGAAAGCCACCATATCGTCTTTGAGTGCTACAAGGTCGTCGGTTTCCATAGGTCGCTCTCCATTGTCGCAGATGGGAGCGGGGTGGGGCCGGAGAGATTCTTACGCACCAATCCCAACCTGTGGAAAGGAGCCTGCAAGTCACCCGATATCATGGCAATTGGAGGATTTTCCATTTTGGCCCCTTTTGAACGCCATGTGTTTGTCTGTCAGAATGTTCGTCCCGAGGGCGCTCCGCGGCCCTCTTGTACGAAGGATGGCAAGAGTGAGCTTTTGCCGCAATTGCAGCAGTTTGTAAAGGCCGCCGGACTGGGCGGCACAGTGCGCATCAACAAGGCTGGATGCCTGGATCAATGCGAGCATGGCCCCACGGTGGTGGTCTACCCGGAAGCGGTCTGGTATGGCCATGTGCAGGCTGCCGACGCCGAAGAGATCGTTACGGAACACCTGGTTGGCGGCCGGCCGGTAGAGCGGCTGCGGCTGGCGGACGAATGTGTCAATACGAAGAGCTGCGCGCATCGGAATTGAACACAGTTCAGTTTGGAACGTGAGATCCAGGGCGTGGGCTGCCGCTTAGAGCTTGGTGCGATGGAGTTTAGGCGGTTCGCGGATGTACAGGGTACGGTCGAATGCGTTATCGTAAGGGTTAGTTCATGATCTTCTCCCGCGAATACATCGGATATCTGGCGCGTCGCACGGTCAAGCACCTGGTAGACGCCAAAATGATTCACACCGACCAGGTAGCCAAGGTCGAAGAACAGGTCGCCGCCGGCATGGTGGATGAGCTTTCCCTGGAAGACCGTATCAATGAAGAAGTCCGCGTGATTCTTGAGGCCTATCAGCAGGAGATGCTTAAGTCTGGCGCGCAGTATGCGGAGATGTTCAAGAAGGTCAAGGGCGAGCTGGCGCGCAAGTACAAGGCGGTGCTATGAGAATCTCCCGCGACAAGCTGAACAAATTGGCCCACACAGTTGCCGACACCCTGGCCGAGATCGATGAGGTCGATTTTCTGGAGGATCGCAACACGATTCGCCAGGAGGCGCGCAAGGCGCTGGAGCAACTCTTTGCCGAAGAGACCAAGATCGATCAGGCGGCGCGGCTGAAGATCAGCTCGCAGCGCAAGATCATCCAGGAAGGCACGCAGGAGTGGGATATTCTCTACCGCAAGTACTATAACGACGAGGTTCGCCGATTGGGGATTTGAAGCGCTCCTGGGATTTTGCCGGAAATTTTACACGCTTTCCCATGACCCCCAACTTTGGCCGCCGAGCAATTTCTTTGATTGATTAGACAAGTGGCTCGTCCAGATTGGATTAAGCTCTCCCCGCAAGTGTGGCGCTATCGTCTAGGGGTTAGGACAACGCAATGGCGATTTGATCGGGGTTCGCATCAGTATTGCCGATGACGAAGATGCACAAGATCCCTGGACATTGCCACCTTCGCGAAGGCAGACGGAGCGGCCGATTGAGGGAGCACTCCCTGAAACGGCACAGATCGTCCGCGCGAATCTTCTTTACGTGGACAAGCAGGGCCTGCCACCGGCCATGTTGAATCGTCTGCTCAGGCTGGCGGCATTCCAGACCCCGGAGTTTTACAAGGCGCAGGCGATGCGGCTTCCGACATATGCCAAACCGCGCGTAATCGCGTGCGGCCAGGATTTCCCCCATCACATTGCCGTGCCGCGCGGGTGTCTGACTGAGGTAATGGCCCTTTTGCGCGCGCATAACATTCGGCCCGAAGTTCGCGAAGAACGGTTCGCGGGCACACCAATCATAGCGGAATTCGATGGTCAGCTTCGGCCGGTCCAAGAGGACGGCTGTCGCAGGGATCAGCGTCCACGACGAGGGAAATCTCTGCGCCCCGACGGCGTTTGGGAAAACGGCCTTGGCGGCATGGCCGATCGTAAAGCGCAAGGTCAATACTTTGATTCTGGTTCATCGGCAACAACTACTCGATCAATGGCAGGAACGGCTGGCGATGTTCCTGAATATGCCCGCGGTCTCGATTGGGCATGCCGGTCAACTCTGGTTCTCTGGACTGGCAGGTGCGCTCGCGGATTTTCCGAGCATGTTCAGCAGGGCCGAGAACGCATTAGTGAGTCGCTCCGGGGTCACTGAATCAGGCAGAGGGATGGTCAATGCGGGACGGTTCGTCCGAGGATCGCTAGTGAACAGGGTGGGCAAGACTTGAGCCACGCGCGGTGCGGGAGCGGCCGTGGAATGTCCAGCCGTGCCGTCAGCCGCGCTTCCCGCAGTGCGGCCTGCCGTGATCGATTCGATCAATCGCAGTCCAGCTTCGATGAACGAGGCCGCAGCCAGTTCGACGCCGTTACCGCCAGAAGTTGCCGGAAGCGAAGGACGGGTACCTACAGGCATTGGCGCCGTTGCATCCGTTAAACCCGCCGACTGCGTTTGCACGTGCTGCAGCGGCTCGGTAAGAGCCACCGGCACGGCAGGAGCGTGGTCAATCAACGGTTTCGGCCGGCCCGGTTGTTCGGCGAAAATCTCTTTCACGGCCTGTAGCATGGTCTTGCGGCCCAGCTTGGCGAAGCTGATCTCGTCAGTGGGAGAATCGAACACGCCGGCGAACAGCGATTTCTTCAAGGCCAGCGTCTCCCAAACGCGCTCCTCGATGCTCTTCTCCGTGAGCATGTGAATTACGTGTACCGGGCGCGACTGGCCCAAACGGTGTACGCGTCCGATGCGCTGCTCCAGCCGGGCAGGGTTCCACGGAGGCTCAAAGTTCACCACCACGGATGCCGCTTGCAAATTGAGGCCCACGCCTCCCGCATCGGTCGAGAGAAAAACCTTGCAGGCCGGATCGTTGCGGAACTGCTCAATCAATGCGCCGCGCTTGCGCGAGGGAACGCCTCCGTGGAGCGACACAAATCCGATGCCCAGCCTGCGCAGTTCTTCTCCCGCCAGGTGCGTCATCCGTTCGAACTCGCTGAACACCACCACTTTGCGTTCTTCGCCCACGACGAAGTCCGTCATGATCTCGCGGAACTCCTGGAGCTTGGGCGAATGATGGGTCTGCTTATCGAATAGAAATGTCGAGTTGCACAACATGCGCATGTTTTGGATGTAGCAGAGAATGCGTTTTTGATCGATCTCGGAGAGCCAGCCCTGGCGCTCCCATTTGCGCATGAGCTGTGCCAGCATATCGCCCTGCTCGTAATATGGTTCGGCCTGCTGGCTGGTCAGCGGCACGCGGAGGACCTTGTCGGTTCGCTCGGGCAGATCCCTCAGTACCTCAGGGCGCGTGCGCCGCAGCAGGATCGGGGCCAACTGCTCGTGAATGCGGTCCAGCCCACGATAGCCGGTCAGGCGGCCTTTTTCGTCCAATACACGGTGCTCGTCTACGAAGCGGAAGGCCGGGCCGAGCCTTCGGCCGTCAACAAACTCAACAACGGAAAACAGCTCCTCCAGTTTATTTTCAAGCGGCGTGCCGGTAAGCACCAGGGCGTAACGGCTTTTCAATTGTTTGATAGTGCGCGCTGTCGCAGTGGTCCAGTTGCGGATTCGTTGCGCCTCGTCGAGGATGATCAGGTCCGGACGCAGCTCCTGCATGTATCGAATGTCTTTGAGAACAAGTTCGTAGTTGGTGAGGGTGAAAAACTCCGGGGACGCATACATCGCCCGCCGCTGCGGCAACATACCTTCGACGATCTTCACAGAGCTATCGGTAAACTTTTCAATCTCCGTTTTCCACTGGTATTTGACCGAGGCCGGCGCAATCACCAGCACTCTCTCGATTCCCCGCCGTTGACGCAAGAGTTCGGCCATGGCCAGCGCTTGAACTGTCTTGCCCAGTCCCATGTCATCGGCCAGGACTGCGCGTCCTCGGCAAGCCGCGAAGATCGCGCCGCGCGCCTGATACGGCAGCAACGTGGTCTTCAGGACGCCAGCCGTCGGGTCCTGTCCCCGCTTGAGCTTTGCCAGCAGTTTGCGCTCCTGTTCGAGCCCTTCGGCCAGCTCGTTTTCCCGGTCGATGTACTCCAGGACGTCACTATAGATGACCGCCTGGCCGTCCGCGTTGCGCAGCGCCTCCAGCACTTCGGAGAACCGCCGGTAACGCTCGCGACGCAGAAGACCGTTGGCGTCGAAGTGTTCCGCCGCGAGCAACAGGAGCGCCGGGGAAGGCGAAGCGGGCATGCGCAGCCGCACCTCGATCGTATTCCCGTACTCAAGCGAAATGGAAGCGCGCGTGCGCTTGAACTTCGCGGCTTCCAGCGTCTTCTGATGGCGCTTCCTGAGCCGCAGAAGCATCGCCTCGACATGCTTACAGGTTCCCAGCGTGTTGACCGCGAAATCCGGGCAGGAGCAATAATTCTCGAAGAGCCCCAGGCCGCGAATCGCCACTTTATAGGTCCGTCCGCTGGCCGACTTGACACTGTAATCGCCATAGGGCCCGGTTGCGGGCCGTTTCAAAATCTTCAGCGGAGCTGCGGCAGCCCTCTGCTGCCGCTCGGCGATCTGCTGTTCGATTAGCATAGGAAAGTTCCCTCTTCAGGAGCGTACAACATGGGCCGCCACGGGCCAATACACCGGGCGATTGAACCGCTCTTCCATAAGGCGGGTTTCTTCGGCTTGGACCAAACGGCTGATTTCCGGATCTCCGCGAGATAGTGGGTAATGCCAAGTCGAATAGAACTTACGTTCGCCAGACCGCCAAAATCTCGTCGATCTTATCGCCGACTGTCTCACGGGCTGAAGCGCGATCCAATCCTCGTTCCAGGAGTTTGTCGTACGCGGTATATTTATGCCGAACCGCTGCGACCACAGCCGCGGTCAAAGCGCGCTCCTCCAGATTCCTGCCCGCCTTCGTCCGCCCAACGCGCCCGCTACTTCTGGCGGCGGTATGTTCGGCGATTGCAGCGAGTTCATGAGCCGGGCAGCCGGGGAACAAGACCCCGATCTGTTTCGCCATGCGAGCAACCAGCTCGCGGTCTTCTTCGCGGCGTCGCATGGCCTCTCGCGCGCGTCCAGCCGCCCGTTCATCCGCATCTTCCGCACATTCCCGCTCGGCTCTTTCCAGAGCCGATGTCTCGACGAGGACACCCTGTCTCTCGTAGCGTTTTCGGGTCCGGCTAAAGCGGACCACCACAGCGTTTCGCGCGCTATGCTTTGTTGCTCGCCGCGTCAAAGCGACGTTGCCCGCGGCAAGAAACTCGAGGTCGCCGAAACCGGCGCACGCCATGCACAGCGGCTGCTCGGCTTCCATCAAAAGGAACGATCCCTCGCCCATCTCCGCGCAGCACTCCGAGCACTGCGCGTCGCGCAGAATCTCAATTACGACTGGATGTGGAGCGCGATTCAGTTTTTCCTGGAGTTTCTCTAGCTTGCGCTCAGACAGCGCGGGCGATATGTAGTGCGTAGAGTAGTTCTTCTCGATCACTGGGTCTCCGCTCTTGCTGAATTGCAAGGGTATGGTCCCGGACCGCGCTCTGCGCACGTAGCCAGTTTCATTTGGCTTCAGACCTTTTTCCCCAGCCCAACGCCGGAATATTTCCATGGTCGAAGAAATCTTGTGGAGATTACCTTGAATCACTCGCTCCAGGTAATCCACGCGCCCTCTGCGCCAGGAATCTACGTGCGTGGGCAACAAGATTCCCATTCCGCACAGCACGTCAATGGCGCTGACGTATTGCTGACGCGACAAAGCGGTTTCCGCAGCACGTGCGACCCGCTCTTCCAACGTGAGTTTACGGCCCGATTGTGACATGGCAACGATAGCCTCCGATGACGCACCCAATCTGCAATTATCGGCGACATTGCGCACCCCAAATGACCAATCGCTTCTCCGCGAAATCCGGGGCGTCACCGGTTTCGCTTGAGAGAATGGGCTCCCGACACCTCCCACAACAGCGGTCACTGTTTGCCGTCGTAGGCAAACAGATAGTTTCGCTGCGCTACGAGGTCAATCAATTGTTTGAGTTTGTAAGGCAGGCCAAAATTCCACATTGGAGTTCCTAAGACGATTCGATCGGCGTTCTGAAAGCGTTGTATCAACGATTGAATACGCTCCCATACATTGAACTCTGCTTCAGTCATCGCTTCGTGCTTCACTGCCTTGTACTTCGCTCCAATCGCCTCGTAGTCGAACTCCGGTAGCCGTTCATGCCAGACGTTCAACGTATCCACAACTATCGAGGTGTTGTTGGATTTGCACGCCTCGATGAATGATTTGGTGAGGCTGATCGAATCGGAAGATTCGCCTCTTGGCGACGACTGAATTTCGAGAATTTTCACTTGGTCCTCCGGGTGTGGGGGCTTCTTACGGAGTCCGGGCTACTTCGAAACCGCACGTGCTGCGCTCTCAATTACATCCGCGACCTCCTTGGGATGCGAAACGTAGACTGAGTGGCTGGCGCCTGCAACTTCGACTGTGTGGCTTCCAGCCCGCTTGGCATACCAACGCTCCAAGTCTGGGTTGATGGTTCGATCGCTACCCGCCACTAGCATCCAACTCGGTTTAGCTCTCCAGGCGGCTGTGGTGATCGTCGCTGAGAAATTGTCCGCAAAGTTGAACACCTGCGAGCGCGCCATGACCGCGGCCTGTTCGCTGGAAAGATCGGCTGCGAATAATTCATGAAATTGCGCCGGATCGATATATGTGAACCCGTCGGACGTTTTCTTTATGGCGCCCGATTTGGCGAGGTCGCTCGGGAAGCGCTTTCCGTCCTCTGACTCTTTTTCGCCGGCGTCCGGCATGTGCGCCGCCACGTACACCAATCCGGCAACCGATGGATCCGAGCCAGCTTCCGTAATTACGGCTCCCCCATAGCTGTGCGCGACAAGGATGCTCGGTCCGTCCTGCAGTGCGAGGGTACGCTTCACGGCGGCCACATCGTCCTGGAAGGACGTCTCTGGTTCTTGGACGATGCTGACGTTGTAGCCGTCCTTGACAAGAATGTCGTAAACGCCCTTCCAACCGGAACCATCCGCCCAGGCGCCGTGAACCAGAACGATATTCCGAACGCGATGCTCTTTGTTCTGCGCTGAGAGCATGCCGCAGGTTAACAGCGATAAGAAAACCATGCAGAGGGACTGAGAGATTCGTCGTACTGCTCGCATAGACTTCATCGAATGAATCATTTGTTGCTCCTTTTCTTTTGTAACGCTCTGGTCTGGTCGTTCAGGATCGTTCTTTGATTCCTCTCTTCGTTTGTTGTGGCATCGGGTTACTACGAATGCTGCGACCGTTTCAAAGACCAAGAACCCGTCACTGCTTTGGTGAGGCCGTCATCCAGCGGATGCGTTTTTGTCCTCACCCAACGTTGGACGCGCAGGGCGCGATTCGCGGCGGTGATTTCTTTTAATGACCGCGATATGCGCCGCTAATCAAGGTCGTGGAGGCGTGCGAGCGTACAAATCGAAGACATTGTGTCGGGTCTTGCGAAATGCTGCAAGACACCTCGACCTTGAAGAGAACGGAATTGCGTTCGAACGACGTCAATCGCGAGTATCTGACGGAAGAGTGAGGCAGCGAAGACACTACGATTCCTGTCGCCTCCCGTTGATCTGAACACTACAGCAGAAGCAGAATTGGTATAAGGTGAGGCCTCGGAGGTCGAGCGGATTTTTCCTCAAGAAAAATCCGCCCTGCATGCTGGTCGCTACAGTACGGTAATTCTGCTTCTGCTCTAATGCCCCAGCGACGTCCGAGCGAATTCACAAAATCGGCGTACTACTGCCGCAGTGTTCTGCCGTGCGAAGGCCAAGCCAATCTCGGACTCCGGCATTCGATCCGCAATCGAGCACACGGCCACCTTGGAGACGATCCGTTTTGCGACAGATGCTGGGACAATCGAGACGCCCACGCCGGCATCGACGAGAGAGATGAGGGTAGGCATCTCTCCTGCGGTTTGGACCACCTTAGGGATGACTCCAGCGTTGCTCAGAACGCCAGTCAAGAGATCATGGAATCCAGGAGCGAACTCCCGTGCATACATGACAAATGGATTCCCTTTGAGTTCACGCAGGCGAATCTCTTTTTTGGCGGAAAGAGAGTGCCATGAAGGCAAGATCGCGACGAATGGTTCCCGATGAACCGTTGTCACCTCGATCTCTTTGCGAGTTTCAACGGGAAGACGAAGAAAGCCTACATCTAGCAGACCATCGTCGATCATTTCCAGTTGAGCTCCCGTCAAGATGTTTCTTATCGAAAATTCAACATCCGGATAGCTCTTCCGAAATCGCCGCATCAAGTTCGGGACGATCTCAAAACCGGCAGTTGATATAAAACCAATGCGAACACGGCCGAGTTTGCCTGCTGACGCCCACTGAGCTTTCCTCTTGGCAAATTCGAGTTTTTCCAGAGCGGCCGCAGCGTCTTCCCGAAACGCCTGCCCAGCCTCCGTAAGCACCGTGCCCTGGCGGTTTCGACTTAAGAGTTGAATACCCAATTCGTCCTCGAGGGCTTTGACCTGAAGGCTAAGCGCAGGCTGGCTCAAGTTGAGGAGCCGAGCGCTTCGACCGAAATGAAGGGTTTCGGCGACGGACAAAAATGAACGAATATGACGGAATTCCATGCGGACTCCTGATTAGCTGACGCTATCACGATTATAGAAAATACTTTCTCGTCGTAAATGATGCATCAGTATCAAATCATTCGCACCGTTTCGTAGCCTCCATAGCACGCCTATTGTCATAATCGCAGTGCCCAAACTGACGCGCCTCACGCCGCAAGCGGTGAAGAACATTGGGTTGGCCTCGCAGGCCCGAGGCACCTCGGTCACCGATTACCCCAGCTCCAACCCTCGCACCGCGGAGCCCTTGAACTCATGCGTGAACTTCCGAACCACTTGTCCCATGACACAAGGCTCCATTCGTTGAAATTGTGTTTCTTATTCGCTGTCTCAACTTCGGGGACAAGTCCACGCAGCGCTTGAAGGGATTGAGTTGTCGTATTTCCATAGATTTTCGATTGTCCTAACTAATCACGCTCATAAAAACATACAACTATCCTAATCATGAGAACAAGGCTCTAATGGTTGTGTGCTGGAAAGGAGAAGTTGAATGAGTGACCAAACACTGACACAGCAGCGGACCTCATGGACAACTAGACGGGACGAAAAGCGACGTCGGATGGAGAGCTTAAAGGCATGGATGAAAGGTCCGGTTTTGGCGCAAAACAAGATTGTTGAAGCTCTCGAAACCTTGATTCAGAGCGGCGACCGGATTGTCATGGAAGGGGACAATCAAAAACAGGCGGATTTTCTTTCGCGTTCTCTCGCTAAGGTAGATGCGAAGAAGATCCACGATCTTCACCTCATCATCTCAAGCATCAGCCGCCCGGAACATTTAACACTCTTTGAGCTGGGCATCGCGAAAAAGGTAGATTTCGCATTTGCCGGCCCACAGAGCCTGCGGGTCGCGCAGCTTCTCGAAGATGGCGTTCTTGAAATCGGCGCCATTCATACATACGTCGAGCTGTATGCCCGCTTACTCGTAGACCTTATCCCGAACGTGGTGCTGGTTTGCGCAGAGCAGGCGGATCGGGAAGGCAATCTGTTTACAGGGCCCAACACCGAGGATACCCCGGTGATTGTTGAGGCCGCCGCTTTCCACGATGCGATTGTGATCGTGCAGGTCAACAAGATCGTCGACACATTGCCAAGAGTCGACATCCCGGGTTCCTGGGTCGATATCGTTGTCGAGGCCGACAAGCCATACGCGGTCGAACCTCTCTTTACTCGCGATCCCCGCCACATCGGCGATCTGCAGATCTTGACCGCGATGATGGTCATCCGCGGCATCTATGAGAGACATCAGGTCCAGTCACTCAATCACGGAATCGGTTTCGACACGGCTGCCATTGAACTTCTTCTCCCCACCTACGGAGAGTCGCTCGGGCTTCGCGGAAAAATCTGCAAACACTTTGCGTTGAATCCGCACCCCACGCTGATTCCGGCTATTGAGAGCGGATGGGTTGAGAGCGTTCACTCGTTCGGAAGTGAAGTCGGGATGGATGAATACATCCGTGCTCGCCCCGACATCTTCTTCACTGGCCGGGATGGCAGCCTGCGGTCTAACCGTGTTCTGTGTCAGCTTGCCGGTCAGTACGCAGTAGATGCCTTCATTGGAGCAACGCTTCAGATGGACGGGGATGCGAATTCCTCAACGGTGACGACCGGGCGGCTTGCCGGCTTCGGAGGCGCGCCGAATATGGGGCATGACCCGCATGGACGCCGCCATTCATCGCCCGCTTGGTTAGATCTCAAGACCAATGCAGATCCAACCCTCCCAGGACGCAAGCTGGTGGTTCAGACCCTTGAAACCTTTGCCAAAGGTGGCGAACCGGCCTTCGTCGAAACTCTAGATGCAGTTGAAGTTGGCAAGAAGGCGGGCATGCCGATCGCACCCATCATGATCTATGGCCAGGACGTCAGCCATGTGGTGACGGAAGAAGGGATTGCTTATCTGTACAAAACCGAAGGCGTTGAAGAGCGCCGCCGCGCTTTAGCTGCAGTAGCAGGTATCAGTCCAGTCGGCCTTAAGGCAAAGGCTAATGAGACAGCCGAACTTCGTCGTCGCGGCATCGTGGCCTTTCCTGAGGATATTGGAGTCCAGCGTCTCCAAGCCAACCGGTCTTTACTCGCTGCCAGGAGCATGGAAGACTTGGTCGCATGGTCCGGTGGCCTGTATCAGCCGCCGGCCAAGTTCAGGAGTTGGTAATGGCACAGCTAAGACCAATAACGAAATCGTCTCAGCAACTGAACGTTTTGGCCCGGTCTGAATGGCTCTCAGAACTCGCCCGGCAAGCGTTAATTGTTGAGGCAGAGCTCACACCGAAACCGGGCCTGGTTGACGGTCGAGGGTCTGGATCGCATTCGGATCTGTCTCTCGATCTGATGAGGAGATCTGCGGACGCGATTGCCCCATACTTTACCCGGATGGCTTTGGCATCCGTCGAAGTTAAGATGGACACCAGCCTGCGTGCAGTGGTTGCCGGTATTGGTAGAGAAGCCGAAACGGCGATGCTTCGCGCGACTTCAGGCAGCAATGCGCATAAAGGTGCAATCTGGGTTCTGGGGCTACTGGTTTGTACTGCAAGTCTGAGTGAGAGTTCCCGTCCGGAATTGGTAGCCGAGGCCGCAGGATATCTCGCTCGTTTGCCCGATCGTGCAAGACCGCACGCGGTGTCTCACGGCGATGTCGTCCTTGAACGATATGGGGCTACCGGCGCTCGTGGCGAAGCCTACGGAAATTTTCCACACGTCGTCAAAATCGGACTTCCTGCACTAAAGGCAGCTCGCAAAAGCGGCCGAACAGAGCGGGACAGCCGGCTAGCGGCTCTGCTTGCAATCATGTCGCAACTCGATGACACCTGTGTTCTCTATCGAGGGGGTCCTGAGGCACAAAGGATTGTGCATGAGGGTGCCGCTCGTGTCATCAAGGTTGGCGGCCCGGGAAGCCCAAAGGGAAATGCAGCATTGATCGCAATCGGGCAAGAGCTTGTCAGTCGGCGCATCTCTCCCGGCGGCAGCGCGGATCTTCTCGCGGCCACACTCTTTCTGGACGCTCTCGAACGCGGCCTCGAACGAGTGGAAAGGGACAGTAGTCTAGTGGAGGAAAACAATGGAGAAAATTGAGTTCAACTATCCTGAGGCGAAACGCCTCATCACGAAAAAAGCGCACGTCGGTGTAGTGGGCTCTGGCGACATGGAGGTCCTTCTCGAACCTAATCGTGAGGAGGGAGCCCATGTCTTCATCGCGACCAGCGTCAACGGCTTCGGCAATGCGTGGAAGGCGGTCTTCGATCGTTTCTTCTCGAAGTTCGATGGGGCGGTTTGTATCTACATTAACGATGCCGGCGCAACACCCGGCAGTGTGCTGCTTCGTCTCGAACAGGCTGTGGAGGTGATTGAGCAATGAACGCGCCAACTCTCATTCCCGATTTCGTCAACCGTAAGAGCTTTATCGAGCTAAGCGCTCGTGCCCGTGCTCAAAGCCTCTTCGATGAAGGCACTTGGAAGGAACTCGTCGGTCCCTTCGATCACATCGAGTCTCCATGGCTTGCCAAGCAAGGCATCGCTCCGCAATCGGATGATGGCTGCATCGTGATCAAGGGAAAAATCGGCGGCTCTCGTGCAGTCGCCATTGCCTTCGAAGGAGCCTTCCAGGGTGGCAGCGTCGGCGAGGTATCCGGCGCCAAGATGACCGCTGCCTTGGATCTTGCCACGAAGGATTCTGAGGCGGGGAAACCGACAGCTGCAGTTCTTTTGCTCGAAACAGGCGGTGTGCGCCTTCAGGAAGCGAACCTTGGCTTGGCAGCCGTCGCTGAGATTATCTCTTCAGCTCTCGCCCTTCGTCAGTATGCCCCGGTGATCACAATCGTTGCAGGCACTGTCGGCTGTTTCGGAGGCATGTCTCTGGTTGCTGGCCTATCCAGCTACACAATCATGACGCGCGAAGCCCGGCTTGGATTGAACGGTCCCGAGGTGATTGAGCAGGAGTCCGGTATCGATGAGTTTGACTCCTCCGATCGAGCGCTCATCTGGGCAATTCATGGTGGAGAACAACGCGTCGGCATGGGACTTGCTGATTTGCTCGTCGAAGATGATGCCGGCAAGATAGCCGCGGCAGTGCGTGATTTTGTCCACAAAGGCGTACCGGAAAAGCATCGGTCCGAGCAGGTGGAACTTTATCGCGCTCGTATAGCGGCGCTTGATACGTCCAGCCAGATAGACCCGGCAACATTGCGGCAGCAGTGGGGTAACCCCAAAGGAGGTGTGCGATGAATGAACAAGTTGGATTGCGTGGCAAAGCATGGTTCAAAGCCCTGACCGGAAGCGATACTCCGAAAAATGGTGATCCGCACTCCGTGCTGGCCACGACCGCAGCTGTTGGAAATGAATCAGCCCTGTTCCTGTGCGTTGTACCTGACAAGGACAGTCGTTTTCCTTGTGTCCGCGATGGCCAGGTTGGACTCGAAGAAGCATTCACTCTAGCAACTCACGTTCGAGCAGTTATCGCCGAAGATCACGATAAACCTCGGGAAGCTAAGCGTCCCATCGTCGCAATCGTTGACGTCAAGAGCCAGGCTTACGGGCGCCGTGAGGAGACGGCCGGTATCTTCTTCGCGGCGGCTACATCGGCGGATGCATACGCATCGGCGAGGATGGCGGGACATCCCGTTATTTCGCTAGTAGCCGGCCAAGCATTCAGCGGCGGATTTCTCACTCACGGCTACCAGGCCAATCGCATCCTTGCATTCGATGATGCTGGGATTGTGATCCATGCAATGCATAAAGAGGCAGCAGCCAGGATTACGAGAAGGTCCGTAGCGGAACTCGAACAATTGGGACACGAAATCGCTCCGATGTCGTATGATGTCCGGGACTATGCCAAACTCGGTCTCCTGTTCAAGCTGTTGCACACCGACGATCCACTGCACCCGACCTCGAACGAGGTTGCCGAAGTGAGGAAAGCGATCACTGAAGCGATTGCCGATGCACGCAAAGGCAAGCTCAATCTGAGTAACAGGTGGGAGTCCGAGGCCGCAAAAGAAACGCGCAAAGGCACCCTTGAGGTGCGAGCTGCTCTTGAAGCGCAGTGGTTCAACGAGTAAGAGGCCGAAATGACTCTGATCCTCCTAAATGCGTTGCTCCCAATCTTCGTTGGCCTGCTCTTGGGATACATAGCAGGTCGGCGCGGAGTCATGGACAACCTGAATGTTCGAAATCTAATCGTGCTCGTGATGGACTTCGCCATCCCATGTGCGCTATTCTCCACGATCACAAGCACATCCTGGCCTGTGCTCCGGGAGCAATGGGAATCGGCATTAATGATCGCTGTGGTATTTGTGGCCTCGTATGCCGCCAGCTATATCTGGGCAAGAAAAAGCATCAAAATGTCCATCTCCGATGCTTCTGTACTTGCATTGACAGTGGGCTTTCCAAATTGTGCAGCGGTAGCTTTGCCGTTGCTGACCACCGCGTACGGCCCTAGTTCAAGAGTTATAGCTGCCCTCTCAATCGCAGTCGGAGCGATCACGATCTCCCCTTTAACCATTGCGCTGCTCGAGGCCGACAAACTGTCCGATGGAAAGGGTGTCTCCATTCAAGCGGTTGCGATCAAGCTTCTTCGGGCATTCACTCGTCCTGTAGTGTGGGCCCCTATGTTGGCCTTGGTGAGTGTTTACTTCGGCTTACATTTACCATCCTATGTTGATAGGTCATTAACGATTCTAGGGAGTGCGGCATCAGGATCGGCTTTGATTCTTACGGGAGTCGTCGTTTCTTCCCAGACATTTCGCTTTGATGGGAAGGTCGCCTGGACAATTGTTGCAATCGTCCTGATTCAGCCCTTGTTTGCTCTTGGCATTACTGAGCTCTTTCATATGAGTCACGCTGAAATTCGTGACATCACGCTTATCAGCGCGATACCGGGAGGGTTCTTCGGTCTTGTTTTCGGAAAGAGCTTCAATGCAACTCCTGAAACCGCCAGTTCAGCGCTGATTGCTTCGTATTGCGTAGGGGCATTTTCCCTGGCTGGATGGATGCTCGTACTCACGAAGTATTTTTGAGGGAATCCAATGGTCGGCACGCAGCACGTCCACGATCTCATTCTCCTGAGAACAGAGTCGGCGGTCATCTCAACTCAAGGGAATCCAGCGTGCCCATACCTCAATCCCAACCAATGTCCCTGGGTGGTTGTGCGGAGAGGTCACATCTCAGATGGATTGATCCCGGTGGGAGTGCGTGGATCGCAAAGACACGAACGCTGCGCGGGATTCACAAGGTTGAGTGAAGTGTTAGAAATTCGGCAGCCAGATCAGCTGCGGATAACGCTCGCAGACGCTTCACGCCGAGCACTACAGGCGTTCCGAACTTTGTCCTTTCTCGAAAGCCATCTCGTAGGATTGGATATGAGCTGGGGTCCGGGCGGGAGTGTGGGTTATGAACTGGCCTCAGGAATACCGATTGTCCGCGATGGCAGTGATTTAGATTTTATACTTTTCGCGCCCAGAAAACTCGAGATTACAGAAGCACAGGATTTGTGGCGCATGATCAGCAGTGCTCCGGGAAAGGTCGATGTATTGGTAGAGACACCGTTTTGTGGTTTTTCTTTAGAGGAATTCGTGACGAGCCCGTCTCGTAAGATTCTGCTTCGCACGAGTGACGGCCGCGTTCTCGGTTCTAATCCTTGGAATCTATCGAGTGGTGAGGACAGCTAAGGTGAATACTGCATTGTTGTTTCCCGGACAAGGAGCACAGAGACCTGGAATGCTTCATGAACTCGTGGATGATCCTGCTGTCGACCTGACGCTCGACGAGATCAGCGACGTATTGAAATCAGATGTTCGTCTGTTGGATTCGCCTGAAGCATTGAATTCCACGGTATCGGTTCAACTGGCTCTTTTAGCTTCCGGAGTCGCTACAGCTAGAGCATTGGAGAAACATGGCGTCATCTGTTGTGCAGTTGCAGGCTTATCTGTGGGCGCCTTTGCCGCAGCCGTCGTTTCCGAGGCGATCACATTAAGGGATGCGGCAATTCTGGTCCGTTCCCGCGCAGAGAAAATGGAGCAGCTATATCCAGTCGGATACGGATTGGCTGCCATCGTCGGTCTTAACGAGCGACAGGTTACGGCTATCGTCGATTCAGTACACACGGCCGCGACTCCGGTATTCGTAGGAAATATCAACGCACCGAGGCAGATCGTAATTGCGGGCTCCATAGAAGGAATGCAGAAGGTTTTAGAAGAGGCAGGCCGACGCGGCGCAAGAAGGGCTGAGTTCCTGCACGTTTCAGTGCCGTCCCATTGTCCTCTACTTTCATCCGTTGCCGACTCACTTCGACTGCAGTTAAATTCCATGCAGCTGAAGGCGCCAAGATTTCCCTATATCGCGAATGTGAACGGACGAGCTGTGCGCTCCGCGTCGGCAGTGGCAACGGATCTGGCGGACAACATCGCTCACGGAGTTCGCTGGCATGATGCGACGGTAGTCGCGGAGGAATTGGGCTGTGACCTCTTCCTTGAAATGCCGCCAGGCCACACCCTGACGGACCTCGCAGAAGAAAACGTCCCTGGCGTTACCGCTTGTGTGGTCACAACGGATCTTTTCAGACACGTTTTGCGACTCGCCGCCGCTTAACATCTGATGTGAATGGCATGGCTATCACCCGCCCTGGATGATTAGTACCGGCATGTCCGCGGGCGCACCGAAGAACGGGTAAAGACCGAGGATGTGGATAACGATTCATGCTTCGCAGCGTTCTGGTTGGGGTGGGGGGCATCTCCTGGGGAACTGCTCCTCGAAGTGCCCCCAAATGTTCCCCCAAATCGCCGTGACTGTCAAAAAACAGCTCGGACCATCTCGGAATATTTGTTATTGAAAAATTGGAGCTTATGGATTGTTCTCGGACATTGCGGGACTTCTTCGGAAGGGATAATGGTAGCGCTAACGGGAATCGAACCCGTGTTTTAAGATTGAGAATCTAGCAGCCTATTCAACAGAATCAATCACTTACAAGGTGTTTCCTGAAAACTGTGTACCGCTTTGTGTACCACGATTGGAAATTGTGTCCAAACGTGTCCAGACGTGCCTATTGAACGGCTTCGCTGGCGTTCGGGAAAGCCTTCGCCAATCCCTCCGCAACGTTCTTTGTCTGGTATTCGACGAACTTCCCGAACCCGGCGGCAACGTGAGTCTCTGTGACGTGGATGTAGTACCGGGCAGCAACAGCGGGCGAACTGTGTCCCATGAGGCGGGCCAGGGTGAAGCGGTCCATCCCAGACTGAGAGGCGCGGGTTCCGAACGTGTGCCGCCAGCAATAGAATTCAAACGTCTCAAGCCCGGAATCCTCAATCGCTTTCTTGTGCGGATGCTGTACCGAAGTGATGTAGCCGCCAATTCCCGCACCAGCAAAGACGTATGGGCTTGCCTTGCCCTCTGCCAGCTTCTTGCGCCTCTGGAGTACCTCTGCGGCCCGTGGCGTAAGCGGTAGGCTTCGCTGGGCGCTATCCGTCTTCCCTTGCCGAACATGGATCACTCCGTTGGGCGATTCGTCCCGCGCCGTCAAATCCACGTCCGCCCATTTCAGCGGAAACAATTCGCTGTTGGGGCGCATCCCGGTATCCACTGCAATGATTGCAGCATCCCTGAGATTCCCGGAGGCCTTCGCCAGATACCTCGCTTCCTCTTCAAAGCTGAGAACCCGGTCCCGGCCCTTCGGCTGCGGCAATTCGTGAATCGCAGGAACCCGGTCCAGCTTGCCCCATTCCTCCGCCAGATGCAGAACCCGCCGCAACGTGCGCAGATCGCCATTCACCGTCACCACGGAATTCTTGGCAACCTCTTGCCGATGCCGCGCATAGCGATTCACCGTCTCGCCCGTAATCTTGTCAATCGGGGCATCCGCGATAGCGGCGAAGGTGAGAATCCGGTCCAGGCACACGTCATAGAAGGTATGCGTCCCCGGTTTCGTGTGCGTCTTGGCATATTGCAGAAATTCCTTTGCGAAGGCGCGGAACACGGGCGGAGCGATAGACGCGGGCATCGGCCACGGGTCGTTTGGATGAATCTTTCCGCTGGCCAGCGCTTGCATGTGGTCCCGCTCCATCGTCTCCGCCTCTTTCAATTTCTTCGCAGCCTTAGCGGGCTTCCTGATTCGGAAACTCTCTTTCGTTCCATCCTCTTTCGTGATTGTCCAGCGGAAGTTGTACCAGTAGGCTTTCCCACGTTTGTAGATCACCGTTGCACCTCGCTCGATTCAGGTTGGGATTTCGGTTTATTCTTGCTGCCCTTGGGCCTTCCGCCCAGTTTGCCATTGTTCCGCGACGATCCAGCCTTGCGCTCAGTCGTCACCGCTCCCCGGCAGGCTGGGCAGTAGCAAATCAGATCGACGTTGTGAATCGGACATTTCATGTACTCATATTACCTAACTAGATAGGTTTAAGCAACAAGAATCTGTTCCATCCGGTCACTTCCCACAGAGGCGTAACACCGTCACAGCCCGCATGATTGTTGGGCTTTCTCCACATCCGGCAAGCGTAACCTGCCCAGCATGTGACGGCTGCGATGTGTGGCAATCGTCCAGTGTTTATGCGGTTTGTGACGGTGTGACGGGTCGCGGCGGGAGATACCGCGCCCAGGCATCGGCGAAGTGTTCCCGAAGATACCCTTTTGCAGTTTCTCTTTCAAGCCGAATGGTTCCGGGGAATATGCCGAAAGGCTTCAAGAGACGTGCAAGCCCTATCGCAGTGAGCGGGCGTCCATTGGAGAATTCTCCCCAGGGAAGCGTTTCGTCTAGCGCCAGCTTCGCCAGCAATTCGTTCGAAGTCAGCTTGTCGCGTCCCATCGCCACAAAGACGCCGCGAATATCGAAAAGCAATCGCACACGTTCGGATTGATCTTCCGAAACTGTTCCGGTTAACAACTCCACTAGCGCCGCCCGCGCCCTATGGGGCCATTCTCCGGCCGCCGCGTCTGCAATGGCCAACAGAGGTTCCGCGCCGTCTTGCTGCCGGTCACTGAGCGATTCCGGCAGTTCTGGCGTCATCTCTGACAAAATGTCCATCCGTTCCGCTGCCCAATCAGTAATCTGTGTGCGAAGCTCTGCGGCCTCCGGTTCAACATTACGCCGCCGAAAGCGGGCCACGTCTGTTCCCGGCGGTTTGCGTCTCAGACGAACGGGAATGGAGCGGTCTGCTACGGTATCAGGCAGCTTTCCAATCCCGGCAATGGCCTTGGGGCAATAAGTGTTGTAGTCTCGTCGGACAAAGTTCTTTCCGACCTGTTCGCACCTTGAGGCTTTGCCGCCGAGACGATGGCCACTGTTCAGGACTCCCCGGAGCGCTTCGCCGAATTCTCGATTGCCGTTGAATGTGGCGTCCGACTCGTCCAGCAATAGAGTCGGATGTGTTTCGTGAATTGTCCGGTACAGCACGGCGGGAGAGACGCTGCTGGTGAGCCACGGCCCTGCCACCAGCAATTCAAGCAGCTCTAGCAGACGGGACTTACCGCACCGTTTCTCCGCCGATGTAATCGCCAGATAGGGCGTGGTCTGCGCCGCGCCAAAAGCGTGTGTATGTACAATCCATAGCGCGATAACATCGGCCTCCGCTGGGGAAAGCGCAACATACCGGCGGATCAATCCTGAGAGGACGGACAGGAATTGCATTATCTGCTCCCGTCCTCAAGTGGCCCGTACTGCTCCGACGTTACTAGGCGGGCCTCAATCCATGCGTCAAGATCGGCGCGGCGGTAGCGAATCAGTTTCATCCCGGCTTTGAAGTATCGCGGGCCTTTGCCCTCGGAGCGCCATAACCGCAGCGCGGCCTCACTGATTCCAACATATTTCGCTGCCTGACTTGCGGTAAGTGTGTTCTGGTATTCAATCACTGGCGGTGCCCCTTTCTGGCGGCTGCCTTGGCAACCGTGTCTCTGTTTTCGCAGAAAGGGATTGGGTTGCCTTCCGAAACAGTTGGAAGCGGAGAGTGTTTTTTGTGCATGGACCGCGATACCGCGCCAGATGCGGCGAATCAGCAATAGAAAATTTCAAAGTGGAGAGTAAGTGGAGAGTGGGGAGTCACCTCGGAGGCAGCAAATGCACATCGCGCATATCCCTACGAACCTTGCTAATCATCTTCTCAATCCGGGGCCGTGTGCGGTTGTCCCTGTACGCCTTCTCGAATTCCCTCTCCCCAGGCTTAGGCTGCCAATTCTTCGGCAATTCGACGTTGCCATTGGCGTCGAAGGCCCGACAAATGGCAAGGTCCGTTGCTCTGGGGTTTTTCGTGAGTTCGGTCTGGATCGCCCGTTTCAACTCCGAGCGGTAATTCAGACGCTTCTTTGGATGGACTTTTGCGTTTGTGGTGGCAGGCGCGGATTTCGGTTGTGGTGAAACTACTGGGGAAATAGTGGCAGGCTGTGCGCCAAGGGGTGCCTGACGGGCGCGGATTAACTTATACATACCCTCTCTGGCCGCCACATTCAGTTTCCTGTGCCACTTGCTTCTGAGCTTTCCCATTTCCATGGCAAGAAGGCCCCGCGCCCCAGCGAATCGGCCTGCCTGCCTTGTGGTAGTCTCCAGCCTTTCTGATTCCCCTTGAAAGCACGACATTCTGGTTGAAAAGAGTTGGGCCAATTCCCAGTCGAATATGGCGCTAAACAGCGCGTGACATTGGACTCTGCCTTGAATCTCCCATATTTCAATCCATGCATTAACGAGCTTCTCTGCCCACTCGTCAGTTCGTCTGATCTCCAGCCGGACCCACTCATCGGGAAAGAACCCCGAATTCCCACGTCTCCGCTCTTCGGCGCGGGCCACGCGCTTGTCAAGGCGGATTGCTTCCTGCATCTCTTCTGAGATTGTGACCCGCCGGTCGTTAAGCAAGACTGGGTCTATGCTCTTGTGAACGAGAGACGGGGTCCACTTGGATGGACTCTCAAATTCGGGCACTTGTCACCCTTCCGTGACCTTCCCGATTGTTGCGGATCACCAGGAAGGCGGGACGGGAAGGCGTCCCGCTTTGTCACCGCTGATGATCGGTCAACGGCTATCCGGCTCAAGGGAACGATAGCATTTAGGACGGTTTCACGAATCCGGCCCCCACCCATCCGATAGAGCGGACCACGCCCCACGGGACAAGGAAGCCAAGGAATGGGAACACTACCACCATGACATAGGACCACCATGCTGGGGCCGGTGTCGGATAGAGCGTTTGGCCGTCAACTGTCTCGATTGAATATATTCCTGAACGATCATTCAAGACGTGATTCACGTCCCAATTTATCGTTTTGATACCATCCTTCGGGAGTATTGAATATTCCTGTCTGAGTCCGTCCTGATACATCTTTGCGTATGGATTGGTTTCTCGCGCAACAGCCCCGGTGTGTGGAATGAAGTCTGGCATTTTCTGGATAGCCTTGCGCTCTTGCTGTACAGCGTCCGACGCTACCAGCCGGTCAAACTTTTCATGACGCGCTCGTTGGCTCTGAATTTCTTGCAATTCCAAATATGAGACAAACCCGCCTGCAATCGCCCCCAAGACTCCCAAGAGCAGGGCCAGCCGCCGCGTTCCTTCTCTAAGATTCACTGCCAGGTCTCCTTTCCCAATTAGAGCGCCGCTTTCAATCGAGAGCCTTGCAAGTCAGAGAATCGCCGTTGCGCTGGCAGCGCCAAGAAAGAATTGCGCGTTCGGTGTCGCGTTCCGGTCTGACTAGCCGCCCGTAGTACCGAACTGGCAACACATGAAAGTACTTTTCAAGCGGTGTCCAGTCAGTTTGAGCGTTACGAGTCATCGCCGCATTAAAGGCATTGGTGGCGTCATCATCCGAGACACTATCCGCGAATCCAGCGATGCTTTTCCCCGCAATTGAATCCCTTCCGCAAAATAGCCGCGTGGTCCGGGCTGGCATATCGCATTCCCGGTACTCGCCGACAAGCCAGTCGCTCTGAATCCAGACTGGCGTGTCATGTGAATGGGGAATCCAACCGTTCTGCTTCAGACTGCTGAAAGCGGCTATGCCTCCCGCCGCAAGAAGGGCCAGGATTATCAGACAGCCGCAACCGGTGTTTCCAGACCCAGCCATAGCGAGTACCCTTCTCCAGTCCGAAAGAACATTTTCAGGAATGATACGCCTTGTCAACAGGGGGAAGCCGCAACACAATAAGGGCATGAGCCAACAGCGCAACCCGGACGCAACGGTGGGCCTTGGCAGGCACAAGCGGGCGTGCTCTGTGTGCCGTCACGCCCAGCGGGAAGAGATTGAGGCTGCCTTCATCGGCTGGCGTTCCCCGGCGTCCATCGCAGAGGAATACGGACTGGCGGACAGGGCCAGCGTCTATCGTCACGCTCACGCGCTGGGACTCTTTGAGAAGCGACGGCGGAACATCCGGGCGGCATTGGAGCAAATCATCGAAAAGGCTGGTGAAGTGGACGTGACCGCCTCCGCCGTCGTCGCAGCGGTGCAAGCCTACGCAAAGATCAACGCGGCTGGTGAATGGATCGACCGGACGGA
>Ga0302325_10006084_pt1 | contig 27263 bp, 24 predicted proteins | sample Palsa_T0_2_FD_201948 | JGI IMG/M metagenome (GOLD analysis project Ga0302325, IMG submission 201948) | Peat permafrost microbial communities from Stordalen Mire near Abisko, Sweden - Palsa_T0_2 | ecosystem: Environmental > Terrestrial > Soil > Palsa > Peat permafrost | place: Sweden: Abisko... | reverse complement strand
GTCGTCTTCGTCGAGGATCCGTTTGAAGATCTCGCTGTTGGTGTCCATCCGGGTCACGATCGTGTTCATGAACTTCTTCTGGAAGGCGAGGCGGAAGTTGTCGATCGTGTTGCTCTGGGCCTGGTCTGAGAGTTCGCCGTCGGCAACCCAGTCGGCGTGGAACTGGTCGAACAGGAGCTGGTCGGCCTCGCTGAAGTCGGTCCCGAACCGGTCGTTGAGCTGCTCGACGATGCTGGACAGGGTCTCGAGCTCTAGCTCTTGCTGGCCGCCGGTGCCGGTGCCGAAGAACGACTGGACCTCGCCCAAGTCCGAGGTGAGCGCGAGCTCGCCGCTGTAGGTCATCTGATGGCGCAGATGGGTCAGCTCGACGTCGGTCCCGAGGTCGAGCCGCTCGATGGTGCCAGCGTTTCGCAGGTACAGCGACAGCGCCCGGCAGAAGACGTAGTCGCGCTCCAAGCCCGGATCGGTGAACGGAGAGATCTGTGACACGAAGGAGTAGGTCCGCACGAACCGCGTCAGCGCGTCGCGAAACTCGGCCTGGTCCTCATCGCCCAACGCGTAGAACCGCGCTTGGCTCGGGGCGAGGGCGGCGTAGCTCGCGGCGGATCGCTCGTCGGGCTTGCCGCCGGCACCGAGGAGCGCGGGCATCGCCGCCGTGATCTCCTCGGGCCGCAAGACGTCGTGGTTGTCGAGCTGGCGGCGGCTGTCCCACAGGATGTTCGGGTCGGTCGGCGGCGCGACGGTGCAGCCGTGGAACTCCTCGAACGCCTCGACGATGTCTTCGGTGCTGTTGCGGAAGTCCAGCACGAACGTCCGCTCTTTCAGCGGGTGGATCCGGTTCAGTCGGGAGAGCGTCTGCACGGCCGCCAGGCCGACCAGCGTTTTGTCGACGTACATCGTCTGGAGCAGCGGCTGGTCAAACCCAGTCTGAAACTTCTCGGCGACGATCAGCAGCCCGTACTCGGGACCGGCGAACACCTCGGCGGTTCGGGATTCGGGAACTCCGTTCATGGCGGCTTCGGTCAGGGCCGAACCGGTCCCGTTGTCGAGCTTGCCGGAGAACGCGACCAGGGTCCTCACGTCCCCATAGCCGTGGTCGGCGGTGTACTTATCGATCGCCTGCTTGTAGCGGGCGGCGTGCAGCCGGCTTGACGTGACGACCATCGCCTTGGCCTGCCCCTGCATCTCCTTGCTCGTGTGCGCGCGAAAGTGCTCGACGATGATCTCCGCCTTCTGCGCCAGCTGATACGGGTGCAGACTGACGAACCGAGCGATCGCCCTGCGGGCCTTCTTCGGGTCGTACTCCGGGTCCTCCGTGGTCGCCTTCTCGATCTTCCAGAACGTGTGATAGGTCGTGTAGTTGGCGAGCACGTCGAGGATGAACCCCTCTTCGATCGCCTGCCGCATCGAGTAGAGGTGGAAGGGCTCATGCTTTCCGCTCGCCGAGTTCAGCGAACCGAACATCTCGAGCGTCCGGCCTTTCGGGGTCGCGGTGAACGCGAAGAACGACAAGTTCGACTGATCGCGGCTGCGAGCGCCAGCCTGGCGGGCCAGTGCCTCCTCCACCGGATCGATCGCCACCGCGAGCAGCCCCGCGTCCTCCGCCTCGGCCACCGTCAGCTCCTGCTCTGCGCTGGCGCCCAGCGCGAGCCGTAGATCCTTCGCCGACTCGCCGCCCTGCGACGAGTGCGCCTCATCGATCACGACGGCGTAGCTGCGCGCGGGCAGCCCGGCGACCCTGTCGATCACGAACGGGAACTTCTGCAGCGTTGTGATGATGATCCGGGCCTGCTCGCCCGTGAGCGCGTCCGCGAGCTGCTGGGAGCTCTCATCGATCTTCACGACGACGCCGCGAGCGTGCTCGAACTGGTAGATCGTCTCCTGCAACTGCCGGTCGAGCACGACCCGGTCAGTAATCACGACGACCTTGTCGAACACCTTCCGATCCGCAGCGTCGTGCAAGGTCGAGAGCCGGTGCGCCGTCCACGCGATCGTGTTGGACTTCCCTGAACCGGCCGAGTGCTGCATCAGGTACGAGCGGCCGGCGCCGTTGGCGTACGCGTCGGCCTCGAGCTTCATCACCGCGTCCCACTGGTGATAGCGCGGGAAGATCACCCGCTCCGCCGCCCGCCGCTGCGCGGTCGAGCCTTTCTCCGGCCGCTCGACGTGGATGAACCGGTGCAGGATGTCCAGCCATGCATCCCGCGCCCAGACCCTCTCCCAGAGGTAGGACGTCTTGTGACCGCTTGGGTTCGGAGGATTCCCCTTCCCGAGGTTGTGCCCGAGGTTGAACGGTAGGAACCGCGTGTCCTTGCCCGCGAGCCGGGTCGTCATCGCGACCGCGTCCGGGTCCGCTGCGAAATGCACCAGCGCGCGGCGCCCGAGTGTCACGTTCTTTGGATCACGATCCCTCCGATACTGCTCGACCGCGTGCTCGATCGTCTGCCCGGTCAGGTGGTTCTTCAGCTCCGCAGTGGCGACAGGGATCCCGTTCACGAAAAGACACAGATCCACCGTCTTCGTCGATTCCGGATCGAACGGCAGCTGCCGCGTGACCGTCAACCGGTTCGCGTCATAATGCGCGACCAGTTCTGGCGCGACGCCGAACGCCGGGCGGCGGTACGACAAACGGATCTCGACGTTCTGGTCACGGACGCCATGCCGCAGTACGTCCACGGTCCCCCGCTCGTCGATCTGCTGAGCGAGCCGCTGCGCGAACTTCTGCCGCGCGAGATCCGCCTCGCCCCCGTGAGCCTTGACCAGGCTCGCCCACGTCGTGGGCTGGGTCGCGTCGATGAACGTGAACAGTTCCGCCGTGTCCAGACCAAGGCTCGGGTCAAAATCGGCCCGGTGATCCTGTGAGGTGCCGACCTTGCAGACCAGATAGCCGCCGTGCGACACTAGGCGGCCGCTGACCTCATCCTCCAGCAGCTTCTCCGTGACGCCAGTCACGCCGCCACCGGAACCTCGATCTGGCCAGTCACGGCGACGGTGATCAGCGCCTGCCGCCGCTCGGCCAGAAGATCGGTTTGTCGTTGAGCCGATGCGATAGCCGCTTGCGTCAGTCTTCGCTGGGCTGTGGTTTCAGCAACGATCGCGTCCTGCGCCTCACGATGCGGGAGAGGCATCTCCGTTGACTTGACGACATCTAAGTTGATCATCGCGCGAGTCGACCCCCGCCCCGAAACCCCCATCGCGGCAGCGCCCAACGGAGATGAGAGCAGGAAGGCCAAGAACCCCGCTGAGCTTTGGTCGTTCACTCTCCCGCGGAAACACTTTCCTTTCACGATCGCATGCCCGAGATCCGGCGCGACGCACGCGCGCCCCGCGTGATTTCGGTCATCGCCAAGTCCAGCGATTAGCAGATCTCCTCGCGTGATCGCATACGCACTGAACTCTTCGTAGAGCCCCTCAGGGATCCGTGCCTGGTCCGCGTGGTTGTATGTGGCGAACCCAATGTTCCCCAGTCGGACAACGGCGGCACCCTCGTCAACGTATGCGCTGCTCGAGAAGGCGCTACCGAACGGACCATCAATCAGCGATGTCAGCACCCTCCGCAATGGTGTCGACCGCGTCTCGGTGCGCTCCACTCGCCGTGCGAACGCGACCCAGAATCGGTCCTCGAGCAGCTGCATCTGTCTGCGTCTGCTGGAGAGTAGAGCGTCGATTCGTGCGGTCTCGCGGTCGAGGAAGTCGGCGATCTCCCGCTGTCCACCGATAGCGGGCAGCGGCACCTTGATTAGACCCACATCGGACGGGTTGATTGCCGGGTAGCTCACCCCAACAGAGCGAGCCACGACTTCTTCGACGACGAGGTCTGACTGCGCGAGCCAGCCGAGGTAGCGGGGTTCGACGCCTGGCCTCGGGCGAAGGCAGACGAATCCCGTCGAGGCGACAAGGTCGGGCTCTGGATCGCGCAACGTCCAGACGGCTCGGAGATACGTGCGGACCGTCGATAGGATCGTGTCGCCCTGTCGTAGGACACGTCGAGCGCGCGACGGGGCCGACTCGAAAGTCATCGGCTCTGGATCGCCGACGAGGCGGCCGCGCCCTGTGGCGGAGATATCGATGTACCTGAACTCCGTCCCTGGCCCGGTGTGATCTCCGAGAGTCTCGGGGTTCAGCGAAGCGATCCGCTTGAGTGGGACCCAGTACGCGCTCACGCCGCCACCTCGGCCAGGAGCTCTTGAATCTCGTCCTCCAGCGCCTTGATCTCGGCGTCGATCTCCTCGAGCGGCCGTGGCGGGATGTACTTGTAGAAGTGCCGCGTCAGCGGGATCTCGTAGCCGATCTTGGTCTTCTCGTGGTCGACCCAGGCTTCGGGAACGTAGGGAAGGACCTCGTCGCGCATGTAGTCGTCAACCGCGGTCTGGTATTCGAGTGATGCGAAGCGTTCGGTCGGGTCTCCCTCGAAGCTGACGGGTATGGGTGGGAGTGGGACGTTCTCCTGGTCGCGGAGGTCGGCGTCGGGCTCGGGGTTGCCCCTGCGATCGATGATCACGGGTGCTTGGTCGTCGCGGACGGCCAGCCCTGACCACACTGCCTTCTGAGCCACCGTCGCGATGCCCGCATCGGCGACGCGTCGCCCGAGCGCCTTGACGATCTCCTTCTGCGTCTCGAACGTCGACCCGCGGTGCTCGGCCAACAACTCGCGCAGGAGCGCTTGGACCTGTTCGGGCTGCTTCTGGAGCGCCTTGGCATCGAGGGTAACCTGGATCGTCTCGTCGGTGATCTCCCACCGCAGCCGCAGCGGCTGCTCGACGGTGATCCGCAGGAACCCGAACGCCTCGTTCGGGAGGATCTTGACCCTCTCACCCTCGGCGAAGTCGCCGTAGAGGCGGGTGATCTCGTCGATCTGTTCGTCGGAGATCTGCTTACGTTTCTCACCCAACGATTTGCGCATCTTCACGAACAGCTCGCGTGCATCGACCAACTGGACTTTGCCGCGCCGTTCCTCGCTCTTGCGGTTGGTGACGATCCAGAAGTAGGTCGAGATCCCGGTGTTGTAGAAGAGCTGGTCGGGAAGCGCGACGACAGCTTCGAGCCAGTCGTTCTCGATGATCCACCGCCGGATCTCCGACTCGCCGGAGCCCGCGGCGCCGGTGAACAGTGGTGAGCCGTTGAAGACGATCGCCAGACGCGAGCCGCCGTCCTCGGGCCGTTTCATCTTGGAGATCATGTGCTGGATGAACAGGAACGACCCGTCGTTGATCCGCGGCAGCCCGGCGCCAAACCGGCCGGCGAACCCCTTCGTCGCCGCCTCCGTTTTCACCTCGTCCTCGACCTTCTTCCACTCGACACCAAATGGCGGGTTCGCGAGCAGGTAGTCGAACCGCTCGCCGTCGTGGTGGTCCTCGGAGAACGAGTTGCCGTAGGCGATGTGGGAAGCGTCCTGGCCCTTGAGCATCATGTCCGAGCGGCAGATCGCGTATGTCTCAGCGTTCAGCTCCTGCCCGAAGACCTCCAGCCTGGCCTGCGGGTTCAGATCGCGTAGGTGGTCCTCGGCGACCGAGAGCATTCCGCCGGTCCCACACGCCGGGTCGTAGAGCGTTTTGACGATCCCGGGCTTGGTCAGGATCGTCTCGTCGTCGGCGGTGAACAGCAGGTTGACCATCAGCCGGATCACCTCGCGCGGCGTGAAGTGCTCGCCGGCGGTCTCGTTCGAAAGCTCGGAGAACTTGCGGATCAGCTCCTCGTAGAGGTAGCCCATCTCGATGTTCGAGACCGTGTCGGGGTGCAGGTCGATCTCGGCGAACTTCCCGACGACGCGGTAGAGCAGGTTCGCTCGACGCAGACGCTCGATCTGGATCCCGAAGTCGAACTTGTCGATCACGTCCTTGGCGGCTGCAGAGAACCCGCCGACGTAGAGGCTGAGCGAGTCCGCGATCGTGCTTGGATCGTCGAGCAGCTTCGTGAACGTGAGCGGGCTCGTGTTGTAGAACTGCTCGCCGGATACGGCCTGCAGGACCGGCTCGAGGTTCTCGATCCGCCTCGCCAGCTGCGCATGCTTCTCGAGCACCGCGGCCTTCGTTGGTTCGAGCACGCAATCCAGCCGCCGGATCACGGTCAGCGGCAGGATCACCTTGCCGTACTCGGACTGCTTGTAGTCGCCGCGCAGCAGGTCGGCAACGGACCAGATCAGATTGGCGTGGTTCTTTGGATCCGTCACGACACCCCTTCAACGCCGCTCCCAGCTCGACCGCGCGATCCTACCGCCTGCGGTTCCGCCGAATCCGGGCGCCTTCGGTCAGACGTTGAGGACGTGGAGGTCGGGGTACGCACGAGCCATCTGGTCGTAGTCGTTGTCCTGGGTGACGACGGGGAGGCCGTGCTCGATGGCCGTCGCCGCAATCAGGGCGTCGGTCAGCTTGATCGTCCGGTGGACTCCGGCGGCCTTGCTCGCGCTGACGAGGCGAGCCCAGGTGACCATGATCGCTTCGCCGATCGGGATCGGATCGGCCGCCCGAGCGAGGGCGAGGGTGTCGGCACGGCGTGCGCGGGTCGTGTCGTCGCTCGCGTTGAGAATCCCGAGTTGGAGTTCGCCAATCGTCACCACGGAGACGGCGACGCGGTCAGGCAACTCGCCGAGCCGGCGCTCGGTCTCACGCGCGATGAAGACTGACGTGTCGAGGAGGCCGGCGGGTGCGGGGCTCACAGCTCGTCGAGCGTCTGGCCAGCGAGCTCGTCCAGTTCCCGACTGAGCTGGGCATCGGCGGCGCGCTCTGCCAACTGCGAGCGCAGCTGCGGACCGGAGAGCCACCGCGCGCGCTGACCGTGCGGGACGATGTCCGCAACGGGCTCGCCGTGCACCGACAACGTCACGCGCTCGCCAGCCTTGACCGCGTCGATCACTTGCGCGGTGCGGTTGCGCAGATCACGGACGCCGATCTCCATGTGCGACAGCGTAGCATCGGCGCCGTCCGGCTTGGCCCACCACAGAGCGCAGTTCGGACTCATCCGACCGCCAGAACCAAGGCCTCAAGCGCAGTTTTGGACCCTCAAGTGGTACTCGAAGGTGGTACTCCACGCCATTTCCAGCCCGATACACCACGATTTTGGGCAAAGAAAAAGGCCACGTTTTGCAGGACCTTTCTCGAGTAGCGGGGGCAGGATTCGAACCTGCGACCTTCGGGTTATGAGCCCGACGAGCTACCAGACTGCTCCACCCCGCGGCGGACCCTGATTGATAGCAGATGGGATCGGGGCGACTCAAGTTGATCAAGCTTTCTCTAACCGGGCCGCAACGATAGGTCACCGGCGAGAACGCGGGATTGGAGGGAGCGTTCGAATGCTCGCAACGGGTCCGCCGGGCTCGGACGGCCTGCGTAGCACGGAACATCGGGTCGCTGGCGTGGTCACGAGTGCGCCGCCTGCGCCTGGCTTCCCACTGGACCCCTGGGGGCCTGAAGAGTTCACAGACTTGGCACGAACATGCCTGGATCCGTCACGTCGATTGGCGCATCCTGAAGTGCATGGCAACACTGGAACGGAAGCGGGAGGCGGAGCGCGCGATGCTCGAGCTGATCGAGAACGGCGGGCTGCCGCAGCCTGATTGGATCGAGTACGGCGAGAGGTGCATTCGCGTGTTTTGGAATGAGAGCAAGCTGGTCGTGATCGTGGATCTGGATGAATGATAGATGAGGCGTCGGCCGACGGGCACCCGGGTTTCGCGCGGCTCGGACATCGCTGGAATCCCGGTTGGACCGCGTGGTGGCAGCCACTGGACGGTGCGGCGGCGCAGGCCGCGGCGGTCAGTTCCCTACGGCGCGCCGATACCGCCCCACGGCCAGAGGTGCGAACACGGCGATGATCACGATTGACCAGACGACCGCGCCCCAGACGTAGTTCCCGGCCGGAAAGCCGATCCAGAGGTGGCGCATGGCGTCGACCACGATCGTGAACGGGTTGATGTTGGCGAAGGCCCTGAGTGCCGACGGCATGAACTGGGGCGGCACGAAGGCCGAGGAGATAAAGGTGAGGGGGAGGATCGCGATGAAGCCGAAGGAGTTCGCGGCTTCGGGAGAGGAGACGAGGAGACCGACGAAGGCGAACACCCAAGAGAAGGCGTATCCGAAAAGGACCAAGATGCCGACGCCGGCGATCACCTCGAGCGGGGTGGTGTGGCGGAACGAGAAGCCGATGATCAGACCGGTGACGGTGAGTGTTGTCATCGAGAGGAAGTTCGTGACGATGTCCGAGAACGTCCGGCCGGCGAGCACGGCGGGGCGCGCCATCGGCAGCGAGCGGAAGCGGTCGATCAGGCCCTTGTGGACGTCCTCGTTGAGGCCGAGCGCGGTGACGAACCCGCCGAAGGCGATGTTCTGGACGATGATTCCGGGAATCAGGTAGTCGGCATACGAAGTCCCGGGTGGCGTCCTGATCGCGCCGCCGAAGACGTAGCGGAATAGGAGTACGAACATGATCGGCTGCACGGTGAACGCGATCAGCAGCTCGGGAGCTCGCGGCAGCCGGACGAGGTTTCGCTCCGCGATCACCAGCGTGTCCGAGACGAGCCGCCTCATGCCGCCTTCGCCTCGCCGCCGGCTGCCTCCTCGGCTACGTGTCCCGTGAGCGCCAGGAACACGTCGTCGAGCGTCGGCCGACGGATCGCGAGATCGTCCACGCCGACTCCCCCTTCGCTGAGCAGGCGCACAGCTCGCACGATGCTCCCGCGGCGCTCGCGGAGGCTCAGCTTGACGAGGCCATCCTCGGCGATCGGTGGTTCGTCGGACATCGGCGCGAGCGCCCTCACCGCGGCCTCGACGTCGGCTCCTGGCTCGAGGCGGACCTCGAGGCGCTCGCCGCCGACGCGGTCCTTGAGCTCGTCGGAGGTTCCCGTGGCGATGACCTTGCCTCGGTCGATCACCGCGATCGTGTCCGCGAGCCGGTCGGCTTCGTCGAGTTACTGCGTCGTCAGCAGCACGGTCGTGCCATCCGCGACGAGTCGCTCGATCGTCTCCCAAAGATTCAGCCTGCTGCGCGGGTCGAGACCCGTCGTGGGCTCATCGAGGAAGAGCACGGTCGGCCTGGCCACCAACGCATCGGCCAGGTCGAGCCTGCGCCGCATCCCGCCGGAGTAGGTCTTGACCGGGCGGTTGGCCGCCTCGTCGAGATCGAAGCGGTCGAGCAGCTCCAACCCGCGGGCCTTGGCCTGCTGGCGGCGCATTCCATACAGCCGTCCGACCATCGTCAGGTTCTCCAGCCCGGTCAGGTTCTCGTCGACAGCCGCGTACTGGCCCGCGAGGCCGATCCGTTCGCGCAGCTTGGCCGCGTCGCGCACGACATCGAGACCGGTGACGGTCGCCGTTCCGGCGTCAGGCTTCAGCAACGTTGCGAGGACGCGCACAACGGTCGTCTTTCCCGCACCGTTCGCCCGAGCAGGCCGAGCACCGTCCCGCGCCTCACATCCAGATACGACGCCGTCGAGCGCGCGCACCTCCCCGTAGGACTTGCAGAGGCCCCGGACGCTGATCGCAAGCTCCGCGTCAGACGCTCCTGAAGTCATCTGCTGATCGGCTGGCAGAGGCACCTCCACGCCCGGGACAGTAGGGACCTGTCCAGACGGGCGGCGCGTCGTACTGGTCAGGATTCAGGTGCGATTTCTTGAGGCGGGCGGCCGGCGCCGGCTGCCCGCCGGGGACCGCGACCCGCGCCCTCAGCCCGCGCGAACCGCGTTCCGCTCGATCGCCCCGAGCACGAGCGGCCATGACCATCGCGGCAGGTCGTGACCCATGCCGGGCACCTCTACGAGGTGGGCTCCCGGGACCGCGTCGGCGGTCGCGCGACCGCCCGATGGCAGGATCACGCGGTCGCGGAGACCGTGGATGACCGTGGCCGGCAGCTCGAGGCGTCGCAGATCGGGAGTGCGGTCGCGCTCAGAGAGGACGGCGGCGAGCTGGCGCCCCGATCCCGTCCCGTCGCTCCGATCGCGGTCCATCGAACGGCGCATGGCGATCCGTACGTCCTCGTCGTCCGCGGCGGTTCGGCCGACCGAGCCGATTCGCCGGAAGTTCTTGACGAGATGCTCCACCGCGCGACCTGGATCAGCCGGCGTCACGCGCAGGAACTCCGGCAGCATCGTCTTCGCGACCCTGCCGGTGTGCTTGTCGCCCGGGCGGCCCATCATCGAGACCAGCGAGCTGACGCGGTCGGGATGACGGATCGCGAGCTCCTGGGCGATGCACGCTCCCATCGAAGCCCCGACGACGTGGGCGTGCCCGTCGGGCGACAGGTGCGCGATCAGGCCGGCGGCGTCGTCGGCCATGTCGGCCAGCGTGTAAGTCGGCGTCGCCGTGCGGCGGAGGAACTGAACCCCCGAGACGCCGGGGCCATGAAAGTGGGTGGAGCGGCCTGTATCGCGATTGTCGAAGCGGACGGCGCGGAAGCCTCGACTGGCCAGCCGGGAGTAGAACGCGTCCCGCCACCAGCAGAGATCGAGCCCGAGTCCCATGATCAGCAGGACCATGGGATCCGATTGGTTGCCTCGCTCCTCGAAACAGAGCTCGACGTCCGGGGAGACTCGTGCATGCCGCTCGTGCGCGCCAACGCCGCCGACCTCGCCGGGCGCGCGTGTCATCTCTTCCGTCATTTCGGTGGTAGCGGGAAGAAGCCCGAGGTTCGCTTGATGTAGTCCGTGTACTCGGGGCGGCGCCTGGCGATGTCGCGCTCGAGCATCGCCTTGCCCGAGACCCGGACGAGCAGCAGCGTCATCACGAGCGGGCCGAGGACCGTCCACCAAACACCGCCCGCGGGCAGCGCGAGGAGCCAGAGTCCCCACCAGACGCTTGCGTCGCCGAAATAGTTGGGGTGGCGCGTGTAGCGCCAGAGGCCGTGGTCCATGACCTTGCCTCGGTTCGCAGCGTCGGCCTTGAAACGTCGCAGCTGCTCGTCGCCGATCGACTCGAACACGAGCCCGACGAGGAAGACGATCACGCCGGGGACCGCAGTGGCCGCAAGCGCCGCTGGACGCTGCGCAGCGACCTGGACCGGGAGCGACACGATCAGGACGAGTAGCCCCTGGGTCCCGAAGATCGCGTACAGGCTCCACAGCGTGAACGCGCCTCCCTTCCGTTGGCGCATGGCTGCATAGCGGCGATCCTCCTCTCGCTCGACGAGCTTGCGCCGGGTCAGATGCCAGCCGAGGCGGAGCCCCCAGACCGCCGTCATTGCCAATAGCAGCCAGCGGCGAGCCGGATCACCGTTGCCGGCAAGCGCCGCGACGAGCGCCACCACGACGAACGCCGGCCCCCACACGGGATCGATGATCGACACGTCGCGCAGGCGGACGCTGAGCGCCCACACGATCACGATCAGCACGATTACGGCCACGGCCGAGAAGACCAGCACGCTGCCGGGACCGGCGACTACGGTGGCGATTGGCGTCACACAAGCTAGTACGTAGTGCGGGGCAGATCGGTTGCGCGCGGAGTCCGGAGCCTCGACTCCGAGCCCCGCTATCCGAGCAGGGCGCCCATGTCGCGCACCGCACGGAAGGTGCCGCGTGCGCTGCCGCTGACCTTCGAGCGACCGCCCGAGCGAGGCCCATAGGTCACTCTTGTCTCGCGGATCCGCCAGCCCGACGCGCCGGCGCGCAGGACCATCTCGAGTGGCCAGCCGAAGCCGCGGTCCTTCAGCCCGAGCTCGAGCAGCGCTTCGCGGCCCACGGCGCGCATTGGGCCGATGTCCGTGACGGCCACGCCGCAGCGCCGCCTGACCTCGAACGCGAGCACGCGATTCCCCACCCGGGCGTGCCATGGCCAGGCTCCGGGCGCCGAAGCGACTCGTGCTCCGAGACACAGGTCTGCTTCGCCGCTCAGCACCGGTCCGGCGACGATCGGGAGCTCCCGCGGATCGAGCGAGCCGTCGCAGTCCATGAAGCACACGACGTCCGTTGTCGCAGCGAGCAGGCCCGCAAAGCACGCCGCCCCGAAGCCCTGCCTCGGCTCGGAGATCACGCGTGCCCCGTAACGCTCCGCCACCGCCGCGGTCCCGTCCACCGAGCCGTTGTCTACGACCAGCGCCGCGAACCCGGCCGGCATCGCCGCGAGCACACCCGGAATCGCCTCGGCCTCGTCGAGCGCGGGCAGGATGACCTCGATCACCCGCCGGAGGCTACGCGGGAAGAAATTACGTGAGGCGAAACAACGGCCGCGTCCCCCTTAGCGCAGAAGCGCCCGTGCCTTACCGTGGCAGGCCATGATCCTCGTCACCGGCGGCGCCGGCTTCATCGGTTCGCACATCGTCGACGAGCTCGTCGACGCCGGCCACGAGGTCCGCATCCTCGACCTGGTTCTCGACGCAGCCCACACGGTCACGCCCGATTACCTGAATCCTGGAGCCGAGTTCATCCGGGGCGACGTCGCCGATCCCGGCGCGGTCGAGGCTGCGCTGGGCGGGGTCGACGCCGTCTGCCACCAGGCGGCGATGGTCGGGCTCGGGCTGGACATGGGCGACATCACCGAGTACGTCCGCCACAACGACCTCGGCACCGCGGTCCTGCTCGGCGCGCTCGCGGGAACGGGGTTCCGGGGGCGACTGGTGTTGGCGAGCAGCATGGTTGTGTATGGGGAGGGCGCCTACCGTTGCCGGCGCCATGGTCCGGCCGCTCCGGAGCCGCGTACGCGCGAGGACCTCGAGCTCGGCCGGTTCTCGCCTCGCTGCCCGATCTGCGATGGCGACCTCGACCCGCTGGCCGTCGACGAATCGGCGCCGCTTGATCCGCGCAACGTCTACGCGGCCACGAAGGTCCACCAGGAGCATCTGTGCTTCGCGTTCGCGCGCGAGACGCGTGTGCCCGTCACGGCGCTGCGCTACCACAACGTCTATGGCCCGCGGATGCCGCGCGACACGCCCTACTCCGGCGTTGCGGCAATCTTCGTGAGCGCGCTCGCGGCGGGCGCCGCACCGCGGGTGTTCGAAGACGGCTGCCAGCTCCGGGACTTCGTCCACGTGCGGGATGTCGCGCACGCAAATGTGATCGCGCTCACCCGCGACGAGCCGATTACCGGAGCGTTCAATGTCGCCAGCGGCGATCCCCGGAGCGTCGGCGAGATGGCCCACGCCCTCGCCGACGCCGCCGGCCCAGAGGCGCCGCGGCCGCTGGTGACCGGCCAGTACCGGCTCGGCGACGTCAGGCATGTCTTCGCCTCGGCCGAGCGGACGGAGCGCATGCTCGGCTTCAAGGCGCGGGAGGACTTCCGCGCCGGGATGGCGGAGTTTGCAACCGCTCCGCTGCGCGCTGCCTAGCGGGCGCGTCTGAGCTGCCGGCCGCGTCCCGCCCAGAACGCCGGCGTAACACCGACGCGATGACATACGCGAGCGCCGAGAGTGCGAACAGCACGCCGGTGCTCGCCAGCCACCGACCCAGGTAGATGTTCTGCGTGAGCCCGGTGATGGATTGGTAAAGCGATCCACGCCTCAGGATCAGCGGGAAGAACACGAGCAGCAGCAACCCGCTGAGGATCGCGGGAACGCGCACGAAGGGGATCGCGCTCGCCGGTAACACGGTCCTGCGGCGGCGCGGTGCCGGCGCGCGGACGGCCGACCGGTCGCGCGCATGCGAGAACGCGACCCGATCCAACAGCGAGTACGCCGGTAACAGGACCAGGTCGTGCACCAAGACCGCCGCGATGAACCATTCCACCACCGACTTGAATCCGAACGAGTCCTCGTACAGGCCGACGACGCCCGCAGCGGCGATCGCGAAGCAGGCGAGCAGTGCGAGCAGATGCAGAGGCCCGGCGCCGTAGAGGTTGCGAAAGCGGCTGATCATGTCTCACCACGGCGCCTGGCACGCCCTGCCACGCGGGCGATCACGCGTGCACCGGGTTGAACGTCATCCGCGACAGCCACTTCGTGCAATGAATCCCTGGCACCGCTGGGCTTATCACGCGTGCCGGGAAGCCGTGGTCGAGCGAGAGGTCGACGCCGTTGACGCGCAGGGCGAGCAGCGACTGCTCGTCGGCGACCTGCTCGGGGCCGAGCGTGGCGACGGCGTAGATATCGCCGGTCTGGATCGAGACGCTCTGCACCGTCGCCGCCCCGTGGATCCCCGCGAGCGTGGCGAGATCACGGAGCCGGACGCCGGTCCAGCGCTGGGTCGTAGACCACCCCTCGACGCAGGCGATCGGCAGGTCGTAGGTGTGCTGGGGCATCGCGAGCAGCTGCGCCCGGGACAACTGCACCGTCCTCGCGCCGGCCAGCTCGAGCCGCCACTGGGTGCCGACGCTCGCGGGAGTGATCTGTGCCGACGCCGCTGTCTGGTTGATCGGGAAGCCGTTGGGACCCGCCGGGGCACGCCCGCGCGGAGCCAGGAACGACAGGAATCTGAACGGCCCACCTAGATCCTCACCCGCGCCCTGGAGAAACAGCAGCAGCGAGCCGGCGCCGAGCGTCCCCAGGAGCACCCGTCGCGACATCGTCGCCGGTGCCGGCGCGGTCGCGGTCAGCGAAGCGGGGCCACCGGGCGCAGCATCGGCGACCTGTGCGATCACGTCTCGCCGCGTCCTCAGCCCCTCGCGCATCGTCCCGAACTTCAACGCCGCGTGCGTGGCGAAAGCGGCGATGAAGATCCAGCCGCCGTAATAGTGCGCCGGCGGGAAGATGAAGGCGAACGGGACGTAGATATTGACCGCGAGGATCCCGGTTCCGAACTCGAACAGCGCGCTGCCGACGAGCAGGAGCAGCGAAAGCCGCTCGAGCGTATGCGCGGGGCTCCGGATCGGCGGCCACTCGAACAGCCGCGGCGCCACCGACCACAGCTTGACCAGCAGGGCCGGGAAGAGCGCGAGCCCGATCGCAACGTGCGCACCCTGAGTGAATGCATAGAGCCAGACAGGCCGCGTCGGCCACGTGAACACGTAGAAGTTGAGTGGCGAGAGGTTCATGCCGATCGAGTTGGCTCCGAGCTGCGGCTGGTGCGCAACGAGCGAGATCAGCCCGGTGATCGTGACGATCGGGATCCCTATCAGGAGGATCAGCCCGAGCAGCGCGGTCAGATATGGACCACGCAGTGGGCTGCGCCAGAAGCCGGGGCGAAACGGTCCCGGCGGCGGACGCAGGGGATCGACGGCCGGCAGACGCACGGGCTAAGCCTGGCACAAAAAGGTGCCACTCAGGCGGACACGACCTGGTCGAAAGTAGGTCCCTGCTGTTCGTTTAGCGCGCCGTCCTCAGCGCGTGAGGACCGAGAAGAAGTCGCGACCGGCTCGGTGCTCGACGCCGTCTAATCGGGCGTCGGCGCTGGCGCGTCGCCGTCGCTCGGTGCGGTCTGACCCGGATCGGGTGGCGTTCGATCAGGACCGGGGTCGGGGGGTGGCGGCGCGGGAGGGCGGGACGGTGGCGGCGCGGGAGGGCGGGACGGTGGCGGCGCGGGGACGCGAGGCGGTGGCGGCGCCGGAGGGCCGGGCAGTGGCGGCGTCGGAGCGCGAGGCGGTGGCGGCGCCGGAGGGCGAGGCAGTGGCGGCGCGGGAGGGCCAGGCAGTGGCGGCGCGGGAAGGCGGGACCGCGCCGCCACCCCCCCGCCGGCCCGCGCCACCCCCAGCGCGTACGCGATTCCGGACCCCGCGAAGATCACGCCGGTCGCGAGCAGCCATCGGGCGAGGTACCCGCTCTCGGCGATCCCGCTGGCGGACAGCTCGGTGTTGGCCCCGAGCCCGAGGATCACGGGGAAGAAGACGGCTAGCAGCAGACCGCTCAGGATCGCTGGGATTCGGAGATACGGAGTGGGGTTGACGAGGCCGGAGGGCTCTGAACGCCGCGCGCCGCGAGCTCGCCTTCCCCCGACACCGAAGGCGATCCGGTCGAGCAGCGAGTAGAGCGGCACCAGCACTACGTCATGCAACACGATCGCCGCCGCGAACCACTCCAACACGCTGACGACGTCGTGCGGGCGCTGGAACCAGCCCACCACCGCACCCCCGGCGATCGCGAAGCTCGCCAGCAGGGCGAGCAGGTGCAGCGGCCCGGCGCCGTAGAGCGCTCGGAAGCGCGCGAGCAGTGTCATGCCGGCACCGAGCGGAACGTCATGTGCGTCACCCACTTCGTGCAGTGGACACCAGGTACCGCGGGACTGATCACGCGCGCGGGGTAGCCGTGATCGAGCGAGAGATCGACGCCGTTGACACGCAACGTCAGTAACGAGCGCTCGTCGGCGACCTGCTCGTTCCCGAGCGTGGCCTGGCCGAACGTGCCAGGATCCAGCGACGTCGAGGTGACCGTCGCCGGCCCGTGCACGCCGCAGAGCGCGGCGAGATCGCGAAGGCGCACGCCGCTCCACCGTTGCGTCGTCGACCATCCTTCGACGCACGCGATCGGCAGGTCGTAGCTGTGCTGCGGCAGCGCTAGCAGCTGTGCGCGCGACAGCGACACAGAACGCTCGCCGACGAGTTCGACGCGCCACCTAGGACCGACCTCGGCGGGTGTGATGCCAACAGCCACAGCCGTCCTGTTAACCGGGAACCCAAGCGGTCCGGGGCGGTCGCGCCCCCGCGGGAGCAGGAAGGCGAGCACGCGGAAGGGACCACCGAGAGACTGCCCCGCACCCTGCACCGCCAGCAGGATCGATCCCGCAGCAACGGTTCCGAGCAGCGCCCTCCGCGACATCGTCGACGCGGCGGGGGACGTCGCCGTGAGCGACGGCGCGCCGTCGCCGGACGACGCGGCGTCACCGGACGACGCGGCGTGCCCGGCCGGCGGCGCCCCCAACATCTCCCCGCGAGTCCTCAGCGAGCGCCGCATCGTTCCGAACTTCAGCGCGACATGGGCGAGAAACGCCCCCGTGAACACCCACGCGCCGTAGTAGTGCGCCTGGGTGAAGAAGAATGGGAACGCGTACCAATATTGGACGTTGAGAATGCCCGTGACGAACTCGAACAGCGCGCCGCCGACCAGCAGCGCGAGCGAGAGCCGCTCGAGAGCGTGCGCCGGGCTGCGCACCGGAGGCCATTCGAACAGCCGAGGGATCACCGACCACAGCTTCGCGAGCAGCACCGGGAAGAGCGCGAGTCCGATCGTGACATGCAGGCCCTGGGTCAAGGCATACAGCCACGACGGGTTCGTCGGCCACGCAAACAGATAGAAGTCGAGCGGGCCGCCGATATCCCGGCCGAGCGCGTTCGACGTACTCAGTGCCGGTTGGTAGGCGTCATTCGACAGCAGACCGGTCACGATCACGATCGGAAGGCCGATCAACAGCACCAACCCGAGCACGGCGGTCAACCAGGGCCCCCGCAGCGGACTGCGCCAGAAGGCTTCCCTGAACGGTCCAGGCGGCGGCTTGTTCAGATCGACTCCGGGCAGCAGCATTGGATGAGATTGACACACCCAGCACCGTATGAGCGCGAGCCAACCGCCTTGTTAAGTCATTGTTCACGGGTGCCCGCGACTCGTGAACAGAGTCTTACGGGAACCCTCCCAGTTTTCCTTTCGCCGTCGGATCGGCTTAGCTTGGGCGCATGGGATCAGTCGCCTACGACGCCCCGGGTACCGCGCACGCCCTCCCAGCGCGGGCGGCTCCCCCGTCGGCTTCGCCGATCGCGCGCCGCGCCACCTTGCTCGTCAGCGCCGTGGTCTGCGTCGCGATGGCAGCATCGATCGCCGTCTACCTGTGGGTGGCGCTGCACCGCATCGGCTACCATTTCGAGCTCGACTGGATGGAGGGCGGATCGGTCGAGCTCGCAGCGCGGGTCGCGGATGGCCATTCGCTGTATGCGACCCCCTCGCTCGCGTTCGTCGGGTGGGCGTACACGCCGCTCTACTACTGGGTCGCCGCCGCGGTGGCGAAGCTCACCGGCCTCGGGTTCCTGCCCCTCCGCCTGGTCTCGATCACCGCATCGCTCGCATCGATGGCGACGCTCGCCTGGATCGTCACCCGCGAGACCGGCGATCGGGTCGCCGGTCTCGTGGCCGCGGGTCTGTTCGCCGCGACATTCAAGATTTCCGGCGCGTGGTTCGACATCGGGCGGGTCGACTCGCTGTTCGTTGCGCTGACGCTGCTCGCGGTGGCGGTCGGTCGCTGGGCCCGCGGCGTCCGCGGCGGTCTCGCCCTCGGGCTGCTCGCGTTCCTAGCATTCTTTACCAAGCAGACCGCGCTGCTCGCTTTGCTGCCGGCACTCCTCTATCTCGCCGTCACCCGTCGCCGCGTCGGGATCCCCGCGCTGCTGACCGTCCTAGCGTTGGTGCTCGCCTCCACGCTCGTGCTCAACGCGTCGAGCGACGGCTGGTACGGGTACTACGTGTTCAGCGAGCTCGTCCACCAGCCCGTGGCATACCAGCTTTGGGTTGGATTCTGGGTCAACGACATCCTCCACCAGCAGTGGCCGCTCGTGATCCTGATCGCTGCGGGCGGGGCGACGCTGGTGTGGCGCGCAAGGGCGCTCCCGGCGCTCCGCTCGCCGCCCGTCTACTACGCCTTCGCAGCAGCAGGCCTGCTCGGCTCGGCGTGGGTATCCCGCTTACACAGCGGTGGCTACCTCAACGTGCTGATACCGGCCTACGCGGCGGTCGCGCTGCTCGCCGGTCTGACCTACGGCGCGCTCGTTCGGGGCCGGCACGGCGCGATCGCACGTCCACTCCTGGCGGTGGTGCTGCTGGTCCAGTTGGGCCTACTTGCATACCCGATCGGCGCGCAGATACCTACCGCGGCCGATCGCGCCACCGGGGCCGAGCTGATCGCTCGCTTACGGGCCCTTCCAGGACGCGTGATCGTCCTGCGCCACCCGTGGTACGCGACCCTCGCCGGGAAGACCGCCTCCGCGCAGGAGGAGGCGATCGCGGACGTGCTGCGCTCCTCGGACGCCCGCGGATCGCGCGCTCTGCGCGCTTCGCTTCGTCGCGCCCTGGACGCGGAGGACATCCAAGCGGTGGTGCTCGACTACGGGTCCGACGCGAGCCTCTTCGGCACGGAGCTGACCCGCGACTTTCGGGTGCAGCGGAAACCGATCACGGCGTCGCCGCTGTACCCGCTGACCGACCTGCGCACCGCCCCGACGCTGCTCTACGTGCGCGTGAGGCGCTGACACGTTCCGTGTTTCGTAATTGAATGCGGCGTGTTACCCACTAGGTTGGATGCGTGGAACGCGTCGCCCTACTCGTGATCGCCAAGGAGCCGCTCCCGGGCCGCGCCAAGACCCGCCTGACGCCGCCCTACAGCCCGGCTGAGGCAGCTCGGATCGCGCAGGCGGCGCTACTCGACACCCTCGACGTCGTGGAGCGCACGCCCGCGGACCGGAAGGTCCTCGTGTTCGAGGGAGATCCGGCGCGGTGGCGCCGAGACGGATTCGAGGTCATCCGCCAACGTGGCCACGGGCTCGCCGAGCGGCTCGCCGCGGCGTTCGAGGACGTCGGCGAGCCGGCCCTGCTCGTCGGCATGGACACTCCGCAGCTGACGACTGAGCTGCTGCTCGACGGCATTCACGCGCTCCGCTCACCCGGCGTCGATGCCGTCCTCGGCCCAGCGCTCGATGGTGGTTACTGGAGCGTCGGCCTCAGCGTGCCGGTCCGCGACGCGTTCGCGGGCGTTCCGATGAGCTGCCACAGCACCCTGATCAGGCAGCGCGCCCGCCTGCGCGAGCTCGGCCTCCGAGTCCACGAACAGCCGATCCTACGCGACGTCGACACGATCGAGGACGCACTGGCCGTTGCCGGCGAGGCTCCGGACTCACGCTTCGCCGCGGCGCTCGCGTCGATCCGCCCACGCGGTCAGGGCCGGCCGGCGCCGCGGACCCCGTCGCCGGCCACCGACCGCGCCCCGGTCCGGACGAGCGCCTGATGCATCCACTCCGCCTCTACGCCGACTGCCTGCGCCGCGGTGGCGAGCCGGGTGAGCAGCTGGCGCGGTTCAGCGACGGCAGCGCCATCCCGCTCCGGGTCGACCGCTACCTCGGCCCGGCGGACGCCACCGACGAGCGCCTCCTGACCGACGTGCGCGGCCCCGTGCTCGACGTCGGTTGCGGGCCGGGGCGACACCTCCACGCGCTCGCCGCCCGTGGAGTCTTCGCGCTCGGAGTCGACCTCTCGCCGGTCGCGGTCGACCTCGCCCGGGGCGGCGGCGCCCGCGCGATCGTGGCGTCGATCTTCGACGAGCTGCCCGGCAGCGGCACCTGGCGAAGCGCGCTCCTGCTCGACGGAAACATCGGCATCGGCGGCGCCCCCGCGCGTCTGCTCTCCCGGATCGGCACGCTGCTGAGCGGCGACGGCGAGGTCCTGGTCGAGCTCGATCACCCCGACACCGCCACCGCCACGATGCGCGCGCGGATCGAAACGGCGCAGCGTGCGAGCTCGTGGTTCCCGTGGGCACGCGTGTCGGCCGCGGGCGTCGGTCCGGTCGCGCGCGCGGGCGGCTTCGCCGTGTCCGAGACCTGGTCGCTCGCGGACCGCTGGTTCGCCCGCCTGACGCGATAATCCTCGGCGGCATCGAGCCCCCATTTACGCTCCACTGCTTCTCCCCGGGGCGATCGCCGCGGCTAGGAGGGGCAGTCGTTGGACCGGATCGGACCTTCGAACTCGGGATATCCGAGCTCGTGGATCCGATCCTTGCCGTACTGCGAGTCGCCGCCGAAGTCATCGACTCCAGTCCCTGAGCTCACGTTGCCGAACTCGAGGGCGCAGGCTCCGTCCGACTTCACGCGGCTCCAGTACGGGTAGAAGTTGCCCGGGCCGTCGGGAGGCACCGAGCAGCCCGCGGCCGTCGTCCCGCGCCGCCGAGGTGGGCCACTCCGGCCAGTAGGGCGTCCCGTCGAAGTCGAGGTCGCCGCCGGCGACGTTGACATAGCAGCCTGTTTGGAGGTCCGGCGGCGAGTGCTGCGCCCCATGAGCGTCACCCCTCGGGTAGCAGAATGCGTCAGTGAACTCGGGCTGCCGTCGTCGGGAGAGCCGGCGCTCTCGCACGGACCGCTGCACGTGCTCCAGAAGGTGTCGGTGGTGCCGAACAGTGGGAGTTCGGCGTGAGGGACGCGAGGTCGGCGTCCTGCGGACCGGGCGCCCCGGTGGGAACACCATCGTGCTGGATGAAGGCGGCGTTGACCGGCTCTTCACAGTTCCCGTTGCAGCTCGCGAAGCCGAGCGCGCACTCCAAGCTGTCGATCGTCAGCGCCGCGCACCAGTGGGCGTCGTCGCAGCTGATCGCATCGGAGAAGGGCGCGAAGCCGGGCGGGTAGAGCTGCATCTCCATCACCGCCGAGCCCCCACCGGGATACTCGCCCGGGGGGCAGCCGGCACTCGTCGTCGGCGAGCAAGTGGGAGCGGTACCGTCGTTCTTGGGGTTACACCCGAGTTCCGGATAAGAGTTCGGGTCGCACATCGCCATCGAGAACCATGGCGCCGGGGTCAGCTCGAGCTAGTGCGCCACATCCGACCCAGGTTTGACGTCGGTGGGCTCCGCCGCCGGGTCTTGCCCCAGCGTCTCGGTCCAGGTGATGTTGTGGCCGGAGCCGTGCTGGTTCGACAGGAACGTCATGTCCGGCTCGTCGTGTCCGATGTAGGCCGTTGTCGTAGAAGCGGCCGTCCCAGGTGTTCTTGTTGTCGATCCCGGAGAAGCCGCGAATGTCTGTGCAATTCATCGTCATGCGAACGGACTGCTGGATCGGGCTGTCACCGTTGCAGTCGAGCTCGCCGCTGCTGGTGGAGAAGGTCTGCGCCCAGCCGGTGCCGGGTGCCGCAAGGGCGAGAATCCCGACAACCGCAATTGCGGCGAGTGCGGCCAGCAAACCGTCCCCCCTGTTCAGCACGCACGACGAACCTGGACCCATCGGACGCCTCCTCGCATTGGCAGTCACCACCCGAGATGTGGTGTCAACCGACCTTGGCGGCAACCCAGCACGGCGGCCATGGGCTGGTCAACCATCGAGGATCCCGGCCGGACCGCGCCGGGCGGTAGTAGCCTGAATCCATGAATTGGGGCGCGGGGGTTGCGCGGCGGAGATTCGCTTCAACGGTCGCGGATCTCGGTCCGTACGTCCCCTCGCTGGTGGCCGACTGGCTGCGCGACCAGCCCGACGCACGGCACCGGGCGCTCGAGGGCACGCTGCTGTTCGCGGATGTCTCCGGTTTCACGCGGATGACCGAGATGTTCGCCACCGCCGGCAAGGTCGGCGCCGAGCACATGGCCGGACTGATCGACGTGCTGTTCGAACACCTGGTGTCGGCGGCGTATGACTACGGGGCAGGGGTGATCAAGTACGGGGGCGACGCTGTCCTCGTGCTGTTCGAGGGCGAGGGACACGTGCGCCGGGGCTGCCGCGCCGCCACCGAGATGCAGAAGGTGATCGAGCGCGAGGGCCGGATGCGGACGAGCCGCGGGCCGGTCCGGCTGCGGATGTCGGTCGGCGTGCACAGCGGCAGGATCGAGTTCCTGCTCGTCGGCGGTCGCTACCGCGAGCTGGTCGTGATCGGGCCTGCCGTGACGGCGATCGCGCGGATGGAGGCGATTGCCCAGCCGGGGCAGATAGTCGTCAGCCACGCGACGGCCGACGCGCTCGCGGCCGCCGGCGAGCGGCGCCCGGAAGTTGCGCGTGAGGAAGGCCTGCTGTTGCGCACCGAGCCGGACGCGGAACGCCTGCACGCGCCCCTGCTCGAGGTCGACTATGGGGACTTGGACCTGGCGGTGACGATGTGCACGGCACTGCGCGACTGCATCATGAGTGGCGCGATCGACAGCGAGCATCGCCGCGTCACGACCGGCTTCATCAAGTTCTCCGGCGCCGACGAGCTACTCGCCCGGGAGGGTCCAGAGGCGCTGACCGCCGCCGTCGATCGGATCGTTACCGCCGCCCAGGACGCGGCGGCCGCAAACGAGGTCACGCTGCTCGGATCCGATATCTACGCCGACGGCGGCAAGCTGATGATGATCTCGGGGGCACCTCGGCAGCTCGGGCACGATGAGGATCGGATGCTGGCTACGGCGCGCTCCGTGGTCGGATCCGGCGGACCGCTGCCCTTGCGCGGCGGTGTCAACTCGGGCCGGGCGTTCACGGGCAGCTCGGGGCCCCACTACCGGCGCACGTACTCCGTAAACGGCGACTGCGTCAACTTGGCCGCGCGGCTGATGGAGCACGCTCCGGCCGGCGAGGTACTCACCTCCGGGCACGTGATCAAGCGCGCAACGGGGAGCTTCGTGGTTACCGCGGTGGCGCCGTTCGCGGTCAAAGGCAAGCGCGACCCGGTGCAGGCGTTCGCCGTCGGCCACTCGTTCGAACGCCGCGACGTGGCCGCAACGGCCGAGCCGATGATCGGCCGCGAGGCGGAGATCGCGATGCTGCTCGAGGCCGCGGCGGACGCAGCCGCGGGGCGCGGCCGCGTGGTGGAGATCGTTGGGCCCCCGGGAATCGGCAAGTCGAGGCTGCTGGCCGAGCTGCGCGCTCGGACGAGCGGCGAGTATCTCCAGGCCGACGGTGACATCTACGCGGCCGCGACCCCATACGTGCCATTCGAGCGACTGCTCCGCGAGCGCCTGAACCTCGGCGACGCACCGGATCCCGCGATCGTCGCGGCCGCGCTGGAGGCGCGGTGCCGCGAGCGGGCGCCCCATCTGACCGCGTGGCTGCCGCTGTTCGGGATCGTTGCCGGGCTCGACCTTCCGAGCACGCCCGTAGTCGCGCAGACCGACCCCGCGATCCGGAAGGAGCGGCTCGAAGAGCTGACGAGCGAGTTCCTTGCCGCGGTGCTGCAAGGGCCGGTGACGCTCGTCTTCAACGACGTCCACCTGATGGACGACGCGTCGGCACACCTGATCGCGCGGCTCGCCGCCGATGCCGCGGCTCGGCCCTGGCTGATCGTGATCAGCCGCCGTCCGGCCGAGGACAGCGAGGCGGTCGCGGAGGGCGTCACGAGGATCAAACTCGAGCCGCTTGGGCACGAGGCGGCCGAGGCGCTCCTGTCGCAAATCACCGCCGACTCGCCGCTTCCCCCGCACAAGCTCTCGATGCTCGCGCGCCGCGCCGGCGGCAACCCGCTGTTCCTGCGTGAGCTGGTCGCGCAGGTGCGCGCCGGAGGCGATCCCGACGACCTGCCGGAATCGGTCGAGGCTGCGATCGCGGCGCACATCGACCGGCTCAGCCCCGACCACCGCCGGCTGATGCGCTCGGCGTCGGTGCTCGGAGTGCTGGTCGATGTACCGCTGCTGGCCGAGGTGCTGGGCGACGAAGCCAACGCCGGCGGTGTCGCGGTGCTCCAGAACCTCGACTCCCTCGACGAGCTGCTCGAGCCCGTCGACGTCACCCACCGGCGCTTCACCCACGAGCTGGTGCGCACGGTTTCGTATGAAGGGCTCCCCTACCGGCGCCGCGAGCTACTGCACGCGCGCACGGCGACCGTGATCGAGCGGATCGCAGGGCCCGACGCCGACCAGCACGCGGACATCCTGTCGCTCCATTGCCTGCATGGGGCGCGATTCGACTCGGCGTGGAGCTATTCACGGGTCGCAGCCGACCGGGCGCGGACGCGCTACGCGAACGCCGAGGCGGCGGAGTGCTTCCAGCGCGCGCTCACGGCCGCGCCGAAAGTGCCCGCGCTCGAGCTGATCGATCTCGCCGAGGTTGACGAGGCCCTCGGGGACACGTACTTCGAGCTTGGAGAATTCCGGGCGGCCGATGTGTCGCTGCGCCGCGCCCGCAAGCGCGCGGCGGACCGGCCCGCGATGGCAGTCGGAATCGACATGAAGCTGGCGCGGCTGCGGGAGCGCTCGGGCCAGCACGACGCGGCGCTGCGGTGGATCGCGCGGGCGACGCGCACGATCGAGGGAAGCGCTGACCCGGCCGCACACGTGCTGCGCGGGCGGTTGCTGGCACGTCGGGCGCGAATCCGGTACTTCCAGGGCTATCCCGCCGACGCGCTGCGTTTGGCCCGCGAGGCGATCGAGCTCTCTGAGGCGAGTTCCGACCTGGAGGCACTGGCCGAGGCACTCGAGCGGGCCGATATGGCCGAGATCGCCATGGGGGTACCCATCGCCACCGCCCGAATCGAGCGTGCAATCGCGATCTACGCCGAGCTGGGCGACCTCGGTGGTGAGGCCCGGGCCCGGAATGCGATTGGCGCGATCGCGTACTTCCGCGGCCGCTGGCCAGAGGCGCTCGAGCACTATCGCGCCGCCGAACTTCTGTACGAGCGTTCGGGCCAACGATGGGCGGCCGCGATCAGCGCGTGCAACATGGCCGAAATTCTCGCCGACCAGGGCCACTTACAGCAGGCAGAGGAGGCGCTCGAGCAGCCGATGCTGACCTTGCGTGGCGTCGGCACAGAGCTAGCGTTCGGCGAGTGTCAGCTTGGCCGCCTAGCCGCTCGACGCGGGCACACAAAGGACGCGCTCACGCACTTTGCGGCTGCGCGGGAGTACTACCGTGGCGCCGGCGAATCGATCGAAGAGATCCTGGTCGACGGCCTGACCGCCGAGTGTCTCGCGCTCGCCGGCGAGCACGCCGACGCACTCGCACTTGCCGACGGCGCGCTCACACGTGCACAGGCGCTCGAGGGGATCGCAGCCGCTACGCCGCTGCTGCAGCGAGTCCGAGCTGCGGCGTTGGTCGGACTCGACCGGGAGGCCGAGGCAGAGGCAGCTTTGCAGCAGAGCCTCATCGCGGCCCGGAGCCGCGAAGCCAGTCACGACATCGCATTCACGTTGCGAGAGCTGCTGTCCGCCGGTCCGGCTGTTGGTGGCGCAGAGCGTTCCGCCTGGCGCTCAGAACTCGAGCAGCTCGAACGGCAGCTCGGGACGGTGGCCTGAATGGCTCGAGGCGCCCGGCCCCGCGGACCGGGCGCCCCGAGTGCAGATCGGGGTCAGCTCGCGATCACGGCCCCTCGCGCGGGTCGCTCTCGCCGATCGGTCCCGGCACCACCACCACGTCGGTCTCGTACGTGCCGCCGCCACCCTCGTTCGGCGTGAAGCTGCCGCCGTCGTAGCACGGGGGATTCGTGACGCCGCTATCGCTGGAGACGCACGCCGCGAGCACGCCTTGGAAGGAGCCGTCGGGCTGCTGGATGGCCGGGGCTCCGGACGCAGTGATGAACGTCGTCGGCGATGCGAAGCACACATGGCCGCCGCTGCCGTCCTCCTGGATGGGATGCGCCGCCTGCGCGTTGGCGCCGGCCGTTCCGAACGTATCCATGACGACGAAGTCGGAAACGGTCGGATCGGAGACGTCGAAGACGCCGATGTCGCCCGTGCTCGGAGTCGAACAAGACAGCTCCTCGGTTCCGAACGCGAGCATCACGGTCTCACCGCCCGGGTTGCTCGACCCGCCCGCCTGCACGTCCAGGGCGGCTGTCCCGTCCGGGCTCGTGTCGGACGCGTCGCAGAACTGATACTGGCTGCACTGGACGTCATCGCCGGAGTTCTCCGGCGTGAACAGGTAACCGATCCCGCTGCTCGGCTTTGAGAGCAGGTCGCCGCTGTACGAAGCCTGAATCACGTTCTCGCCGGCGCCGAGCTGTGACCCGCTGACCACGAGTTGTGCAGTGCATTGCTTGAGCGAGAGGAAGCACGGACTGCTGAGCCGTGCCGTGCCGAGCACCGCGTTGCCGTTGCTCTCGTCGGTGAAGGTGACCCTGCCGGTGGGCGTGATCAGCAGACCGAATTTGACGGTCGCCGTTAGCGTCGCCGAGCCTGACCAGTCGATGATGTCGGTCGATGCCGCGACGGTAGTGGTGGTCGGGATCAGTCCCGACGCTGCCGCCGAACCGATCGCGGGCCCGAGGCATACCGCCGCCGCCACGAAGGTTGAGATGAGTCCGAGGCGGCGCGCGGCTTGGGTCAGAGTGTGCATTTGGGCCTCCTGTCTTTCGGCGTCCCCGGACGCCGTGCCTGTCCGCCGCCCAGCCGACAGCTAGGCGACCTGCCAGCCTGCCTTGCCCTGGGGCTGGATGCCATGGACCCGCATGCCCCGCCGAAAACCTACCAATGATCGGAGCCCGGCGCCAGGGCACGCGATCGGCTAAGCGCACGTCTCCGGACGCCTCGCGCCCGGAGGCAGGCAGCGTTTCTTCTGGGCCGGGGACTGGCCGCTGCGCACCGTCAGGACCAGAGCGTCGCGGTCTAGCTCGCGGCCGCGCGGAGCACGGTGTCGAGCAGCCCGGGAAAGCGCGCCTCGAGGTCGTCGCGCCGCAGCGAGTTCAGACGCGAGGTCCCCTCATGACGCTGATGGATCACGCCGGCCTCGCGCAGCACCCTGAAATGGTGGGTGCAGGTCGACTTGGTGACCGGAAGGTCGAGGCTGCCGCAGCTGTGCTCGATCCCATCGTTGAGCGCCGCGACGATCTGCAGGCGAACGGGGTCA
>Ga0302325_10006079_pt1 | contig 27274 bp, 26 predicted proteins | sample Palsa_T0_2_FD_201948 | JGI IMG/M metagenome (GOLD analysis project Ga0302325, IMG submission 201948) | Peat permafrost microbial communities from Stordalen Mire near Abisko, Sweden - Palsa_T0_2 | ecosystem: Environmental > Terrestrial > Soil > Palsa > Peat permafrost | place: Sweden: Abisko... | reverse complement strand
GCGCCCTGCGCATCCGCGACGCTCGCCGCCGCCTGCGCTGCGGCCGAAGCGGTGTGCGCAAAGGCGGCCGGTATGGCCGCCGGCGGCAGTGAAGCTGGGGCGGACACTGCCGAATCGGTCAGGAGCGGTGCCTGCGCCGCGCCTGAGGCCGCAAAGCCTGCCGCTTGCGCTGCTGCGAGCTCGTCCGCATCAAAATCGATGGCGGCGGAAACCTCCACGCCGCTCGGCGTGCGACGCGAGGAGAGGATGACTGCGTCGGGCCCGAGGCGCGCGCGCAAGGCGCGCAGCGCGGAGCGCATATCGCTCGCCGTGTGGCGGATGATCTTCATCGTGTGACTCCGGAAATTCTCATTGGACTCTTCCTATGGTCGTCAATTACCGACGGCGCTGACCAAGCGCACCTTGCGGTTGTCGGGTATCTCGTTCCACGCCAGCACGTGCAGGTTCGGGACGCTGGAGCGGATAAAGCGTGCGAGCGTTGCGCGCAACTGCGGCGGCACAAGCAGCACGGCCGGCTCGCCCGATAGCTCCTGGCGCTGCGCGGACTCGGAGAGCCGCTGCTGCAGGCGTTCGGCGAGTCCCGGTTCGAGGCCGGGGCTCGCGCTCGTCGAGGTTGGCGAAAGGGAATTTTGCAGCAGGCGCTCGAGCTCGGGCTCGAGAGTGATCACCGGCAGCTCGCCGGAGATGCCGACGATGTCCTGTACGATCTGACGGCCGAGCGCGGTGCGCACCAAGCTCTGCAGCGCCGCCGGATCCGGCGTGCGCGCGGCATGCTCAGCCAGAGTCTCGATGATGGCGCGAATATTGCGAATCGGCACGCGTTCGGCGAGCAATCCCTGTAGCACGCGCACGACCGCGGACAGCGGCAATACTTTGGGGATCAGATCCTCGATCAATTTGGGGGCGTTCTTCGCGAGAGTATTGAGCAACTGCTGCACTTCGTCGTGGCCGAGGAGCTCATGCGCATGCAGCTGAATGATGTGGCTCAGATGCGTTGCGACCACGGTGCTCGCATCCACTACGGTGTAGCCGAGAGTCTGCGCGTGCTCGCGCGCGCTAGGTTCGATCCACACCGCGTCCATCCCGAATGCGGGATCGCGGCTTGCGATTCCCTTCAGCTGGCCAAACACGCGTCCCGGGTTGATTGCCATCTCGCGATCGGGATATACCGTGCTCTCGCCGACCGGCACGCCGCCCAAATTGATGCGGTAGGCGTTAGGCGCCAGGTCAAGGTTGTCGCGTATGTGCACGGCCGGCACGAGGAAGCCCAGGTCCTGCGAGAGTTTGCGACGCACCCCGCGCACGCGCGCCAGCAGGTCGCCGTTTTGTGCTTTGTTGACGAGCGGCACCAGGCGATACCCTACTTCCAGGCCAAGCACATCGACCGGCTGCACGTCCTCCCAGGACAGCTCGCGTGATTCGGGCGACGGGCCCGCGGCGGCGGCTTTGGGCGCGGGCTTTTGCGCCGTCTGCCGGCGGCGCATCAGGTACGCGCCAAATCCGCACAAGGTCGCCATCGTGAGAAAGGCGAGGTTCGGCATGCCGGGAACAAGTCCCATGGTGGCGAGCAAGCCCGCGGCGACACCCAGCGCCTTCGGCTGACGGAACAGCTGGCGTCCGAGTTCCCCACCCATGTCCTGCGCGCCCGACATGCGCGTGACGATGACGGCGACTGCGGTCGAGAGGAGCAGTGCGGGAATCTGCGTGACGAGACCGTCGCCGATGGTGAGCAGCGTGTAGGTATGCACTGCCTGCGAGAAGGGCAGGCCGTGTGCCACGGTGCCGATGGTTAGGCCACCGATGATATTGATGAAAAGAATGAGAATGCCCGCCACTGCATCACCGCGTACGAACTTGCTGGCGCCGTCCATCGAGCCGTAGAAGTCTGCTTCGGTGCGCACCTCCACGCGTCGCGTGCGCGCCTCCTCCTGCGTGATGAGTCCCGCGTTGAGATCCGCGTCGATCGCCATTTGTTTGCCCGGCATCGCATCCAGGGTGAAACGTGCACTCACCTCGGAGATGCGCCCCGATCCCTTCGTGACGACGACAAAATTGATGACCGTGAGAATGACGAACACCACCACCCCGACCGCCAGATTGCCGCCGATGACGAACTCGCCGAACGACTGAATGACGCGGCCCGCCGCCTGCGTTCCGGTGTGACCGTTCAACAGTACGACGCGCGTCGAGGCGACGTTGAGCGCCAGGCGCAACAGCGTGGCGAGCAACAGCACCGTCGGAAACACGCCAAACTCAATCGGACGGGCCACGTAGAACACCGCCATCACAACCACGATGGACAGCGCGATGTTGAAGGTGAAGAGCGCATCGAGCGCGATCGGCGGCAGCGGCAGCACAACCATCGCAAGTGCCGCCAATACGCCGACCGGCAAGCCGAGGCCGGTGCGTAACATGGCGCGCAACGGTGGCAATGCAGAGGCGGTGGTAGCGGTAGCCATGGCACTAGTGCCGGGTCGGATCGGCCGTCGGGTCGAGCGCCGGCGGCGTGGGCGGTGCTGCGCCTGCGCGGCGCGCCGCGCGCAGCTGGTAGATGTACGTCAGTACCTGGGCTACTGAGACGTAAAGCGATGCAGGGATCTCTTCCCCGATGTCGACGCTGGCGTGCAACGCGCGCGCGAGCGGCGGCGCCTCGAAGATGGGCACCAAGTGCTCGGTGGCAACTTCACGGATGCGAGTTGCTATGACATCCGCGCCTTTGGCAATCACCGTGGGTGCGCGCATGCGGCGCTCGTCGTAGCGCAGGGCGACGGCGAAGTGCGTGGGGTTCGTGATGACGACATCGGCCTTCGGCACTTCCTGCATCATGCGGCGACGCGCGACCCGCTGGCGCAGAGAACGGATGCGGCCCTTGATTTCCGGGGCGCCTTCGCTTTCGCGCAGTTCCTGGCGGATTTCCTCACGCGACATGCGCAGCCGCTGCGTGTGCTGATGCAGCTGCCAGGGAACATCGACAGCCGCAATCACCGCGAGCGCGGCGCCGAGCTGCACGAGCGCAGAACCGCCGAGACTGATGGCGTGCACGATCCCGGTCTTGAGCGGCTCCGCACCCAGGCCGACGAGCTCACCGGCTTTGCCTCGCAGGAAGAGCCAACCGATGATGGCCACCAGCAGGAACTTGGCAAAGGCTTTGGCGAGCTCCATCGCGCCGCGCGCCGAGAACATGCGGCCAAACCCTGCGAGCGGGTCAAGACGCGTAAAGTTCGGAACGAGCACTCCGGGACTTAGATTCCAGCCGCCTAGAGCAAGCGGCGCGAGGAGAGCCGCGACAACCGTAAGGCCGAAGAGCGGCAGGCAGGCATTGAACACAGCCATGAGGGAACTGCCGAACGCGGCGATGGCGTAGCCCTCATCGAATGCTTGTTCGCGCGAAAGCGCCAGATCCGAATGCAACATGATGCTAAGCCCGGCTCCCACGTGCGAACCGAGGAACTGCAGTCCCATTCCGGTGGCCAGCACGACCGCAGCGGTATTTAATTCGTGCGAGCGCGCGAGCTCGCCGCGCTTACGCGCCTCGTCGCGCCGGCGCTGTGTCGGAAGTTCGGTGCGTTCCTGTGCGTCCTCAGCCATGGCTCACACCGCCGCCGCCGACAGGCCGCGCAGGAGATCAAACGCATCGCGCAGCAGGGCGATAAAGCTCGCCTGCACTCCGGGCAGGCCGAGAAGCACGATCACAAGGCCGCACACGAGCGTGACCGGAAAGCCGACGGCGAAGAGGTTGAGCGTCGGCGCTGCGCGGCTCATGACACCGAATGCAAGGTTTACGATGAGGAGGGCGGTGACGCCTGGCAGCGCCACTGACAGCGCGCCCGCAAAGAGCTGCGATCCCCATTCGACCACGGTCCACAACCGGGCATGATCGAAGCCCATGGCGCCCACGGGCAGTGTGCGAAACCCCTGTACCAGCATCTCAATCAGCGCCAGATGGCCATCGAGCGCGAGAAACGTCAGCATCACGACGAGCGTATAAAACTGGCCGAGCGCTGGCGTGTTGGCGCCGCGCAGCGGATCGACGTTGAAGGCGAAGGACAATCCCATGCTGCTCGCCAGGAGCTGCCCGCCCAGGGAGACCGCGTCGAACAACAGCTGCAGCGCAAAGCCGAGTGCCACGCCTATCAGCACCTGCTGGACAGTGACAATGACGCCGGCCGCTGAGAACGGCGTGATACCACTCGGCGTCGCCACGAGCGGCGCCACAAGAAACGCCACGACCGCCGCAAGGCCGATGCGCAGGCGCGCCGGCACATATGTCGCGCCGAACGCCGGCGCCACCATGAAGCACGCGCCGATGCGTATGAAGGGCCAGAAGATCTCGGCGATCCATCCCTCGAACTGCCCGGTCGTGAGCGTAATCATGGTCAGTTGATCAATCCGGGAATGCTCTGAATGAGATCACGCGTGTAGCTCACCAGCATCTTGAGCATCCACGGCCCGGCCAACATCAGCATGGTGGCCATTGCGAGGAGCTTCGGTATGAAAGACAGGGTCATCTCGTTGATCTGTGTTGCCGCCTGAAACGCGCCGACGATGAGTCCCGTGGTGAGCGCGACCAGCAGCAGCGGTGCGGCCAGGAGGAGCGTCATCTCCAGCGCATGCCGGCCGATTGCCATCACGGTTTCGGGGTTCATGAGTAGAAGCTGCCGGCCAGAGTGCCCATGACGAGCGACCAGCCGTCCACTAGTACGAACAGCATCAGTTTGAAGGGCAGCGAGATCAGCACCGGCGAGAGCATCATCATGCCCATCGACATAAGCACGCTCGCGACGACCAGGTCGATGATGACGAACGGTATGAAGATCAGAAAGCCGATGAGGAATGCGGTCTTGAGTTCGCTCGTGACGAAGGCCGGCACGAGCACCGTGAGTGGCACGTCTTCAGGTGTGGCGTAACCGTGCCCGCCGGAGATGCGCACAAAGGTTGCGATGTCGCTCTCGCGGGTCTGATCGAGCATGAATTTCTTCAGCGGCACGACGGCCTTCTGGAGCGCGCCGACTGAGTCGATGCTGCCGGCAATGTAGGGCTGCAGGGCCTCATCATTGATGCGCGTGATGACCGGCGACATGACGAACAGCGTAAGGAACAGCGCAAGCCCAATCAGCACCTGATTGGGCGGCGTCTGCCCGGCGCCGAGTGCCTGGCGCAGGATGCCGAGGACGATCACGATGCGCGTGAATCCCGTCATCATCAATACGAGCGCCGGCAGCAGTGTGACCGCCGTCATCAGCGCAAGGATCTGCAGCGTGAGCGTGTAGGTCTGCCCGCCGCCCGCGGCGGTTTGCACGCTCAAGGCTGGGATTCCCGTGTCGGCGAGCGTTTGTGTCGACACCAACAGCGCACCAAGTGCTGGGAGCGCGCCGAGGATGACTCGCGGTGCTCTCATGATTTCCCCAGGCTCTTCATCAGAAGGGCGTGGAATGACGGGCGCGCCTGCATCGCAAGCGGCGTCGCCGCCTCCACAGGCTCGGAGAGCACATGCAGCGTCGTGACACGTCCGGGCGCTACCCCGATCAATAATTGAGTCTTGCCGACGCGCACCAGCACGGCGCGTTCCTTCGGCCCGAGCGGAAGATCCGCGATTACATCGAGGGCACCACGCGCATCACTACCGATGGCGCGCATGCGGCGCAACAGCCACGCTGCCGCGAAAACTGCGGCCAGTACCACCGCGAGCGCAAATGTCACCTCGCCCAGGCTGCCGACGACGCTCGGCGCGCCCTTCATCGGGGCCGCGGGTGCGGCAAACACGCGGCCAATATCGGCGTGCGCGGCGGCCACCGGGACGAGGAGGGCAAAGCTCAGGGGCGAGAATTTCATCGTGGCAGAGCGCAAGGGTTGCACTTATTTCAGCTTGCGAATGCGTTCGGCCGGGCTAATGACGTCGGTCAGGCGGATGCCGAACTTTTCGTTGACGACGACGACTTCGCCGTGTGCGACGAGCGTGCCGTTCACGAACACGTCGAGGGGCTCACCAGCGGCCCGATCAAGCTCGATGACCGAGCCCTGATTGAGCTGCAGGAGGTTGCGGATGGGAATGCGCGTGCGCCCAACCTCCATCGACAGTGTCACTGGAACGTCGAGAATGACGTCCATGTTCACGTCGCGGTTGGTCTGCGGGCCTCCCTCGGGCTTCAGGTTCTCGAATTCGGCGGCGCGCGCTTCGGCTGCAGCGTTCATAGGGGTACCTTTCAGGCGGTCTTCAAAATTTTGGAATCGGTGGGTTGTTTGGGCCGGCGCACGCGCGCCTCGACCTTCACGGCCTGCTGGCCGCGGGAGAGGCCGAAGGAGCCGCGGAATATCGGCACCTGCTCGGCGAGTACCGTGACGGTGCCGGCAAAATCACAGGGCACGATGTCCCCGGGCTTCAGATCAATGAGCGCCGCGAGGGTGAGCGCGCCGCGTGCGAGCACCGTAGTAAGCTCCACTTCGGCATCGTCGATCTCATCCCGCAGGGAATGCATCCAGCGCTCGTCCTGCTCGACGCGATCGCTCTGCACGCCGGCTTCCAGCACCTCGCGCAGCGGCTCGAGCATCGAATAGGGCATGCTGACGTGCACGTCCCCGCCGCCGCCTTCGAGCTCCACGTGAAAGCTCGTGACGACCACGATCTCGGAGGGGCTCACGATGTTGGCGAAATTGGGATTGATTTCCGATTGCAGGTATTCGATGTCGATGGCAAGAACGTGGGACCAGGCTTCGCGCAGGTCGGAGAAGCCGTTGCGCAGCAGCAGTTGAATGATGCGCGTCTCGGTGGCGGTGAATTCGCGGCCTTCGATCTTGGCGTGCCGCCCGTTGCCGCCGAAAAAGTTGTCGACGACCGCAAACACGAGCTTCGGGTCGAGCACGATGAGAGCCGTACCACGCAGCGGATTGATCTTCACCAGATTCAGGCTCGTCGGCACGTGCAGCGTGTGTACATATTCGCTGAACTTTTTCATCTCGACCGGACCGATGGCGATCTCCGGCGAGCGGCGCAGCAGGTTGTAGAGACTCACGCGAAACAGGCGCGCGAAACGCTCATTGATCATCTCGAGCGTTGGCATGCGGCCGCGCACGATGCGCGACTGGCTTTGAAAGTCGAAGGGGCGCGCTTCCGCGGAGGTCGCGGGCGAGTCGGTGTCGACGCTGCCGACGTCCACGCCATGGATCAGCGCGTCAATCTCATCCTGGTTGAGGACCTTTTGTTCGTTCATCGCGCAGCGCTCACTGCATCACGAAGCTTGTGAAGTACACCGCTTCGACGCGCTCGGGTTTGCCGCCCGATTGCTCGACTACGTGGCGCGCGACATCCAGTGCTTGCTTGCGCAGGGTCTCCTTGCCCTCGCGTGTCGCGATCACCTCGTAACGCTGATTGCCGAACAGGAGCAGCAGGTCGTTGCGTATGGCGGGGTCATTGGCGTGCAGCAACTCGACGGTCGGCGGATCCCGCGACATCAGCTGCACGGTGACCTGCAGGAAGCGCACGAGCTGTTGAGCCTCGAAGTTGACGACGAAGGGCGGATCGAGCGCGACGTACACCGGCGGCCCGTGCGGTGCGGCCTCGGCCTGGGGGGTTTGATGCGATTTGTGCGCAGCAAGCATGAACCACGCGCCCGCGGCTGCGAGTACGACCACGGCGCCGGCGATGATGATGATGATGAGCTTGCGCTTGGACTTGCCGCCTGACTTGGCATCCGGCGCAGCCTCCAGGACTGGGATTTCGGCCATCGCTTCGAAACCTGTGGTGACGTTTTACGTACGACTTGGAAGGACGTCTGCAACGCCCATGCCATACCCAAGACGACGGAAATTTGGCGCTGAGCGCGTGACGTGCGTCACGCACGTCACGCGCGTTAGGCGTAGGTGTCGACGAGACCTGCGTGGGTGGAGGCGCGGGCAGCCTCGGAGTTTGAAACGGACGGGTCGGCCGCGTTGCCGCTGAGCGGCAGCGCCGCGACGGGTCGCGCATTCTGGCGAGGCGCATCGCGCGCGACACCGGCGTCTGCGAGGAGCAGGCCGGAGGCGGCAAACATCTCGCGCAGCCGCGGCAAAGATTGCTCGAGCGCACTGCGCGTGTCCGCGTGAGCCGCGCCAAACCAGACACTTGTCGCGCCGTCGCGCACGTCTATGCGCACGTCGACAGGACCCAGATGCTCGGGCGACAGATGCAGCATGGCGCTGTCCTGTCCGTGCCGAGCCATCAATGTCAGCTGCGTGCCCAGTTCCTCGGTCCAGGCGGTGCTGCCGACGCTTGCACGCAGCACGGGCGCTGCCGCCATTGAGGATTGCGAGTGCACGGCGTTGTGCAGCGGCCCGGCCTGCGCCGCGGCGGCCGCCGCAGTGGCGTTCGCCATGTCATCCGCAGGCGTGGACGGCTGCAGGTTCGGCTGCGTGGCCGCTGCCGGTGCATCGGCGTTGAGTTGCACCGCGGCTTGCGTCACCGATTTGGCTGTATCAGGAGTGTCGTCGCCGGTTGTCGTTTCCGTGGCATCCGCGGCGGCCGCGGGTTCGCTCTCCTCGGTGTTGCCGGTCACCGCGGCGCTCATCAACGTCGATGCACCCGCAGCGACGCTGGCCGCGGGCTGCAATGTCGGCACGCGCATACCCGGTAAAAGCCAGGTAGCGGATGACTCGGGTGCAGGTGCCGGGGCCTCGGCGTCGGCGTCGGTAGCGGTTGCCGCGACGCTGCTCGACTTGCCGGGTTTCGCGATGTTTGTGGCTGTGGCGGCTGCGTTGACCGCTGGCGCACGGCTCGCTGCCGTGGTTGCCGGCGCTGCGGGGGCCGGCATCAGAGTCGGCGGCGTCACGGCAGGCGGCGGGGCGGTGGAAGCGGCAGGTGGCGGTGACGATGGTTGTGGCTGCGCCATGGGCACCGCCGCAGTGGGCGGCAGCGCGTCGGGCGTCGAAGTTAGCGGTTGCGCGTTGGACTCCGCGACGCTCGGCGTCAGCTGCGCATTGGGAGTAGCCGTGGGAATCACCGTGCTCGGCGCCGCCAGCGTGGATGGCGTAGCAACCGGTGCAGTTGCCAGAAGTGCCGTGGGCGGGGCCGCGCTGGCGGTGCCCGTTGTCGCCGGGGGCGCGAGATTTGCCGGCGCGGCATTCTGCTTCTGCTTAGTGGGCGTTGGAGGTGCGCCGGACGGAGTCTGCGCCCCGATCCCCGCGAGCACCGAGAGAAAATCTCCAGCGAGCGGAGTGGCCGAGGACTCCGGCGCGCCCGAGTTCGAAAGGACCGTGCTGGCAGTTGAGTTGGCCGCGCCCTTCGCGTTGGCCGTGGCGGAAGTTGTCGCTGAAAGCGCTGCGCGCGAGGCGGCGCCCGAAACGTTCTTAAGCGCCATGTGCGGCTCGCTCAGTAAGGGAACGGCGTTGGGCGCGCTCATCCGACTCACGCTGCTCGGATAAATTACCCAGGCGCTGCTCTTCGTTTTTCCAGCGATTGACCAGCCTTCCTACGGCTTCGGCGCGCTGTGCGGCGTTTTGCCAGCTGACGCGCTCGGCGTCGCGTTCACTGCGCGCGCGCGTGACGATCGTGCTCTGCTGGCGCACCGCATCCGCGAGGCGTGCGAGAAAGGCCTGATAGTCGCGCAGGCCCGCGCCACCCATTCCAGCTTCCGCGCGCTCATTGAACTGACGCGTATAGGCGCCGTGGTACGCTTCAAGCTCCGCAAGCTTCGCTGTGCAGGCGCTCAAGTGCCGCTCGCTTGCGGCGAGCACTTCGGCGCGGCGGCGTTCGATGTCATCGATGGCACGCTCGACCATGCGCAGCCTCTCAAAACGCTTCATGTGCTCACCTTGGTGTCAGCTGCTGCCTCGGGGGATTCCCGCAACACGGCCTCGAGTGCCGCCAAGCTCTGCGCAAGTCCGGTGCGTTCCTGGATGCCCTGCTGCAGGAACTTCTGCATGCGCGGCCACAGTGCCATCGCGGCGTCAACGCGCGGATCAGTGCCGCGCTGGTACGCGCCGATTGCAATCAGGTCGCGGTGGTGCTGATAGGTCGAGAGCGTTTGGCGAAAGCGCCTGGCGAGTTCCACCTGTGCCGGCGATGCGATTTCATGCATGGCGCGGCTCACGGAGGCCTCTACGTCGATGGCCGGATACTGGCCGCTCTCGGCGATGCGTCGCGAGAGCACGATATGTCCGTCGAGAATGGCGCGCGCGGCGTCCGCTACCGGATCGCTCTGATCATCGCCTTCGGTGAGCACGGTATAGAAGGCCGTGATCGAGCCACCGGCGGTGGTGCCATTACCGGCGCGTTCGACCAGTTGTGGCAGGCGCGCGAACGCCGAAGGCGGATAACCCTTGGTTGCTGGCGCCTCGCCGATGGCGAGGCCGATCTCGCGCTGCGCTTGGGCATAGCGCGTGAGCGAATCCATAATGAGCAGCACGCTTGCGCCCCGGTCGCGAAAATATTCGGCGACGGCGGTGGCAAGCCATGCGCCGTGCAGACGCATGAGCGGCGGGGTGTCGGAGGGGGTCGCGACCACCACGGCGCGCTTCCTATCCTGCGGCCCTAGAATCCGCTCGACGAACTCCTTCACCTCGCGGCCGCGCTCGCCGATGAGGCCAACTACGATGATGTCGGCCTGTGTATAGCGCGCCATCATGCCCAACAGCACGCTCTTGCCGACACCGCTGCCGGCGAAGAGGCCGATGCGCTGGCCGCGTCCCACGGTGAAGAGCGCGTTGATCGCGCGAATGCCGACGTCGAGCGGCTCTGTGATCGGCTGGCGCGCCAGTGGGTTGATCGGCCGCCCGATCAGACGCACGCGCTCCTCGCAATCGAGCGGGCCCAGGCCGTCCAGCGGCTGCGCGGCACCGTCGATGATGCGTCCGAGGAGTTGCGCTCCAACGCGCACGGTTCCCGCCCGCTGGCGTGGCACGACGCGCGCATTGGGCTCGAGGCCGTGGAAATCGCCGGTCGGCATCAAATACAAGCGATCGCCCGCGAAGCCGACAACTTCTGTTTCGAGACGCGTCCCATCACTCGCCAGCACGTCGCAGTAGTCACCGACGGCGGCCTGACAGCCGACTGCTTCGAGCGTGAGGCCAATCATGCGCGTGAGATAGCCCTCGACGGCCGGTGACGGAATACGTCCGATACGCCGCGTGTGCAGCGCCAGCCGCTCACGCCAGATCGGGCCGCGCCGCGTTTCGCTTGCCGCCGTCAAGGCTCACTCTTCGAGCTGGCGGCGGGTTCGCTGCGCATCGTGGCGCGCTCCTCACCCAAGGCCGCGGCGATGACCGCACTGACGCGGCTTTCCAGACGCGCGTCAACCTGCGATGTCTCGGTGCGTACCAGGCAACCGCCGCGCGCGAGCGCCGGATCCTCGATAATGCTCCAGGCGCGCTCGGTGGCCGGCGCAGGCAGCCGTTCGCGTACCACTGCGGCGTCCTCCGGATGCAAGTGCACGCGCACATCGCGCGCGGCGGCGGGCAGCCGGCCCACTGCTTCGCGGATGATGGCAATGATCTGCGCCGGATCGGTCTTCAGTTCACGTCGGAGCAAGTGCTGGCCGATGGTGAGGGCGAGCAGCGCGAGTTCCTGCTCGACCGCGGCATCGAGTTCCTCAAGAGGCCGCGCCAGAAGCGTTAGGATCGAATCGAGGCGTGCGATGCGCGCCTGAACCTCAGCAAGGCGCGACTGCATTTCGGCGCGGCCGGCCGCGACGCCGGCTTCATAGCCACGCGCGTGCAGTGCGGCCTCCTGCTGCCTATCGACCACGCTCGCAGCGTCGGCGCGACGCCCGATGATCGGACCTTCCACCGCCGGCGCCGCCCAGCGCTCGACAACGGCCGCTGGCCGGGCGCGCGCCTGCTCAGACATATTCATCACCCTTGCCAGCGAGCGCGATGGTCCCGGCCTCAGCGAGTTGGCGCGCATTGGCAAGAATTTCCTTCTGTGCCGCCTCCACCTCGGAGAGTTTGACGGGCCCCTTGGCCTCGAGATCGTCGCGCAGCATCTCCGCGGCGCGCTGCGACATGTTCTTGAAGATCTTCTCCTTGAGGGGATCGTCGGTGCCTTTCAGTGCGAGCAGCAGCTTGTCGCTTTGCACTTGGCGTAAGAGCTCCTGCATGCTGCGATCGTCGATGTCGATGAGATTGTCAAAGACGAAGATTAAATCCTGGATGCGTGATCCGAGCGCCGCATCCATGGCGGTGATCTGCTCCATGACCTCGCTCTCGTGGCTCGTCTCAAGGCAATTGACGATATCGGCGGCGGCCTTGGCACCGCCCAAGGAGGAGTTTTTGCCACTCGCCTTCCCGGCAAACTGCTTCTCCATGATGTCGTCGAGCTCGGAGAGCGCGCTCGGCTGCACTCCGTCGAGCGTCGCGATGCGCATGAGAACGTCCGCGCGCAGCCCCGAGGGCAGCTGCGAGAGAATCTGCGCGGCCTGATCCGGATCAATATAGGCGAGCACGATGGCGATGATCTGCGGGTGCTCCAGGCGGATGAGCTCGGATACCGCGCGCGGGTCCATCCATTTGAGCGCCTCGAGGCCCTTGCTCGAGGGCCCGATGTTGATGCGGTCGATGACGCTCGCGGCCTTGTCGGCGCCCAATGCCTCGACCAGCACCTTGCGCAGAAACTCGTCGACCCCGAGGCCGACGGAAGTCTGCGTTTCGGCGACCGCGGAGAAGTTGGCTAGCGTCTCGGTGACATCGTCGCGCGAGACTCCCGCGAGTCGCGCCATCGCCGTGCCGACGCGCTGCACTTCTTTGGCGCCCATGTGCTTCAGGACCTGCGCCGCTTCCTGCTCCCCGAGGCTTAGCAGGAGGATGGCCGCGCGGTCGGTGCCAGTGCGCTTTTCGACGCGCTCATTCATCCTGAGCGACCCAAGTACGTACCACCTGAGCGACGCGCTTCGGGTCCTGGCTTACGAGCGAGCGCGCCTGCGCAAGCTGCTGCTCATAGGCAAGCGGCGCACTCTGGGAACCTGCGATTGCGCCGCCGGCGGGCGCCTTGGCGCCGGCATTTTCAGGGCCGGGTGCGGGCAGCGCCGCCGTCGCTTTTGCCTGCGTCAATAGGCCGCGCACCAGAGGGCGCAGCACGACAAACGTCAACACCAGAAGGACAATCACTCCGGCGGCGAGTTTCGTCAGATCGCGGACCATCGGGCGCTCCCACAGCGGAAGCTGTTCCAGGGGGCCTATGGGCTCGGGCGCCTCGGCATGAAAGGCCGCGTTCACCACATTAATAGTGTCGCCGCGCGCGGCGTCAAAGCCCACGGCGTCCTTCACCAGGCTCGTCACGTGGTCAATCTGCTGCGGCGTGAGCGCGGTCTCCTTGACGGTGCCGTCTTTGGCGGTCGTGCGCACGTTGTCGATGAGCACGGCCACCGAGAGTTTCTGCAGCCGTCCGGACGGGCGGCGCGTATAGGCGAGCGTGCGATCGAGCTCATAGTTCTTAGTAGACTGGCGTGAAGTGCTCTCCGGGGTCGCCGGGGGCTCCGGCGTCACAGCGGCAGGTGCGCCCGGCTGCGGCTTGGCGCCAGGCGGGGGAGAAGCCGGTTTCGGTGCGGCCGCGGTGGGCGCCGCGGCAACGCCCGCCGCCGGCGGCTGATTCGACAGCGATCCGGGTACACCGCCGCTGCCGGCGCCGTCGTGGCTCGACTGCTCGGAAGTCTGTTCGCTGCGCACGATCTGGCTCTGGGGGCGATACTCCTCGTGGGCTTCCTCGGTCACCGAAGTGTCGAGCTGCGCCACGACCTGCGCGCGCACGCGGCCCGCGCCGACGAGCGGCGTCAACAAGGCTTCAATGCGCTGCGTGTAGTCATCCTCGAGCCGATGCGCCATCGCGAAGTGTTCTTCGCGCTGCGCCACCTCATCGTTCGCTTGGGGTGCGGAGAGCAGCCGCCCAAGCTGATCTACGACCGTCACGTGAGTAGCGTCGAGGTCGGGAATGCTCGATGCGACCAAATTGAGAATCGACTGCACCTGCTCCTGCTCGAGACGGCGGCCGGCTTTGAGCTCGACGAATACCGATGCGGTGGCGCCCTTCTGGTCGCGCACGAAAGCGGACTGCCGCGGTATCGCCAGGTGCACGCGTGCGGACTCCACGGGCCGCAGGCTTGAAATCGTGCGCGCGAGTTCAGATTCGAGAGCGTGCTGGTAGCGCGCGCTCTCCATGAACTGGCTCAACCCGAAGCCGGGATCTTTCGACATGACGGCGAAGCCGCCATCGCCCTGCGGCAGGCCTTGGCCCGCGAGCTTTAGGCGTGCGTCGTTCACGTGCTCGGAAGCCACCGCGATTGCATTGGTGCCCGGTTCGAGCTGATAGGGAATGCCCGCTGCATCGAGCGCTTGCGCGACCTGCGTCTGATCTTCGGCGCCGAGATTGGCGAATAGCGGCGTGTAGGTGGGGCCGCGCGACCACAGCACGACGAGCACTCCCGCGGCCACTGCGACGGCGACGCCGGCCAGTAGCAGCAGCGGCTTGAGGCCCGCGAGCCAGCGTGGATATGCGCCGAGGGCGGCCGCTTCAGTGCTCATGGAAGAATCCCGTGCTCATTACATCGGCATGTTCATGATGTCCTGGTACGCAGTGACCAGGCGATTGCGTACTTCAGTCAGCGCGCGAAACGAGACGCTCGCTTTCTGCATCTCGAGCATCACTTGCGGCAGCTCAACGCCGGGCGTGCCGCGCTCGAATGCGGTCGCCAGTTCGCTCGAGCGCTGTTCGCTCTGATTGACCTCCGCGACTCCCTGGCGCAGCAGTTGCGCGAAGTCGCTGCCGCCGGCTGCATGGGGTGCGGCCGCCGCCGAGCTCGCCTGCGTTTGTGCCGAGAGAGCGCGAATCTGCGCGAGGACCCGATTGATTTCCATTTGGCTCATGGTGCAAGTCTCCGCAATGGGCGGCCGCTATGCGCTCGGCACGGTGACACCGGCCTCGCGCAGGCGGGCGAGCTTGTGGCGCAGCGTGCGCGGACTGATGCCGAGCCGTTCGGCGACCGCGCGGCGCGTGGTGTCGCCGCCGCGCAGCGCATCCAGGATCAGCTCCCGCTCGGTATGGTTGAGCGATGCGGCAAGGCCGCTTGGTTCGCGCTTCTCAGGAGGAGCCGCGTACGCCGGAGCAGGGTCGTTTATGAGCTCGAACTGGATATGCTCGGGCTCGATGACGGGGCCGTTGACGAGAATGCGCGCCCGCTGCAGCAGGTTATCAAGCTCGCGCACGTTGCCCGGCCAGGAATAGGTGAGGAGCAGATGAGCCGCGGCCGCGCTCAGCGCCGGAACGCGTTCGCCCGGACGGCAGCGCGCTGCGAGCAGCTGCATCGCCAGCGGCAACACATCGTCGCGGCGCTCGCGCAGCGGCATCACTGCCAGCGGAAACACTGCGAGTCTGTAGTACAGGTCCTCACGGAAGCGCCCGGCGGAAACTTCCGCGCGCAGGCGACGGTTGGTCGTGGCGAGCACGCGCACATCGAGCGCGATCGGCGTGCGGCCCCCCAGGCGCTCGACCTCGCGCTCCTGCAGCACGCGCAGGATCTTCGCCTGCAGGCCAAGCGGCATCTCAGTCACTTCATCAAGGAGCAGCGTACCTGCCTGCGCCTGTTCGAATTTGCCCGCATGCGCGGCATGCGCACCCGTGAATGCGCCGCGTTCGTAGCCGAACAGCATCGCTTCGAGCATGTTCTCGGGAATGGCCGCGCAGTTGACGGCGATGAAGGCGGCGTGCGCGCGCGCGGAATGCCGATGAATGAAGCGGGCGAGCACTTCCTTGCCGGTGCCGGACTCGCCGACGATCAGCACGGTGCAATCGCTCGCCGCCACGCGCCGGGCAAGCTCTGCCAGGCGTTGCGAGGCGGCGGCGTACGCAACTAGTTCGTGCGTTTCGCTGCTGCCGCGCGCAACATTTTCCGGCGCCAGGGTGGAATCTTCGCTCATTCAGACTTCCGTACTTGCGTGAGTAGCAACGCGAACAGGGAAGTTGCAAGACTTGTGCCGAGGGGAATCGGCGCCGAAAACGTGCTGCGCCTCACATCATCGCAGCTGCGCGCCGCGTCGGCCGTCAAAGTTCCGTCGCGACTTCGCCGCCCGGCATGCCGAGTTTGCGCAGCTTCTCGACGAGCGTCGTGCGCCGCAGACACAGGAGGCGCGCGGCGTGTGCTACGACGCCGTCGGCACGTTGCAGTGCCTTCTCGACGAGCTGCCGCTCGATGGCAAGCAGATGCGCACGCAGGTCAAGGCCATCAAGAGGCAGTTCGACCGTGATCTCATCCTCTGTCCGGCTCGCCTGCACTGCGGACGCTGATGCGAGCGCGGATACTTCGGCCGCGCGTGTCTCCGCGGATTCTAGGAGCGCATCCACTGCGCGCTCATCCAGGAATTCAGGCTCGGGCCCCGCGGGAATGCCTCCGACGGGAAGGTATTTGTGCGGCAGATCGGCGGGCTGTAGGACGCGACCGCCGCCTATGATCGAGAGCCGCTCTACGAGGTTCGCAAGCTCGCGCACGTTGCCCGGCCAGCGATACAGCGCCAGCGCCGCGAGTGCCTGTGCCGAGAATTGCACGTGACCGCGGCCCGCGGCGCGATTGTGCGCTACGAAATCGCGCACCAGAAGCGGCAAATCCTCGCTGCGCGCGCGCAGCGGTGGCATTTCCACTGGAAAGACGTTGAGACGATGGTACAGATCTTCGCGAAAGGTGCCGCGCTCTATGGAGCTTTCAAGATCACGGTGCGTGGCGGCGATGATGCGAACGTTGCAGGGGGTCGGCACATGATTGCCGACGCGCTCGAAGACACGCTCTTGCAGGACGCGCAGCAGCTTCACCTGCATCGTCGGACTCATGTCGCCGATTTCATCCAGAAACAGCGTGCCGCCCTCGGCGATCTCGAATCGTCCCTTGCGCGCGGCGACCGCGCCCGTGAACGCGCCTTTCTCATGACCGAAGAGCTCGCTTTCGAGCAGATCCGCCGGTATGGCGCCGCAATTGACTGCGGCGAACGGCCGCTGGCGGCGTGGACTCAGCTCGTGGATCGCGCGCGCCGCGACCTCCTTGCCCGTGCCGGACTCACCGAGAATGAGCACGGTCGAATCAAACACGGCAACCTGACGCAGCAGGGCGATGACTGCGCGGATCTGCGGTGATGTTCCGGTGGGTAGAGTGACACGCCCTGTGTCTGCGGTAGTGACGAGCCGCAGGGTGCTCATGTTCGGCTCATCACGCCGCCCGTCAGGCACGAGCGTGTTCTCTTGTGCTGTCGTCATTATTTCTCCACGTCATCAGGGCCGCAGTCGCGATGCGCGCCCCCCGCGTGGATATTGTTGAACGACGCGCGGCAAATTATTGTGAAACGAATCCTAAGTTGCGCGCCTCATGGCTGTGACAACCGTGAAGGCAGTCACAGTCTGCGGTGTTCGGAGCGTTCTATTGCGCGCGGCGCGGCTGACGAGTGCCGGCGATTTGGCGCCGGTGCCGGCGGAAGGAAAGTTTTTCCAGTAAATCCGCGGTGGCTTCCCCTGGCGGAACGAACCGCGCCTTGATGTCCCCATCGGCCGAGACATTGGTGACCCGACCGATGAGTCGCAACGGCTCGGGCAGGCAGTCGCGCAGGTAGATCTCAAGGGTGCCCTGCGAGCCGGGCTTCGGATACGGAGCACCGCCGCGCCAGGTTGCGCCGAGTGCGTTAAAGCGGATCATCGTCGCCGCCGGCCGCGTCTGGCTGCCGGCGAGAATTCTGCCGACCAGATCCAGGAGTACGTTGATCTTCATATCGATGCGCAGGAGGTCAGCGGCGTGTGGGGCGTTTTCGTCCGGCTTTTCGATATGCCCGTGTTCTTCGATGGCGGCGCAGGACTGCAGGACGCGTACATTGGCGTCGCTGAAGGTGGCGCTCAAATCGGCATCGAGCGTATCGGGCAGCGGGCGCCACGCCACCGGCAGCATGTCCTGGTAGGCGAGCTCCTCATAAAGAACGATAGTGTCGGAACCGTCGTACATCGAAGCTTTGGCCTGTGGCTGCTGCAATGTTCTGCTACTTGGCAGCCGGACGCAACGTGGGGGCGTGCGCCGGCAGGGCAATCCAGGCGGCGCGGATCTCATTGAGCAGGTGCGCAATCTCGTCGATGCTCTCTGGATGCTGCTGCAGATTCGCTCTGACGAGCTGACGGGTCATGTAGTCGTACAGGTCATCAAGGTGGGTTGCGAGGGTACCGCCGCCCTCCAAGTCGAGGCCAGCGCGCAGCTCATCGAGGATGGCTATCGCCGCCTGAACCAGATCGCTTTGGCGATTGCTGTCCGCGCCCACCTCATGGCGGATGCAGGCGCGCGCCTGCGCCAGGCGCTCGAGCGCCCCGTCCATGAGCATTAAAACGAGGCGATGCGGGTCGGCCGCGGCGACGCCGCCGTGGGTCGCGACACTGTGGTATTCGGCGAGCGTTGACCGCCTTGAGTATGCGCTCATGGCCTCGGTAACGGCGCGCACGCTCCGGACTTGAGGCGCCCGGCAAGGTAGACTACTTCACACCGCCGGTGCCGCCGGCGCTTGAGAGCGCCGCGGCGTTGTTGGCCTTCTCATCGACAAAGAAGCGGCGCACCAACATCGCCTGTTGCAGCTTGCCCTTACGCACGTAGGCCTCGTAGAGCAGGTCCTTCATGATCTCAAGCAGCACTCCAGCTGCGTAGCTGTCGAGCAGGGGTGCATTGGGTCGCGGGTCAGAGTCGTTGCCGAACAGCACGCTCTTGATGCGCGTGAAGGTCTCGACGTCGAGCTCGGCCATCGCGCGCACGTTGTTGAGCTCGTCATAGAGCCGCAGTCTGCCCGTCTCGCCGAGGTCGGCAAACACCGCCTGCGCGCTGCGGCGGCACATCGAGGCAAATGCGTTGAACGCGCCGCTCGAATAGCAGCTGAGCGCCTCTTTGAAGAGGATCTCGACCTCTTCGGGCAGGTGCATGAAGGCGAAGGTCTCGCGTGGCCGTTCAACTTCATTGAACTGCGGAGACAGTTCGACACGCTCCGCGCTGTACAAGCGCGCCGAGAAGCGCAGGAAAATCGGCGCAAGACACGCATCGCAGCGATACACGACTCCGACGTGCTGCGGCTTATGCGCCTGTAGATCTTCAAATGTGGGAACTGCGGCGGGTGTGATATGCGCCGTGACCAGACAGTGCGGACACACCAAGGCCAGGCTTTGCTCCTGGTCGTGGACGATTCGACTCGCTACATCTATGTGTACCGACATGGGCGTGGTGCGGCGCGTATCGTTATTGGTTTGCGCACTGCAGCGAGAATGTTAGCGCATCTGCGCGTGGCCAACTCGACATCAATCATGGTGCGACATAATGCTCGCAAATGCCAGGCTACGATCAGCAATGGCCGCGTAATCGCCAAGATGGGGGCCGCTTCCGGCGGCTCAACGGCCAAACAGCTCCTTCATGCCGCCGGAGATGAGCACCGACACGTCAACCAGGATCCGCGGCAGGGCGATGCCGCCCGGTGCCACCAGATATTTCGGCACCCAGGTCGGATCGAATTTCGCCTTGTAGCGTCGCAGTCCGTCGAAGTTATAAAAATGCTCACCCTGGCGAAACACGAAGTTGCCGACACGGTGCCAGGCTGGGGCGAGTGGATGATTCTCAAGGCCGGCGAGCGGCGCCATCCCCAGGTTGAACCACTTATAGCCCTGCGCTCGGCCCCAGAGCATGAGTTCGATGAACATGTAGTCCATTGCGCCGCGCGGCGCATCCGAGCCAAAGCGCATCAAATCGATCGACAGTTCCTCTTTAGAGCCTGTGTTCCACAGATTGGCAAACGCCGATATGTTGCCCTCCGAGCGCACCAGCACGGTGGAGAAGTTGCTTATGTAGGCTTCCGAGAACGCACCCACCGAGAAACGCTTTTCGGCAACAGATTTGCGTGTCAGCCACGAATCGGATATTCGCCGCAGATCCGGCAGCACCTCTGCGATGCGCTCGCGCGGAATGACCTCAAAACTCGCGCCGTCGCGTTCCGCACGCCGCCACGCCTGGCGCAGATCCGCGCGTGCCGCCCCCTCGAGTGAAAAACCCGGCAGCAGCACGCGAGCTTCCTCACCGATCTTCAATGCGGCGAGCCCGAGGTCGATGTAAAGCGGCAGGCAATCAGCGCTTGCCTGATAGAACACCGTGCGACCGCCGTGATGGTCAGACAGCTCGCGAAATCGCCATACCAGCTCCTCCGCGCGCGCCGCCGGGCCGATTGGATCGCCCAGCGCGATCCAGCTGCGCCCCGCGACCTGATACATGATGAAGGCGTCGTCGTCTTCGCTGAAGAGCAGGCGCTTGTCGCCGCTGAGAGCAGCATTGGCTACCGTGAGATCTGAACTCGCGATGATGCGGCGTGCGCGCTCCAAATCCTTCTCATCGGCAGCGCCCGGCTCCGGCCGCGCGGGCTGCAGCACGTTCAAGAGCAGAAAGGCCGTGGCGAGCACGACCACCAGGAAGGTGGCGCGCAGCGTGCGCGGGGCGTTGGCGTCCATCGCGAAGGTCCACAACAGGTCGTTGGAGAATTCGATGTGGCGGAACGCGAGGAAGGACACCCAGATGGCCGTCGCGATGACTCCCGCGATGCTGACAGCCCAGATGGGCGTGAAGCGTTCATCCAAAATTGGCGTCGGCCTGTAGAACGCGCGACGGCCGAGCACCAGCACGGCGAGGACGAGTGCAAGGACAGTTGCTTCCTCGAAGTCGAGGCCCTTCAGAAGCGAGGCGGCAATACCCGCGGCCAGCAGCCAGAAGGAGATGTGATAGGCGGCCTGCACGCGCCGAAAGAGCGCGCGCGAAAGCACCAGGAGACCTAGGCCAATGACGCTGCCGGCCAGATGCGAAAGCTCGAGGATCGCCAGCGGCACGATCTCGCGCAGCACCGTGAGGCGCGCATCCATGCCGGGAGTGGCCCCCGAAACGAGCAGAATGAAGCCTGCGAGGAAGGTCAAAGTTCCGGCCACCTGCGGCACCACGGGTGCGAGGTACAACGAGGCGAGCGCGTGAGCGCGCGCAAGCGGCCCGCGCTCGGCGCCGAGCTCCTTCAAACCGAAGAGCAGCGTTGCGACCATGAGTGGCGCCAAGTAGTAGACGGCGCGGTAGATGAGCATCGAGCCAACGAGCGAGCTTGCTGGCACATCGGGCAGTGCAAACACAATCACCGTCTCAAACACGCCCAGGCCGCCAGGCACGTGGCTGATGATTCCGGCGGTGACCGCAGCCGCGTAGGCGCCGACGAAAGTCAGATAGCCCATATCCGCCTGCGGCGGCAGGAGCCACCACAGCACGGCGGTCGAGCAGCTCAGATCACACATCCCCAGGGCGATCTGCGCGAAGCCGAGGGCGGGGCGGGGCGCGCGCAGCGCCCAGCCGCGGATCTCAATCGGCGTGCGGCCGAAGATGCACCAGGCGGCGTAGGCGCCCACACCCGCAAGCAGCATGATGCCCGCGAACATTGCCCAGTGAGGATCCAAGTGCAGCACGGCCGCGGTGTGGCTGGGTTCGAGGGCGAGCGAGAGCCCTCCGAGCGTCGCAAGTGCGATGCCGATGGTGAGGCTGCAGAAGCCTTGCACTGTTGCGACATCGATCGCCGTCAAGCCGGCAGAAGCATACAGACGAAAACGCACGGCGCCGCCCGTAAAGGCGGCAAGTCCCAGATTGTGTCCAAAGGCATTTGCGATGAACGACGTCATGAGCACGCGCGGATAGGCCACCGCCTTGCCGATGTAACGCAGCCCAAGGTAGTCGTAGAAGCCGAGCAGCCAATAGCTCATTGCCGTAAAGACGCAGGCGATGAGCATGTGCGCGCGCGGCGTCTGGCGCAGCTCCTCGAGAATCTCGCGCGTATGCAGGTGCGCAAGCTCCCGGCGCAGGACCAGCGCGACGATGGCAAAGACGAGGAGCGAGGCGAGGGGTCCGATCCAGCGCAGTCTCGTACCGTTGATCTCCGTGGAACTCATCACCTGCTATTGGCGCGCCAGCGGCCGGTAGCGCACACGGTGAGGGCGCGATGCGTCCTCGCCCTTGCGGCGCTTGAAGTCCTCGACATATTCCTGATAGTTGCCTTCGAACCAGACGACTTCGGAATTGTTCTCGAAGGCGAGAATGTGGGTCGCGATGCGATCCAGAAACCAGCGATCGTGCGAGATCACGACCGCGCAGCCGGGAAAGCTCAACAGGGCCTCCTCCAGAGCGCGCAGGGTCTCGATGTCGAGATCATTGGTGGGCTCATCAAGGAGCAGTACGTTGCCGCCGGATTTGACGACCTTAGCCAGGTGCACGCGGTTTCTCTCGCCCCCGGAGAGCTCACCGATGTGCTGCTGCTGCTGCGCGCCTTTGAAGTTGAAGCGGCCGACGTAGCCGCGCGAGGGCGTTTCGTAATTGCCGACCTTGATCATGTCGAGGCCGCCGGAGATCTCCTCCCAGACGGTTTTTTTCGGATCGAGGCTCTGGCGCGATTGGTCGACGTAGGCGAGTTTGACGGTCGGACCCACGCGGATCTGTCCGCCGTCGGGCGCCTCCACTCCGGTCAGCATGCGAAACAGCGTCGTCTTGCCGGCACCGTTCGGGCCGATGATGCCGACGATCCCGCCACGCGGCAGGTTAAAGGAGGCATCGTCGATCAGCAAGCGTTCGCCGTACGCCTTGCGCAGGTGCTCCACCTCGATCACGAGCTCGCCGAGCCGCTCGCCGGGGGGAATATAGATCTCGTTGGTTTCGTTGCGCGTCTGGAACTCTTTGGATGCGAGCTCCTCGTAGCGCTGCAGGCGCGCCTTGCTCTTTGCCTGTCGTGCTTTGGGGTTCTGCCGCACCCATTCGAGCTCGCGCTCCAGGGTCTTGCGCAAGGTCTGGTTTTCGCGCTCTTCCAGAGCGAGACGGCGCTCCTTCTGCTCGAGCCACGAGGAGTAGTTGCCCTGCCACGGGATGCCGTGCCCGCGGTCGAGCTCGAGGATCCACTCCGCGACATTGTCGAGGAAATAGCGATCGTGCGTGACCGCGATCACCGTACTTGGATATTCCTCGAGATAGCGCTCGAGCCACGCGATGGATTCGGCATCGAGATGGTTGGTAGGCTCATCGAGAAGCAGCATGTCTGGGGCGGATAGCAACAATCGGCACAGCGCAACGCGGCGCTTCTCGCCGCCCGAGAGTGTTGCGATCTTCGTCTCCCAGGGCGGCAGGCGCAGCGCATCCGCCGCGATCTCGAGCTTGCGCTCCAGTTCCCAGCCGCCTGCTGCGTCAATGGCATCCTGAAGCTTCGCCTGTTCCTCCAGGAGCGCCGTCATTTCCTCATCCGACATCGGCTCGGCAAACTTGTCGCTTACCGCGTTGAAGCGCTCGACGAGCCCAAAAACATTTCCCACCCCCTCCATGACCGTGGCGCGCACGTCCTTCGATGCATCAAGCTCCGGTTCCTGGGGCAGGAAGCCAACACGGATGCCGCTTTGCGGCCGCGCTTCCCCATCGAAGCCGGTGTCGATGCCGCCCATGATGCGCAGCAGAGTCGATTTGCCCGAGCCGTTGAGGCCCAGAACGCCGATTTTTGCGCCCGGAAAAAACGACAGACTGATGTCGCGCAGAATCACGCGCTTGGGGGGTACCACCTTCGATACCCGGTTCATCGTGAATATGTATTGGGCCACGCAAACGCTCGGATGACGCTGTGAAAAACAGCCGCGCATTATGGTCGAGTCGCGCGGCCTTGGCGATGGCCGCGCCAAGCTCATGTGGTAGGCTTTCGCCCTCGCGCAAGGGGGCATCGTGAGCGCAGCGGTGGCAGTGGTGTTGGGGGAGCGCCTCGCGAAATACAGCTTTGGCGACGGCCACCCGTTCGGGGCGGATCGTTACGCGGCCTTTGTGCGTGAATTTGAGGAGCGCGCGCTTGATGAGCGCGTAAAGGTCCTGCAGCCGCGCTTGGCCTCCTACGACGAGCTCTTGAGCTTTCACACCGCGGCGTACATTGAATTTGTTCGCGAGCGCTCGGCAAATGGTCAGGGGTTTTTGGACGCGGGGGACACGCCGGCTTTCCGTGGCATCTATGAGGCGGCGGCTTATGTGGTCGGCGCTACGCTCAATGCCGTTGCTGCCATCATGGACGGCGGCTGCCGCCGGGCGTTCGTGCCCATCGCAGGCCTGCACCATGCCGGGCGCGATCATGCTGCCGGCTTCTGCGTTTTCAACGATTGTGGGGTCGCGATAGAGCTCCTGCGCAGGAATCGGGGACTTACGCGCATCGCCTACGTGGATATCGATGCCCACCACGGCGACGGTGTGTACTACGCATTCGAGGAAGACGCCGGCGTCATCATCGCCGACGTCCACGAGGATGGACGGTATTTGTATCCCGGCACCGGAACGGTGCAGGAGACGGGGCGCGGCGCCGCGCTCGGCACCAAGCTCAACCTGCCGCTCGCCCCCGGTGCCCGCGACAGCGCGTTTGCCGATGCGTGGCCGCAAGTCATGGCGCACCTCGCGCGGTTCGAGCCGCAATTTCTCCTCCTGCAGTGCGGGGCTGACAGCCTCGAAGGTGATCCAATCACCCACTTGCGCCTGTCCGCCGCATCACACGGACGCGCCGCCCGCGAGCTTCGCGAGCTTGCCGAGCGCCTCGGCCACGGGCGCCTGCTTGCCATGGGCGGTGGCGGCTATAACCGCGCTAATCTCGCGCAGGCCTGGAGCGCAGTCGTCGAGAATCTGTTCTAGCAGGGTACAATTCGCGTCGGCAGCACCGACTACCGCAAGGCACTGAAAACATGTTCAAGAAAACGATGGATATCGCAAGTTTCGATCCCGAGCTCGCCGCCGCGCTCGATGGAGAGGTGCGCCGCCAGGAGGAGCACATCGAGCTCATCGCGTCGGAAAACTACGTAAGCCCGCGCGTGCTTGCCGCCCAGGGCACGGTGCTCACCAACAAGTACGCCGAAGGCTATCCCGGCAAGCGTTACTACGGTGGCTGCGAGTACGTCGACATCGTTGAGCAGCTGGCGATCGACCGCGCGAAGAAGCTCTTCGGCGCCGCGTACGCCAATGTGCAGCCGCATTCCGGCTCGCAGGCGAATGCGGCGGCTTACCTTGCGCTCATTCAGCCGGGGGATGTGATTCTCGGGATGAGCCTGGATCACGGCGGTCATTTGACTCATGGCGCCAAGGTCAATTTCTCGGGCAAGCTGTTCCGTGCCGTGCAGTACGGTATCCGCCCCGATACAGGAGAGATTGACTACGAGCAGGTGCAGCGCCTGAGCGCAGAGCACCAGCCGCGCATGATCATCGCAGGCTTCTCGGCCTATTCGCGCATCATTGACTTTGCTCGCTTTGCAGCGATTGCGAAGAGTGTCGGCGCCTATTTCGTTGTCGACATGGCGCACGTCGCCGGCCTCGTCGCCGCCGGACTCTATCCGAACCCTGTGCCGCACGCCGACGTCGTGACCAGCACCACGCACAAGACGCTGCGGGGTCCGCGCGGCGGCCTGATCCTCGCACGCCCCAACGATGAAATTGCGAAAAAGCTCAACTCGCTGGTTTTTCCTGGCATCCAGGGCGGTCCGCTCATGCACGTCATCGCCGCCAAAGCAGTGTCGTTTCTCGAGGCGCTGCAGCCTGAGTTCAAAGAATACCAGCGCCAGGTCCTCGCCAACGCACGCACTCTGTGCGCACGGCTCATGGCGCGCGGCTTTCCGGTCGTCTCCGGCGGCACGGACAATCATTTGTTCCTGCTCTCTCTTACTAGCCACGCCATCACCGGCAAGGACGCGGATGCCGCGCTCGGGCGCGCCAACATCACCGTCAATAAGAATGCGATCCCGAATGATCCGCGGCCGCCGTCGATCGCGAGCGGCCTGCGCCTCGGCACGCCGGCGGCAACGACTCGCGGATTCAAGGAGCCTGAAATGGAGCAGGTAGGTGACTTCATTGCCGAAGTGCTCGAGGCGGGCGGCGCCGAAGAGGCGATCGCGCGCATCCGGCCGCAGGTGATCGCCCTGTGCCGCCGCTTTCCGGTCTACGGTCCGTGACGGGCACTACTTCGGCGGCGTATGCACTGTCCCTTCTGCGGCCACATCGAGACCAAGGTCATCGATTCGCGCTTGGCGAGCGAAGGCCAGCAGATCCGCCGCCGGCGCGAGTGTCTGTCCTGCGCGGAGCGCTTCAGTACCTTCGAGACCGCCGAACTCGTGATGCCGCTCGTGATCAAGGGCGACCGCAGTCGCGAGCCCTTCGATGAGTCGAAGCTGCGCGCGGGCATGGAAAAAGCCCTGGAAAAGCGGCCCGTCAGCCGCGAGGCGCTCGACGAGGCCGTAGGGCGCATTCGGCATCAGCTGCGCGCGCTCGGCGAGCGCGAGGTGCACTCCCGCGCGCTCGGCGAACTGGTCATGGAGGAGCTACGCCACTTGGACGAAGTCGCTTATGTGCGCTTCGCTTCGGTGTATCGCAGCTTCCAGGATCTCGAAGCCTTTCGCGAGGAGATCGAACGGCTGCGGCATCATCGCCGCCCGCGTGATGCGACACGTGAGAAGCGCAGCGATCAGCTTCCACTATTGCCGTCGGAGCCTGCGACGCCGGACGAGCGCAAGTAGGCAAGCGGTGCCCGCCGAGTTCAATGCCTTTGATCGCCTCGCGATGACGCGGGCGCTGGAGCTCGCCGCGCGAGGTCTTACGACGACGCAGCCCAACCCGCGGGTGGGCTGCGTGATCGCCCGCGACGGCCGCATTGTCGGTGAGGGCTGGCACGAGCGCGCGGGCGAGGCGCATGCCGAAGTCAGAGCGCTTGCCGAGGCAGGCGCTGCAGCGTCCGGTGCGAGCGCGTACATCACACTTGAGCCCTGCAGTCATTTCGGGCGCACGGCGCCGTGCGCCGACGCGCTCATGCGCGCGGGCGTCGCGCGTGTGGTATTTGCAATCGAGGATCCAGATCCGCGCGTGAGCGGTGCAGGCGCGCTGCGGTTGCGCCAAGCCGGCATCGAAGTGGCATCCGGCCTCCTGGCGGCAGAGGCGCAAGAGCTCAATGTGGGCTTCTTCAGTCGTCTGCTGCGCCATCGGCCCTGGGTTCGCATCAAGCTTGCGATGAGTCTTGATGGTCGCACGGCGCTGGCGAATGGGGCGAGCCGCTGGATCACGGGCGAGGCGGCGCGCGCCGATGTGCAGAAGTGGCGCGCGCGCAGCTCCGCCGTACTGACCGGGATCGGAACCGTGCTCGCCGATGATCCGCGCCTGGATGTGCGCGCGGCGGGCGCGTGCCATCAGCCGCTGCGCGTCGTGCTCGACAGCCGACTGCGTACACCACCGGATGCGCGCATTCTTGCGAAACCTGGCGAGATTTTACTCTTCAG
>Ga0302325_10006078_pt1 | contig 27279 bp, 26 predicted proteins | sample Palsa_T0_2_FD_201948 | JGI IMG/M metagenome (GOLD analysis project Ga0302325, IMG submission 201948) | Peat permafrost microbial communities from Stordalen Mire near Abisko, Sweden - Palsa_T0_2 | ecosystem: Environmental > Terrestrial > Soil > Palsa > Peat permafrost | place: Sweden: Abisko... | reverse complement strand
GGTTTGGCATCGATAAGGGTGCATTTTTGGCTGGTCGGGGCTGTGCTTGGCGGAGTACGCTTTTTTGCAGTAGGGCTAGTCAGGTGACAATTCCAGCGAGACAACATGGCAAGCTTTCTCATCGCGGCTCCTGAGCCAGTGAGCTCTTTCATGGCATTTGCAATGCTACCTTATTTGGTTCTTAGCTTGACAGCTGAAGGCTGAGGCTAAGAGCCTGGTGCCTGGTGCCAACGTGTTGGGTATCGATATTGCCAAGGCCACCAGATTTCTCATATCCTTGCCCCTGCTCAGCTCTGTCTCTGTCCTATCATATCTAAGATTTTGTCATCTTATCTAGCTACCTAGGCTTGATTCTCCCTCGATGAAATCATTTGTTGCGGTTGTGGCGTTATCCGTTGCTCTTCTTGTTGACGCGCAAAGCCGACTCAATACTTGGACACGTCGAAGGATCGTATCGGCTGGATGCCGTCCTCACCAGGCCAGAGCACGATGGATATTGTGTGGTCGTGTGTGTCGGTCTTATTGGTCTGCACATGCAAATGCGCCCACCTCAATATATCGAGCTTTGAAGAGAATCGAGCTGGATGGCATAAGACGAAGCTATTGGAGTGGAAATCTCGTACTGGCCGAAGAGGCTGTTGGTTAGGAAGACTTTTCGATGGATCAAATAGATGTGTACTATTCTAATAGCTCCAGAGCTCGGTGTAGTATTGGCTGTCGACCAATTTCTGACTGCATGGAAGGAACAGAAACAAGCGTAGGGCAGGATGAGTTCCCTGGGGAGGAAGCTTTTCTCACTCTAACCCTTGCTTTCTACTCTATTATGGGTGGATTCACAATGCCTGAAGAGCCTGCATCAAAGCTTTCAGATGCTCCTAAAGGTCAGCCAAATGACTAGCTAGGATTTATAGGAGCAAAGTCCGGAAATACCGCCATTGCCGCCGTTGAATCCAGGACACTGAAGCCGATTAATGGCAATGCTCTCGGTGCTAAGGAGCATCAACTCAAGCTCCCCCCAAAAAAGTCCGGTTCAGACAATGGATGAAGAATACGTTTTGTGTTCTCTGCTCCCACGAGGTGGGAAGACACTGGCATCATTATCGGAAGTTAAATGAGCATTGCAGCAATTAATCTTGTTATCCTATGGTACGTCTCATCGATTACTATTGCTTGACCGCTATTGAGAATGGTTCTCCATGACTTGCATTGCGAAGTCTGCCATGATGTAGTCAGGGAATGTTGAACTAGAGGCTGACTGGCGAAATAGTATATTTGCAGACAACTTCCACCATATCCAAACCAGATAGTAACCAAGATAGCCTCAGCGACAGAAGAAAATCCGACTCTTTCACGAAGATCTTTGCCCTCGTCCAAAGTACCTAGCTAATTGTTTAAACCATAACCAGAGTCTCCGCCGGACTAGCTCTCACCCAACTAGAGCTGGCAATAATGGTGTATGTCCTTTGCGCCATGATTATTTATGGTTTCTAGTGGTATGAACCATTTGGTGTTGAACACGTTATCATTGTGCCTTGACCCGAAATTTCACTGGATCTGATGGAATTACACTCGCTTTGGAGAAGGGAACACACGCACGACATAACCCTCGAAAAATTACTTGGTATGGTACTCGTGGATATTGATAAAACCCTGAAGAATTCATCTTACGTGAGCATTCACCGGATAATGTTCTACACTGTTGCGACCGCATTTGCTGCGATTCATCTCGCGGCTTGGAATTGGGACTTCCCTTCACGTCCGCAAAGATTATATAGATGGCCTTTGCCACCACATCTTGTACTAGGCCTTATTCCATGTCTTTAAGCGGGTTTGGCTCGAAAATGAATCTCCCCTCAGACACCGGCATAAATGTGCTCCTGGGTTTGATGTGATGGCTCTATGATATACATAATCTCGCATCTAGGATTGATTGTTTTGATGCTTTATTCTTTTCCCTCGATGTCGCCTGCTATTTATGAGACTATGGATTGGACAAGTTACTTATTTTGGACAACGCATCCGTCAAGGCTGGGTAATAAGTTGGAAAAATAGTGTTAACATGATGGAAGAACTGGGACTTACGCAGAAAAATGTACCTCCCAAATCTGGACATGTAAACTGAATAGACGTCTTCAATATCCCAGTGGAGCTGCGACATCTACTTCACTCCTCCAAATCAATCTGTGAAGTAAATCTGTACATTGTACAGAGAAGTAGTATTTGTTTAGGGATTTCAGACAGGCTTCTCACTGGAGGAAATTTGGAGTTAGCACCTTTAGAAGGTATACCTACGTAGCTGGAGCTTAGAAGGAGCGACGCTTAAGGATCTAGCCTATATGGGAGGTTAACGTATGACTGATTAAGTCACATGGTGAGTCATGAGTCTCGATTCAGATCATGTTATGAACCGCATGAATTTCATGTTCCCAAATTGAATAACTAGAAAGCCCCATCCCACCCATCATGTACACATCAGAGGGAAAACAAAAACACAAAGTTTAAAAGCAAAACTAGTATCCCAGGCTACGCCTCAACGCCTTCCCATGACCTCTCCCGAGGACCACGTGCCAGCGCACAAGAAACGACCGCGAGAGAAAGCGAATGATGTGAATGAAGTCTCCTCTTGACAGCTCCCGGTGGTCCAGATAAATCCTGTTATCACGTCCCCGACCACCATGCTAAGTTGCACAGCAATAGAACAAAACCCATAACCAAAAACACAAGTCATCATTTTCCCACCCCGGTGTCAGGTACCATGTACAATCCCAGCACAAGCACTCTCCTTGTCATGTCTGCACTTGCAGAATATGACTGGTTCGTGAAGGCCCACTTACTTCTTTAAGACAGCCTCATACAATGTAACCAGAGAAGTAATGCCGGTTCCAACAAGAACACCTTGCCAGCCGCCATAGAGGGCCGAGTTGATTCTGGCAACATACTCGAGATCTACAAATCCGCCAAACGTGACGTCTTGACCGTAGATGACAAATGTCAGTAGCGCCTTCACGATGCTGAAGGTCAAGGGATCGAAGGCATAAGTGAAATGGGTGCTGTGACTTCTAGTCCTTGAGGGTTTGGCAGTCAAATTGAAGAAATAAGCCGCCACAAGCGGAATGATGAGACTGGTGGCAGCCCACAATGCAGCAGGGCCCCAGAACGAGCTAGTTAAAAGCAGGAAGAGATCTGGGATCTTGACATCGTATGGGCTGGTGTTGAGAAGGACGATAGCCGGAATCGTGAACGCGTATCGATCAGCAAGGAGTTCCTTTCGCAAATTATAAAGCTCGAAGGCGAGCACAATCGCTTGAACAGAAACAACCGTTGACAGTGCTTCACGCGTAGCTTCTGCGCTCTCGGTGAGTCCCGATTGTTTGTAGGCCTTGGACACTCTCGTGCGCAAAGCTTGTGTTCGACGATCAATCGCGTCCGCGACCACGGCTGGCGATGGAGGTAACGGAACACTCGATGCGAAAGCTAGCGCAGATGCGCGAGGGGTACGAGTTAAAGCGGTACGCGCGCGTGTGTTTGCTGGTTCGACTTCTGAATCATCACTGGAAGAAGTCAGCATTGTTATGATCGAAGAGGCTGACGCGCATTTGAGGCGCGTTGAACTGACGTTGGCAAAAACTCCTCTGCAGCCTTTGTAACTCTGCGCTTAACTTGCTTGGTCTTGGTCTCGGTGTCTGATATAGCAGATTCCTTCTTTACCGGCGAGCTCTCTCCACGTCTCGTCTTGAAGAATTGCGCAAGTCGCGGATCGTTGGAGTATTGCGCGGCGTTTTTCGTGAGATACTCATCGAGCCCGACCTCAATCTCGGTCTTCTTCTGACCTTCGTAGCTGCAGAATGTCAGCCTATCTGTTGAAGAAATGCGAGATCTTCGGATGTCCCATACCCCGAGTAGCCCACGGAATCGCACAGCTCGACTAGCTCTCCCTTTCTCATTTTCTGCAACCAGCTCGAAGCTCCAGACATCTTGAAGAATGCGATTATGCAATTCGAAATTACGCGATCGTAATGGATACGGTTTAGCTTGAATTGAAGTAAGGAGGTGGAATGTGGATGTCTTGGGTTGAAGGCTTGAAGTTCGTGTTGACAGCGGGGCGAGCTTGTTTACCTCGATGGCTGGGGTTCGAGGCCCAGCTTTTAGCGTCCCAACCACGTGATTTTCCAGAACATGAAGCACAGCGAACCAGAGGGAGCGAGAGTGATTGTGAAAAAGGACAGGTTTTTAGTAGTTTCTGTGCTTGCTTTTAACATTTCGGTTGCGTAATAGGCTTCACAGTGAAGAGTTTGGAGATGCATCTTCTTCCTTGAACTTCCCCAGGCCTTCAGCCTCCAATGCGCACGCGAGCATCCACGTTTCAAGGCCACGGTGATAGCCATATAGTGCCAACTAAGGGCGGAATTCGCTATCTATTCTACAATGTTTACAAATCTCTCTTCATCTTTTTTGAGAACCCGTACTGGAATGAAACCTGGCTCCTCGTAGTGCCTCAATATGATCTGAGGTGTAGCGGCTCTGATCGTCTTTCTTGCCTTATCTTGCGCCTTATATAATTTCTCTCTCTCTTCGTTGGGCATCTTTGCAACTTCTTCATCTGTCGCCCATTCGTCAACTGCAAGTTCGATTGAATAGTTCTGGAATATCACAGCTAAAACTGCTATGACCTTAACCTATGCCATCCGCCTACTTAAAAACACGATCTTGGGCCGTCAGAAAACGGCAGATATGATCCTCTGGTGCGGCGGAAGAGTTGCGCGGGAGTGTTGTGCCCAGTGAAGCCTTTAAAAGTCTTCGTCCTCCTCTAATTCCGTGGCGCTATCAATATGCTGCGTTCCAACTGATACAGTCTTCACCAACCACCTTTCGGGCCTGAAGTTATTGAGATTGGTGGCATCGTTTATAACCTTAGAGGGCTCGGTCGGCCGGTATTTCGAGTTCTTGTGAATGCCGACTACATTTAGGGCAATTTGAGCTCCGGTAGGAAGGATGCATCGCTTCCCATCGACGACCTACAACTTGATCTTGATGTTTTGAGACCTGTTTGGGAACCGCAACGACTGGCGGCATTATTCGTATTTGCTCGTTGAGAACAACACCAATCATCCCGCCGAGTAAAGTCCTGATGTTTGAATCGTATTCTTATGATTGAGGTGGTTCGTCACCAAAGATCGATTCAACTTCCTTCTGCAAACCCTCTGTGACCTTGGGTTCGCCTGCGAGTTCCATTAGGGAAAAGTAGATTGTGTTTGCGGTCGTTTCGTGGCCAGTTACAATCATCACAAAGACATTGCCCAAGATGTCTGATTCAGAGAGAAAAGTAGTTTATCTACTTCCCCTTCTTCAGCTTGTCCTATCGACGACTTCCTAGTTGATTCCTTCTCGCCATACGAGCTTCGAACCAATGAGCCCATGATGTCCATTTCTTCGCTGTGATCATCCTGGCGTTTCTTCTACTTTTTGCGCAAATAGCTCATTCATATATATTGGCCCCAGTTGACATAAGGCTGATATGCCTTGCGAGCGCTTTTGAACGGGAGATGTTCTGCGAAAGTCAGTATTCCTTCTCTTTCTTAGTCGAAAGTCGGAGCTTACTTATTAACCATTTTGGAGCCAGTATCACCACACCAGGCTCCCCAACAGTGTATCAAGGGACGCTTCGTAACTCAGAAAATGTCCTTCAGGGGGATCGCTGCTGCTGAAGACCGCATCTCGAGCGTTCTCTTTTCTTTGCGAACGGATCGAAGCGCGGTTGCCAGACCCAGTTAAGCGTAACGAAGCTTTTATCCGTCAGTAAAAATTGCAGAGCTTGCAATTCTTGAACTTACAGAAGCCATTCTTCTTTCCAAGTATTTGGTAACTTTGTGAGAATTGGAATTTTTGATCTGTATAAGAAACTATAATGTGTTTTTTATGTTAACAGCTGCGATAAGGTAAGTTTCTTGTTGAACAGACAGAGAGTTTATAAGATTACTTACGAGTAATAACGTAAGGAAGACTTGATCGCTTTGCTACTGCAATATTTTTCAAGAGGTTTGATATATTAGAGCATATCCAGTAGAAAACAGCTCCGGTCAGTGCAATTATAATTGTGGAAACCATGTTGGTATCAACCTAGCACTTGAAATGAAAAGCGAATCCAAAAGGTGCTGCAAGATACTACAAAATACTAAAAGGGAAAAGAAGTGACGACACTGTGCTCGGAAATGAGAAGCCACATTGCAGATAACATGAACCGGTGGTTCTTTTCTACCCGGACACAAATACTTTACATCTCGATGCGGCGGGGTGGTGACGGCAATGACTGAGACCTGTTTGGAGGAGAATCTAGTGCTAGTAGCTTTGGTGACATTGCCAAGCGGCCTCCATGAGACAATCGAGCAGCGAATTGAGCAACCAGACTATCATCTGTAGGCTGGAACATTTCAACTGAAAACAGTTCGTTGGTTTTATAGCAATGTCATATTAGGAATACGAGCGAAGGTCTTGGTAGGATACGCCAGCGTATCTTGATCAATACTCTCTCAAATTCCTATCCACGACATCATACGCTATTTTCATCTCGGGGCCAGCCGAAGAGATTCGTCCAAGTAGGAAATATTTCAGACTAAACGTCGACTGCTTCGACCAGATATTCCTCTGCGGTGGCGATTTGCGAGCTTGCAAATCTCTTAAGATCCGCTTGCTATGGTCTCAGACCCATGATTCGAGGACTTGCTTCTTCTCAATAGCCTGGCTTCGGACCCCATCTTATTTCTAGCCTTCCGTATCTGACGTGTTCGATAAGAGATCTTGGACGGTGCATTTCCTTAGTCATGTTCTGACTCTGAGTTTTGGAGCTGGACTTCGGTTTTGATAGTAGAGCATGGAGCTGTAATCAATGGGGAGTGCTATATAGATCTTGGGATCAAGATTCTGATTGAATTTGCATACCTTTATTGATGATGCACCAGGCTAATGTTTGTCAATTCTGTCGATAGCCAGCTCATGGTGATTCAGGCTGCGCTGCGGCCGGCTTCTTTCTGGGGAGTGACTGCAATTCTGGGATAATTGAGCCAAACCAGTCTCTCCTCACCACTCATTATTTTAACATTAAAATTTCTTTCCGAACTTTCATCATCAGACTTTAGTCTAGGATGATCAGGTTCAAAAATTGATAGAGATATATGTATCACGTGATGTCTAAAAGTGGGGCCGCCCTAAAATCGCACTTAGCCGGTCGACGCACAATTGAATATCGCGAAATTCTGGTGATCCAACAACGACATCAACTCCCTACCCACCACAGCGAAATCCGTCAAGATGGTACGTATATCAATCCGCCTGTCAGACTTGCTGGATATAAAAGAAACGAGGCAAGGCCGATGGAGCGCACTTGGGGAGGACGAAATCTTCGAAAGCGAGATCAACATTTCGATCGAAGAAGCCGGAAGACATCCTGCAGACTCACTGAGGATTCAACCCGCCGATGCTGAGAAATGTGGAGTAGTTCTTCTGGATATCTACGGAATCGATCCCCCGGGGCATGATTGAGAGAGCAAATACTAGATTAGCATCAGGGAATTGAAGCTAACAGGAAATTCTTCACAGGTCAACGTCCCAAAGACAAGACGCACCTACTGTAAGGGCAAGGACTGCAGAAAGCACACACAACACAAGGTCACGCAATACAAGGCGGGAAAGGTACATCGCAGAGCCCTGTCAGGCGATTCGCATCTAACAAATTCAGGCATCGCTGTTCGCTCAAGGGAAGCGTCGTTATGATCGCAAACAATCCGGTTACGGTGGTCAAACGAAGCCCGTGTTTCACAAGAAGGCGAAGACTACGAAGAAGGTCGTGTTAAGATTGGAGTGCACAGTTTGCAAGACGAAGGCACAACTGGCGTTGAAGCGATGCAAGCATTTCGAACTTGGGTATGTCATATTTTCCACGAAGGTGATTGGGGTTTGGGAATGGAATGAGACTAACTGTTTGGCAGTGGTGACAAGAAGACAAAGGGTGCTGCGTTGGTGTTCTAGATGCTTTGCGCGAGGATGATGACTTTCTTCATGTGGGCATGGGATGGTGGATTTTGCGCGGACACATTGGCTGAGATGGATGGAACAAGGCACAGCTAAGATGAGTTGGGTCCTTGTATCTTATTCTACATCGCCGAACAAGCATAGCAAAATTTGCTGGTACCAACGTGGGTTTTCGAAATCCGTGATGTGCTAGACACGGTGTGGAAAATTGAATTCGACGCCGACTCCAACCCGATGTTCAAAGATTTGGATTAAATGCTGCTTAGCGCCTAAATTTTGATCAGCTGTGGGATGATGGGCTATTGCAAAGGTCACATTTGCAGCGGATCAACCCAAGATTCATCGCTGGACAAGAGGCTTACACTTCCACCCTTCACTTCTTATTCTCCGCATTGAGTCACTAGGAGCAATTTTCTGTGAAGACTTGAAGCGAAGCCCCTATCTGCCGTGAGAGGACGACTGTATCTATCCACATCTTCAGCAACGCTTACCACTTCTCTCCTCTTGCCATGATTGGTTCAGTTTTGGTCTGTGGAGCATTTTGCAGATCTAGTTTTGATAATGCAGTAGTTTCTCTGATCTATTTATGAAGAAGCTCGTTTTATGAATAGAAACCCTCCCATTTTTACGCATCCTCTAGATATTTCAAAATGAACGAATCTACTCACAACCCTCTGCTACCTTAAACGAAGCAATCTACCTAGAACCCCTTTCCAATTCTAACAGTATTCCCTCCACCATACCAGAGCGTCCCCTCCCTGAAATCCAACCCCCTCTCCTGCCCAACAATCCACTCCCCATCTTCCCTCCTAACCCCCCCCTCCTTCGGCCAATACTCTTCCTCTAACCAGACATTGATCTCTTCGATCTTCTTGATCCAATTAGCCATCTTCTCAGGAGTAGCATGATCGTCCTGAGTGAGGAAACGGCCGACGGTGATGTGAGAACTTGGAACCACGTAACGAGAATCGACAGAGACTCCTGTTTTGCGTGCAATGTTGAACAGATCACGGCGAAGATGGTGGTAGGTGAAGCCATCGTCTTCTTGGGTCCGTTCATCTGGGTTGTCGGTCTTTTTAGGAGGCAAGAGCTCTCCAGCAGCGGGTAAGAAGGAGAGAGCAAGAGCGGCACCATCGTAGGAGAGCATGGGCTTGATGAGGCGGGCTCGGTGGGAGTAGGTATAGTCTGTCATGGTCTCAGCGGTCGAGTTGCTGAGATTGGTGATGATGGCATCAATTTCTGGTTGCGTAAGGGAGTGAGTGAGCTCGAGGGCTGTGAGATGGAGGTTCTGGAGTGGCATAAGCCAGAGATCTGGGATGTGTTAGTCACGGGATCTTTGATGGGATGTGGACGATTCATGGAGTACAAGATCAAAACTTTTGACTTGTAGAATTCCAGTTAAAACATACTTGGAGCCAATGTCAACAAATCCTGTTGTATCTTGTTGACCAGGGAGCGGATGTGGGTTGGAGGCCGGGCCCAGAATACCAGACAGTGTCTGTGATCCTTGAATCCGGGATCGATCGAGGTATCCATTAATCTTTGGAGAATGGGGTCCAAGATCAGGCCTGAGAACTCAGGGGAGAGGAGCTTAGCTTTCTGCTGCCCATTGCGGGTTATACGGTGAGTTGAATAGCGGGCTTGGAGTTGGGCCTGGAACTGTTAGCCAGTCTCGAAAAGCACAGGATCATGAAGAGCCCTGAGAATGGAACCACAGATAATTGTCATTGCCATGGTTAAAAGAATTAAGACTTTTTAGTATCAAATGGAACGGCTCCCTACCGGATTGTCCTCGCAAGCCTCGATTAATGCGTCGTATGGATTTGCATACGCAGCGGTGTCGACTCCGGAGAGATCCTCGAATTTGTTCCGAGAATCCGCTAACTCTGATAATGATGGGGCCATGTTTGTTTAAGGCCACATGTAGAGAGGTTCAAAATTTGATTTCGAAGAAGGAATTTGGTTGTTTGGTAGGTCTAATTGTGGTGTGGCTTATCGATAGCGTATTCGGTAGTGGGAGTCTGCATGAAGGCATTCATTCCACCACATTATTCTCTTAACAAGACAACTTCATGTTTGTAGCATCACCACCTGCAATGAGAGACACCTCTATCGCTCATCATGGACCAGATATATTATCACAAATGAGATGATCAGAAGACAACATCCAGAAGCTCTTTGATAGGTAAGCTCCAAAGTCCAGAGCAGGCAGGTGCGACCGCCGACTGGTGACTGAGCGTCACCACCACCTCTCAACACTTACAGAACAATGAATTCCAGGAGTGCTCCCATTGATCTCCCCTTCGACCATCTAGCACGGTAGGCGTCATTCTTTTCATACCTATTCTCTCATCATCTCGTTCGCCTTCGTTCTCAGAGTGCTGCCATCCCAATAGGTCAAGGCGGCTTCGGATGTGGGCCAATCGGCGATGATAATCAGCGTCCGAGCGTTTTTGGAACCACCATCTTTCTTTCCCACATCCTGCAAGGGTTCGCGTCTTTCCGAGATCTGATCTCGCGTTCCTGAGGGAGCAACCACGGATCTGTCCCGTCTGAACAACTCTGGGTGTTGCAACTAACTTAGTCCCTCTTTTGAACCTCTCTCCCTCGACCCTCCTCGGGAATCATCAACGACTTGTCAGTGATCTCGAACAAATTCGAGAGGTCAAGACAATCCTTAAGCTGAGTGGGTCCTTCAACCAACCAAATCAACCTTCATTCAACACCAATCATCTTCCGTACTTCCAACAACCTGGCTTGATGATGGAAGAAATTCTTCCTCCTTACTAACATCTCGTAGATTCTGCGCTCTGCTCTGCGTTGCCTTCTGCGCTCGCGAATAACGTCTTCAAGAACGATTGGTCATCTCGACAAAATGTCTCTCTCCTTGGACATACCCTAAAATACAGGGGCATTCATTCGGCTCCTTCTTTGGCAAGAGCTTCAAAAGGTCAGTCGCCATCTATTGATCACATCACAATCACTCTTCTCATGGTCGCCAACCCAAGTACTGACAATCTGCCAACCTAGGACCTAGCTTTAGGATAAAAAATGGGCTGCCTCTCATCTGGACAGAATACTCGAGCGCAAGTAAGTTCAACCCTCCATTGTCAATATCTTTGCCGTGCAGAAGCTTGTGATTCATTCCTCTGACTTTGAGCTGTTCTAGTTTTTGCATAGGAGATGACCTAACTGGCCGGATGAATCTTCTTGCCGACTTAGCATCCGAAAGAAATTAAACCTAATGAGCAGCCTTTCCTTCGACTGCGCCACACACTCTTTTCGCGTCCGACAACTCTTTGGCACCTTCCAGGAACTGAAGTCAAAAGTCCCTTTAGGTTCTTTATAGGCTTTTGACTTCTAGCCAGGTCATCTATCCTCTCGAGTCTGTTTCAACATACCAATAGCATACATTTGACACTGTCCTTATTGGAGGATATTTTTCACTCTTTTGGCAGGTTGCTTCTAAGTCGTTGGCACTGGTGAGTTTTTTAGGCGCAAGGATGATTCCACTTGAACCCCTTTTTGAGCAAGCATACTTTTGAGTTAATTGCTAACACCAATTTCTCTGGTCTAGTTTACGTCGTTCTGGTTGCTTCCGCCAAAACTTCACTGTCGTCAGTTTCTCTTCACGACATAGGAACTTGCCGTATCACGTGACCGGAAGCGCTTTCAACCATCACCACTAATACTGCAACCACTCCATCAACGACTTTCGGTTCTTTTCTATAGTCAAACCACTTCGAGAATCCTTCTCATCGCCTAGGAGTGAGAAGGGTATTAAAAAAAATAGGTTGAGTTTCCAAAAACACACTTGTCTTGCTTGGCTGCTAATGCGAAGCATTCGACAGCTCACAGCGGTAATTTAGCACACCAACCTTGATCTTTAGATATATAAATTAATGTCCCCAGTAAATATACTCCACAGGAAAAGACATCAACCTTATCATCCCAACAATAGTGATGGTAGGCAAGATATCTCCATGCAGCTAAGGACAAACTTCTTTTCCCGCTTCCTTGGGGTCTTTCGCCCCGATCCTAGCAGCCCACCACCTGTAGGAAACAGCGATGTATGTTCAAGCTCTTGAATGGATTCTGAGTCCGACCGGCCTTGTATCGAATCAAACGGGAGCTACCTAGCTATGGAAATTCCGGACTCTGACGAGGAGTCGGATTTGGAAGTAACAGTAACCACCACCCCTGATGGAACCAATTCAACTATATTATCGGGGGGAAGTCCTGTAGAGCCGTATTCATTAACTCGAAATCGTTCTTTGTCCGACTTCCCTGACGCCCTGCCTGGCCCGGGTGAAAACCATTTCGACTCTTCAGAAGTATGGTTTGATGAAGACATTGACGATGTTAGAAGTTCTTTTACGGCTTCGATGCCAAGTTTCGGTGCTTCCCTCAGATTATGGAAGGACGTTTTGTCTAATCCCAGATCGTCGCTCTGGAAGGGCAGAGGTGGTGCCAAGATGGCCGTTGTTCTCTGGCCAAAGAGGAAAAACAAAGGCAAATTGAATAACGCTTCCACGCTTCGCGCCGTATCTGCCTCGAAACAGAATGTTATTGCTGGAAATAAGGACCGAAGCAAGGGGAATGTGCCCACGTCGAGGAATAGGACAGGGACTCGTCCACGGCATCATGGAGGTAGGTTTGCAATCCTTCATTATCGTCTTTGCTTGTGTCTACCGCGTTCATCGCCTGCTTTTGTTTTTGATCAGTGATCATTCCTGCGGATTTGATTGAGGCTTGGACTATTACTAGTGAGTATAGTTACGTTCTTCCATCAGGTTTGGCTTTGGCTTTGTCAAGTGAGGGTTCATAGGACAAGCTCGAAGGGAGCAAGAGGTTCGAGTATCTGCAGCTTTATCTAAAGCTTCGTCTCGTCAACGGCTCTCGGCACCTCCTTTCTCCTTAAGCTAGCGGAGTCACGAGTTGTGGGCACTTCGCTTGCTCGAGTTTTGCGAAGTCGGTAAGCCACAATCCTCCTAGGGATATTCGATCATCGCACACAACCTCTTTTTCACGCTCCCGTCGAATCAAAAGCATCAAACATCAGCGCATCTTGCTCTAGGCGTGACTTTGCTTGAAGCGCATGAGTTGGCATTCCTCGGGCTGATGACAGTCTGTTGCAAGAGCTTTTTGTAAGTTCCCCTTGTCGTTGTCTCCTGTTGTCATGGCGATCTCCATGCCCCTTCATGAACACATCCGTCTCCCAGGGCGTGAGAACCGACTTCGCTTCATGTTCTTTTCTACCGCATTATATCCATCCCCCAGGTCATCTGTTTCATATTCTCTGCTTTACGATTCTATCCCCTAGTTCTCGTTGTCGAGGTCTGCGATTCTTCCGTCTCGTCTTCAACCCGGTCACTTTCAATTCACAAAGTCAAATTTTCTTCGCAAACCCGCAACCCAGAATTTGGCAAAATTTCTTCCGTATCTATTTGACAAAGACAATCAACTAACTACGCCTTCCGCAGAGCTTCACAACGCCGGGATGGCTACGCACGCAGAGCAATCATCTTCTCGGTCTTTTCGACCGAGAGCACAGAGGTCTTACACTGAATCTTGCGACGTCGAAATGGAAGATGATCAACCAGAAACTTCTTCTGATCAAGATGAAGACTACAAGGCTCAAGAGTGTGATTCAGACCTTGATAATTCGGAGGATGAGCGGGTTGATTCAGTCAGCAATGCGACCGACGACGAAGCATACATTTCAGACAACGATGTAAACGCCGTTGAGAGCGAAGATGAAGGTCCCTCTCCTAAACGTGCAAAAACAGCAGATTCAGAGTCCGGTGACGAAGAGGAAGGTGGGGAAAACGATGAACAACATGGTAACATTCCCCATGTGCATTAATCTACTTCTGCATTGTATTTGAAAACATCTGCTAACTACCAAAATAGAAGACGCGATAGAACAAAAGAGCACTTCTAAGAAGCCTCGTGCGCCAGCCAGGAAGAAGCGTTCTCCTAAAAGCGGAAAGAAATATATTCCCGGCTTGGATGAAGACAACCATCCGTATACCTTCGCGGAGCAACCCACACCGTACAAGTTTGCGTATGAAAACGTTCTTGATTATGAATCCAAACCTTTGACCACAATTCCTGAAATCTTTGAAGATTTCACAGATCAGCTTTACGAAAAGTTTACTGTACCGCTTGGTAAATTTTGTTCAAAGTTTGGCGAAAAGCCTTTGAATGTACTCACATTCTGCTCTGGCACTGAGAGTCCAATTCTTGCCATGAATATGGTTCAGAAGAGTAAGTTCATCCTACTCTTCTTTCATAAGCCGTCGACTAAGCGAACCTCTAGCTCTCGAGGCGAAATATCCGAAGTGTAAATTCGTTTTCAACCATAAAGGCAGCGCCGAGATTCATCCTGCAAAAGCTGCGTACATCGAGAAAAACTTTGATTCTGAAGCAATATTCAGAGACATTATCGAAATTATTCCGTTAGAGGACAAGCCAAAGCCTCACTGTCTGTAAGTTTGAACAAATCTCTGTTACTCTGCATTTTTTAACATTTCCTAGAAAAACAATGTACGGCGGAGAAGCCAAAATTCCAGACGATGTTGACCTTCTCGTCGCTGGGTTCGCTTGTGACGACTTTTCTACTTTGAACAATGTCCGGAAGACGTTGGAGGAGAAAGGTGAATCTGGAGACACCTTCTTTGCAGTTAAGATGTACATGCATCTGTACCACCCGAAGCTTGTAGTTCTGGAGAATGTCATGGGTGCTCCTTGGACCGATGAGAGCCTAGCTGCGCAGAAGAAGAAGAAGAAGAACCAAACCAGCATTGCGGCCCATTTGGACCAGATTGGATATCACAGCATTCACCTCAAGGTGGATACCAAGGAATACTATCTTCCGCACACTCGGCAACGAGGTTATATGGTTTGCATCGACAGAGCTAGTATGCCGGCGGACACGAAATGGGCAGCCATGGAGGCAGCTTGTACATCGATGATTGAGAGTCTTAAGCGCACGGCAACAGTACCGGTAGAAGCTATGCTTTTCAATTCTGACGACCCTCGTTTACATGTCCTTCTTGACCACGACAAGAAATGTGACAATAAGGTGGTCAAGTGGGATAGGTGCAAGATTGGCCATCTGGACTATTGCCAAGTGCATGGCCTTGGTGACAGACATCCGATTACAAATTGGAAGCCGGATGGCTCGAAAGAAATGCCTAACTTCCACAAGCCATTACTTGGCATGACAGAGCGAGTTGCGGATTCCATGGACGTTGCGCATAAACGAAACCTCGCACGAGGTTTTGATGATCGGTATTACAAGTCAGTCATCAGTCTCCCATCATATTGCCCATTACTAATATTGTTGCACAGCCGATTATTAGAATTGTCCCAGAACGTCTATCGTGTTGAGGATTCAACGCGAAATGGTATCCAGGGATGCCTAACACCGACCAACATGGCCTTCTCAACAGTTCAGGGTCGGCGTATTACTGGTGCTGAGGCCGCTCGCCTCCAAGGCATCGACTTAGATCAAGTCGACACCACCAACATGCCCGAGTCTCTCTTGCTGGACATGTCTGGAAATGCAATGACCTCCACAGTTGTCGGTACAGTCATCTTTGCTGCACTTTTAACGTTTCAAGATATGTTCAACGTTGAACACCGAGCACCAGCTATCCTTCCCCCAGAGCCTAACCCTTCCCACGAGGGTGAAGAAGCTTTGATCCAAGTCGAATCCAATTCCGCAGAATATGTACCCGTAACAGTGGACAAGATCACATCTCTTGCGAGATCAACTTGTAGACTGTGTCATTGTGAGGGCCGTCACGAAATCTTCGCAACTACATTCCAAAAATGCAGACTTTGTGGACACACTGCTTGTCGCAAATGTGGAAAGTCACCCAAGCACGAGTACGAACGGTTCCAGGTCGGCTTCACGAAGGCCCGGAAGAATCCTCTCGAATTCGCCGAATTGATCAAGAAATCGATTCCCAAGGAAGTCAACCTTGGAACTCTGTACTCAAACACAACTGAGTCGTTTCTCACACAGATTGCGAAGGACATTATTCCCCAGGGATTCGACCATGATTCATGGAATAAAACAATGAGTGCTGTTAGGAATGCTTTGAAGTCTCGAGTATTCTTTCGAAACTACAGACGTAAAGAATCATGGATCATTACTTATGACTCGCCAGAAGCAATCCTGAAGTTGAATATCTCCGCCGATCGCGTTGAGTGGTTGCTCTACGCAAATACCTCACAAGTACCCCTGGGCAGCCCTATTGGCCAGTATCTCAGACAATTCCCAATTGCTCGCATGTCACCCAAAGGCAGCGATATTGTCAAGGGCATGTGGGGCTATTGGCTCCCACAGAGGAAGGTTTTCAAGGCCACTGTCACGTCGAGTGGTCCTTTGATTTCGACGTACAAGAACGGCGCTGGTCTCGCCAGTGCGCTTCACCAGTTCAACCACTCGTATGTCACGGTGGCATTCGATTCTTCTTACGATCCTAGATACTTCAGTGAGAATATCCAAGGGACATATATTGCCTCGCCTATATGTGGGCAGGCCTTCAACACAATGCATCTTCACACAGGCAGGAAGCTAGGACAGAAGCCTCTTGGTTTATTCTTTGACCATGAACAACAAACTGGCGATCCTTCACAACACTGCTTCAAATTCGGTCACGACTTTCGCCGTAAAGACTGCGGAGAGTATGTTGAAGTGGTAGCACAATTGCCAGCTAGTTGGAGACAACCAATCATCCAGGGGCGCGAAACGAACGATGCCGCCGACGTCAAGATTCTCGGTTCTGAAATTCCTTGGAGAGACTTCCTTGGCATGCATACCGAACAAGTCAACGTCACCGTTCATGGTCGCTGGGTCACGCTTGGTACCCATTCTCTGAACCTCTCAGGATCTCGCTTTACATACTCTCAGCTGCCAGTTGACATCTCTCATCTGGATCTCACTTGCGGAAAGGAAGCTGTTATTTTCAGCTGCAAGGGCAAAATTAATTACAAGATATCTTGTCTGCTGCCAAAGAACAAGTGGACACAGATCGATCGAACTAACCGCGCAACTTTCTGGCCTGAATTTTCGTGGGCACTTCAACAAGGGCTTCAAATAAATGGGCACCGCGAAGCCAATAGCAATTGGCACGACTGGTCTGATATCATTGATGGTTGTTTGACTTGCGCTCCTACTCCTCCTGCTTTACTTTGGACTCTCAACCGAAAAGGGAAACAGGTCCCATATGAGGACCCCGAGCAAGCCTCCAAATGGGAGAAATCGATGAAGCGCCGCCCGTCACCTGTGAGAGTCTTATTCTATATTGACAACCATGGCAACATGACTCTATCTATCAACATGAACGCTGTCACGTTAATGCATCGTGCAGAGTCGAGATTGTTGATTAATGGCCCCAGCTCTGATACGAAGTTGTCTTGGCGACTCGTGACAGATCATGGACAAAAGGAACAGCCCATGTTCAAGCCCCTCACTCTCAAGAATTTGAGAACTCACCCTACAAGCTTCGTGATGAACAATTGCGAGTTCTGACATGGCTGCTTGAGAAGGAAGTCAAAGGAACTACGTTCACCGAAGAAGAAGTCGTCGAATCGTTGATTCGTGATATCGGCTATCGTGCAGAAGGGAGAGCTTCTCGGAACATTCTACGCCACGGCGGCGTTCTAGCCCAAGACGTGGGCTTCGGAAAGACTGTCGTTATGCTCGGACTTATTAACCAGCGTCGCAAGGCGGGCCAAGCCAAGGCAAAGATTATTGGAGACATCCCAGGCGCAATATACACCCCAGCGACTCTCATCCTCCTGCCACCACACCTCGTAAATCAATGGCAAAGCGAAGTCCAGAAATTCCTCCCTGGTATCCCCCAGGAGAAAATCATCGTCATAGGAGGAGGTCAAGCCCTGAAATTCGGCAAGTTGACCATTCGACAAATTCTTGATGCCGAGTTTGTCATTGTAAGCTGGGAATGTTGTACTAAAGCACCCTATCTCAAGATGCTTGCCAATCTTGCGGGCCTCGTTGAGCCTGCTGAGAAGGCTGGCAATCGAGCCTTCGACGCCTGGTACAAGACCGCACTTGCCCGCGTTGAGCAGAACATCGATATGTTGAGAGATGACTTCGAGGGATTCATCGAACATTTGGAGAGCCAATGGTCAACGAGCGTATTGGAAGCTTCATCTGTTAAGATTAGGGTACCCTCCAAGCACGTGACTGGTGCATCATATATCAACTCAGAAAAGCGACAGTCGCCGCAGAGCGAAGAGGAGTCCACCTCAAAGAAGCGAAAGAGAAATGCTTCGACCGAACAGCCAGAAGCATTCGAACACACAATCAAGTTTTCGAGCCAGGACAACTGGGAGTCTATGAACTGCGCTATTCTCGAACTCTTCTCATGGGCTCGGATTCTCATCGACGAGCATACCTACAACAATGGCTGGGTGGCAACTATATTGGCCAACTTAAAAGCAGATAGCTACTTTATGCTCTCTGGAACCCCAGCATTGGGAGGCCACAGTGATGTCAAGCCTTTGGCGAAACTCCTTAAAATCAACCTTGGAGTAGATGACTTTACGGGCTTGAGAAGCGACATTTTCAATAAGAAGACAAGCGATCTAACAAGTTAGTTGCTATTTTTTTTTGGGAATGATATATGCTAACAAGAGAATAGAGTCCGAGGTGTTTTTGACCTATCAAGAAGATCCGTCACCTATGTGGAGATGGCGCCGTCATCAGCATACCCAGGCTTGGTTGAATGACTTTTGTCGTCAGGTATGATCAACATACGGAGTTCTTGATGATAAAATACTGACGGGAGGCAGGACGCTGCTAAAATTGGCGACATCAAATACACTACTCGCTACCATTTGGTCGACCTGTCAGCTTCTGAACTGGCTATATACCTTGAGCTGTTACAGCACTTAGCTGCGACGGACTTCGTTCTCAAGAGAGCAAAGTCTTCCAAGAAGTCTTCTGAGAAGCCTTTCAAGAATGACAGAGCAGATCAAATCGACGAAGTTATCACTAGTACAGGCGATGCAATACCTGCTCTATTCCTAAGAGCATCTCACTTCACTTCCCAACCCCCCCCGGAGAATGTTTCGGATTTCTGCTATGTGATCATGAGGCTTCGAAAGATGCAATATGAGGCTTGGCTAACGATATTTGACGACGACCTCAGGCGCGCCTTTTGGTTGTACAAGTGTGTTGAAATAGAGAGAAAGTCCGGAGAAGCACCTTGTAATAAGTTTCCCAACTTCGAAAAGAGAGTTAGAGAGCACAAGCTCGGAGATCCAGATGTCAGCAAGGATCTCGAGAGTCGACTGGAGAAAGCCCCTGGAAAATATCACAAAGAGGATTGGAGACGCTGGTATCGGAAGCCAGGAACGAAGATCAAGGCTAGTGACCTCAATCCTCTACCATTGTTGCCGACAGGTCAAAATACCAGTCACGGCGTGACTCATATCACACGCATGGCCTTCGAACTTCGAACGTGGGTCACGAAACTAAACACTGTGGTTGAAGAAATTACCAAGCAGAAGCGCGCTCTCAGATTTTTTGAGAATATTCTGTACATCCAGCGCAACAACATCTTCGCCTGCGCACACTGTGGCACCACTGGTTTGTCGGCCACGGAAGTTAGAGTGATGGGCGGTTGTGGCCATTTACTAGCCAAGGAGTGCTGTTCTGGCGACGACGTCTGCCCGGTGCTCTGCTGCGGTTCGTTCAATCGCGAATATCAAAAACTAGCAGGCTCAGATCTCGGTCAAGTTGGTTCCGAGCAGTGTTCTAAATACGGCTCTAAGATGGACGCAATCCGCAATTTGATTGAAGGCATCACACAGACCAGCGATGACAAGATATTGGTTTTCGTTCAGTTCTCGCAGTCAACGATAAAGCTGGAGGAGGCGTTGGAAACTGCCCAGATCCCGTTCTCCGATCTACGAAAGGAGACAACTTCTTCCAAAGTCCTTCAAAGTTTCCAGAATGGAACATCTCCTTGCAAGGGTGGACAACCGTCTAGAGTTCTGATCATGAACATTGGAGATGCAAATGCTTCCGGAAGGTAAGATTTTAACGACCCTCTATCTAGATTCATGCTAACTCATCTTCTAGCAACTTGACTGTGGCGAATCACGTCATTTTTCTTCAACCATATTATACGACTGGAGAAAATGCGCAGGACAGATACGAAGCTGCTATGACCCAAGCCGTCGGTCGTGCCAAACGATATGGCCAGACTAAGGAAGTCCACATTTACCACTTTCTCACCGTCAACACCATCGACATTGACTACTATGAAGCTCGTAACAACTGTGTCATCTCCCGCAAAGGCAAGTTTGGCAAGGCATACACTCTAGGGGATCCGCAACCCGCTAGTCCTGACACGAAGACTGAACTCGGTACCTACTTTGCTTCGACCATGGAGTTTGATGGTGTGGCTCAGTCTGATTATTGAGCACTTGATCCTGTTGTTTGAGTATCGAGAGCGAAAGAGAGGATGATGGTTTTCTTTTCTTGTCTCTATGCATTCCACCTTTACAAACTAGGTCTGGTGCGGTACTTCAGCCATGACGATAAATGGGGGTGGAAGCTTTCCTTTCCTTTTGCATTACGCTTTTTTAAAGGCGTAGTGCGACTCTGAAAATCATGGTGATGATTACATCAACGGTGGGCGCATAGAATGGAGGCGTTTTTAGATTGAGAATGCATGGAAATGGCGTTGAGGATGGAGACTAAATTGTAAGCCTTTTCAGAAATAAAGAGAATAGAACCATAAAATCCAAATCCTCCCGTAATATGTGCGTGATTATGATTTGATGTTGGCGTTAGAGCTTGAGCTTGAGGGGTTCGGGATTGAGTATCATGTTGGTTGGCCTTGATGTTGTGGAGGAACAACTTAGCCGAGGGGGGAGCCAGGATTAGAGCTGAGCAGGTGGGAAGGTCTGTCGAGTGCGATGCTGGCAAGGGGCTCGTAGACGTGAAGAACTGTGGATTGGAGAGGACGAGATTGTGTTGCTTTTCTACGCTGCTTATGCTTGTCAGTCTCCAGTGATGCAAGAAGAGACATCGTAGATGAATGGAGATGCTGATGTTGAGATAAACTCCAAAAGCGGGAAGCATTTATCTTGAGAAGACGTCGGAGTCGGCACGCCGCCGGCAAAGGCTGCAGTCATGAAACCCCGGACAACTTTTGATTCAGCGAATGAGGTCCTTGAAATTTGGGAGTCATGTCATAGGGGTAGAGAGCCCTGGAAATGGGGTGTCCAGGTCTTCACCAATCACTGAAGAACACACACGCGGCTGGTGTTTCGGCAACCATAGAGGCACGGAATGCCGTCCCAGCCGAGTCGTCGATTATCAAGCATCATGAGGCCCTTCTCAACGCCACACCTCTTCACGTCTCAAGCTATGAATAAACTCGTTTTGTCTTTTTCTAAAGGGGTAATCATGAGTCCTTGATTTGTGGTTATACGAGGTTGCACAAAGGGTCAAGACCAGAGTTGCTAGAGTGATAGGTCACGGGAGAGGCAGCAAAGCGATGGCAACCCAGAAGACTGCGACTGCGACGGAAGAGACTCCTTTGTTGAGAGATGAGCCGAGGAGTACCGGTGAGGGTGATGCGAGTTCGGGGACGCTGACGGATTCAAGGAGGGATGAGGAGGATGCGGAGTTGGAGGATGAGGATAAGGCTAATCAGTATGTGGGGAGAGGGAGGGGGCTGTTGATCATGTTGAGTTTGTGTGGGTTGATGTTCTTGCAAGGTGCGTTGGATTCTATATGTTTTTGGGTATTCGGCGATGGAATTGGTGAGAGGCTGATGACGGTACCTATGTTAACTATCTTGCTTTGCAGCTTCCAACATGTCTTTGGTCACTACAACGCAATCGAAGATTGCCGAGGATCTTGACGCTTTTGCTGCTGCGAGTTGGTTTACTTCTGCGTACATGGTAAGCAACCACATGGAATTAGCCTCCAGCATTTGTTGACACCCAAAACAGATCGCAATGTCAAGTACGACCATCCTAGCAGGTCGCTTGGCCCAAATTTTCTCCCCGAGATCATGTGTCCTCGTTTCAGCTCTTTTCTTTTCAGTTGGTGGCGTTGTTGCTTCTCAAGCACTGACCTTGCGGGTCTTCCTTCTGGGAAGGGCTATTCAAGGTATGGGTGGAGGATCGATTGCCACGATTTCCTTAATCTTGGTTTTAGAATTCTCGGGTAAGAAGCGGAGGGGCCTCTACATTGGGCTCATCAACTCAGTATTTACGATGGGAGTCTCTTTTGGAGCGGTGATAGCTGGAGCTTTATTGAACATTACGGGTTGGGTAAGTTTCCCCGTCGGAACTTCTTTCATATACTAACAGGGATTCAGAGATTCTTATTATGGATTCAGGGGCCGCTTGCTCTAATATTTGGCCTGGGAATCTTTTTAAGCATCCCAAAATCATTCACTGGAGGGGAAGTGGGAGAAGGGACCATGAGCGATAAACTTAGGAGGATTGACTACCTTGGCGCCTTCACACTTGTATGCTTTCCCTTGCCCGGAGATCTTTCACAAAGTAACATTCGCAGGTAACAGCAGTGGTTTTCTTCCTCTTCGGGCTCTCATCACCCAAGATCAAGTACATCCCGATCCTCGTGTCGTCATTCCTTCTCATCGGCTTCATCTTGATCGAATTCTACGTGGCAAAGGCACCGATCATCCCACTCAATGTTTTGAAATCACCTGGTGCTCTTCTGTCCTGCGTTGCACAGCTGGGCACAATGACTTCACGATGGTCCGTACTATTCTTCGCTCCTACCTATGCTATCGCGATACGAGGTTGGCATCCCGCCTCGGCTGGCGCGATCCTTATTCCTACGAATCTCGGCTTTGCAATTGGAGGTCTCTTGGTTGGTGGACTGCATGTCCGGAGAGCAGGAAGCTTTTGGCTGTACGTGTACCTCTCTTCGAACATATCCCTTGCTAACTTGTCGTAGGCCAAGTATTGTATCATACTTCCTTTTCACGTGCACTCTTGTTGTGATCTCTCAGATCTCTAACAATAACACACCGGCTCCGCTTTATCTTCTCGTCGTATTGGCAAATGGTGTCTGCATCGGTGCATCGTTAAATTATACTCTTGCTCACGTTCTGCATCTGACGCCCCCAACGACGCACTTCATGACCGTTTCTCTCCTCACCACTTTCCGTGGTTTTGCAGGCTCTTTTGGATCGGCGATTGGCGGTGGCTTGTTTGTCCGGGTCTTGAAAGCAAGACTTGAGACTGAGTTTGGAGAGAACGGTGGTTTAAAAGGGAAGGAGGAGTTAGTAAGGAAACTATTGGGCAGTCCGATTTTGGTGCAGGCTTTAGAAGGCTTGGAGAGAAGGATTGCCATTGGGAGTTATGAGGGAAGTTTGAAGCAATTGTATATTGCAGCGGCTGGACTGGCATTGATTATGGTGTTTGTACAGGCTGCGACTGGCTGGAAGGCTGGGAAGGAAGGGAAGGAGGATGAGACGGAGGTGGGAAGAGGGATAGGGATTGAGGATGAGGAATGGGAGGAGGGCATGGAGCAGGGTATATAGTTTAGGAGTTTGCGAATTGGTTAGGTAGACAAATAGATTTCAGCGATGTTTCTAGATGTTAGAATAGAATATACTGTACAACTTAATGAAAGCTCCTTCATTAGTCCGCATAAGGCAGAGCTCGTGGATAAAAGGGCCATGGAATTCGAAAGTCCCAAACTCATCTGCTCCCACTTCTCCTACATTTGGCCTCATTTAGCAGGCCGCCGTCTCTTCTCTCTTTCCCTGAAAGAGAATCCATAAATTTGAACCGTGGCGCACATCCGGTTGGTCCAGACTTTGACACCTTCCAAGATCACGTTCATGAGACAAAACTAACAACTCTCAGCGTTCTGGATTTCTCTCTGACCGTCTCTTCCCTTCCACGATTCTGTCATAATGTCATTGATCATTTGACAGCTGGTTTCTGCAGCCTGGCAACAGCTGCATCTTCCCGTAAATCCCCTTCTTGTACTCCCATTTGTCTCTGCACCGTGCAACCTGACCAGTGCTTTGCTACCACTTAGAGCCCGTTGTGTACAACAATGACGATGTTTCCAGCTGCAAGCCTATATATACCCATGAAACAATTTGTAGAGAAGACAAGGTTTGCCAGCCCCCCGTAGAGATCATCAGCCACGAACACGAACTGGCCCAGAGCAGGCAAGCGTGGCTTGATTGGCGCGTTTCATTCAGATCCTTGGCAGCGCTCCTCTCAGCCGGAAGGGAAAAAACGGCCGACTTTTAGCACAAAATCTGCATTTACTTATTAATAAATCGATTTCTTTTTCCCTGTGTCAGTTCTTACAGCTTAATTTGAACGTAGGAAGACCTAAGCACCTTTTTTTTTTAGCCCTTTTAATTGACTTTCATTGTCTTAAAATTGAATTAATTCGCAGAGATCTTGGTGCTCACGTGCGTGCCAATTCCCACCGCTTTTCTCTCCGCCTGAAGGGCTGTACCTGAATCACTTCATCTGTTCCGGACCAGCTCTCCCCTCAATTTCCGCCAGAACAGGCATTGATCGAAACCTCCGAGGAACACCGCATTGGACAGACCAGGTAGGAGCGTTGCACAGTCGGCTGATGATCCGTCACCTGGGAGTAGGTGAACAAGCTCAATTTAAAACTCGTTGATCTGATCGGCTACTGTAACGGTAATGACAATGGATGAAAGGAAGAAAAAAATATCCGCGCTGCTTCTCGTCATGTTGACATTGCCTGCCTCTAGGTGAGACGAAGCAGAAGGTACAGTATCTCAATCTTGTTTGTTCCTTCAACCGATTGTTCCTTAAGATCCGACATTCCTTCTCCAGCCATCTCTTTTAGGGGTTTAATTTTCAATCTCAACCACTCTCACTTTACTCAACTCTAGATTGCATCCCTCAATTTCAAGCTCACTTCATCAACTTCATACAGAATGCTATCTCTACTTCCGCTTCTCGCTCTAGGCCTCTGTGTCTCTGCAGCATCCATCCCCCGCCAAATCACACCCTGCACCTTCTCCATGACCGCCGTCGGCGAACCAAACGGTACCATCGTTGAAGACACCATCGGCGAGAATCGAATTGGCGGCGGCTTTCCTCAAGGCATCTACTATGCCAATAACCACTCCCTCTTCGATAGCTTGAATCACAACTGCCTCATCTGGCCCCATAATTTCCAATTCCAATGTACGCAAGGTGCTGCCGGAGCAACGAACTTCACACTCGCAGATGATGGAAATCTGATGCATGACGCGAGCGAGAAGTGGTATGCATGCCCATCAGCAGGTCCTGGAGATGATGGGAGCTACAATATCTTCAGCGACGCGTTGCCAAATACTGCAGGTTGCGAGCTTGTTACGTTGAGAACGGGAGGATTTAGCTGTTCTGCTATGGGTCGACCTTCCTCCTCTGCTGCACCAACTGCCACGGCTACTGGAGGATCACCACTAGCAGCTACATCTTCCCCAGCAGCAGCATGCCCAACGGACATCTCTGCCGGCACTTTCCAGTTCCCACACCTCATTGTCCCAACCTCCTCTCAAGATCCCGGCTACGCATTCGGAGACTCGTTCAAACCATACATCTCACCAGTTAACACCACACTCTTCAACTTCGATATCCCAGCTACGGCTCCCTACACAGGCACCTGCTCACTCCTCTTCCTCTTCCCCTATGGCACCGATCTCGCCCCCTCAGCAGGAATGTACAGCTTCAGCGGCATCGAAGAAGAGATAGACGAGAAAGGCGGCCTTGACTTCGCTCTCCTCTCTGGAATTGCCAACACTGCTACGACGTACGATTCCACACCAGCTGTGGCGACGGATTACGGAAAGACGGTGATCATCCCAGGAAATAACTATACGATTGCGACATTCCCGTGTCAGAGCGGCACGGCAGTTACGTATAGCGTGAGCAGTGTGAACAATGTGGTTTTGGGGTACTTCCAAGATTATGTGCCGAGTGCGATTGGGGTTTATATCGTGCCTTGTGCTTAGACTTTCCCTTCTCGAAGATAGCGGCTTGGAATGGAGGAGATTGAAGGATACAGAGGGTTGAAGGCCACAAAAGGCGTGTGTTATTATAATGAACGGACTTGGGAACGGGAAAAGCATGCATGGGTTTGAAGGCGAGTAATGAGTTATGAATTGCATTGATGCGGGCGCATTAGAGAATGATACACCAAATGGCTGCGGTCTAGAATAATTAGAATGGTTAATTTCCATCTCGGCATTTCGTTGTGTGTTTGCTCGTGAGGTAGAGTGGATAAGGGGGGCTGATGGCAATGTCCCAGTAAACTATGTACTTGTGCAGAGCAAGCAGAACATATTAGATTTGGACAGCGTTCTGCTCGCCCTATCTCAAGGTTAGGGTGATGGAAGTTAGTGGGAGGTGTCTAGCTGGAAGCGAGCTTTGTTTCGAGTTAACTGATTGCAACTGTGGGTAGAGGAGCAACCCGATGGTAGTTTTTGTATGCTGGAGAGGAGGGTGAAATTTTGAGATATGAGAACTTTACAGAGCATGATGGGTTAAAGTTCGCAATATCCATATATTGAAGTCGTCCTCACATCAGTATGAGGAAGGAAAGTAATGCACATCAAAGAGAGTGGTCATAAACTCTCCTTGAAAGCCACCAAGTAATCGGATTCGAAGAGGGAAATAATACCCGTAGTCTAACATTAGCAGTTGGTAAGAAAGCCAGTATATAAAGAGCAGTGGATAATGCTTTCTGCAACCAATAATCTTTTCCGCCCTGAACAATGTCCGCAAGTTGCCGGAAGAGGCAATTTGGCGGTCGAAACTGGGAATCTCTGTCAAATGAACAAGGAATGCGTTGCTGGGTTCCTTTTGCTTCACAAAAACTCTTTGCTTTTTGGTGCAAGCTACCGTTCACATGCAGAGGCGAGGCTTCGTGTTGTCATGTAGTGCTACGGTCGAACAGAAAAGATGGTTTGGCTCGTTCTCGCACGGGCTAGGTTATCTCTCGACGAGTACGTACACCTCTCCCGACGAGTAAGCGCACCTCTTGATGGTTAAGAGGCTTTGTCGTCGGAGTTCTGGTGGCTGTTCTCAAGTTCCTGTTTCTTTAGAGAGTTCCATTCCTATTCTTCCTCCAATTGATGACCCCAATCCGACAATCACCATCAATCCCATCTGTACCATGAGCGAAAAAGCGACCCAACGATATACTCTCGTCCTAAATCGCAGTAC
>Ga0302325_10006076_pt1 | contig 27280 bp, 15 predicted proteins | sample Palsa_T0_2_FD_201948 | JGI IMG/M metagenome (GOLD analysis project Ga0302325, IMG submission 201948) | Peat permafrost microbial communities from Stordalen Mire near Abisko, Sweden - Palsa_T0_2 | ecosystem: Environmental > Terrestrial > Soil > Palsa > Peat permafrost | place: Sweden: Abisko... | reverse complement strand
TGCCGACCACGACCCCTCCACGGGGCGCGAAGCCGTCCCCAATCTCCCCAAATTGATAAAGAACGGTCTCAGTCCAGGCAGCGCCCGTGGCCGCCGGCGGGGTCAACGAAAAAACCGTGCCGCAACCATACACGCAACCCGTGCCGCCACCGAAGTCGGTCGTTCCGTAGAGAATGCCATGCTCTCCGAACACCAGGCTTGATTCGTTCGCTCTCCCGTCTGTTCCATCAAAATTCAAGAGTATGTTTTCGGCCCAAGACTCGCCCATGGGCGCTGGCGTCAAAGAATACACGATGCCGTAACCGTAAGTTCCGCCTGAGTGCGTCCCGCCATAAAGGATTCCATCCTTACCGATCACCACACCCCCAAACAGGGCCGCGCCGTCAGGCGATCCGTCGAAGCTATGGAGCACCGAATAGGTCCACGCACCTCCGGGAGACGAGGGCGGTGCCACTGCGAATACGGTGCCGGTACTTTCATTTCCAGTTGTAGTGGTTCCATAGAGCACCCCGTCCCTACCCATCTCCACGCCCGCGTAGGGTAGATTGGCGCCGCCAGTTTCCGTAAGGAAGTTCGGCGTCCAAGCTCCACCAGGCGCGGCTGGGGGCGTCAGTGAGTACACAGTGCCGCCGCTGTCTTGAGCGCCAGCGACCGCGATCGTACCATACAAAATCCCTTCCGAGCCGATCGCCAAAGTGCCCAGAGGGATTCGACCGTACGCGGGATAATTCACCAAATTGAAGAGCGTGCTTAGAGTCCATCCGCCACCGCCCGAGGTTGGCGGCATGAGAGAGAATACAGTGCCGTTCCGAGTCGGAGAGTTCGAACCGCCTCCTCCACCGGTCGTGCCATAAAGGACGCCGTCTTCGCCAATGGTCAGGCCGTTCGGGTCGGCCCCGTCGTTTACACCTGTAAAGTTATAAAGCACCTCGAACGTCTGCGCCAAGGCGGTTCCAGCGAAGTTCAGGAGCGCCGTAAACAGCGCACCCCGAGCGGTGAGAGTCCGACATCGACTAGTCACATGTTGTCCCTCCAGCGCACAAGTACGGTCCTTGGCAGGTTCATCAGGACTGGATACACCAAAATCAAGGCGCAAGGGCGCACTTCCCGTCCTTCCAAGATCACAGCCTTGGACGGCTAACGGAAGACGGTGCTCGCCGGACGCTTACCAAGGGCCGGAGACAGTGCGCCGCGCTATGGCTGCCGTGGCGTCATCGACGAGGCATTTGGAATCCCCTGCCAGATCTGCAAGCCGAAATACGGATTGACCGTTCCCACGAACAAACCATAGGCAGTGGCTGAGAAACTGCGAAATCCATAGTTAAATTCGTCCTCGAAGCCGTTAATGTCGACCGCCGAGAAATTCACGCCGTCGCATGAGGACCATAGGTCGGCTCCCAGTTCCGGAGCCACTAATGCCGCGAGCGACGGACTGTCCCGATATATGGTGCTTCCGTCGGACGTACCGACGTAAAGACAGCCGTTGTAATCTGCCATGCGCCAGAACTGATTATTCAGCGCCCAGCCGAATCCCTTCCCCAGGCCGCTCAGTGGGGTCTTTTCCCCGTCCGGCGTACTGCGCGCAGTCCCCACGATCAAATCCCAGGAATTATCCGAGTTGATCCGATACAACTCGGCGCCACCGACGCTAAAAGGGTGGTTCGGGTCGACACCAAGGCCTGCCAGGTACAGACTGCCATTGTATTCCAGCATATGTAAGATTTCATGGTTAGGATATGTGGCGTAACCGCCATTGGTAATAACCTGCGTAAAGGTATAGGGCGGCTGAGCGTTTGTGTAATATACTTCGAAACCCGTTTGTTCGTTCCGATACGCGACATACAGGTAGCCGTTATAAACAGCTATTTCGCACACCTGCATACCGGCCGTGGGCGGAGGAATCACCTGGAACGCGTTGTCCCCTTCCTGTGGATTGGCCGATTCCAGAAGCTGCCAGCTCGACCCTGCCGATCCACCAATGAAGCCCGCAGCCGAGACAATGTAAAAGTTGCCGTTGTAAGTGACGATGTCCCTGAAGGATTGATTATGCAAAGTTCCCAGAAGCGTGCCCGGATCCTGCGGCACCGGATTGAAATTCACGCCGTCCGTCGACCGTAGCAAGCGCGCTCCCGGAATTTTAGGCCACACATCAGACGCGCTGGCGCCGCTCACATATAAGGCCTGGGTACCATCCGATTCGGTAAACACGCCCATGCCCCGGAAACCGGTGTCGGGAGCTGTATATGTCCCATAGCCTGGTATCAGAACATTCAAAGGGGACTGAAACACCCTGGTCCATGCGCCGGTAAGCGGGTTCCACGACCAGATTTCGGCCTGCAGCAGTGGAGGCAATTCCGAAATAAGCGGCGGGCAAGAGACGTCCGGATCGGTAGGAGGGTATGGATCAGCCGAATGGTTGTCGTGTTCCTGGGCCGCGGCCATACAGTTTTGCGCGCGATCGGTACCCACCAAAAGCTGCCCGTTAAACCATTGCATCGACCAGGCATAGCCGTTCTGGCGGTCGCCATCAAAGCCCTGCAGGGAGACTTGCGTGAAGTCGTCCCGGGTTAAAGAAACGGACTGGGCTTCCCCCATCCGGGAAACCAACAGCAGCAGCGGCAGAGCCCATAGCCCCGCCCACCGCATGGGAGAACGTTCCTGAATGATAATCATGCCTTTTTCCATTGCACGGTTGTGACGCTGTACGGCCCGATAACAACGGGATTGCCCGAGGTCACCGTCTCAATTTGAACGGTATTGGGCGCGGAAGCCGTGTTGCTGATGCTCTTGTCGGAGTTCGAGACATAAGTGACGGTGAGCGTTTGCCCCAACTTCGTTCCGTTTACCTGGATGGTTACTTTTGAAGAGTACCCAGACTTGTTGGTAATTAGCAGATAGTGCAATCCGTTGTCACCCTGGTAAGCCTGCGAATAGATGGCTGGAATCGGGTTGCCGTCGTATCCCTGAATGGGGACAGCAGCGCCACCGGTCACGGTGGTAGGCCAGATGTGAGTGCTGTTGTTGATTGCCTGGTTGGCTACCGCAAGTGCCAGGGCGGGAGCAGAAGTGTAAAACTCGAAGGGAGTGTTCGGATCGGTCGCTGTATTCGTCGAATAGTTCGGGTTCGCGGTGACCTGACCGATCAAATAACTTTCGTAATCGTTGACCGCGCGTATCAACCCGAAGTTAACGGAATTGCCCATGAAGAGCGCGTGGGCCGCAACGCCCCGTACGTTCGGGCAAGTGGACATCCGCGCAATGTACTCGGCCAGGAAGATCCCGTTGTAGAGCGTCGGCGTCAACGGGAGATTATTCAACGCCGACGCGTTCAATTCGGTTACGAAAATTGGAGTGTTCGCACCTATCAGCGGGAGCAGATAGGAATTGACGTAATCCACTGTTCCATGAGCCAGCACTCCGTTTAAGATCTGGGAGGCGGTGGTATTATCGACGGAACTCGAAATGGGATACATGTGAAAAGAGACCGCGTTCCAGTAGCGAGGTGCATAGGCTGCCATACCGTCGTCCCAGGCCGTGTAGTTAACCGGTGGCCCGGTAAACTGTCCAGCGTAGAAAAGTCCGACGGTGGCGCTCGGATTGGCGGAGACGATGTCGCCGAAATACGGGGAATTCATGGCAGACGCATAAGAAGCGGGCGACGGGAAAATGAGCGGAAACAGATACGGCTCATTCGCCAGCTCCCATTCCAGGACATTTAAGCCGTATCCCTGGGCGGCGGTAACCATATCAGCTGCGCTGGAGGGACTGGTATCCGTATAGGCGTTGAATGTAACAACGGTGTTGGCGCCCAGGCTCTGTACGAAGTTGGCGAAGTCTGAGAAGTAAACGCCGCCCTTGGCCTGAGTAAGCTGCTGAGCCCTGACAAGCTCGCTGGCAGTGAAAGAATCCACCAGCGGGGGATTACCGGCGATCAGCTCATCCAACCAGCTGGTATTGGTATGACCCGCCTGCCAGTCAAACGGCATGGATACCGTGCCGGCTGGAAACCGGATCCAGCCCGGATTGAGCGGTTCGACGGCGCTGAGAAACTTGGGGTCGTAGTATTCCACCCCGTTGCGTGGCTGCGGAGCGCTAAAACCGCTGAATTTGGCGGGAATGGCCGAGGGTTTCTGCGTATTGATGTTGATTACGACCGACGCGGGATTGGCCGAAGCGATGCTGCAATTCGTGCTGGCCTTCCCGGCAGGAGTGCCGGTCGAGTCGGCAACACTGGCGGTAAAGGAGAAAGTCCCGCCCTCGGTGGGGGTTCCGGTGATGCCTCCGGTAGTGCTGTTCAGTGACAGCACCAGCGGCAAGGAACCTGCGGTAATAGAGTACGTATAAGGCGGCACACCGCCGCTGGCTGTTAGAGCGGAAGCGTACGCCGTGCCGTCTTGCGCGGTATTGAGGGGACAGGCCAGCGTCACAGGCGCCGGCGCAATAGTCATGCCGCAATTGGCGGATGCAACATCGGTGCCGATTGAGTCTACAACGGTAGCCGTGAATGGATAGGTTCCAGGTGTCGCGGGCGCTCCCGTGATGGCGCCTGTCGAGGAGTTCAGGGATAGCCCTTGCGGTAGCGAACCCGCACTGATGGAGAACATGTACGGCGGCACTCCACCGCTGGCTGTCAGCGAGGAGGAGTATGACACACCAACCGTACCGGCATTGGAGGCGCAAGCGAGCGTTATAGGCGACGGACTATTGACCACTGCCAGATTGTATAAACTTGGCATACGCCAACTGCGGTAGGCAGGATCGTCGCCTTGGAACTCATACACCACGGACGTACTTGGGGTAACTTCGATGCTCTGCTCGTAACTATGGCTGCCTGGGTTTAGATATCCGGGTTCGAAGGCGTAATCGCCGTTTGTAAGCAACTGCGCGGTTCCCAGCGCCGGAGAGTAGCCGTCCAGAGAAACATTCAGATTAAGGGAAACCTGCATGTCCGTCTGATCGACATTGAGCACCTGCCCGCGGCTGGTTTCGCCCGGAAACTCCATAACCCGCGTGTTGCCGTCGTCAAAGAGCGAGAGGATTTGCTGGCCGCCATATTGGAATTCCACGTAATGCTGTCCGGAAAACCACGGATAAGGATCCGTCGAGTTCATGGTGAAATCCCCGCCGAGTCCTAGCCGCCAAATGACGTCGCCGGTGCCTTGGCCGTTGTTGTAGTCGATCTTGATCACCCAGTCCTGGTCGCGCAAGGAGATCAGCAGGCTGCCGTCCGAAGGCTGGTATTGGGCGCTGTTGCCGTGGAGCCAATCCACGGCGGTGTTGGCATTCAATACCGGGGGACAACCTAAGCCCTGAAAGCAGGACGCCCCAACTACACAGGACTCGCCGCGAACCGCGGCACGATTGATATCAAGCTGCGTGCCGCCGCCGGCATGATCAAAAGCGTTCCAGTGCCAGACGACTTGAAAGTTTTCATCCAGCTCGATAATCATCAGGCCGATGATGTCAATGGGTCCGCTGGAACCCTGCGTCCCCGCAGGATAGATCCCCTGCAGGGAGCCGAACGTAATGGTGTGGCCGTTCGGCAGCCGTATGCCTTCATGATGGAAATTGCTAATGGGGTCGGTTCCAGCGGCTACCAGTTGCTCGGATACCCGATCGGCGTTGGTTTGGCGGATAATGTTGCCCGCCAGGTCGACTTCCCGAACCAACTCCTGATTCGTAGTGGTTCCGTAACTGCCTGTACCTGTCCCAGGGCCCTCCGAGATCATCACGAGGGTTGTTCCGAGCATATTATTGCCGGTAACGATGCGCGTGATTTGAGGATGGTCGAGCCCATAGTACCAAAGAACGTGACCCTCCAAATCCGTAGCCTCAGGGTAAGCCCCGAGAAAACAAGGCCCTATTGCTGAGAATCCAGTCAACACGACGCCACTGCTGACGTCCGCTTGGGGCGAAGGTTGCATTAATGCCTCTACCAGCGGGAACGTGATGGTGGAGGGGAGAGGGCCCGTGGCGAATGGCAGAATCGTGGTGTTCGGTACGATCGTTTTTCCGGTCGCGACCTCGTAGTGCATGTTGTAAGTACTGGCGTGTCGCATCCCGGCGATATAGAAATTCATGGTGCCGCCATGACACGATCGGAAATTCGTGTAGGTCATCGCCTTCGAACCGCTCAATTCGAAGCCCACCCGCATGAAACTTCCAGCAGTACAACTGGGCGCGCTGAACAAAGCGATCAGAGGGTTGGCCGTGGCGGTCACCACTGGCTGGTTACCAGTGACCAGAGGTTCGACCCCAAAATTGGATACGGTTTGAGCCGTTTGACCCGCCAGATAGTCTCTGGCGGTCACCCGGATCTGATAAGTGCCTTCCCAAAGGTTGGGCGTCCAATTGAGGGTGTTCCCAAGACTGAAGTCGCTGATCGTAGAAAAGGTCGGATTGGAACCCGGCGGTGCGACTTCGAACTTGTAGGTGACTGGGCCGGGGTTTGAGTCAGTCGCGGACGCAGTCCACGTGATCATGGTGCCCAGGATCTGGGGTGACGCCGACGAAGGCGTGAGCTGGACTTGGATGGTGGCACGCAAGGGCGTGCTGAGGCAACCACAGACGGCTAAAATCACCGCCAACAAACATCGATTACGCCCGAGCGAGCAGGTGTTACCGGGTCTCTGCAACGCTCTTCTCCCTTTGTTTGCCATGGGCACCGCTGGAACGTATTCTAAGGTGGCCAAGACTCCTCAAGCGTCTTAAGATTATGCGTGGTCTGCCAGGAAAATGCAAGGCGGCAGCTCGTGTCGACTTCCACCATAAATCTCAATGATTAAGAGTGTTAAATCTCACCGCAGCTATCAGTTAGCAGGTTTGCAGCCAGGTCTGGAAGCCGGCGAGCGCATAGGCGGAGTAGTACTTTACACACCTCAGCGCGATCATACATAGCCCAAGAGGTGTTGTATACTTCTGTGTCTGCGCGCGCCTGAAAAGTCACAAGGAATTCTATATGTACTGGAAAATTCGAGACTGTTTGCCGGAATCACACCTAGGGCTTTCCGCTATCCTGCGAAAACCCGCTCTTATAGCTGTTCTTGTGCCAGTGACGCTCTGCGCGCAGCTCGCAAACTTCACCACACGGAGAGACACTCAGACCTCCAAGGGCCCCACCTCGATTGCGGCGGGCAATCTGAACAACAACGGATCTGTCGACTTGGCCGTCGTCAATTCCGGCTCGAGTACTGTTACTTTATTGAAAGGCAACGGTACCGGTTTTTTCAAAGCGGGCGGCACACTCACGGCGGGCACCAATCCCCTGAACGTGGCGATTGCGGACCTGAATAAGGATGGAAATGCGGATATCGTGGTCACCAATTACGGCTCTGGCACGGCTAATACTCCCGACCCCGGCACCGTTTCTGTTTTCTTAGGGAATGGCAACTTGACCTTTCAGCCGGTGGTCAGCTATCCGGCAGGGACTAACCCGGGAGCCATTGCAGTGGCTGACGTGAACGGCGATGGCAAATTGGATCTGGTGGTCATCAACCAAGAAGTGGAGGGAACCGTGTCGGTTCTTCTCGGCAACGGCGATGGAACCTTCCAGGCCCCCATTAGCTCTTCTACCGGCGGGGACAATCCGGTGTCGATTGCCTTGGGCGATTTCAACGGCGATGGCAAGCTGGATGCAGCCATCGCCGACAGGTTCGCCGGGGATGTCTTTATCATTCTGGGTAATGGGGACGGCACCTTTCAGCCGCCATCGCTGATCCCCGTGGGGGGTGGGCCGGCCTCTATAGTCACCGCCGACTTTAATCACGACGGGCATCTGGATCTGGCAGTGGCCGGTTCTTTCTTCAACTCCGTTTATGTGTTGCTGGGCAACGGCGATGGGACCTTCCAGCCAAAGGTGAGATATGTCGCCGACAACGGCCCGCTCTCACTGGTGGTGGCCGATTTCAACGGCGATGGCAAGCTGGATCTGGCGGTGGCCGACAATGCAGCGAACGATATCGCAGTGCTCCTGGGAAATGGTGATGGTACCTTCCAGCCAGCCACTTTATGGACTACGGGCACGGCGCCCGAGTGCCTGGTGGTGGCTTCTTTTCACAGCGCCAGCCTGTCGGACCTGGCCGTGGCCAATTCCGGGTCGGCCACCGTTTCTGTCTTTCCTAGCAACAATAACGGCACATTTCAGGTGGCTCCAAGCTATGCGGCAGGCGTAACCAGTCCACAATCGATTACCAGCGCGGACTTCAACGGAGATAACAAACTGGATGTGGCGGCCGCATCTGCTTCCGGAATCGCGGTCCTGCTAGGGAATGGTGACGGCACCTTTCAGGCGCCTGTGGTGACATCCAGCGTTGGGCAGGGTGCGATCGCGACGGCCGATTTCAATGAAGACAACATACCAGACCTGGTAACTACCAATCCTTCCCTTGGCTTGGTGACGATCTGGTTAGGCAAAGGTGACGGAACGTTCCAGCCACCGGTGACCTACGCAGCCGGGCCGAACCCGGTTTCTGTCATCACGGTGGATTTCAGAAAAAACGGCAAGTACGATCTGGCGGTGGTTAACCAAACGAATCCCGGCACGGTCTCGATTTTACTGGGGAATGGGAATGGGACTTTCAATCCGGCCCAGACTTTTGCGGTGGGTTCGCTACCCGCGGCTTTGGTCAGCGGCGACACGAGGTCCAACGGGAAATATGATTTGATGGTGGCCAACTCCGGCTCCAACAATGTCTCGGTGCTGCTGGGCAATGGGGATGGAACATTCCAGCCCGCCGTGAATTATGCCGTGGGCGCTAAACCAACCTCGATCTCCCCTGCCGACTTCACTGCCGTCAAGAAAGTGGATCTGGTGGTGTCCAATAGCCAAGGCAACAGTCTTTCGGTTCTGCTGGGTAACAATAACGGAACCTTCGGCACCGCCACTACGATCACGGGCGAAGTGATGCCGATTTATGTGGCTGTGAGCGATTACAACGGCGACGGCAACCAGGACGTGGCTGTGCTGAGCGCCTATGAAGGCAACGTGGATATCCGGTTGGGGAACGGCAACGGCACCTTCCAGAGCCCGATGCGCTTCGGCGCGAATAGCAACCCGCTTTCCATGGGGGTGGGCTTTTTCAGCCGGCCCAAGTGGCCGGACATTGTGGTCGCCAACAGCGGCTCGAACAACATCTCGAGTATGGTCAACGTCGTACAATAGCCAGGCGGAAGTGTTGCAAACGGTAAGCGATTCGACACAATGAAAACCACTGAAGCTAATCTTATTTTTGGTGCTGGATGTGTCAGCGCTTTTTGTCGCAGGCGGAGTCGCGCGCGGCCAGACCACGCCCACGATGCCCACGTTTTTCGCGCGTCGAGATTATCTTTTTGGTCGCGTAATCGATGATTGTGTTCCGCACGACTGGCGCCTGGCCGACCGCTCCTGCACGGTCAACGTGAGCGGGCACCGCGGGCCCTGGCCCTTCAGGAACTCGTCTTCCACGACTCGTTCGCCGGGTTATTTTGGCCAATTTTGTCCGAAAAAATGCTAATTATTGTCAATTCCAGGTGAAAACGAGGGTGTCAGCGAAATCGAAGACTATGGTCGATTTGGACGGTGTCTCCACCCTGGAATTGATAATTAGGCCGGATCTAACGCACTACTAAAGTAGTGAACACTAAAAGCCATCTGGAACGGTTGACGGCCGCCGGTGTGGAATGGCGTTTATTCACCGGGCAGCACTTGGACTCTTGCGGCTTGTTCCGTGATGCAGTGCACCGATCCTTGCCACCATCGACAAGCAAGAGCAAGAGCGCGTTCGTCGAAGTGAGCGCGCCTCAGCAGCGATCGCCAGGCTTCGGAGGCAAGGCAACACAGATCATCTCGGGAGGAAACGGAAAGTGCTTGAGCTCGCGCGCCATCGCGGCAAAGGTGCACGCCTCCGCGATGACTGTCCTACGCATCATTCAGCGGGAGCAACGCGCCTAAGAGTTTTGCCGCAACCGCACATCGCGCTTGGCCGGAAAGATCAGTTCAAAAGGGTTGCCCACTTGTCCCACTCATTTGGTTTCCATGAACGGCGTGTTAAAGAACTTATTGCAATCGAGGCGATTCGCTTTATACTGTACGAAGCCTGAGGGTATAATCGTTCCCCAAAATACAGAGCTCAAAAAATCGTGACCAAGAGGCTACGGTTGGCACTCTTGCCAGATTTTTCAGTGACTGGCGCCGGTTCCTTTCGGGTTGCTTTCGTTTTCGCGGTCATAGTCTTCTCGTTGGTGTGGACGTCCCCGTGTTTTGCACAGGGATTCTCCTTAGCGGCGCCCCTGAGTTATCCGTCCGGCGCGGACAGTTACTCGGTGGTTCTGGGCGACCTCAACGGCGACGGTAAACTGGACGCGGTGGTCACGGATTCCAATGTCAGCACTGTATCGGTTCTGCTGGGGAATGGCGATGGCGCCTTCCAGCCGGCCGTGGCCTACCATACCTTTCCGGCGCCCCGGCACGCCGTAATCGGGGATTTTAACGGGGACGGGAAACTGGATGTGGTGGCCACCGCCTACGAGTCGAGCGGCAATGACGTTTCGGTGCTTCTGGGAAACGGCGATGGCACCCTGCAGCCGGCCGTGGCCTATCCTACCTGCGCCCCGGGACCGTACGGAATCGCGACGGCCGATTTCAATGGTGACGGCAAACTGGACCTGGTAGTCACAGACGGAGGCACGGGCTCTTCAGGGCCCGAAAAGCGGATCTCGATATTGCTGGGGAACGGAGATGGCACATTCGCTCCAGCGGCATGTTACCAGGTTTCAAGCGGACCACTCAGCGTAGCGATCGGAGACTTGAACGGGGACGGGAAACTGGATTTGGCGATCGGCGCTTTCTGGGGCGCAGCGCTGGACATCCTGCTCGGCAATGGAGACGGCACGTTTCAGCCGTCAGTGACGTATACATCGGGACAACACCCTATGTCCGTAGGAATGGTGGATCTAAACAACGATGGAAAGCTGGATGTGCTTGTATCCGACCATGGCAACGATACCCTATCTGTCTTTCTCGGCAATGGGGACGGCACACTGCAGACGCCGCTGGTGTATCCGACCGGCGGCCAATACGCAAAAAAGCTGGGCATAACGGACCTTAACGGCGACGGCATGCTGGACGTGATCGTGCCCAGTTTCCTGTCCAGCAATGTCTCTATTTTCTTGGGGAATGGGGATGGGACCTTTCAACCCGCCGTTATCATCCTGGCGGGGGACGGTCCGGTGGACACGGCTATTGCGGATCTCAACGGAGATGGCACTCCGGACCTGGTGTTCTCAGACATAACTAGCGGGTACATCTCAGTTCTGTTGAATACATCGACCGGATCGATTCCAACTTTGACCGCATTGTCGGTCACACCGAATCCTGCATTGCTGGGGCCAGGAGTGACTCTCACCGCACAGATTTCCCCGCAGGTCAACTCGGGCCAGGTGACGTTCTACGATGGCACAGTGGTGCTGGGGACGGCGCCCGCCTCCGGCGGTTCCGCGAGTCTCACGACTAAGTTGCTGCCCGCGGGGGCGAACGTGCTGCTGGCGCGCTACGAAGGAAGCTCCACTTTCGCCAGCAGCGCGTCGGCAGCCACGGCGCTGACGGTGCAGGCGCTGCCCGGCAGCAGCTTTCCCGTGGTCACACCCTATGTGGCCAGCGGACCTGGCACGTCGGTGGCAGTGGGCGATTTCAACGGAGATGGCAAGCCGGACTTCGTGGTGGCCGATAGCGGCATCAGTGTGTTGCCGGGTAACGGTGACGGAACCTTCGGCACTCCGGTCAACTCGGCACTCGGCACCAATCCCCTGGTTCTGGCCACGGGCGATTTCAACGAAGACGGTCTGCTGGACGTGGCCGCGATGTATGCGGCCGGCAGCGTGACCATCATGCCCGGCAACGGCGATGGCACCTTCCAGACAGGGAGCACTTATAACGCCGGAACCAGCCCGACCGGGATCACGGTGGCCGATTGGAATGGCGATGGCGCACCGGACCTGGCGGTGTCCAATGCGGGCGGCGTGAGCATCCTGCTGGGGAATGGCAACGGCACTTTTCAGGCGCCGGTGAATTATGCGGCGGGAGCGAATCCGGCGGCGGTGGCGGCAAGCGATTTCAATGGCGACGGCAAGCCGGATCTGGCGGTGGCCAACAACGGGGACGGCACGGTGAGCGTGCTGCTGGGAAACGGCGACGGCACTTTTCAGCCGGCAGTGAGCTACGCGGCCGGGGCGAATCCACAGTCGGTAACGGCTGCCGACCTGAACGGCGACGGTAAGCCGGACCTGGTGGTGGCCGACAGTGGGGCAAACACTGTCAGTGTGCTGCTAGGCAATGGCGACGGCACTTTCCAGACGGCTGTCGATTACGCCACGGGCAACGGCCCACAGTTCGGCGCGGTGAGCGATTTCAATGGCGACGGCTGGCCTGACCTGGCGATCGCCAACCAGAGCGATGGAACGGTGAGCGTGTTATTGGGTAACGGCGACGGCACGTTCCAGCCCGCCGTGAGTTTTGCCGCGAGCAGCGGGCCGGTCTGGCTGGCGGTGGCGAATTTTACCGGGGACAGCCGCGCCGACCTGGTGGTGGCGGGCGGCAGCGCGAGCACGGTGGTGGTGATGCTGAACGGGCAATCGGCCACCAGCGTGGCATTGAATTCTTCGCTGAACCCGAGCGCTGGCGGGCAATCCGTGACTTTCACAGCGGCGCTCACGCCGGCGGCGCCTTTCTTCGGCCAGCCCACCGGCAGTCTCACATTTTTGAATAATGGCACGGCGCTGCCCGGCGGGACGCTCCCACTGAACGGCGGGGCAGCCAGCTATATGACTTCGTCGCTGCCCGGAGGCATGCTTCCGATCACGGCCAGTTACAGCGGCGATATGGCTTTCCTGGCAAGCACTTCGTCTACACTGACAGAGGCAGTCAGCGCGATGTCACAGACCATCACGTTCGGCCCGATTGCCAATCAAACTTACGGCGCGCCGCCATTTCAGATCACCGCCACGGCTTCTTCCGGCTTACCGGTGAGCCTGACGGCCGCGGGACCATGCACGTTGAGCGGCAACACGGTGACGCTGATGGGCGCGGGCACCTGCACGATCACGGCGAATCAAGCCGGCGCCGACGGATATACGGCGGCATCTGCGGTGATGCAGAGTTTCAGCATCGCGCAGGTATTCAACAACGTGATGCTAATAGTGCCACCCAGTCCGGTGCAACAAGGCCAGCCGGTAACGATCACGATACAACTGGCGCCGCCCGCGCAAATCACCGGCTCTCCGGCAGCGATCTATGACGGCGCCGCACTGCTCGGCTTTGCCCCGGTGACAGGCGGCTCGGCGGCCTTCACGACGTCTCTGTTGTCTCCGGGTCCACACGCCCTGCACGCACTGTATCCGGGCAACCAGTATGTAGCCAGCACGTCGTCCGGCATTGAGCAAGTGGTGGTGAATGCTACGCCCAGCGCGGCGTTTTCTGCCCCGGTGAGCGTGCCGGTCGGAAAGAATCCGATCGTCGTGGCGGTCGCCGATTTCAACCAAGACGGCCATCCGGACCTGGCGGTGGCTAATTACGACACCACTGCGGGCTCCAGCGACAGCGTGAGCGTGCTGCTGAACACCGGCAATGGAACATTCGCCCCGGCGCAGAATTACCAGGCCGATACCGGCACCATCGCCGTAGCTGTGGGCGACTTCAACGGCGATGGCATCCCGGACCTGGCACTGGTAAGCAGCACCGCACAGCGGGTCACCATCCTCAAGGGGAACGGAGACGGCACATTTACGCCAGGCACGCAGCACTTCAGCGCCGGAAAGACTCCGCTGCGGATCGCGATGGCAGACTTCAATGGTGATGGAATCGCCGACCTGGCGGTGGTGAACAAAGGATCTAACAATGTAAGCGTGCTTTTGGGCAATGGCAACCTCACTTTCCAGAGCGCCGTCAACTTTGGGGTGGGGACGTCGCCGTACGCCCTGGTGACCGGCGACTTTAATGGCGATGGCATTCCGGACCTGGCAGTGTCCAACGCGGGCAGCAATAACGTGACAGTGCTACTGGGCAACGGCGCTGGCGCGTTTCAGGCGGGACTGAACTATGCCGTGGGCACATCCCCCGCATTTCTGGCGGTGACGGACGTGAACGGCGATCAGCGGCAGGACCTGGTAGTGGCCAACACCGGATCGAGCAACGTTAGCGTGCTGGTAGGCAATGGCGACGGCACTTTCCAGGCGGCGGTCAACTATACGACGCTGGGCGGCCCGATTGGGATCGTGGCCACAGATGTAACTGGCGATGGCATTGCCGATCTGGCGACGACCAGTTACGGGGGCGGCCGGGTAGCGGTTTTGATTGGCAATGGCAACGGCACATTTCAAGATGTGGCCAACTTCCCCGCAGGGTCCGATCCGATCGCGTTGGCCGCAGCGGATTTCAACGGCGACGGCCGCACCGACCTTGTGGCCGCAAACTACAACGCTACCTCGGCAAGCGTGCTGCTGGGCGTCACCGGCACCACTACAACTTCGCTGACTTCGTCGCGAAATCCATCGCCCACCAACGGCCGTGTAACGTTCAGAGCGGTGGTTCGAAGCGTGGCGTCCCACTTCGCCATACCGCTCGCAACGGCGGCCGACACCGTGACCTTCGAGGACGGGGACACGCCTCTGCCAGGCGGCACGGTCCCTCTGAGTGATAATACAGCCACCTTGACCATTTCCACGCTTTCAGTGGGGACGCATTCGATTACCGCGACATACAATGGAAACGCCAGATTCGGCGCCAGTACTTCGGCGGTGGTCAGCCAGGTGGTGCAGTAGCAAGCAGGGATACGGTCGGCTCTTCCAAGAGCGCGGATGGTGAGCGCACTACAAGATCGCGAAGTAGCCAGCGTACAGTCCTCCAGCCAACGCCGCTTCAGGTTCCGGGCGGGGGCGGCGTTTCCCGTTGGTGTAGGAAAGTTACTACTGCACTGCCGTAAAGAGGGTCTGCGTACCGGGGACGCCGCCCAGGTTCAACGTCAGTGGTACAAGATCGTTGTCCGCAACCGTCGGAACCACGACATTGAATTGATACAGCCCAACGAGGCTCGGGGCCAGCCCGAAGTAAGACAGTTGCGCCTGCGTCTGCCCGAACAGAATCTCCAACGAAGCGGAGAGGTGATTGGACTCGGTGACGAGCTGCCCCGCAGGAATATTGGGAGTGACGGGGCCGAAGCCGACGCCGTAAATGATAATCGTCTCGCCAGGCCGCGCGGGACTCGACTTGATGCCCGCGATGGCTCCAACGGGAAGAACGTAACTCCCGTCAAAATGCTGAGCCACCACGTATTGATTTTCGCCGACTTTGAACGAGACTGGCGCCAGCAGCCCCGGCTCAGTTGCTTTTACGTCGAGACTCACTGGCGCGCTGGTGGCAGGGCCGTTGCTAAGCGTCACTTGAAGCGCGCCGCCGGTGGAAATGTTTGACGGCAGTTCGGCATTCACTTGAGTCGGGGAAATGTAATCCACAAACGCCGCCTGTCCTCCGATGCTCACCGAAACACCGTCGAGCGAAATGGGCGCGTAGTTACCCACGAAATCAGAACCAGCCCAGCCGCGCGTATCAGGAGCCAGGTTCGATCCGTAGATCTCGACCCAGGAGCCGGGAGCGACAGAGGGGAATCCGCCGAACGCCGACGCGCTTACAATCCCGGCGATAGAGGGTGGGCCGGATGAGGTTTGCGTTCCGTGGATCAATCCGGCATAGAAGCTGCCAGTATTGCTGAGCGTGACTGGTGAGGTGCTTAAGGCCTGGGTGACGGCTTGGGCACTCGCGGCATTCCACTGGGTGGAAGTACAGACGGACGAAGGAGGATTCGTAACGGCAGGATTCGTACGGCATCCGGCGGTGCTGAAATAGTTCAGGTAAGCGAAGAACTGGTCGGGCTCGGAAGCCGAGAAATACGCCATGTGCTCGTAGTAGCCGGTGTCCACCATAGCCTCAAGGAATGCCTGGTCAATGGGCGCCCAGAAACTCCAGTGGTCGCGGGAATCGATCGTGGCGACGGAGACGCTGCTCGTGCCATAGTCGGAGCCGAACTCGCTGTTGCGCTCCTTGTATTCCCAGTCCTCGTCCATACCGGTTTCCTTCCCGGCAGCATTTGCTGCGTTCGCTATGGTAAGGATGTTAGCCAGAAAGTCCTGGGTTGCCGAGAGCGTATTGATGGGGTGCACGTGGATATCGATCACGTCGACGCCGGAGAAGGCTAGTTCATTCTGCAATACGGCGTTCAGGTTATACTCCCAGCTCCCCATACCGATCACGAGCTTCAGGCTGCTGTGAAGCCCCGGGAGGTTTGCGGCGAGAAGCGTGTTCAGGATTGTCGTCTGGAGATACTGCACGTTCGAGACGAAGTCCGGATTATTCGCGCCGGGATGGAGGGCGGTTGCCGCCACAGAGTTCGCCGTCTTCGGTCCTTCGGTATCCGGCTCCGACGAGAAGTTCAGGTAGTCGGGCTTCAGGTTTTGGGCAATGGCCAGGGCGTTCTGGGCACGTCCCTGCACGTAGTCGGCAAAGGTCGGCATGCCGTTGTAATAGTCGGTGAGGTTGAGGGGATCCCCGGTCGTGGGACCGTTCCCTGCTGGCTGGACCTGCGTCTGGATGATAACCTTCATGCCGCGGCTGTGGAGGTCATTCACAAGCTTTTGGTAGAAGGCGACCACATTCGCGTACGTTGATCCCGTGGTATCGCCCTTTGCCTGGTAGAAGGGCTGGTAGAGCATGGGGAACTGGATCAAAAATTTTACCGTCGTCATGCCCATGCTCTGGAACCCGCTTAAGTACGGCGTGATGGACTGGGCGTAATAGGTATCGAGAGTATTGTTTTGTGCGCCGGTATATATCGCCGAATAGCCGTCGGCCGGGGTGACTTCGGCGCCCAGGAGCACCGGACTCTTTGATCCGTCCCATTGGGCACGGAGGATTGCTTGATACGTCGCAAGGTCAAACTGGAGGACGGGATACAGGTCGAAGAATTCGGGAGGCACGAGCGACTGCGCGGAGAGAGGTAGGGTGGTCGCTGCAAGCACAATCGCAGTCCATTTCATCGTCGCTCCTTCAGTTTACTTGATCAGGGGGATAGGGGTCCTGTAAAACGGCGCACTCACAAGCCATCCCGCTTTGACGGGTGACAGCCTACTCCGCGCGGATGTGGAGCCAGAAGTAATCTTTATGTTCCCCTCTGAGGCTTCGATCGGCGGCGCTAGCGCCGACGAAGGTAAATTCGATTCGTTTCGGTACGTGACTGGTATTCTGAGCAGGCCGCGTCCAGTTCTCTCGTTACAAGGGAGCCAAACCGAGCAACAGCTTAAACACGGTCCCGGCGCCGTTAACCCCACCGAATGCTGTCGTCCCATACAGGTTTCCATCGTCCGCCTGGACCAACCCCGCATACGGATTTTGACCGTCCGTACAGGATGTCTGCGAACAGAAGCTATACAACGTTGTGAAGTCGCCGCTCGGAGTCATCTTGAAAACCGTTCCGGCGTTCTGAGTACCGCCTATCTGAGTTGTCCCGTAAAAATTCCCGTCACTCGCTTCGATCAAGCCTGTTGGGAACGCTCCGTCCGCGCCATGGAAGCTGTGCAGTGTCGTCAACGTGCCTTCAGAAGTGAGTTCGAAGACCGTACCGTCGTTGGAAGCGCTTCCACCAGTAGATGTAACTCCATAGAATTGTCCGTTCTCTGCCTGGAACAACACAGATGGGTACTGACCGTCCCGGCATCCACTTTTAGAGCAGAAGTTATAAATTGTGGTTAGCGAGCCGGTCGGAGTAATCTCGAAAACTGTTCCGCCATTACTGCCCGTTCCCCCCGTGAGGGTGGCGCCGTAGAACGATCCATTGCGGGCGTGGATGAAGTCTCCCGGCAAAGAACCGTCGGGACACCCAGCCTGGAGGCAAAAGCTATACAGGGTCGTCAAGGCGCCCCCAGGGATAAAGCTGAACGCTGTTCCGTTTCCGTAGGGTCCGGCGCCCGATCCGCCTTGCGTGGTTGTGCCGAACAGCTTCCCGCTGGGAGCCTGTACAAGTCCGGCGGCCGGTTCGCTGCCGTAAGTACATTCGGCTTGGTAGCAAAAGCTGACGAGAGTAGTTAGCGCGCCACCAGGAGTGATTTCAAAAATCGCGCCCCCGCGAAAAGCACCCCCACGTTCTGCTGTGCCGTAAAAATTCCCGCCTTTCGCCTGAATCAACGGGGCGACTACTAATCTGCCGTCCTGACACCCCTCTTGTTCACAGAACCTATGCAGCGTGGTTAGAGTGCCACTCGTCGTGATTTCAAAGATCGTCGATCCGATGTTGGGGAGGGCTCCCGCTGTCGTGCCATATAGATTGCCGTTGGTCCCCTGAATGAGCACCGCCGAGGGACTTTGCCCTTCCGCTCCCCCGAAATCATGCAGCTTGGTTAAGGTCTGCGCCGGAAGAATGCCGAATGTGACAGCGCACGGGACTAAGAGGGCGTACGCTACGTGTCGAGCGATCCGCGCCCGCGATCTGTTGGATAACGATTTCATCAGTGCACCAATTTAGGGCGCGAGGAGCGCCATCCCATCTTAATGCAGGGTGATCAGTTGGACATGGAACCATGACGGGCTGTCGTCCCAAGTCGTGGCGGGCAGTAGGTATGCCTGGAGAACGCGCGCTTCCAGCCGAATTAGCCGGGAACTGATCTTGTTCAGCGCGTTGCCGCTTAGGCGCCATCCACTTGTGTGGTTCCGCTCTTCAAGCCCCGCCAGCCACAGCGAAAGGAGTTTTCAAGACCTTCGCGGGATCCACGCTCTTATCCACAGTGATCGTGAAGAAAGGCGCGAACATCTCCTCCCAAGTCATGTTGCCTTGATAGACAGTCCTGCTCGGATCTGGATTGAACCGGTTGTTCGCGGAGTTGTCATAGTGGCCGACGACCACCAGTTTGGCGCCTTTCGGGAGCTTGATCGGCTGGTCCAAATTATAGGTGAGCTGCCAATTAAAATCGTAGTGTGGCACGTTGAGCACAACTTGCTCTTTCCCATCCGGGAAGACCAGTTTGTACATCATATCCTTCCCGCGCAGGTGCATATGGGGCGACATCGAAACTAGTTCGGCGTCTTCCAAAAAAGTGATCTCGCCGGGCGTTGGCGCATAGTTGCCAGCGTTGGGCGGGATAGCAAATTTAGAGGAGTCGGTTCCGCCGAAGCTCTCGATTAACAAGCGCTTCGGTGCACTGGTGCGCACCGTGAACCCTACCTCTGGCCGGTCGGTAAGCTCTGTGCCATTGGGCGTGTAGTGGATTGTCCAGTTAACGTCAGAGCCTGCCGGAATCAGCAGGGCCGCCTGGAACGGCCGGAAATCCGAAAGCGCGCGCCCCGGAACATAACACGTGTAGCCGATACCGACGGTGTCGTTTCGCACGCGCGAAGGCGCCTCACGGTCCTTCGCATCGGCGGTGGGAATCGCGAGTTTGCGCTCCGCTGGCGCTTCCACGCCGGCTTCGAAGAGGATGTTGTAGACCGCGTCGGGTTTATGCGGAACAAACGAGACACAAATATGGCGCGTCACAGCCGGCTCGCTTGGTTTGATTTCGATGGATGTCACCCAGGTGTCTTTGGTGAATCCCGTCGGTGTCACCAGGGTCATCCACTCGATCACATTGTTTGAGGCAGCGGCGGGCACAGTGTAGGGCACACCCTTCAGAACGATTTCCGGCTTCGTGGTCCATCCATTCTCTGGCCACTGCAGCGGAGACGGTGCGTCCTTCGCGTCGCCTTGCGGGGCTCCGCTGTCCACCCATTTCACGAGCGTGTCGATCTCGCTCTGTTTCAGGGATCGATCGTTGGAAAAATGACTATATTGGGGATCGGCGAACCAAGGTGGCATCTTCCGCAGCGCGACCGTGGATTTGATGGCCTTAGCCCACGGGCGAGTGCCCTCATAGGTCACAAATGACATCGGTGCGATATTTCCCGGCCTGTGGCATGTCTGGCAGTTCCGCTGAAGAATCCGCAGGACTTCCTTGTTAAACGTTACGGGCGCAACCGCCGAAGAATCCGCACCCATCGCGCAACCAGCCCACGCAACTCCGGCTAACCAAAATCGTACGTTGATGTGCCCTCCCATAACCATCGCGCTCAACAATCTATCATGCCTGACCCCAGAGCCACATTTCGTAGGGACCAAGTTTCGAGCCTGCGGCCAAAGACATGGGTTTGGAACGGTTTTACTCCAGAAGATCATCAGTACCCTTCGTGGGCGGCGTTTCGAAAACCACTTCCTTCCGGACCAAGTCCCAGCGAGGCGCGCTCAAACAATTCCCGAACATTGCCGATCCGGGTGCGGATCGAATACTGCCCCCACGTTTTGGTCTGAATACTTGCAGGTCAGGAACGAGAGAACTATGGCAGGACATACCGTGAAGCGCAACGAGTGATCGAAGATGGACTGCCGCCGAGATTCGATTCCCGGACCCGAGCTTACCTGCTGTTGAAGTGTCACGGAATATGTTTTGACCGCCGACAGGCAACGCCGACATCCCGGTGGTACTAGTACAATTTCCGGTCCTGCGCTGCCAAAAAAACTTTGATCGTGACTGAGCCTGCCAGTGTTATAAACGCTAATAGGCCACGCCGTTGCAGCGTGCCCCAAGGAGCATTCTTTATGATTTTAGGACATATATCCACCGGCGCGGTGATCGTAGCCGCCAGCGTGCTGACGCTCGGGCAGGCCAAAGCCGACTTGTTCGACATCGGCAGCACTTTCACCGCTTCGGGCCTAAATTCGGCCGGTTCTTTTTCGAATACTGTGACCTTACAGAATGGCACTACAGCGATCGACGGCGGAGCGATCGATCTGACCATTTCGATCGTGCCGGACGGATCCAGCGAATGGCTGGTCTTCACTTATCAATCGTCCACCCCTGACACGCCGTTGATGTCCAATACTTCGGATGACTGGAATGTTTATGAGACCGGTCTTGATGCGGCTGTGGCGACTGACTTTGACCGTGCTTACGCCGCGTTTCTCGATTCCAGCGGTAACGCGATAACGCCGACAAGCAGCATCTTCCCCGGTTATTCTGTCATCCCCAATCCGGTTCCGGGTGGCGCTGGCATCGGGCTTGGCACCGGGAGCTTCACGGATGACAACCCCGCTGGGCCGTATTTTGCGTTGGGAGCTTACATAGAGCCGTTTGACTACCTCGATAGCGGAGCCGGCATCCCCTCCGCCAGCGTGGATGGTTTCGTACAGGCGCTGGAGTTCTCGCCGACATCGGCGGTCCCGGAGCCGGCATCGCTGTCACTGGTCTGCACCGGCTTAGTCGGGCTGGCTGGGTTGGCGTTCCGCCGTCGCCACAACCGCGCCTAAGCACGTTTCGGTCCCGAGTTTATCGAGCGTGCATTGAGTATCTCAAGCGAGCCGTCCGCGCTCGCAGGCCTGAGCACGAAGCCGAAAATCTCGAACACTGGCCCGTCCGTTGCGGTCGGGTCAGTTCCGTCCCCGGAGTTCACATAGCTGTTGAACGCGTAAAGTGTCCCGAGAGTCTGCGCGCCGCGGGGCGCCAGCGCCGACAGGAGCATGAGAGCAATGCTCAGGCGAACAGCCGTTGTTCTGTTCATCTAAGATCCTCCTTCTGTTTTTCTGTCTTAGCCTTCGCTCAACTTATTATTCGAGTATATGATCTTGGGATGGGATCTCGCACAATGAAAGTGAGCATTCTTGAGCAGACCAGGCATCGCGAGAATGCTACAGATGGCTGGGGAAGCCTTGACGGTTTTTGGTGGATTGTAGCTTTTTCAGATTTCACTGTGGCACAGACGCCGAATCAACTGGCTTAAGAATAAGGAGCGCAGCAAATGAAACGAATCGTTGGCGAGTTGGGCAAACTGAGCTGGGCAAAGAGAGCCTGTGTCGTTTTTATGCTGAGCGCAATGACGGAGATCGCGCTGCCTGCGCAGACTTTCACGTCGTTGTTTAGCTTTGATGGCACGGACGGTCAGAGTCCTTCTGCGGAGCTGGTCCAGGCTACCAATGGCGACCTCTACGGGACAACAACAACGGGCGGGACCAACGGCGGCGGCACGATCTTCAAGATAGCCCCGGGTGGTACGCTGACTACGCTCTACAACTTCTGCTCTCAAACAAACTGCACGGACGGTCAGAGCCCTTATGCGGGGCTGGTCCAGGCTACCAATGGCTACCTCTACGGGACAACAACAGCGGGCGGGGACAACGGCGACGGCACGATCTTCCAGATGAACCCGGGTGGTACGCTGACAACGCTCTACAACTTCTGCTCTCAAACAAACTGCGCGGACGGTGAGGTCCCTTTTGCGGGGCTGGTCCAGGCTACCAATGGCGACCTTTATGGAACGACCGGGAAAGGCGGAGCCAACAACCAGGGGACGATTTTCAAAATCACGCCTGGCGGCACGCTAACAACGCTATACCGCTTCTGCCAAAACCTCAACTGCGCGTACGGCACAGCTATCCAATCGGGGCTGGTTCAGGCCGCTGACGGGTACCTCTACGGGACAACACTGGAAGGCGGGGCCAGCGGCATGTCGCCGGGTGGTTCGGTCTTTAGAATAACGCCAAGTGGCACGCTAACGACGCTCCACAGCTTCTCATGCAACCTCACGAACTGCACCGACGGCCACAACCCTGTTGGGGGGCTGGTCCAGGCTACCAATAGCGACCTCTACGGAACAACAGAGGACGGCTTCGGGCCAACAAATTATGGCGCCGTCTTCCAGATGACCCCGGGTGGTACGCTGACAGCGCTCTACAACTTCTGCTCTCAAACAAACTGCGCGGACGGTGAGGACCCTCATGCGGGGTTGGTCCAGGCGACCAATGGAGATCTCTACGGGACGACGAGTTATGGCGGGTCTAGCAGCGCTTGCGGTCAAGCAGGCTGTGGCACGGTTTTCAGCCTGTCTCTAGGTCTTGGCCCGTTTGTGAAAACAGTGCCCGCCGCTGGCGTGGTGGGCGAGAGTGTGAGGATTCTGGGGTACGAACTGACCGGGGCAACCGGCGTCACATTTAACGGTGTCGCCGCCGCCTTCACAGTGGTCTCAAGTACCGAAATCATCGCCGGGGTACCCTCCGGCGCGATAACCGGACCAGTCCAGGTGGTTACTCCCAGCGGCACGCTTTCAAGCAACGTGCCCTTCCGGGTGCTGCCATAGGGCCCGACACAATTGGATGGCAAGCCTTCCGCGGCGCGTCAGCCAGAGCTACGTTTGGGTAAAGATGCCCCGACAGAGGCCAGATCGTCAGCACAAATCGTGCCATCCAGAGCTTCAAACGTGGAACGCCTCGCAGTAAGCCTGGTTTCGCAAGGATTGAATCGCGCAGGATTAGGAGGTACATTGTGAACAATCGACTGCAGACTCTCACCTATCTCGGGGCGCTGTTAACGACACCCCTTATTGTATCCGGCCTCGCGGACGCTCAGACGCCCACGTTTTCGGTGCTCTATACTTTTCAGGGCGGCGGGTCGAGCTATGGAGGAAGCGACGGGGCGGTTCCACAAGGTAACCTCGTCCTAGGCAAAGACGGGGTCCTTTATGGCGTTACCAATGAGGGTGGCTGTTGCTTCCCTCAGGGCGCCGGGACAGTGTTCTCGTTGACACCGCCAACATCTCCGGGCGGCGCGTGGACCGAGACCATACTGTTCTATTTTGACGCGACCGGGGGCAACGACGGCTGCGTTCCAAACGGAGTTTCGTTCGGGAAAGGGGGCGTTCTCTACGGTACGACAAGCTTATGCGGTGCCCTGTCGGAGAACGGTGGTGCGATATTTTCTCTGACACCCCCACCGTCGCCGGGCGGAGCGTGGACCCCAACTTCCCTTGCAAGCTTCGGGGCGAATCAGTACGAAGGTTATGAGCCATTGTCGGGGGTCGCGATCGGTGTTGGTGGGGCGTTATTCGGGACCACTTCAAGACAGAGCCAGGTCTGGGCGTTGGCGCCACCTGCCTCTGCCGGCGCAGCATGGACAAAGTACCCGCTTTACAGCTTTACCCACAACGGAAACACGGGACCCTACATCTACGGGGGTTTGGTGATCGGCGCGGGAGGCGTGCTCTACGGGACCACTAAGAACGACCCTGAAACCGTCAGCGTGGGCACAGTCTTCTCGTTGACGGCCTCAACGGTGGCAGGCCAGCCCTGGACCGAGAACACAATATACGCCTTTACAGGCGACGACGGGGCTGACCCGGAATCGACACTTTTGCTGGGTCCAGGCGGGGTGCTGTACGGGACGACCAAGGCAGGAGGAAACGGGACATATTGTGGGCCGGGGTGCGGCGTCGTATTCTCGTTGACGCCGCCGGTGTCGCCCGGAGGTGTCTGGAAGCAAACAGTCCTGTATGCGTTCCTTGGGCACGACGGCGATGGTTACACACCGGGTGGGGGTGTGGTATTCGGGCCGAATGGAGTGCTTTACGGAACCACTTTGGCAGGTGGCGCTTCGAACGCAGGAACCGTTTTCGAGCTGACGCCTCCCAACTCCTCCGCGGGCCATGGACCCACACGGTTCTGCACTCTTTCAGCGGCCATGAAGGATCAAGCCCGGTTGGGGCTCTCGTAGTGGGACCGGACGGAACCCTTTATGGAACTGCCTCGGCAGGGGGAAATACTACGAGCACGGTTTGCGAGCAATACTTCGGGTGCGGCACGGTGTTTTCCGTAAAGCCGTAGGGTTCGCTGACACACCCAGAGCTTCAGACGTGGAACGCCTGGCAGTAACCCTCGTTTCGTTTTTCGATGCGGCGCCGGAGCTGCTCCACTTCCGGAAGGATATCGGACTCGCGCTTGCGGATCATATCGGAATAATCCCGGTTGTTGGTCGGCAACTTCAAAAACTCCAGGACACGGTGCACCACTTGGGTGGGATCCGCGCATAGTTCGGGATAGGTCACGCCCATGGCTTTCTCCCCCAGCTTACTCACGTTCTCCAGCACATAATCACAGCTCCGGGACACATCGCGGAACACTAACTCGGTCATCAGGGGAAGCCTGCTGGAAAACACCAGCCGGGCCATCGCCAGTTTCATCGGCTTTTCGAAAAGCCGGGCGTACTCCTGAATTACCATGGCGTGATACTCGAATTTCTTGCTGAGGAGCAGGCGGTTCAGCCGGATTTTGGAATTGATCACGTCCACCGGATTACGGTAAATGAAGACAAAGCGCGCATCTGGAAAAACCTCCGCGAGATACAGAAATCCGACACCATCGTATGGATTCTTCAGGAGCAATGGACGGGAAAAATCCTGAATCACCTGGAGCTTCTTCGAGAACAGCTTGAACTCTTCCGCGTTGTCCGGCGCCAGGCGGGGACGGCGGCCCTGGTGATCGAGGGCATAACAGTACTCCTCGAGAACGTCCGAACCGAACTCCCTGGAGTTCATCGATTCGTCCCGAATCCCTTTGCTTTCAAATATCCGGTTCAACTCATGCCGTGCGGCCTGGTCCTGATGGGTGAAATGCAACTGCAGCAGACGGTGCCGGTTGAGGATATGGTGGACAGTGACCGCATTGAAGCTCCCGCTCTCCACCAGGATTCTATACAGCAGGGTTGTGCCGGAGCGATGTGGAGCAATAATGAAAACCGGACGCACTTCCACCCCGTTCAGCCTTTCCAAATACGGCTGATCGAGGCTTTTATCCAAAACGAGGGGGGGGACGGTGGCGGTCATGGTTTTGGGCATGTGGTGGACCCGCTACTGGCGCCAGACGCCAGAAGCAGCATAAGATTGAAAGCTGGCGGTAAACGCATGGGAACATTCTAAACGCGCTGTCGCGGAATTTGCAACGGAGAGCCAAGAACCCGAGTGTTAGTACTACCGGATACCCACTTTGAAAACGAAACTAAGGGCGTCGGAGCCGGCCAAAGATTCTGAAAAACCAGTAGCTTACAGTATGGATGCACAATACGGCCCCTTATTCTCAAAACTCGATTTTCGCCCGGTGTTCATCGTGGGAGACCACCGATCAGGCACCACTCTTCTCTATCAAATATTGGCGGCCACCGGGTGCTTCCACGTGCTGACTGCGTACCAGGTGATCCACTACGACGAGATCGTCACGCACTTCATGGAAGGACGCACCGAGACTGCGCGGCTCGACCTGGAAAAGCGGTTCGCCGAGCTGGGTACGAGTGACCGTGTATTCGATGGCGTCCGCGTCACACCCGATCTGCCGGAAGAGTACGGATTCGTCATCGAAGACAGCGCCCGCCCCCGGTTGCGGCCCTCCAACCGCGGCCGCCTGGTGGAATTGTGTCAAAAGCTGCGGCTGATCGGCGGCTCGGATAAGCCGGTCCTGCTCAAGAACCCTTGGGACGTGCTGAGCTTCGTCTCCCTGAAAGAGAGCTTTCCCGAAGCCAAGCTCATTTTCCTTCAGCGCCATCCCCTGGCCGTTATCAACTCGCAGTTGCGCGCCATCCGGTCAATGATGGAAGGGCCCAACGAATACCACCGGCTTATCGCCCCCTGGTATCCGCGCGTTTGGGATTCCCGTATCCGGCGCCAGTTCATGCGGCAGGTCTTCTCCGGCCGGCTGCCGCTGTGGCGGTACATTGTGCCCCGGCATGTGGCGCGCGCAGGCAGTTACTTCATGGCCAATTTCAACTCGATCCCCGCCGCCGACGCCATCTGTTTCCGCTATGAAGATATTTGCGGCAACCCTACCGGCAGCATCGAGGCCATCCTGCGGTTCTTGCAGATCGAACCCGAAGCCGCCGTCGATTACGCAGCTTTGATTGACAAACGCCCTACCAACCTGCTGCCCGAGGTAGTACGATACCGAACCCAGATTCTCCGCCCCATGCGGCCTTACCTGGATCGCTTTCATTACGGTCAGGATGTAGACAACTAGCCAGGCTTCGTTGTCACAGGACCCGTCATTGCACGCCGGTGAGCGCGAACACTACGCCGTTGTTTCCGCTCCCGCCGAATTGGGTAGTTCCTATCAGGTTGCCTGCCGGGGTGCGGATCACGCCTGCATAGGGTTGACCGCCGTCGGCCCCGCCCGCGAAGGTGTATAGCACCGTATAGTTGCCGGCGGAGTCCAGCTTGTACACCACGCCGTAACGTGCTCTGCCTCCATAGTAAGCTGTCCCGTAGAGGTTACCAGCCGAGTCGCGGATCACGCCTACGTTGGGACCAACACCGTCGGGGCCCGTGAAGTTGTGCAGCACGGTGTAGTGGAAGGCGGTGTCCAGTTTGTACACCACACCGTCATCTGATGTGCCGCCAGACTCAGTAGTTCCGTAGATACCGTCTGGC
>Ga0302325_10006075_pt1 | contig 27281 bp, 18 predicted proteins | sample Palsa_T0_2_FD_201948 | JGI IMG/M metagenome (GOLD analysis project Ga0302325, IMG submission 201948) | Peat permafrost microbial communities from Stordalen Mire near Abisko, Sweden - Palsa_T0_2 | ecosystem: Environmental > Terrestrial > Soil > Palsa > Peat permafrost | place: Sweden: Abisko... | reverse complement strand
CCCTCGACCCGGACTGGGCGTCGCTCGGCCGGTGGGTAAGCGAGACGCTGGACCGTCTCTTCGATACCGACGACCACCGGGAAGGCGTGCGGTCCTTCCTCGAGAAGCGCGAGCCCAAGTTCCAGGGACGCTGATGAGCGGGGAAGTCCCGCTTTCAGATAGCGGACCATCGGTGGTGGCAGGATGAGGGGATGACGAGTGAGCGCTTGGAGGTCCAACGTACGATCGCAGCTGAGCCCGCCACGATCTTTCGGCTGCTGAGCGACCCGCAGGGTCATGTGGCGATCGACAGCTCCGGGATGCTGATGGACGCCACGGGCGAGCCCGTCACTGCGGTCGGCGACACCTTCGTCGTCCACATGGACCGCGAGGCGCTCAACGACTACCCGATGGGCCGCTACGACGTGACCGTCACCATCACCACGTTGGTCCCTGACCGCGAGATCGCCTGGACGATCCTCGGCCAGATCCGCCCGCAGATCGGCCACGTCTACGGCTACACGCTCGAGCCCGCCGAGGAAGGCACGCTCGTCACCTCCTACTACGACTGGTCGTCCATCGACCCGGTCTGGAAGGAAGCTGGGATCTTTCCGGTCCTCTCAGAAGGCGCGCTGCGCGCCACCCTCGGGATCCTGGCCCGCACGGTCGCACGAGGCGCCGCCGCAACACCATGAGTTCGGTGCCTGCCGCGGCCGACGTCGATCGCCTGTGGATCGGTCTGCCGTCACCGATCTCTGACCGCGTCGGGGCGGGTGGCCATCCCTGCCAAGGGCTGTGGTGGGCGCCTCGCGATTCGTCGCCCCGGGTCGCGGTCATCGCCACCCATTACAACGTCGACTTCTCCGAGCACTACCTCGCCCCGTTCCTGGCGGCCAGGGGGCTCGGCTTCCTCGGGTGGAACACCCGCTTCCGCGGTGACGAGATCCACTTCCTCCTCGATCAGGCCCTCGTCGAGATCGGCGTCGGAGTTCGGTGGTTGCGCGATCACGCCGGCGTCGACCACGTGGTGTTGCTGGGCAACTCCGGGGGCGGCTCGCTCATGGCCGCCTACCAGTCAGAAGCGGTCGAGCCGGTCGTGCGGCCAGCCCCGGGAATGAGGCTGGCCGCCGGCTTGGACCAACTCGTAGCCGGCGACGCCTTCATCGCGCTGGCGGCGCACTCAGGCCGGCCCGAGGTGCTCACCGCGTGGATGGACCCGTCCGTCGTCGACGAGACCGACCCCATCACCGCGGCTCCAGACCTCGACCTCTGGAATCCGCACAACGGTCCTCCCTACACTCAGGAGTTCGTCACCCGGTATCGCCAGGCCCAGCGGGACCGCAACAACCGGATCACGGCCTGGGCCCAGGATCAGCTCACCCGCCTCGAAGGGACGCCGGCGGGCGACCGGCTCTTCACGGTGCCACGGGTGTGGGCCGATCCCCGCATGGTCGACCCCACCCTCGAGCCAACCCAGCGTGAGCCGAACAGTTGCTACGCCGGCGACCCCCACTGGGCCAACTACAGCGTCTGGGGTATCGGGACGTGCTGCACCCTTCGTAGCTGGCTTTCCATGTGGAGCCTCGAGACCTCCCAGTGCCAGGCCGCACCCCATCTGGCCAAGGTCACCGTGCCGTCGCTCGTCATCAACGCCGATGCCGACACCGGCGTGTTCCCAAGTGATGCCGAGGCTATTGCCGGCGCCTTGGCATCACCGGACAAGACCGTCATGTCGATGGCCGGCGAGCACTACTTTCGCCAGCCGGCCGGGGCCAGGGACGCCGTCGCCGACCGCATCGTTGATTGGATTGCCGAGCGGTTCAAGGTCTGACGCCGGCGGGGCCGGCGGGCCGCCATGACGAGCGGGGCGAGCCGGCGCGAGCCGGGGCCGGCGGCGGGGCCGGGCCGAGGCCGCCAGGACGGGCGGGGCGAGCCAGGGCGGGCCGGGGCGAGCCAGGGCGAGCCGGGGCCGCCAGGACCGACCGGGCCGGCGGGGCAGACCTGGCGTTTTGGTAGCAAACTCGTTTCTTGGTAGGGCGGGCGACCAATTCGGGTCGTGACCAATTCGGGTCTCCTACGCGACAAAGAAACGGGATTGCTACCAAGAACAGCCGAGGCTCTGCGGCCCGGCGGGCCGTGCCAGTCGACCGGGCAGGCCGGCTGCCGCCGGGCCAGACGTTCGGATCCATGCCACGCAACAGGTAGCTGCCAGATGGAGGCGCCGGCCCGCCGGTGGTGCCATGCTGTGGGTGTTCTTCCAATCGACGAGCCAGGCTTGGAGACAACGTGACCGAAGACCGAGCACCAGGTCCGCTGCGGGTGCACGTGGACCGCGACAAGTGCCAGGGGCACAACCGGTGCTACAGCCTGGCGCCCGAGTTGTTCGACGTCGACGACGTGGGCGAGGCGTCCGAGCGAGGCGACGGCGCGGTGCCCCCCGAACTGGTGGACAAAGCCCGGCGGGCTGTCGCCAACTGTCCCGAGTACGCCATCTCGATCACAGAGGTCTCAGAGGTCTCAGAGGTCACGGACAGCACGGAAATCGGAGCCACCCCATGACCACTCGCCACCCCCCGGTCACAGATTGGGCCACGGACTTCGATCACACCGACCCGACCTGGGTCGCCGACCCGTTCCCGATATGGGACGATCTGCGCAGCAGGTGCCCCGTCGCCCACAGCGACCGATACGGCGGCACCTGGCTACCAGTCCGCCATGACGACATCGCCGCGGTGGCTTACGACACCGAGCACTTCACCTCTCGTTCGGTCGTGGTGAGCGAGGTCCGGCCCGGACCCGAGGACCTGCCTGCACCGATCGGAATTGCGCCGCCCATCACCTCTGACCCACCGTTCCACGCCGTGGCGCGCCGGATGCTCCTCCCGGCGTTCGCACCGAAGCCCATCGCCGCCCTGGAACCATTTACCCGCGACCTGTGCCGTGAGCTGCTCGACGCCACCGCCGGCAAGTCCGAGTTCGATGCCGCCGTCGAGTACGCCCGGCACATCCCGCTGCGCGTCATCATCGGCATGCTCGGTTTCCCACAGGAGGACGCCGACATCTTCCGCCACTTCATCCAACAGGTGCTCGAAGACGTGGACATGTCCGCGGAGGAGCGCCTGGCCCTGATCGCCGACGGCGAGATCGACGCCTATATGGACGCCCAGATCGCGGCGCACCGGGCCGAGCCGCGCGACGACCTCACCTCTTTCCTCGTCAGCGCCGAGCTCGACGGCCAGAAGCTGCTCCCCGAGCACATCCGCGGCACCATGGTCCTGCTCATGATCGCGGGCATCGACACCACCTGGTCTGCCATCGGTGCCGCGCTCTGGCACCTGGGCTCCCACCCCGACGACCGGCGCCGCCTGGCTGCCGAGCCGGTGTTGATGGACACCGCAGTCGAAGAGTTGCTCCGTGCCTACGCGCCCGTCACCATGGCCCGCCTGGTGGCCAAGGACTTCGACCTCGGGGGCCAATCCCTCCACGAGGGGGACTGGCTGCTGCTGCCGTTCCCGGCGGCCAATCGCGACCCCGAAGCCTTCGCAGACCCCGCTGAGGTGCACCTGGACCGGGCGGACAACCGGCACGCCGCGTTCGGTCTCGGCATCCATCGCTGCTTGGGTTCCAACCTGGCCCGCATGGAGCTCCGGGTGGCCCTCGAGGAGTGGATGGCGCGCTACCCCGAGTTCGAGGTGTCCGACTCCGCCGCCGTGACCTGGTCGAGCGGCCAGGTACGCGGTCCCCGGACCCTCCCGGTGCGGGTGGCCTGATCCACTTACCGGAAGAGCAGGGTCACCAGCTCGAACGGTCGCAGCGCCAACTCCACCGACTGTCCCTCGCTCGCCACCGTAGCAACCTGGCGCTCCAGCAGGTCGGTGCGGACCACCGATGCGAAGGGAAGGTTGAGCGTCACCCGGGCCGGACGGCGTGATCCCCACACCTCGCACAGCCGCACCACGATCCCCTCGGAGCGGTCGGCCCACTTGAGGGCCTCGACGTTGACACCGGGCCGGTCGATCGAGATCAGCTGACCGGACACGCCGGCGGCGCCCGCCACGATCGTCAGAGGAAGGTTAAAGGACTCGGCCTCGGCGATGACGCCCGCCTCCCTGACGTCACCGGGGTGCGGCAGCAGGGCATAGCCGAAGTGATGCACGCCCCGGTCAGCTTCCGGATCGGGGTAGCCCGGCCCCCGCAACAACGACAGGCGCATGACGTCGCCGCGGATGTCGTAGCCGTACTTGCAATCGTTGAGCAACGCCACCCCGTATCCCGCCTCGCCCAGGTCCGCCCACCGGTGGGCGCAGACCTCGAAGCGGGCCTCGTCCCAGCTGGTGTTGGTGACGGTCGGCCGCTCGACGTGACCGTGCTGGATCTCGAACGTCGCCCGAGACGACCGGATGGCCACCGGGAAGGCGACCTTCAAGAAACGGTGCCGCTCTTGCCAGTCCACCTCGGTGTGGAACTCGATCCGCCGCGACCCGGCAGCCAGCGACATGGTCTGGGTGATCGTCGAGTCACCGAAGCGGCGCACGAAGCGGACCCCGCATCGGCGCGGGTCCCGCTCGACGATCTCGATCGACTCCAGCTCAATCAAGTCGACGACTTGGTCGAGATACGAGCGGTCGACGTCCCAGGCGTCAAAGGCCTTCGGGTGGTCCTCGTGCAGCTGAAAGACGTTCCCGCGTTGACCTGCGGCCAGCACCTCGCGCCCGCACTCCTGATCCCACACCGAGGTGAGAAGTCCATCGGCGTCCCAAGTCACCCGGAGCCGGTCATTTTTCAATGAGGAGTCCGTGACCTCTACCGGGCCGAAGTCCGGAGCTGGGGCGCCGCCGTCGACGGAGGCCCAGCCGCAGGCCGGCACCGACACCACCGCCAGGCGACCGCCGAGCTCGACGACCTCGGTGCGATCGTGGGAACCGGGGTTGAAGGCGACCAAGCCGGACGGAGCACCAGCGAGCACCGTTTGGGCCTCGGTGATCACCCCCTCGGCGACCGCGGCCACCTCGGCGTGGTCCCGGGCGGTGTCCTGGTAGACCCAATGAATGCTGGAGCCGGGGATGATGTCGTGGAACTGTTGCAGTAGCAACAGCTTCCAGGCCCGGTCGAGCTCGTCGCGGCGGTCGAGACCGGCTGCCACCGACCACATCTCGGCCGCTCGCAGGGCCTCCTCGCCGCGCCGGTTGGCCCTCTTGACCTCGGCGAGGGTCGTCAACGTCGCCCGGTGCGCCTCGAGGTACAGCTCCCCCACCCACGTGGACAGGTCCGTGGCATCGGCGCGGACGCGGTCCAAGAACTCGGCCACCGTGCCGATCTCCACCCGCGGCAGCCCGACCAGGTCGGCCAGGCGACGGGCGGACTCGAGCATGGGGCCGGTCGGGCCGCCGCCTCCATCGCCGTACCCGTAGGGGTAGAGGCTGCGTTCGGATCGGCCGTGGTCCTGGTAGTTGTGCTGGCTCTGAGTGAGCTCGCGGACGGAGAAGTCCCCGTTGTAAGTGTTCGCCGGCGGGAAGTGGGCGAGGACCCGGCTGCCATCATGGCCTTCCCACCAGAAGGTGGAGTGCGGGAACACGTTGGTGTCGTTCCAGCTCATCTTCTGGGTGACGAGGGCGGTGACACCGGCTTGGTTGGCGATCTGGGGCAATGCCGCCGAGTACCCGAACACGTCGGGAATCCACAGCTCGTGGGTCTCGATCCCGAACTCATCCGCGAAGAACCGTTTGCCGTGCACCAGCTGACGGACCAGGGACTCTCCGGAGGGCAGGTTCGTGTCAGCCTCCACCCACATCCCGCCGACTGGCTCCCACCTGCCCGCCTGGACTTGGGCCTTTATCTGTTCGTACAGGGTGGGGTAGCCGTCTTTGATCCACTGGTACTGGAGGGCCTGGCTGCACGCGAAGCGATGCTCCGGATAGCGCTCCAACAGCCGCAGCTGGTTGGAGAAGGTACGGGCGCACTTTCGCTTCGTCTCGCGCACCGGCCACAACCACGCCGAGTCGATGTGGGCATGGCCCACCGCGGTGATGGTGTGTGCCGACGTGGAGCCCGACCCGAGCAACGGGGCCAGCTGGGCCCGGGCCGTGACCGCGCTGCCGGCCACGTCGGCGGGATCGACGGTGCGGCGCGCCACCTCCAGGATCACCTCGGATCGGTCGCGCGCGTCGCCGGCGAGCTGCTGCAGTACCCGAAGGTCGAAGTACAGCGCTTCGACCTCGCGGTCGACGGTGGCCAGGTCGGCTTGACCCAACACATACAGGGGGGCGCCGTCGTAGTCGGGCATGAGCAGCGGCCAGTCCGCCAGCTGCCAGGGTGGGATGGGATTGGCGGCTGCCTCCACGTACAACTCGACGGGCTCGCCGCCGTCCGCCTTACCCGTCACCAAGCACCCGCGGTGCTTGTGGTGCAGACCCTGGACCGGCCGGCCTTCGCGATCCCAGATCTGCCCTTCTGCCGTGAAGCCCACCATCTCGTCCCCCCCGAGGTGGACCACGGCGGCGACCTCATCGCCCGCCCAGTCATCGGGGATCGAAGCCCGCAGGCGGAACCAGGTGGTGTCCCATCGTCCGCCCCAACGCCCACCGACCGCGAACGGCTCGAATGGCCGCCCGAGCGCTTCGACCGCGGGGATGGGTTCGCCGTGCACATGGTGGGCGGCCACTTCCAAGGGGTGGCGCCGGCGATGAATGGCGGGATGTACCACCTCGCGTACGAACCGTCCGAGCTGATCGATCGGTTCGCTACCAGTAGTCACGGGCAGGAGCCTGCCATACGGACAGTCCTGTCCGGCGCCGGCATTGAGGGCGCCGGTTCGCACCCATCCGATATAAGTTGCATAATAGAACTAACCGCGCTAGGGTCGGTGTATGAGAGAACCCACCACCGAGCGCCGCCGGCGCACGAGGGTATTCGCCATCACCGCTCTCGGGGCGTTCATGGCGTCGCTCGACCTGTCGATCGTCAACATCGCCTTTCCCGCCCTGCAGCACTCCTTCTCCCACGATTCGAGGGCAGTCCTGGCGTGGGTGATCACCGCTTACACCATCGTGTTCGCTTCGCTGTTGGTCATCGCCGGCCGGACCGCCGACCGGATCGGGCGTCGCCGGGTGTTCTTCGCCGGCCTGGCCGTCTTCAGCCTGGGCTCGGGGCTGTGCGGGTTGGCCCCGACGGTGGCGCTGTTGATTGCCGGGCGGGTCATCCAGGGCGCCGGAGCGGCGGCGATGGTGCCGTCCTCGGTGGGGTTGCTGCTGGGCGCCTTCCCCGTCGAGCGACGCTCCCAGATCGTGGCCCTCTGGGGTGGTGTCGGCGCCCTGGCGGTGGCGACCGGGCCGTCCCTCGGCGCCGCCCTGATCTCGGCGGGAGGGTGGCGGTGGGTGTTCTTCGTCAACCTTCCGGTCGGCCTGGTCGCCTGGTTAGGCGGCCGGCGGGTGCTGGTCGAGACACGCGAAGCCACCAGTCAGGTCAGCCCGGATTACGCGGGGGTGGTCCTGCTGGTCGGGGCCCTGGCTGCCCTGGTGCTGGCCATCTCGGAGGGGTCGGCATGGGGTTGGGGGAGCGGCCGCGTCGTGGCCGGATTCGTGCTGGCGCCCGTTGTCGGCGCCCTCTTCCTCTACCGCTCGGCGCGCCACCCGGAGCCCGTGCTGGACCTGAGCCTCTTCACGGCCCGGTCTTTTTCCGTGGCCAATGCCGCTGCCCTCATCTATGCCATGGGCTTCTTCGCCATGCTCCTCGGCAATGTGCTCTTCCTGACCAGCGTGTGGCATTACTCAATCCTCGAGGCCGGCTTGGCCATCACCCCCGGGCCGCTCGTGGTCGCCGCCGTGTCGGGGCCGGCCGGGCGGCTGGCCGGGCGAGTCGGGTACCGGGCGGTGCTCGTCGCCGGATCGGCCGTGTTCGCCGGCGGCCTCGTCTGGTATGCCACCCGCATCGGACTCCACCCGGCATACGTGGACCGGTGGCTGCCGGCCACACTGCTGACCGGCTGTGGGATCGGCCTCACCTTCCCCGTACTGAGTGCGGCGGCCGTGTCGAGCTTGCCAGGCCACCGTTTCGCGGTCGGCAGCGCCGTCAACCAGACCGCCCGCCAGATCGGCGGCTCGCTCGGGATCGCCCTACTGGTCGCCATCCTCGGGACACCGACGACCGCCAGCGCGGCTCTCACCGGCTTTCGTCACCTGTGGCTCTTCGCCGGGACGATGGCGGCGCTATCGGGAGTGGTCTCCATCCTCCTCGGGGCACCTCGGCCTGCATACGGGGGCGGCCCCGCTTCGCCCCTCGTCGCGGTCACCGAGCCGGCCGCGGCAGGGGCCGGTTGACGGGCTGAAAGCGGCCGCCGGCTCACAGGTGTGCGTCTATCTCCCCGATCGGCGCGATGATCGAACACCTGTGACCAGGAGGAGGCAACGATGAGCGAGGAACGCCAGGCGGCGAGGCCGGCACCGGCGCACCCGGTCGAGGACCTGGTGGGCGAGGCGGGCCGCCAACTCGACGATGCCGTGGCTCTGCGCCGGCGCATCCACGCCCGGCCCGAGATCGGGCTCGACCTTCCCGTCACGCAAGAGATCGTGCTCGACGCCCTCGACGGGCTCGGCCTGGAGATCAGCACCGGGACGGCGACCACGTCGGTCGTGGCAGTCCTGCAAGGCGACCGGGCCGGGCCGACGACCCTGCTGCGGGCCGACATGGACGCCCTCCCCATGCCCGAGGACACCGGCCTGGACTTCGCTTCCGGCGTCGACGGCCAGATGCACGCGTGCGGCCACGACGCCCACGTGGCCATGTTGGTGGGCGCCGCCCGCCTCCTGGTCTCCCGGCGAGCGGAGCTGGCGGGCCGGGTCGTGCTGATGTTCCAGCCGGGCGAGGAGGGTTACGGAGGGGCCCGGGTGATGCTCGACGAGGGCCTGCTCAGCGCCTACGGCGACATCGACCGGGCGTTCGCCATCCACATCTCCTCAGTCCTCCCGTCGGGGCTGGTGGCCTGCAAGGCGGGAACCATGTTGGCGTCGTGCGACGAGTTCCGCATCACCGTGACCGGCAAGGGCGGACACGCCTCGATGCCCCATGACGCCATCGACCCGGTGCCGGTCGCCTGCGAGATCGTGACGGCGGTCCAGGCGATGGTGACTCGGGTGGTGCCGGCGTTCGACCCGGCGGTGGTGACGGTGACCCGCATCCAGGCCGGCACGGCGTTCAACGTCATCCCGGAGTCGGTGACCTGCGACGGCACCATCCGATCCGTCTCCGACGAGTCCCGCGACCTGGCGATCAACGGACTCCGCCGGGTCGCCGAGCACGTCGCCGCGGCCCACGAGTGTCACGCTGAGATCGAGTTCATCGCCGATACCCACTACCCGATCACCGTCAACGACGCCGCGGCCGCCGACCGCACCCTCGACGTCGCCCAGGGCCTGATCGGGGCCGATCGGGTGGTGCGGATGCCGACACCGGTCATGGGTGCCGAAGACTGGTCCTACGTGCTGCAGAACGTCCCGGGCTCGATGGCCTTCCTGGGTGCCAGTCCTCCAGGGGTAAAACACCCGGCCCCCAACCACTCCAACCGGATGCTCATCGACGAGCCGGCGATGGCTACTGGTATTGCCCTCCACGCCGCCATGGCCCTCAACTGAGCGCCCTGGCGCTGATGAAGGCTGCATCCGCCCACAGCGAGTGGCGCGATGCCACCCTCCGGGGCGCTCGAAGTATTATGTAGCTTCGTTCACAAACCCGACCTGTTGCCCGCTCTCGGAGGCAGATGACCAGGACTCGTGGGCGCCACGCTCGTGGGTCGGCGCCGAGATCGCACATCCCGCACCGCCGCTGGCCTCGCCGTTTGCTCATCGTGACCAACGTGATAGTGGCCATGGGTCTGATCACGGTCGGCTCGGCATACGGCTACACGCAATGGCGGCTGAACTCCATCCGCACCGTCGCCGCCCCCCACCTCACGCCTACCGTTCCGAGGGCGAAGGACAGCGCCGCCGGGCTTCCGCCGGAGAACATCCTGCTCATCGGCAACGAGACCCGGGCCGGGCTCAACCCCGCCGAGGAGCCCCAGTTCGGATCCAGCGCGGAGCTCAGCGGTTCGTTGAGCGACGTGATCATGATCCTGCACCTCGACCCGGCCAAGGACTCCGCGTCGATCCTGTCGATACCACGTGACCTCTTCCTGCCCATGCCCCCCAACAGCCCGGTGGGGCCGTACCAGAAGATCGACGCCGCCCTCAACGACGGGGGCAACGGGCCCGACAATCTCATCCAGGCCATCACCAATGATCTCGGTATCCCGATCAACCACTACATGGAACTCGACTTCGATGGCTTCCAGGAGACCGTCAACGCCATCGGCGGGATAAACGTCGACTTCCCCGAGCCCGTGTACGACGCCGAGTCGCTGCTCAACATCACCACCGTCGGCTGCCAGCACCTCAACGGCAGCGAGGCCCTGGCCCTGGTCCGAGCCCGTCATCTGCAATACGACCCGCCGGGCGTCAGCCCAGATGATCAGGCCGCCTGGCCCTACGATCCCGAGTCCGACCTGTCCCGGATCGTCCGGGACCACACCTTCCTGCGCATCCTGGTCTCCACCGCCGAGACCAAGGGGCTGTCGAACCCGCTTACGGCCAATGCCCTCATCGGGGCGGTCATCAACCAGATCACCATCGACCCCGGACTCAAGAACCAACTGCTCCCCCTTCTAGAGCACTACCGAAACCTCAACCCGGCGACCGCGCCCGAGACCACCCTCCCCATCACCACGGTGTCCGACTACTCCTACGGCGGCTATGACATCGGCGACGTGGACTTCCCCGTGCAACCCCTCGACGACCAGGTGATCGCGGCCTGGGACGGCACGGCCCTGCCGGCGCCCGTCGCCCCCACCGGTGTGCAGGTGGACAACATCACCTACACCAACGGTCTGGCCGCCAGCACCGCGACCGCCCTGACGACTGCCGGCCTCCACGTGATCGGTGTCACCAGCGGAACGGTCCCCGCGGACACCACGGAAACCCTCGTCCACTACTACCCCGGCCAGGTGGGCCAGGCTCTCGCCGTGATGTCGCACCTCAGCGGGGCCGTCATGCTCCAGTCCGATCCCACCGTGGCGCCCGGAACCGTCGTTCTCGACGTGGGCTCGACCGTGGCGGTGATAACGGCCGCGGCGCGTCCGGCCACGACACCCGCCACGTCTTCTGCAGGCGCCCCGGCCCCCAGCACCACGACGACCACGGTGCCCTCCCCCCAAGGGCAGACGCCCAGTTCTGCGAGCGATGTCCTCCAAGCCTGGGACCCCCGCCCCTGCTGATGGTCACCCCGACGGTCCGATTTTGGTGAGTAGTACGTCATATAGCCCGTACTACTCACCAAGATCCGGGAAGGTTGGCACAGAGTGGCGTGGCGCCCTCGACCTCGACCGGGATCAACCGGCCGACTCAGCCCTCGCCTTGATCCCTTCGACGGTCGCTTGCATGTTTCGCTGCCACTCGGCCAAGCGGTTGGCGACGATGCGTTCCTCTTTGTCGGGCCTGGCTTCTATGGCGGCGGTCAACCCTGACGGCGCCGGCCCCATCCGGGCCCACTGGCGTAGCCGGGTACCTTCGCCGTCGGGTTCCATCTCGAAGCGCCACGAGGCGGCCACGCCTCCTGACCCCTGGACATCCCAGCCGAAGGCCCGGCCCGGGTCGTAGCTGACGACGACGCTGGTCGACTGCCAGGCCCCGATGGCGGGGTGCTGGTTGTTACCGACGAAGCGGGCCCCGAGAGACGGTCCGGACGCGTCGTCGGTCCACTCCGCGCCCTGGAACTCGGTGGAGTAGTCGGCCGGCAGGTTGATGTCGGTCACCAACGCCCACACCTGTTCGGGCCGGGCTGCCACCCGCACTTCGACCTGCGCCACCGGATTGTCTGCGTATCGCACGTCATTCCTCCCCGCCTACACCGTAGCGTTGGTGGCATGACGCAGCCTCGGACGTTGCGGGTGGCGGTGGGGATCGGCGCGGTCACCGACGAGACCACCCAGTACGTGCTCGACGCGGAACGGCTTGGAGCCGATTCGGTGTGGGTCCCGGAGGCGTGGGGCTACGACGCCCTTACCCCGCTGGCGTGGCTAGCAGCCCGCACCACGACGATCCGGCTCGGCTCGGGGATCGCCCAGCTCGGAGCCCGGACGCCGGCGATGCTGGCGATGTCGGCCATGTCCTTGACGGCGCTGTCTGGCGGGCGCTTCCTGCTCGGTCTGGGCGTCAGCGGGCCCCAGGTCATGGAAGGCTGGCACGGGGTCCGCTTCGCTTCTCCACTGGCGGTCACGAGGGAGACGATCGAGATTGTGCGCTCGGTGGCGCGCGGCGAACGACTGCAGCACCGGGGGGTGGCCTTTGAGATCCCCCTCCCTGGTGAAGCGGGACGCCCGATGCGATCGATGGCGCCCCCGGTCACGGTACCGATCTACCTGGCCGCGCTGGGGCCGAAGAACCTGGCCCTCACCGGCGAGGTCGCGGATGGCTGGATCGGCAACGCCTTCATGCCCGAGACCGCGGCCGCGTTCCTCGATCATCTGCAGGCCGGCGCGGCGCGGGCAGGCCGGTCGATGAGCGACCTGGACCTGCTGATCCCGGTGGCACTCGAGATCACCGAGGACGTAGCCGAGGCGGCTGGCCGGCACGCGGCGGGTTACGCCTTTACCATCGGGGCCATGGGGTCGGAGGCGCAGAACTTCTACAACGCCGCCTTCAGCCGCCAGGGATATGCCGACGATGTTCGGGCCGTCCAACGACTCTGGCTCGACGGCAAGCGCGAGGAGGCGGCCGCCCGGGTGCCTCGCGACATCGGGTTCCGGACCAACTTGCTCGGTCCACCAGACGTGATCCGGCAACGACTGAGGTTGTATCGGTCAGTCGGGGTCACGACGCTGCAAGTCAAATCGGCAGGCGCGGGCCGCGACGCCTTGGACAGCCTGGCGCAGCTGATCGATCTGGTCGCAGAGGTCAATACCGAAACGACGGTGTAGCGACCCGGTCGTCACGGGACGGGTCGTCAGGAGGGGTCGTCAGGTGACGAGCTGGAAGTCCGCCAGGGTCGGCCGCGACATGGCCCGGCGGAAGCGATCGAAGCCCCACGGCCAGGCGGCCGGCACCCCACGGTCGTCGAGATACCAGCTGCGGCACCCGGTCGCCCAGATGGTGCGCTGGGCGGCCTCGATACGGTCAGCCTCGAAGCGGTCAGTGGCCTCGCGAAACGCGCAGACTTCACGACAAACTCCGCTGCGCACCAGGTCGACGAGCTGCATGACATAGCCGAACTCCAGCTCGGCCACATCGATCAGGGAGAAGTTGCCGACCGGACCGTTGGGCCCATTGAGAAGGAACAGGTTGGGGAACTCCGGTATCGAGACGGACAGGTAGGCGCTCGGCCGTTCGGACCACACGTCGTCGAGCCTCACTCCACCACGCCCCGTCACCTCAATGGGGCGGAGGAAGCGGTCGACCCGAAAACCAGTGGCCAGCACGAGCACATCCAGCTCGTGCAGCTGGCCGTCTTCGGTCCGCACCCCGGCCGGCTCGATGCGCATGATGGCCTCGGTGACCACCGTGGAGTTCGGGTGTTGGATCGCCTGGTAGAAGGTCGGCGACATCACCAGGCGTTTGCACGCCGCTCGGTAGTCAGGACGCAGCTTCTCGCGCAGGTCGGGATCGGCCACGTTCTCCTCGAGGTTCGCACGGCACAGCTCCTCGATCAGCTGCATACGAGGGGAGTCCGCGTCCACGACGGCGTTGGACAGCTCCTCGAACCGGCTCGACAAGCCCTCTCGCACCTTGTTCATGACCGAGGGGTCGGAACGGTAGGTCTGGCGCGTCTCCTCGTCGATGGGCGGATTGGGGACCGACATGATCCATTGCGCCGTCCGCTGGAACAGGCGCAAGTCGCCCACCGTGGAGGCCACGGCCGAAACGATCTGCACCGCCGAGGACCCGGTCCCGATGACCCCGACCCGCTGGCCGGCGATCGGCACCGTGTGGTCCCAACGGGCGCTGTGGAAGACCGCCCCGGCGAAGTCGTCGAGGCCTTCGAATGCGGGATAGTTCGGGTGGTGGAGCACACCCGTGGCGGCGATGACGAAATCGGCCTCGTCGCGACGACCGTCCGCCAACTCGATGCGCCAGCGGCCGTGGTCGAATTCCAACCGGCTGACCTCGGCGCCGTACACCACGTACTTGTCGACGCCGTAGCGGTTGGCGACGGATTCGAGGTAAGCGCAGATCTCGTCGCCCGCCGAGAACACATGGCTCCATTCGGGGTTCGGCGCAAAGGAGTAGCTGTACAGGTGGGATGGCACGTCGCAGGCGATACCGGGATAGGTGTTCTCGCGCCAGGTGCCACCGAGGCGATCGGCCTTCTCGTACACGATGAAGTTGCTGAGCCCCGCCTCCAGGAGTTTGACCGAGCACATCAGGCCGGCCATACCGGCGCCGATGATCACGAAGCGCGGCCCTGTGTCCTCGGCCGTCACGGTCTGGCTCCGGGAAGAGTCCGGCGCATGCCCCGCTCGACAGCGTCGATCAGGTAGGGGCGCAGCTGATCGGCCGGGATGATCACGTGGATGGAGCCGACCTGCCGAGCCCGTTCGATGGTGTGGATCCGCTCGAACTCCTCCGCAACCTGGCCCAGCTTGTCGGAGCGTACCCCCGCCCGGGTTTCCTCCAGCGCTACCCGTAATCCCGACACCGCCGAGCCGGGCGCGTCGGCGAGACGGCGTCGCAGGGCCGCGACTCGCTCGTCAGCCTCGGTGCGCGCGTTGACCTCGCCGGTGAACACCACGGCCGCAGCCGGTGGCCCGCCGATAACGGAGGCAAACGATCCCTCCACCGCGGCGACTTCCATGTGGTCGTTGAGACGGGCCGAAAACACCACGAACGCCCCGCCGTGATAGCGGGACACGACGCAGAACACGATGGGACCGTCGAAGTTGACCACCGCCCGGGCGATCTCGGCGCCGTATTCGAGTTGAAGGTTGCGCAAGGATTCCGGAGATCCATCGAAACCCGACAGGTTGGCCAGTACGACGACCGGCCGGTTGCCACTGGCTGCGTTGATGGCTCGGGCCACCTTCTTGGATGACTGCGGGAACAGGGTGCCGGCCGTCCACTGGCTCGGGCCGTCAGCGGGCAGCACACCGCGCCGGGGCAGAGCTCGTGACTCGGCGCCGATCACGGTCACCGCCTGCCCGCCCAAGAAGGCGTCGAGCACCACGGCCGTGTCCGCGTCGCGCATCTCCGCCCAGCGCTCGAGCGGCGGGTGATCCTGGTCGATGACAGCGCGGATAACGGTCCGAATGTCAAAGGGCTTCTTGCGGTCGGGGTTGGTGACAGGCGAGAAGATCTCGCCCACGGTCACGAAGTCGATCCCCTCGACCTCATGGGGAAACGCGGAGACGTCCCGGGACTTCGGATCCCATGTGGGCCTGGGCCGGGGGAACCGCTCCCCCGGCGCCACGTAGGTGAAGGCGTAGTGGGCAAACAGCAACGTCGTGGCCGCGGCCAGGTCGGGGGCCCAGTACTGGGCTTGGCCATTGGGACCCATGACGGTGTCGTAGCCGCCGATCCCGAAGTTGTCCTCGGCGGCCACCCCACCTGAATACTCCAGCGCCTGCTTTCCGGTCAGGACCATGGCGCTGTCTGGGGTCATCACCAGGATGCCCCGGGTGTGCATCAGCATGGTCGCCTCGGCATTCCAATACGGCTGGGCTCCCACGTTGATCCCTGCCACGATGAGGTTGATCTCGCCGCCCGCCTGGGTGAAACCGACGATGCGTCGCAAGGCATGCGAGATCCAGTCCATGTTCTCGGTGCCGCTGTCCATGGCGATCTTGGCCCCGGAGGACAGCGCGAACCACTCCACCGGCACGCCTAAGGACTCGGCCAGGTCCAAGGCCGTGCTCACCCGGCGACATTCGGGTTCGGCCAGGGACCCCAAGCCTTTGGTGGGATCACCGAGTAGGACAACCCGGGTCATACCTTCGGGATATCGTTCGGTCGGTGTGGAGACCACACCCACGATGAGGGCCGCGGTGTTCTGCCCCGGCGCCCGCTCCACGGGCACCAATCGATCGTCGTCATCCAGGTCGTACTCGACGAAGGTCCCAAGGGCCGCGGGTGAGTCCGCTCCTCCCCGCAGGAGCAGGTGGATGAGCTCATAGGGGTACACGGTGCCCCGCCGGCGCGCCTGCAGGACCTTCTGGGCGTAGTCGTCGATTGGCTGCATCCGCACCGTCGGCGGGTCTGTGATGCGAATAGTCAGGCCGGTCCCGGGGGGGCGAGAAACCCGGACCACGATGGGTTGGCCCTCGCGGTCGGGTGTCGCCAGTCGTCCCTGGAAGATCACCTGTTCGAGGTCCAGCCCGTCGGTGGTCGGAGCCAGCCTTCGCACCACCGACAGCAACTCCTCGATGGGTACGTCGATGACCGGCCAGGCGTAGAGCACAATCCGGTTCCATTGGGGTGAGGCCCCGGTGGGCCGGTTCGCCCGGGCCCGACGGATGGCGTCCAGGCAGCTGGCCAGGACTCGTTCGAGCTCGGGCAGGGCCGCCACCTGTCCCGTCCCGTCCCGCAACGGCGTAAGGTCCCTCACTTCGGCCAGCGCCACCAGCCGCCGATCAGACGGAACGTCACGAGCGACGCAATCAAAGAGGTACACGTGGTTGGCCGACGGCAGACGGCTGACCTTGAAGTTGGCGAGCCGCCACAGATGCAAGCGTTCCGCGATCATCGGATGCAGTCCTCGCAACGCCCGGTTTTCGATCCAGCTACCGGCCTCGGGCTGAAACGTAAAGCGCTCCACCGCCGCGGCCTCGCCGGGATCGGGCGGCCCCATGGTCGTCACGGTGACCCGCGCCACCGTCGCCGAGGCTCCGACGGCAGCCACTCCGGCCGCAACTTGGGACCGAAGCTCGTCCTCGTGCGGGCCACCCTTTTCCCATCGCACGTACAGATCCAATACGGCCACGGTCGGTGCCGCCAGCGCCACCAAGGCCGCGAAGGTGGTCGGGTCGCTCAACTCCGGAGCCTCGAGGTCCGCGGCCACCACCTGCACGTCGTGGTCGTCCTCGGGATACTTCGCTACCACCACCTCTCGCAGCCCGGTTCGCCCGGATCGGACCTCGACGCCGACCCGGACCTGGTAGTAGCGGCGGGTGAGGACATCGATCAGGTCGTGTCGAGATCGGGATCCCTCCCGTCCCACCAGATCGCCCATGAGATCGATCAGCGGTAGCGGACAGTCCACCAGTTTGTTGACCACCGACCTCCGCGTTTGCGGATCCAGGTCCGGGTCGCCGAGGCGCTCCAGATGACCGGCCATCTCGAACATCACCCGGCTGCGCTCCGCGGCGATGAGGGGGTGGTCAAAGAGGCTGAACCGCACGCTGCGAGCCAGGTCGCCAACGACGGGATGCCGAACTTGGGTGGCCATGATGAGGTGATCCAGCGTGCCGAGAAAGCGGTCCCGCAAGCCTCGGGCGATCACAACCGGCCCGTGCAGTTGCCACTCGAGCACGGCCAACACCGCCGGCAGTTGCGTAGCGACCCGTTTTTGGGCCAGATACATCCAATAGAGGCCGTCCTCGAGGTCGGGGCCGCGCTCGAGGTCGGACACCCCATAGTGGGCCAGGGCTCTGCGCAGTCGTTCCGTGAATTGCCCCGGGAGACCGGAGCGATCGACATCGAGGGTCTGCAAGTAGGAGATGAAATAGCCGCGAGGATTGTGGGTCGCATCGTCGTCGTCGCCGCCCTCGACGCGACGGTTGCGACTGAGCATGCACAAGTCGGCAAAGGTCGTCAACAACTCGAGTTCCGCGTCGACCGGGGCTTCGTCGGCGCCCGCGACCAGCGGGCGGTGCTGGCGGTAGTCGGCCACCATCTGCCGGACATCCGGCGGCGAGAAGTCGTAGCCCAAGACCAGGTTGCGCATGTCCCTGAGCGCATCCAGGCACCGTAGGGGAGATCCGCGGAGAGAGTCCGTGCTCATCAGTTGATCGAAAAGGACCGACGGAGCTGCCGCCTCCGCCACCTCACCGCTCACCACCTCGATACGCACGAGCGGGGCGCCAGCGTCCACTTGGACGTTGCGCGTCACCAGAACCTCGGACACCCGGCCGGCGACCGTCGCTCTGATCGCCACCTCCATCTTCATGCTCTCTATCACCGCCACCGCGGTGTCGGCGGACACCTCATCACCCGGCTGAACTCGAAGGTCGACCACCACCCCCGGAGCCGGGGCGCGGACAACGCCCGCCGCGTCTTGCGACACCCGGTGCGGGACGCCGTCCACCTCGACCAGATCCTCGGTGCCCTGCAGCAGGGAGACGACCCGGAAGCGACGGCCGTCGATCGTGAGCCGTCGCTCGAACCCACCCAGTCGGTCCAGCTCGACTTCGATGGCTTGGCCGCCGGCCGTCACCCGGTAACGCCCCGGACCGGTTTGGTCCACGCCGATGCGATAGGAGTGGCCCGCGTACTGCAGATCGGCGGCGTATCCGACGTCGTGGCCGCCCTGAGCCCGACCTCTGGCTGCCGCAGCAAAGAGCCGGGCGCGTTCGACTGTCATGTTGGCGTCGCCGGCCGACATCGCCGCCGCGATCAGCGCCACGTCGTTGCGGCCGCGTACGAGCTGGCCGGATACGGCTGCCATGAGTTCGTCCAGCCAGCCTGTCGAGAACCGACCGCCCACGACGTCGGCGTGATCGAGTAGCTGGCTCACGAAGGCCTTGTTGGTCATGCCACCTCGTACCAAGAGCGTGGTGTCGGCGAGCGCCCGGCGTAGCCGCACGCGGGCCTCTTCTCTGTCCTGCCCCCACGCCAGCACCTTGGCCACCATGGAGTCGTACTGGGACGGGACCACATCGCCGGGCCCGTACCCGGTGTCGACACGGATGCCCGGACCGGTCGGCCAGACGGCGTAGGCGATCCCGCCTGGAGCGGGAGCGAAGCCAGCTCCCGGGTCCTCGGCATTGAGGCGAACCTCGATGGCGTGACCGCGAACCGGCGGCGGATCTCCCTCGAGACGGGCACCCGCCGCCACCTCGATCTGCAGCTTGACGAGGTCCAGCCCGGTCGTCATCTCGGTAACCGGATGCTCGACCTGCAAACGGGTGTTGACCTCCAGAAACGCCAGGCGACGGTCGCGGGGCTCGTAGAGGAACTCGACCGTGCCCGCGTTGCGGTACGCCGCGGCCCGGGCCAGTCGTATGGCGGCGGCCTTCGCCTCGGCCTCCATCTCGGCGTCCAGCGCCGTCGAGGCGGACTCCTCCATGATCTTCTGGTGGCGGCGTTGTATTGAGCAGTCACGCACGCCGATGGCCCAGACGTTGTCGTGATGGTCGGCTATCACCTGCACCTCGACGTGTCGGGCGCCCGTGACTACCCGCTCCAGGAACAAGGTGGCGTCACCGAAGGCGCCGGCCGCCTCACGACTGGCTCCTTCCCACGCCGATGCCAACCCATCCGGCCCTTCCACCAGACGGATACCTCGTCCTCCGCCGCCCGCGGCGGCCTTGACCATCAGCGGGTAGCCGATGGTCGCGGCCCAGTCGACCGCCTCGTCGAGTGAGGCCACCGCCCCTCCGCTCCACGCCGCCACCGGCACTCCGACCCCTTCCGCCAGGAGTTTGGCGCCGATCTTGTCCCCGAGCCGGCGCATGACGGAGCCGGGCGGGCCGATGAACACCACCCCCAAGCTCTCACAAAGATCCGAGAACGCGGCGTGCTCGGCCACGAACCCCCATCCCACCCACACCGCCTCGGCTCCCGTGGCCCGTAGCGCCCGCTCGAGCTCCCCATAATCCAGATAGGGGTTGGTGGCCGAGGATGCAATCTCGAAGCTCTCATCCGATTCGCGCACGAACATCGCCTTGGGCTCCGCCGCGGTGTACAGCGCAATGGTGTGCAGGGCGCGATCGGATCCGGTTCGGAACTCTCGGGCCGCGTTGATGAAGCGCATGGCCGCTTCGCCCCGGTTTACTACCGCAACCCGATGAAACATCAGAAGCCCTCGACTTCTGAGCGGCACGGGCCGCTCATGGACGTTCGACCCTGACGCTACCGAACCGGCAGCACATGTACCGTTTCCAGGGGCCACCTCGTCCGGTACGCCCGGCAGCTGGGACTACCCTTGGTTGCACCCGAGACCGGAGGCCGTAGATGACCGCTGTGCATAGCGCCGAGTGGACCGCGCGAGACGTCCCGGATCAACACGGACGGGTCGCCGTCGTCACCGGTGCCAACGCCGGGATCGGCTACGAAGCCGCGCTCGTGCTGGCCGCACGCGGAGCAACCGTCGTCCTCGCTTGCCGCAACGAGGACAAAGGCCGCCAGGCAGCCGGTCGAATCCACGACGCCACTCCGGACGCGTCTGTGGAGGTCGAACAGCTCGACCTCTCTTCCCTCGGGTCGGTTCGTGACTTCGCCAAGCGTCTCCATTCGTCGTACTCCTCGGTGGATCTCCTCATCAACAACGCCGGCGTGATGTGGACACCCCCGAGCAAGACAGAGGACGGCTTCGAGCTCCAGTTCGGCACCAACCACCTGGGCCACTTCGCCCTTACCGGCCAGGTCATCGACCTGCTCCTGCCGGCGCCTGGTTCGCGGGTGGTGACCATCTCCAGTTTCGGCCACAAGACGGGGCGCATCCACTTCGATGATCTGCAGTCCGAACGGCACTATGGGCGTCACCGCGCCTACGGGCAATCGAAACTCGCCAACCTGATGTTTACCTACGAGCTGCAACGCCGGCTGGCCCTCGCCGGCGCCAAGACCATCGCCGTAGCGGCCCACCCCGGGACCGCCCACACCGAGCTCGTCCGCAACTCCCCAGCCCCCTTGCGCGTGCTCAACGACGCCTTCGGGTCGCTGGTCTCCCAGAACGCCGCCATGGGCGCTCTGCCGACCCTCCGGGCCGCGACTGACCCGAATGTAGAGGGAGGGCAGTACTACGGTCCCTCCGGCTTCATGGAACAGCGGGGTGCGCCGAAGCTGGTTCGGTCGACGAAGCGTTCCTATGACTCCGACGCCCAGCGCCGGCTCTGGGAGGTGTCGGAACAACTCACCGGGGTGACGTTCCTTTGAGGACTCGGAGGGACGCGACCGCCGGCGTCGGCGACACCGGAGGTACTCGACGAATCGACAAGAAGGAGGACCGAAAATGAAGTACAGATCGCTAGGTCGGACCGGGCTAAAAGTCAGCCCCCTTTGCCTTGGTGCCATGATGTTCGGCGCGTGGGGCAACCCCGATCACGACGACTCCATCTCGATCATCCACGCCGCCCTGGACGCCGGCATCAACTTCATCGACACGGCCGACGTGTACTCGGCCGGCGAGTCCGAGGTAATCGTCGGGAAAGCGATCAAAGGAAAGCGCGACGACCTGGTGATCGCCACCAAGTTCCATGCCCCGATGGGCGACGACCCCAACATGGCCGGCAACTCCCGCCGGTGGATCATGCGGGCGTGCGAGGAGAGCCTCCGGCGCCTGGGCACCGACTACATCGATCTCTACCAGGTCCACCGGCCGGAACCCGACACGGACATCGAAGAGACACTCGGGGCCCTCAGCGACCTGGTGCACCAGGGCAAGGTCCGATATCTGGGCAGCTCGACCTTCCCGTCCTCAGCGATCGTCGAAGCCCAGTGGGTCGCGGATCGCCGGCACCTGGAGCGCTTCGTGTGCGAACAGCCCCCGTACTCGATCCTGGTGCGGGGCATCGAGGCCGAGCTGCTGCCGACCTGCCAGCGCTACGGGATGGGGGTCATCGCCTGGAGCCCGCTGGCCGGTGGCTGGCTGTCCGGCAAGTGGCGTCTGGGTCGCGACGACCTCACCAGCCGGCGGGCCGCTCGGATACCAGGACGCTACGACCTGTCGAAGCCGGAGAACCAGAAGAAGCTCGAGGCAGCCGACGCCCTCGCGGTGCTGGCCGAAGAAGACAAGATGAGCCTCGTCCACCTGGCCCTGGCTTTCGTCATCAACCACCCAGCGGTGACCGCGGCCATTATCGGCCCTCGCACACGGGAGCACCTCGACACCCAGCTCGACGCCGTGGACGTAACCCTCACCGACGAACTGCTCGACCGGATCGATGAGATCGTTGCCCCGGGCACGAACTTCAGCTGGTTCGACGCCGGTTACGAGCCGCCCTCGATCGCCAGCGCCTGGCGCCGGCGCCGCCCGCACCGCTGAGTGCCCGCTGAGTGAAATCCTGCCGCCCGGATCGCCCCGCGCTCAGGAGGTCATTCCCTGCAGGCCGACGAGGGCCCGGGCGTGCTCGATCTCGCCGATGTGCCGGAGGCCATGTTGATAGATCCAGCATTCCGTCCCGTCCAGCCGGGTGATCCCCTCGTCGCCCGCAACCCGAGCGCTGTAGGTCGAGGCGATCTGTGGAGGGAACGGGCGGGCTACGACGACCTCGGTCAGCGTCGCGGGGTCCAGGTCCGCCAACCACGATTCAGTCTTGTCGAACACCAGGACTTGGTAACTCCGAAAGACGTCGTAGTTCCCAATCCGCTGACCGACCATCTCGTCCACCGTCTTGTGCTTACCGTGATCGGCGATCGCCAGCCCCATGCGCTCGGCCCAACTGTCGTCGTAGACCATGGGGCCGGCTCCGAGCATGGTCGCCGATCCGTCTTCGATCTGGACGAGGTGAAACAGTGAGAACGCGATCGGCAGCACGCCGTCACGCTCCACGTGGTTGACCTGATCGAGATCCATGGAGTCGACCGCGTCCTCCCACAACGAGTGCATCGCTCGCATGCGCCGGCGCAAGGAGTCGAGGATCAACTCAGACATGGCGGCGAACCTAGCGCGCCGCGCGCCACAGCCCGGATTGGTCAGCAGTCATGCATACGTCCGGACCAGCTCGAGGACGGCTGCCACGTCAGGGCCCTCGCCCGTAAGCGACGTCGCGGTCGGGTCCGCCCGGCGGGCCGCGACCAGGCACAGCTCGGCTGCCTCACCGCGGATGACCGTGACCGGTTCTGTATCCGGCCGGAACTCCCAGCGGTCGCCGGCCGGACCGCGCAGCTCGAAGGCCACCGGTCCGGCCAGCTCGCGACCGGACCGGGCGAAGGCGTAGGGCAGAGTGCGCCACGCCAGGCGGGCGATGTGCTGGAGCCGATCGGTTGGGGCCAGTCGGATGTCGAGGGCGCCGGCGATGTCACCGGTGTGGATCCAGCTCTCGGCCAGGCGGGTCGTGGCCAGAGTCCGTAGGGACAGCTGGCCGGCCACCCATTGCACCCGTCGGTGCGCATCGCCGGATCCGAGAGCGTCCCGTAGTGCAGCCGCGCCAGTGTTCCACCGGTCCCGTAAGGGTGGTCCCGTCTGACCGCGCTCCCGCTCGACCATGGTGGCGACACTGTCATCAACGGAGGTGGCCGGACGACCTCCAGTCAAGCGGGCGACCGCGCCGGCGTAGTCACCTTCGGCGCTGGCGAGCGCGAGTTCGTCCGTCTGGGCCAGATGCAGCACCACGTCCGCGACGACCCACCCTTCACATCGGGTGTCCCGTCTCCAATCAGCTTCCGACATCTCGGCGAGCAGCGCACCCAGCTCGCCGTGCTGCTGGGCGAGGGCGGCCAGGATCGAGTCCACGGCTGAGACGGTAGCCCCGCCCGGAGCCCCCGCACCTGCCGCCTCAAAGACGTGCGGCGTCCGGGCCACCGCCAACACCCCGTCATCGCCGGCGGCCGCAACGCCATAGTATTACGAAGTGAGATTGTGCTGAGCGGCCTCTCCAAGCATTGACTGCCCCGGCTAAGCAGCGACAGCGCAGTCGGCAGCAACGCGCCCTGTACCGGCGTCGGCGCCTGGGCGTGCTCCTCGTGGTGTTCCTCGCGGTTCTCCTCGCCGGGTGGGCCCGCCTGTCGACCGAAACGTTGCCGGACCTGACGACGACCCGAGTACTCGCCAGCTCTGCGATGTTGCCCGGTCCTCCGCCCCAGCCGGACTGGCCAACGCAGGGTCAAGCGGCGGTCGCAGTCGCTGGCCTCGGCACGCTCGAGTCAGGCGGCACTCCCACCCCTGAGCCGATCGCCAGCGTCGCCAAGATCATGACCGCTTACCTCATCCTCCGTGATCACCCGATCGCCGTAGGGTCCACCGGCTTCGAGATCACCATCAGCGCAGCCGACGTCGCGGACCTCCACGCCCGACAAGCCGAGAACCAGTCCACCGTGCAGGTGGCCCAGGACGAGGTGCTCAACGAGTACCAACTCCTCGAAGCCCTGCTCATCCCCTCCGGTAACAACATCGCCCCGATACTGGCCGGCTATGACGCCGGAAGCGTGGCCTCGTTTCTTCAGAAGATGGACGCCACCGCTCGGGAGCTCGGGATGACCCAGACCACGTACACCGACCCGAGCGGCTTCGACGCCACCACGGTCTCGACGGCGTCCGACCAAGTCTTGCTCGCCCGGGCCGCGATGGCGATCCCAACCTTCGTTGAGATCGTCGGTGAGCGCTCCGCCACGCTACCGGTCGCGGGAGTCGTGACCAACTTCGACACCCTCGTCGGGACAGATGGCCTTCTGGGCGTCAAGACCGGCTCCGACAGCACTGCTGGCGGCTGCTTCGTCTTCGCCGACCGACGGACAATCGACGGACAATCAGTGACACTCTTCGGAGCCGTCCTAGGCCAAGAGGTGGGGGTTCGCGCCACCTCGATACTGGTCGACGCGGCGCTGGACGCCAGCCGAAGGCTGGCCGACTCGGTGATCGCGGAGATGACGGTACGGACGTTCGTACCCGCTGGGACCCCTGTCCTCGTCGTCGACAACGCCCAACGTCGGCAGGTCTCGATCGTGACGACCTCGCCTCTGACCCGGCTTGGTTGGGGCGGCTTGACTATCCCCCTAAGCGTGACGATCGTCCCTCCGGGCCTCCACCTGGACAAGGGACAGCAGGTGGCTACCGTCACCGCTCTCGGCGGCTCACCGCTGCAGACCCTCGCCACGGCAACAACGGGCATGCCAGCCCTCTCGCTGGGTTGGAAGCTCGACCATCTGCTCTGATCGGGCTAGCTGCTCTGATCGGTTGGATCAGACGCTCTCGCCGGCGGTCAGTCGCTGATCGAGTCCGGCGGCGGGACCGTCCCCGGACCGTTGACCGAGCAGGCCAGGGCGGCGGCGGTATTACCAGGCGCGGCCAGCCGGGGCAGCTTCGGGAACGTCGGGTCTTGCCGGGCCAGCGCCTTCAGGTCCAGGAAATCGGTGAGGTCGTTGGCGTTGGCGTCGCGGTAGGTGAGGGCCGGAAGGTTCCACTTGCGCTCGATCAGGGCCAGGATCGAGGTGTGGTCGTAGACCACGTGGCTGACGTGGTCTCGTTTGGCGTAAGGAGAGACCACCACGGACGGGACCCGGAACCCGTAGCGGGCGAACCCGTCGTACCAGGACTCCCCCAGCTGCACGATTGGCGGGATCAGATCGGGCACGAGCGCCGGCGGCGGCGGCACGTGGTCGTAGTAGCCGCCGTGCTCGTCCCAGTTGATGATCAACAGGGTCTGCCCCCATAGGGGCGAGGCGCCGAGAGCCTCCACCACCTGGGCCATCATGGCTTCGCCGACCACGATGTTTTGCGGGTTCTCCTGCGACTGGGCGGAGTAGTCCTCATCGAGGAGGGTGAAGGCTGGGAGGGCGCCGGCCGCGGCGTCGTCGAAGAACTGCGAGAACGGCTTGTAGTGAAGGATCTCGGTGACGGCATCGGTGGTCGGAAACAGATTGGGGGTCGCGCCGAGCGGGTAGCTCGTCACGTAGTTGGTCCAGGTGATCCCGTGGAGGTCCAACTGGTTGAAGATCGTCCCGTTGGCGGGCAGCGGGAGGCTGGCATCGGGGAGAGCGTTGCCCAACCCCTCGCCGATGTCGTCGGTCATGCCCGCCGAGGTGCCCGCGATGAGATAGCGGCGGTTCGGGTCCGTCTGGCCCAGGAGGGAACAGAAGAAGCGGTCACCAATGGGGAATTTCGAGGCCAGGCTGTAGGTAAAGGGGAGGTCGTCACCGGTCCAATAGCCCATGGCCACCCCTCCGACGATCTCGGAGGTGCCGGAGCTGATCGGCGTGCTCACGAACCCGTCGTTGGCCCCGTTGTTGTAGGCGTTGTGGCTGGCCAACCACTCCTGGCTCGGCGTCCCCGGGAGTTGGCAGGTGGTGGGCATGTGGAAGGCGTGCTGGATGCTCCCGTCGGGATACGGGTTGCTCGCCGTGGGTCGGCCCTTGGCGTCGAGGGTGTAGCCATCGCCGCGTCGTAGCATCCCGAACATGTCGTCGTAGGAGTGGTTTTCCATCATCAGCACGACAACGTGGTCGATGCCGGGGAGCGTGTCGATGCCCGCCGCCAGATTCGGGTAGGCACGTGAGCCAGGGACACGCAACCCGGTGCGGCCAAGCACCCGCAGGGCGGCGGCCCGACTCTCGGCCGTTGCTGTCGCGGAAGCCTGGCCAGATCTAGCGTCCGCGCCGGTGTCGAGCGCGCCCAGCACGCCGGGTCCGACGGCGCCCACCGCCAACGCCCCGGCGGCGCCGGCGATGAACCGCCGGCGACTCATTGACTCTCGCGAAGTCGGATCGTCGGGCGGACCGCCAGGCTCTTTTTTCGGCACAAGCCGTAGTCTGCCGCAAATAGGGCATAACTGCTCGTCGCCGCGGCCGGCAGTACGCTCTCGGACCGGTGCATGTCTTGGTTACCGGCGCAACCGGCTTCGTTGGAGCGTGGACAGCAAAGATGGTTGGGGACGCCGGCCATAATGTGCGGTTGTTGGTTCGGGACGCGGCTCGGTTGCAGTCGAGTGCGCAGCCGATCGGGGTCGACACCTCCGACGTCGCGATCGGTGACATCACCGATGCCGATTCAGTGGCCAGGGCCCTCGACGGTTGTGACGCCGTGGTCCACTGCGCGGCGGTGGTCGCGACCGACCCTCGTCGCGCCAGCGAGGTACTCGAGACCAACCTGGCGGGAGCCCGCCACGTGCTGGGCGGCGCGGCCGACCTCGGCATGGACCCAGTGGTGCACGTATCGAGCATCACCGCCCTGTTCACACCCCGACTCGATCGGATGCACGCTGACCTGCCGGTGACGGGAGGCACTGACGCGTATGGCCGCTCCAAAGCAGCCGTCGACCGCTACGCACGCGACCTGCAAGACCGGAGCGTGCCGGTCGTGATCACGTACCCGGGGATGGTGCTCGGCCCTCCTGCAGGCGTCCAATTCGGTGAGGTCGCCGACGGCGTTGAGACCGTGCTCAAGACTGGGATAGTGCCCGGTCGCGACGCGGC
>Ga0302325_10006074_pt1 | contig 27282 bp, 24 predicted proteins | sample Palsa_T0_2_FD_201948 | JGI IMG/M metagenome (GOLD analysis project Ga0302325, IMG submission 201948) | Peat permafrost microbial communities from Stordalen Mire near Abisko, Sweden - Palsa_T0_2 | ecosystem: Environmental > Terrestrial > Soil > Palsa > Peat permafrost | place: Sweden: Abisko... | reverse complement strand
CGGACAGATGCTGTCGAACGCGCAACTGTATGAGTCGGTGAATGGCGCGCTGCAGCAACTGCACTCGACCATGAAAGAGTTCCACGAAGATCCGCAGAAATTCCTGCGGATCAAGATATTCTGATGTCGCTCAGCACTTGCTCCAACGCTGCGCGGCTGGGCAGGCTGCCTTGGGCCATCCGCGGGTTGCCGCCGCCGCGGCCGCCTGCCTGAGTGAGGGCGGCTTTCAGCAGCTTTCCGGCGTCGATGCCGCTATCGGCCGAAACGGCCAGCAGCACGGCGGGCGGCTCGTCCAGTGCCGCGATGAACACGGCTTTCGGCTGCGCCGTGAAGCTCTGGGCCAGGGCGCGCAACTCCTCCAGATTGCCCGATGGCAAGCGCCGCAGCACGCGCCGCACGCTGCCCTCTTCCGGCGCGGTGACGGCATATAGTTCCCGGCCCTGATACTGCGCCAGGTCCGCTTCCAGCTTGCGGCGCAGCTTGTCGGCATTCCGGGCCGCCTCGAATTGCGCGGCCACCAGTCCCGCCGCCTCGTCAAGCGATCCGGAGACCATCTGCGCCACGCGGGAGAGCGAGTCGAAATCGGCGCGCGCACGGCCGATGGCGCGCCCGCCGCACAAGAATTCCACACGCGTCGTATTGCGAATTCGATCCAGCTTACGGAGCAGGATCGGTCCGATCTCGCCGGTGCGCGCCACGTGCGTGCCGCCGCAGGCGCTGCGGTCCAGGCCCTCGATGGACACGATGCGCAGCATGCCGGCGCGCTCGGAAGGCTTGCGCAAGTCGCGCGTCTCGGCGGCGTCCTCGAACGAAACACCCAACGGCCGATTCTCGAAGACCGCCTGGTTGGCGCGCCGTTCGGCCTCCACCACGCGCGCGGGCTCGAGCGTGGCCGTATCCAGGTCGATGGTGGAGACCTCTTGCCCCAGGTGGAAGCTGACGGTCGAGATGCGGAACCGCTCCACGAAGACCGCCGAAAGCAGATGTTGTCCGCTATGCTGCTGCATGTGATCGAAGCGGCGGTCCCAATCGATGTGACAGTCTACTTCGCCGGCGGACAAGGGCGCTTCCACCACGTGCGCGATGCGCTCGCCTTCATCTTCGACCTCCACCAGTGCCACGCCGCCGATGGCGCCCGTGTCGTGCGGCTGCCCGCCGGACGTGGGATAGAAGGCCGTGCGGTCCAGATAGATGCGGCGGCCATCCTCCGAACGGTCCGTCACCCGCGCGCGGAATTCACGCAAGTAGGAATCGGTGTAGTAGAGGCGATCGGTCACTTGTTAAGGCACTTAGCGATTTTGCCTTCGAGTGGGGCACTGTCGAAAACCACTCCTGGAGGGCGGGCAATCCTGCCCGCAGCCGGCTCTGGCCGCCTAAAAAGGCGGCTGCGGCCAAGATTGGCCGCCCTCCAAGGGTTTTCATCATCTTTGGTGGCCCGCAGGGCCACGAGGACAGGCTCGGAGCCTGCAGCGGCCTCGCAGGCCGCCAACGCGCGCAGCGCGTCTTTTTTCATACCCCGTTGTAGCCACAGGCCGCGGGCCATTTACACCGGGCCCAGCCAATAGCCTGGTCGTGTGCGGATCTTAACGTCCTTACGGCCGGATACCTGCACAGAGATCTCGTGGAAGCCGCCTTCGTCCTTGTTGTTGGGATTGTACGAGATCATGTATTGGCTGTGTAGCTCCGCGCCGAGGCGCTCGATGGCATCCTCCAACCCGCGCTGCCGCACGAAGCCGAACTGCTCGCCACCCGTGCCCCGGGTGAAGACTTCCGACGGATTCTGCTTGAAAATGGCCTTGGTGTCCTTGAAGACCTCCACCATCGCCGGGACGAATTCCGCGCTGCTCCCCAGGCTGCCTGTCTCCTGCATCACGGTATTGGGGGTTTGGGGATATCCCGACGGCATCGGCGTCATAGCCGGAGGCCGGTTATCGATGTAGCCGGGGTCCTGCTTGGCCATGACAGTGGTTACCATGCGCGAGATGTCCACCGTATACACACTGACGTTGGCCACTTGGGCGGCAATGACCGTCTCCCGCAGGCGAGCCTCACTGGATTTGTCGCGCGTTTCACTCACCAGCAACAGGACACGCCGGCGATTCTGCGGCCGGGTGTGCAACTCGCGCACGCCTTCCTCCACCGCGTCGATCATGCGGTTCTGGCTGCTGCCCGCATGAATCTTCTTCAGCGCTTCGGTAATTTTGGTGGAATCGGACGTAAATTCCTGCATCACGCGGATGCGCGAATCGAAGGCCAGCACGGACGCCTCGCCCTGGTCGCCGATCACAATCGGCGCGATCATCCCACCGATTTTCTGAATCTGCGGCAGGACGGACTCCACGCGATCGTTGGCTTGCACCGCGATCACCAAGGAGATGGGCGGGAAGGACACATCCACGTGAACATTCTGTTCTTTGCCGTTGTCGAAGAGATGGAACTGCTCGGGCCCCAGGCCGTCTACGTTATCGCCGTTGCGGTCCGTTACGGTTACCGGGGCCACCACCACCTGTACCGAGACTTTGATTGGGTTGTCCACGGCCGGCTCGGGTTTTGCGGGATCCTGTTGGCCTTGGGCAAGCAGCCCGGCCGCAAGCAAGCCGGCGAAAATCCATCTAGGGTTTGGCATGAAATTCCAGACGTTACGAGTTTCCAAAACGTTGCGCATCCTGATGCTCCGTTCGCCCTCCCAAGAGGTCGAGCACGTGGGGAACCAATTCTACAATAGCATCGAGCGACTCCACCGCGCCCTTGGGCGAACCGGGCAGGTTCACGATAAGCACATCGCCGCGGGTGCCTCCAATGGCCCGCGATAGCGCCGCCATGGGTGTGGATCGCGATCCGCGGGCGCGCATCAATTCGCCGAGGCCGGGAATCTCTTTGTGCAAAATCGTACGTGTGGCTTCCGGGGTGACGTCGCGCTGGGCCACGCCCGTGCCGCCGGTGGTGAAGATGGCCGCCACGCGATGGCTGTCGGCCAGCGCAGCCAGCCACCGCCCGATAACCACGGCATCGTCCGGGACGACTTCAGCCACCGAGACGCGCCATCCCAACTGTTCCAGCCTCAGGCATACGGCGGGGCCGGAGACGTCGGCGCGCGAACCGGCATGCACGGAATCGCTAATGGTCAGCACCGCCGCATCGATCATGATGCGAGTGTACCGCAGGCGCCAGAGAGCAGTTGGAACGCCCGCCGGGCTACGACCAGTTCTTCGTTGGTGGCGAGCGCGAGGACGGCCACGGGACCGTTCGATACGATGCGATCGCCGCTGCCGCCTTCGTTCAATTCCGGGTCGAGCTCGATTCCCAAGAACTCCAGACCCCGGCAACAAGCGGCGCGCAGAGCGGCCGAATTCTCGCCAATGCCGCCTGTGAAGGCCACTGCGTCGAATCCCCCCATGGCAGCGGCGTAGGCGCCAATGGTCTTCTTCACCTGGTAAACCAAGACTCCGATCGCGCTGGCAGCGCCCGCATGCCCCGCCGCGGCGGCCTGCTCCAGGTCCCGCACATCGCCGCCCTCGATCCCGGAAAGACCGGCCAGCCCGCCGCCTTTGGCCAGTTGTTCGCGTACCTGACCGCAGGTCCAGCCGTGACGCTCCATCATGAAGAGCACGGCGAAGGCGTCCAGATCGCCATGCCGCGTGGCGTTCTCCAGGCCGGATTGCGGCGAGAATCCCATGGTGGTGTCGATGGACCGGCCGCGGTCGATGGCGCACATCGACGAACTGCCGCCCAAGTGGCAGCTTACCAGGCGCGTCTGGCGGCCCAGCAGCGCGGCGCAGCGTTCGGCCACGTATTGGTGCGAGGCGCCGTGGAACCCATATTTGTGTATGCCCTCCGCAAGCCATGCGGCGGGCACGCCATAGAGACGTGCGCAATCCGGAACAGTGGCATGAAACTCCGTCTCAAAGGCGGCCACCAGCGGGATGCCAGGCAGGCTTTGGCGGAAGGCGCGAATGGCCGCCAGATAGATAGCGTTATGCGCCGGCGCGGCGAGCAGGAATTCTTCCAGGGAGAGCAGCACGGCATCGTCGATGAGGAACGTGCCGCAGTATTGCGGTCCGGCGTGCACGGCTTTGAAGACCACCGCATCTACCGGGACGCCGCCGGTGCGGATTTGCTCGACGGCCTCGCCATAATCGAGCACGCGCTCGAAGCGGCCGCGGGCGAGCACCTTCTCGGAGGGCATCTGCAAAATCTGGTACTTCAGCGAAGTGGAACCCAGATTCGGAACCAACAGGTTCATTTGATTCCGTGATACTGAGTTCGTATAACCGTCATATTCTTGGTAGCCTGGGCCTGAAACGGACTCTTCATGGCCGCGCACGCCTTAAAGAAATTGTAGGCTTCCTGGCCTTTATCCATCTTGGAATTGGCCAAGCCCAGGTAGAATAGCACTTCCGCTTTCAACGCGTCGTTCCCTTCGACCAGCGGAAGCGACTTGCGCAGTTCCTGATCGGCCGGCGCCAGCTTTCCTTCGTTGAAGTACTGTTTGCCGTTCATCGAATAGGCGAGCCCCAGAATGGTGTTCTTGCGCTTGGTCCAATCCGCGTCGGCGACGCCATCGGGCTTAGGCTTGGAACCGATCACTTCGACGAGTTTGGCGCTATAGGTATGCACCTTCGCGCCGTCCTTTTTCTTGACGGCGTCGTCGGTGAGAACCAGCAGCATGTCTTCGCTCGGGTTTCCGGCTGCTACGGCTTGCTGCGCGAGGGCCACGGCCTTATCGGTCGCGCCCGATTTCTGATACGCGACGAACAGCGTATCTACGGCCTTGGCCAGATACTCGCTCTTGGGATTGCGCTGCTGCAGCGCTTCTATCAGCGCAGCCTGTTTCTTCGGGTCGGTGGACTGCACGGCCATGGCGTACAGCGAGTACTCGGTGTAGGTGTTAACCTGCCGGGCATAGTCCACGCGCGCCTTCCAGTTCTCGACCTCGTCGGCCTCCTTCGGTTGGGGAGAGTCGACCACCTTCTGGGCCAGTTCCGCGGTCTTGGACGACCATTTCAAGACCAGGTCCGGATCCTTTTTCATCTCGGCCGCTTTGAGGGTCTGCTGGGCGTCCTCCACGCACTCCGGAGGAATGGCGGCCAACTTTTCGCCCACGGCGAGCGCCTTGTCGGCATCGTTGGCTTTGACATACGCGGTCAGCAGTTGCTCGTAGACCCATCCGGCGGCCTCGTTCTGCGGATACAGGGTGGCGAACTCCTCTTGCAGGGCCAGTTTCTTGGCGGCGTCTTCCTCCAGGCCGGCTTTTTGGAGCAGTTGTCCTTCCGGCGTGGTGGCATTGACTTCCGCGAGCTTGTGACACTGGGTCCATCCGGGCGCGGCAGTGAGCGCCAGGGCGAAAAGGGTGGCGATGGTCTTCATGGATACCTCCCCGAAGTGGGGAATGTTAACACAATTTAGAGCGGCGCGCCTGCCTAACCAGCCGATTTGTGAGATGCTGTAAGCAATGGCACGAGCGGTAGCGAAATACGTATTCGCCGCGCTTCTTGCATTGCTTTCAGCGCAAGCGGTCGTGCCGTCCGTGCGTGTTGTAACGGGCATCGAAATCACCTGGCGCACCGAGGCCCATCAGCAGGCCCCTCGGCAAGCGCGGCGCATTCGGGCGGACGTACAGGCTGCGCTACCGGCGCCTGCTTATGTGTCGCGGACCAGGCCCGAACCGGATGCCGCCATTCTGTTCCAGCGGCCACCGCCCTTCTCCTCTCTCTGCTCGTAGTCACACGCAACGCATAAGAAGTGAAAAGGAGAGGACTCGTGTCTTTCAGGGATTTACTACGATTCTTCAGGCTCACAGATCGTGAGTCTGAGGACCAACTGCGCGCCATCGTCCAGCGGCGGCAGGAGCTATCCGGGCTAACCGACGAGGAACTTAAGTCTGCGGCGAGAAGCATGCCCCGCGACGCCGCTCTTGTGGAAACGTTCGCGCTGGCGGCGGTGATCGCGGCGCGCGTGCTTGGGTTGCAGATGTTCGACGTGCAGATCCTGGGCGCACTGGTATTGCAACGCGGACATATCGCGGAGATGCAGACTGGCGAGGGCAAGACGCTGGCAGCCGTGCCCGCCGCGCTTTGGTACGCGCGTAAGGGTCGCGGCACCCATGTGCTGACCGCCAACGATTATCTTGCCCGCCGCGACGCCACCTGGATGCGCGGGATTTACGACTGGTTTGGGCTATCGGTGGCGCACATCTCGCAGAATATGCCCGCGGAGCGGCGCCGTGCCGCGTACTTGTGCGATGTGACGTACGCGACTGCAAATGAGGTAGGGTTCGACTACCTGCGTGACGGTCTGGCGCGAACAGCGGACGAAATGGTTCAGCGCCCGTTTGCATTTGCAGTCATCGACGAGGCCGACTCCATCCTGATTGACGAGGCGCGCATCCCGCTGGTTATAGCGGGCGGCGTGCAAGAGGATTCCGCGCTGGCATACCGTGCCGGCCGGGTAGTGGCCGAGCTTCGCCCGCAAGTCGACTACACGGTCGATGAGTTCGCGCGCAACGTGCAGTTGACCGATGCCGGCATCCAGCGCGTGGAAGGGTCCTTGGGCTGCGGGAGCCTGTTCGAGGAACAGAACCTTGCCATTCTGACTGCGGTCCAGGACGCTCTGCATGCGCGTGCACTGCTACGGCGCGATGTGGATTACGTGGTAAAGAACGGCACCATCGAATTGGTGGACGAATTCAAAGGCCGCGTCGCCCAGAACCGCCGATGGCCGGCGGGATTGCATTCCGCCGTGGAAGCCAAGGAACACCTGCGGCTGAAGACGCAGGGGCGTATCCTCGGTTCGATCACGGTGCAGAGCCTCGCGGGAATGTATGAGCGAATTTGCGGTATGACAGGCACCGCGGCGACGCAAGCCGAAGAGTTCTGGAAGGTGTACAAGCTGCCGGTGACGGCGATCCCGACGAATCGGCCGGTAATTCGTCAGGATCTCCCCGACGCCGTGTACACCGGCAAAGAGGAGCGGAACCGGGCGCTCGTGGAAGAGATTCGAAAGGTCCACCAGACAGGCCGTCCGATACTGCTGGGAACGGCAAGCGTTGCAGAGTCGGAGGCATTGAGCCGCCTGCTGCTGTCGGCCGGTATTCAGCACGCGGTACTGAACGCGCGGAACGACGCGGCGGAGGCGGAGATCATCGCGCAGGCGGGCGGCCTTGGGGCAGTGACGGTTTCCACGAACATGGCAGGGCGGGGCACCGATATTCTGCTGGGCGGGAATCCGCCGAAAGACCGCGAAAAGGTGGTGGAGCTCGGCGGTCTGTACGTGATGGGCACAACTCGTCACGAAGCCAGGCGGATCGACAACCAACTGCGCGGCCGGGCCGGAAGGCAGGGCGATCCTGGCACATCCCGCTTCTTCATCAGCCTTGACGACGATCTGCTGGTGTGTTTCGGGATTGCGGAAAACCCGGACATCGACAGCGTGCAGCGTACGGCGGAAGGCCAGAATCTCGAGATTCGGCAAACACTTTGGAAATACGACTGTGCCGTCGAACATCACCGCAGCGAAGTCTACGGTTTGCGCCGTGAGATTCTGCTGTCGCCTGGCTGGAGTCTGCGTTCGGTGGCGCCCGAAGAGCAATACGATGCACTGGTTCGAGCCGCCGGTGAAGATGCGCTGGAAACAGCCGGGCGGCAGTTGGTCCTGGCTATCGTCGACGACCTGTGGGCCGATTATCTGGCGAATGTCGCGGAGTTAAGGGGCGGCATCCATTGGGCTTCGTGGACGGGTGGCGACCCATTGTATAAGTTCCTCACTGGCGAGCTGGCGATTTATGCGGATTTTCACGCCTGCCTGAAGGAAGAGGTTGCCGGCGCGTTGGAGGCGGCCGACGTCCGGAATGGCGCGATCCATTTCCAGAAAGGGGAGCGTTTGGAGCGTGGCGCAACCTGGACGTACGTCGCCAGCGACCAGCCTTTTGGAACGCTCGCCGAGCGGATTAAGAAAGGGATCGAGCGCAGGCTCTCGAAGGCGTAGGTGGAGGAGCACATGCCGATCCATTTGCCGGAGTTCCACTTAAGCGTCCCGATGTGTGTATCGATTGCGGAGTGGGCCGTGTTTACGCTCTACTGGAGTGCCGCCGCGAAGAACTCTTCACCGGCGAAAGCTGCGGAGTCCCCCAGGTCGCGGCTCGTACACGAGGTATTGGTGAACGTCGCCCTTCTGTTGGTTGTTTTGCCGGTTCCAGGACTGGGCCAACGATTCCTGCCGGACGTATTTTACGGCGTTGGCGCGGGCCTTTGTGTCCAGACAGCGTCCGGAATGCTGGGTGTATGGGCGCGGCGGCATCCCGGTTCCAATTGGAGTGGAGAGATCGCGATCAAGGTGGATCACCAGTTGATCCGAAACGGTCCGTATCGGTTTGTTCGACATCCCATCTGCACCGCGATGCTTGGAATGTTCGCTGGTTCGGCGATTGTGTCAGCTCAGTTACACGCAGTTCTCGGGGTCGCGATGGCGGGCTTCGCGTACTGGCGCAAGATACGATTGGAAGAGGCGAACATGCGGAAGACCTTTGGTCCGGCGTACGATGCGTATCGGCGCGACACGGGCGCGTTGATTCCGAGACTGCTGTGAATAGCGCCGCCCTTCAGTTCGTCCCCAAAGCGCCGGCCAGCACAAAGACTAGCGGCGCGTTCCAGTTGATAGCCACCTCGTTGCTGGCGTAGGAAGCCTGCTCATCCAGATACATTTTAGCAGGAGGTCCATTCGGTAACTTTTGCATTGCCGCATCCTGGCGGCCGCGGTTGGGACCTCCGGATAGCAACCCGGGCCAAGGTTCCGCAAGGCCTAAGGCAGCGCTCGGACGGTGGTGCGGATGATGGAATGGGTTGGCGCCCAACTGCGTCACCCAGGATAACGAGAAGGTATTGCGGCCCAGCAGGTAGTGCAAGTTGTCCAGTGCAGTCTCCACATAGCGCGGGTCGGCCCGCAGCGCGTTGGCCACCAAGAGTTGCAGGCTGTAATTGGCGGCCACGCCGTTCGATCCCCAAATGTAGTTCGCGGAGGTCAGGCTGATGCGGTACGGGTGGCGGCTGGAGCGCTCGACGATTTGTTGCGCGGCGTTCACCGAATCCTGCGTGATGGCGGCCACCGCTTCGGCATTCTTTCCCTGCCCGAGCGCGTAGGTCCACAGGGCCAACGGCGCCACGTTCCCCCAGTCCGGAGGTCCGTTTGGCTTCACGGTCTTGCGAAATGCGCTGAAATGCTCCAGAAAATAGCTTTCGTATGGCTGTTCGCCCGTGGTGCGCCACAGTTCGGCGGCGGCCCATAATTGTTCGTCGGCGCACTCGCCGTCTCCGTACTCTCCGGTCTGTACCCCGGGAGGGTTGCGGAACTTCACGCCGGGATACTTCTCCAGCCAGTTCCAGGCCTGCCGCGCGGCGCGCTTGCATTTCTCGGCATAGGCTGCGTCGAACTGCCGGTAGGCGCGGGCGGCGATGGCCATCACGGCCGCAAAATCGCCGGTGGCGCAAGAACTCTTGTACGGCTCATTCCCTGTGCCGATGACGTAGCTGATCAGCGTATCTTTCTCCGGCAAGATGAAATCGCAGAAGCGCTCGCTGGTTTGTTTGTGCCAAACGCCGCCATCGTCGTCCTGCATCGTGATCATCCAGTCCAGGTTCCAGCGGATTTCGTTCAGGATGTCCGGCGTGCCGTTGCCGGATTCCGGAATGTTGAGTGACACTTGCTTCAGCCGGTCGCCGAAGATTTCCCAGGTCCAGAGAAGTGTGCCGGTGGAAATGCCGGCGTTGACGACGTAGCGTCCGTAGTCGCCAGCATCGTGCCAACCCTTGGTGGATACGTGCGGGCCGGTCTTGCCGGACGAAGTATGATAAGCGCCTTCCGAGTGACAGGCGGCGTGTTTGTAACCGGGAAACTCCGGCCCCAGGTCCACCGCGGTCCCGCAACGCTGCCCGTAGTACGAGCGCATCGCCAGGTAAAATGCGCGGGAAAAAACATCTGGGGCAACGGTGAAATCCCAACTCCGGCCGACGCCCGGCACTTCCAGGTAATAGCTGCCGGGCTTCTCCAGCTTGGTGAAGTCCGCTTGCTGGACGATGTCGCCGGAATCCGGATCGTTGGCGGGCTCCGCCAATTTGCCGCGGAAGGCCACGGCGTTGTTGCCGGCCCGGCGCACTGAGAATTCCTTCGCCAAGGTATGCGAAACGACCATCGCTCGCTTGGCCGAGTGGGGCAGATAGCCCACCTGATCCACTTTGATTTCAGTAGTCGGTGCCGCCGCCCCAAATGCACACACCGAGATGAGGAATATGGGCGCGAACTTCATTGACAATGAGTATAACGCCCAATGCGCAGTCTGCGATAATTGCGAGGAAGGCAGGGATTTAGCCGTGGGGCAGGCCATCGTTGTTGGTGGCCTGCCGAGTTCGGTGCGCAAACGACAAGCAGCGATCGTCTGCGCCACGCCGCCGCCGGAACAGTCTAGTTATTTCGACGACACTGCACTAGGGTTTTCCGGCATCGGCCGCAATCGTGTCCCTTGGTGGCCGCGCTGGAAGATTGGCACACACCGTCCTTACTATCGCGGCAGTGGTTTGTCGAGCGAGTCCCACTTGTACGCCGCGGCGACGCGCGCTTCGATTTCGTTGGATCAGAGCGCTACCGTTGTCGCCGTTGGTGAGAATCGCCACCCCATAACCCTTGCGGACATGCCCGAGGATGCCGCCCCTGAATCCCCAGCTTGAACCGCCGTGGCTGAAATACCATCCTTCGCCGCGCTTATCTATGGATAAGCCGACTCCGAAGGGACCCACGCTAACCGGGCAAACCATGGCGGTCGCGGCAGCCTGCGTGAGTACGGCGCCTTTGGGGCCGCGCACCGCTTTCTGCACCTCAATGATGAAGCGAGCCAGGTCGCCGGGCGTGGTCCGAAGACCCGCCGCGGCCTGCTCGGGATAGACGTGCCACGAAACACCCGTCGACTTGCCTTCCCCGTCATGCGCCCTGGCGGCCCGGCTGGCGAGCGCTGGGGGCAACGGCTGTTCGTACGAACTGTCCCGCATCCCCCAACGGCTCAAGCACTGTTGATCGCATGAATTCGGCGAAAGGCCTCCCTATGAGATCCACCAGCGCAAGCTGCATGATGGTCACACCGCCGCCAGAGTATTTGTACGCCTGGTACGGCGGCCGCGCGAAGAGCACCGCACCCACGTTCGAGGGCGCCTTCCCGTCCAGGATCTGAACCACGGTGGGCCTTGGCGCGGACGGATCGTATCCCGGAAATCCAAACCCATCGTCTGCGCCCGAGGTGTGGCTCATCAGCGAACGCGGCGTTCACCCCGTGGCCGGGCGCGTGCCACGATTTCAGGATCGTGTTGATGTCGTCGTCTAACGAGAGGCGGTGCTCATCTACCAGCCGCATCGCCGCCATTGCCGTGACCGGTTTACTGATGGAGGCGGCCTGAAACATCGTATTCGTCTCCACCGGGCGGCCCGACTCGACATTCGCGACCCCATACGCTTTCACCCAATGAATCTTGAAATCGCGGATTACGGCGATGCTTAGACCGGGAACATGGAGCCGCTGCATCAACTCGGGCAGTGTGAGGCCATCCAGCACCTGGCGATTCGGCGTCTGGGCGCTTTCGATCCGGGCGATCTGCGCTACGGTGTCGCTTGGGCGAGGGATGGTGGTTCAGTCGAGTCCTCCATACCCAACGTAGCATGCGGGTGGCGGCGGGACGTGCGTCCCGCTTGGAAATTATCATTGTTTTCAGCGAGCTACTGGCATTTTGAAACGTGTGAACGATAGAGGTTTCTTCGGCTTTGCGGCCTGCGAGTGTGCGCAAACGAGGCTCTGTCCACGCCGCAAGCCGATGAAACCGATCGGTGAACTAAACCGCAGCGCAGTGCTGGTTCTTTATTGGGTTTTGTTTGGCGGTGGCGACAACTGCGGCGAAGGGAAGGCTGGTGGCGGGTCGCCGCATGGATGGTTTCGGGTATAGGTTGGCTGCTGGAAAGTGCGCACGTGCGTGTTCCGGCACGGTGAACACCACGTGGAAGTACTCCACCGGCAGCAGTTCGGCGAGGCGCTGCCGGATCCAGCGTTCGCGCGCCAGACCCTGGCACTTGGGACAATGCCGGTCCCGGCAGGAGCGATACACGATGCGCGTATTTTGGCAGTGGTCGCACCATTCGACGGCGCCACCCAGCGCGGCCGTGCGGCAGTTCACGATGGCCTGCATCAGACGGTGTTGATACAGGGGCAAGGCGTGCGTTTGCCGGTAGGCCGCGGCGTGTTGTCGAAAGATGTCGGCCAACTCGGGAGTCGGCCCGGTCATAGCGCTTGGTTAGGATGCGGTCTTTGCCTTGGTTCTGGGCCGTCGGCCGAGCTTCTTGCGGGCTTCCAGATGATCCAATGGGCTTTCGGTGCCGCTGATGACGCGCCTGGATACCTGAGTGTAGTGGGCCGTGGTGTCGATCGAGCGATGACCGAGCAGCACCTGGATGACGCGGATATCGGTGCCGTTCTCTAACAGGTGAGTGGCGAAGCTATGCCGGAGCGTGTGGACGGTGATGCGTTTGCGCAGACCGGCCTGCCGGGCGGCATCGTGGCAGGCCTGCTGCAAGGAGGCCGGAGTGAGATGCGCATTGACACGCCAGCCGGGAAACAGCCATTCCACGGGGCGGGCGGCGCGATACCAGGCGCGCAAGACTTGCAGCAGGCGCGGGGATAGCATGGCATAACGATCCCGCCGGCCCTTGCCTTGCTGTACGCGCAGCAGCATGCGTTGCGAATCGATATCGGCGACTTTAAGGGCCACCACCTCGGAGACGCGCAGACCGGCGCCATAGGCCACCATGAGCGCGGCGCGGTAGCGGATGCTGGGGACGTGGTCGAAGAAACGGGCCACTTCCTGCTGGCTGAGAATGATAGGGGCGTTTTTGGGAATGCGGGCACGCAGCAGGCGCCTGCGGTGTCGAAGGGCGCCTCCAGGGTGATGCCGAAGAGGAACTTGACGGCGGAGAGAAACTGATTCACCGACTCCGCCGAGTACCGGCATTCGTTGGCCAGGTAGACTTGATACTGGCGGATGTCTTCCAGGTTCGGGTGTTCCGGGCTAGTCTGATAGAATTGCGCCAGACCGGCGACGTGATGCAGATAGGTTCTCTGTGTCTGGGGCGCCAGATTGCGCAGTTGCATGTCTTCGATCATGCGTTTTCGTAACGGTGTCATGCGATAGCTCCTGATTCAAATTGGATTGGTCTATTTCGAGATAAACCTGATCCAGTTTGCCCCAGGGGCTTCGCGCCACGCTACGTTGGCACTTGCCAGGATGTTGGATGGGGCTACCGCGCAGCGGTTTAGTTCAACTGCGCCATGGCCTGCGGCTGCAGGGATATGAAAAGACGCGCTGCGCGCGTTGGCGGCCTACGAGGCCGCTGCAGACTACGAGCCTGCCCCACTCAAAGGAATGAGGACTTCAAATTGGATATGTTACTCAGAGTCCATAAACCGGTTTTGCCGCTATCGCAGTATGTCGAGCTCATTTGGCGCGTCACAAACTCCGGCGCACCGGCATCACGCCAGCGTGTGTATCCGAATGGAGCTATGGCGTTGGTGATTCATCTCGATAAGCCAAGCACATCCTTTTTCATTGACGGTAAGGCCTTCAGCGTTCGGGTGCCCTTGATCGCCGGCCCTTACTCGCGATCCTTCGACATCGACCCATCCAGGTCTACCTCAGTCATTGGCATTCTGTTTCGTCCGGGAGCGGCTCGCGTGTTCTTCCCGGTCGCTGCGCATGAACTGCATAACACCGATATTGCGCTCCGCGAACTTCATTCCGGCGAAGCAGACCGCTTGCTCAACGACGTGTGCTCCGCGACGGATGACCATGCTCGATTCCTGGTGCTGGAAGAATACTTGAGCCGAAAACTGGCGAACGCCGCGCCAATTCATCCCGCGGTCGGATATGCGGTGGAGCAGTTGTCGCGTGAAGGCACCGTGCGGCGTGTTCGAAGAATTCAGTTGGATGCCGGGTTGAGCCATACACGGTTCATTCAGTTGTTTCGTGAACACGTGGGCCTCACGCCAAAGCTGTTCTGCCGTGTCCGGCGATTCGGTGCTTTGCTCGATCGGGTGAAGAAGGGCATGCCCGTCAACTGGGCACAGCTTGCCGCCGATTGCGGATACTTCGACCAGGCACATCTTATCCGCGATTTTCGAGCTTTTGCCGGCATGACCCCGATCGAGTACAGCCGGACGATGCCCGGCGCGGACATCGGTTCCCGTGCGGCAACGATAACGAGTTGAATTTTTTACAATACAAGCCCTTTGGCCGGCCGGAAGAATTGGGCATATGACAACTCACGCCTTCAAATCCGGCCTGACATTTTTCCGCCGGAACACCTGGATATGGCTCGCTTTCGCAGCGCTTTCACTGGGCATGCTGTATGCGGCTGAATCGGTGCAATTCCCCGACACTTTTCGACTCTGGGTGCATGTGGGAACCGGAGTCATCATGCCCGGCGCCAACCCGCAACTGACGAGCGAAGAAGGAATGCACCACATTTTTGCAAATCAGAAGGCAGTCGACGGCTACGCGTCGGGCGACTTCGCCGATGGCTCCATCATCGTGTACGAGTTGCGCGAGGCCAAACAGCAGAGCGGAGTCATCTTCGAAGGCGACCGCAAAAGAGTGGACGTGATGATCAAGGATTCAAGCCACTATGGGAGCACGGGGGGATGGCGATTCGAACGGTTCTGGGCAAACGACCGGACGCAGGATGCCATTCACGACGCGGGGACCTTGTGCTTTGAATGCCACACGAAAGCCAAAGCACACGGATGTGTTTTTAGCAGGCTCCATTGAACGTGGCCGAAAAACGGCCTGCGAGGCCGTTGCAGGCTGGGAGCCTGCCCCACTTATTGGACCGGCAGCAAGGCGGGACGCCTGACGTAAGGTCCGACGACGGTTTCACCCGTTCCATTGAGAACGCACTGGCCGAAAGGACTGACCGCAAAGCTGCGCAGGAAAATCAATTGTTGGTCTCCGGAAGGAGCGCCAGCGGGCACCTGGAAGTTGACCTGGTAGACGCCGGCAATGCCGGGCGCAAGCCCCACATAGGTCGGCGTTGTGGAGACTCCCCCGACTTCCACACTGTCGGTCATCCCGCAGGCGCCGCTTGGAACCTGATCACCGGAGAGCGGGTCGAAGGGCGCGGGGTATCCGCTGGCAGGAGGGTTGCCGACCGGCCCCAGACTGATTCCGTAGGCGACCAGGAACTCTCCGACATGGGCCGGATTCTGCTCCGTGACCGCCGAATAATCCGATGCGTGCTGAACGAGGGCGTAACCCCTGGGGGCTGACGAAGAAGACGCTCCATTTGAATGTTGCGGGACTGCCCGCCAGGAAGTCCACCCACGGATCGGGATCCACCAGGTAGGCGCTATTGGAACCTTGATTTGAGCCTTGGAATACCTGAACAAAGAGGGGATCCTGAGGAACTTGCCAGGGAACCTGCACATTGATCTGCTGGTAGCCATTCTCGAACGCGATTGCCAGAATCGGCGCTTGAATAAAGCTAATCCAGACGGTAACCGGTGAACCTGCGACGACGAGTTGCGCGGGGAGCGGATATTGAGGTGGTGCGGCAATGACTCCGGGAGGGCCCTGCAATCCGGTACAGAATATCGAGGCCAGACTTCCCGGCTGTGGCAGACTGGGCTGAAAATCGGCGCTGTTTGTCAGTGCGGCGATTTGGATGGGTTGACCCAGGGCGGACGCCTGCGCCAGCAGAACGGCCGCAAACAATGAGGGAAGGGCAATCCGGCGATTCAAATTGGAACTCCCGCGGTACTCGCGATGACTGAGGTATTTTAACTCCGCGCACCGTGATCGAAAAACGGCCTGCGAGGCCGTTGCAGGCTGCGAGCCTGCCCCACGGCGCCGAAATAGCGTCACGCGCCGTTGGGCCGGCATCGGCACAATGCGGCGGCATGGCGCATCTTCCTCAAAAATAGCCTGATAGCTTTGGTGGTGCGCCTGCACTACCCGAGTACATGCTGCGCATCACCATTCAGGAATCGGCTCAAGCCAGCATCTTCAAGCTGGAAGGCAAGCTTACAGGGCCATGGGTGAAGGAACTGGAGCAGGCGTGGAACTTGGTAAAGCCGGGCCATTCCCCGACCATCGATCTGTTGGACGTCGCCTTCATCGACTGCGCGGGCAAAGACCTGCTGGCGCGCATGCACGAGAGTGGCGCGAAGCTGGTGGCGCACAGCCCCATGAACCGATCCATCGTGGATGAAATCACGCGCACCGGCAAGCATGTGTCGATTGCGCTAGCCGTGGCACTCGCGCTCGCGACAGGCGCCCATGCGCAAGACACTGGCGCGCTGCGCCTGACACTGCGCGACGCCGTGCAGTTGGCGCTGAACGAGAATCCGCAGGTGCAGGTGGCCAACCTGAACGTGGCGCAGAGCCAGCAGGACCAGACCATAGCGCGCGCCGGACTGCTGCCGCAAGCCAGCTTTCAAGCGTACGAGCAAACGCGGCGCTTCGCAGTGGCCCCGCTGTTCGGCCTGCAGCACATACCGGGCTTGCCCTTTCCGGGACACCTGGGCCCTTACGACGTTTACCAGGCCGGCCCCAATTTCTCGGCGCCGATCTTCGATTTGACGCTATGGCGGCGGTGGCAGGCATCCAAGGAAGGAGTGAGCACGTCGCGCGCGCAAAACCAGGGGGTCCGCGAACAGATCGCCATGCTGGTGGTCTCGCAGTACCTGGGAAGCCTGCGCGCGTCGGCGGATGTGAAAGCGGCGCAATCCCGGGTGAACCTGGCGCAGGCGCTCTACGATCAGGCCGCCGACTTGCAGAAGAACGGCGTGGGAACGGGCATCGACACGCTGCGCTCCAACGTGGAATTGCAGAACGAGCGGCAGCGGCTGATCGAAGCCCAAACGCAACTGCAGACGTCGCTGTTTGGCTTGGCGCAGCTTTTGAACGTGGACCCCAAGCGCGACATCCAACTGACCGACCAAGTCAGCTTCTTCGATACGCCCACCATCCAGGTGGACCAGAGCCTGGAGGCCGCGTACACCAATCGCCCGGAGATGCAGGCGCTGCTGCACGCCCAGCGGCAGGTGGAGCTGGAGAAGCGGCAGGCCGCGGAAAGCCGCTACCCGACGCTGGGCTTCGATGGCTTCTGGGTGGAGCAGGGATTGACGCCCGCCACGGCCATCCCGGCGTACACCTACGATTTCAGTTTGAATGTGCCGCTGTTTACCGGGGGGCGCATTGGCGCGCAGCGCGCGCGCGCCGAGCTGGAGTTACGCAAGGTGTCGCAGCAGGAGCAGGAACAGCGCAACCAGATCGCGCTGCAAGTGAAGACGGCCATCGCGCAAGTGGCGGCGGCACGCAGCGAGGTGGACGTTGCCAACGAGGCCGTGGGTCTGGCCAACGAAGAAGTGACGCAGGCGCGGGACCGATTCCAGGCCGGGGTGGCTAATAACATCGAAGTCATTAGCGCGCAGGATGCGCTGGCGCGCGCCAACGACAACCAGATTGTGGCGCTATACCGCTACAACCAGTCGCGCGCGGACCTGGCTCGCGCCACGGGACAGATGGAAGCTGTCTATGCGAAGTAGGGACGAGAGGATAAGATGGAAACTCAGATGATTGAAGAGGAGAAGCCAGTCAACGAGCTGCCGAAGGAGACTGTGGTGCGCGCGCCGGCCAATCGATCGAAGGCTGCGATCGCGATCCTGGGCGGGGGCCTGGTGGTGGCGCTGGTGGCGGCGGGGTTCTGGCTGCACTTCCGCTATCGCGTCTCGAGCGACGACGCGCAGGTGGACGGCCACATCGTGCCGATCTCCGCCAAGGTATTCGGCAGCGTGCTGGACGTGCCGGTGAACGACAATCAGGCGGTGAAGGCGGGAGACGTGCTGGCGCGCATCGATCCACGCGATTTGCAGGCCAAGCTGGATCAGGAAAAGGCGGCGCTGGCACTGGCGGAGAGCCAGGCGCAGGCCGCACACGTCACGGTGCCGATGACGCGCGACACCACGCACAGCGGGACTTCGGGATCGTCCGCGGCCTTGACGGCCGCCGAGGCGCAGGTGGCGCAGATGGAGGTGGGCATCGGGCAGGCAACCACGGACCAGGCCATCGCCCGTTCGAACCTGGCGGCCGCCGAAGCCAGCAACGAGAAGGGGCAAGCGGACTTGGCGCGAATGCGTCCGCTGGTGGCGAAGGCCGAGATCTCGCAGCAGGAATTCGATTCCTACATGGCCGCGGCCAAAGTGACCGAGGCGCAATTGAAAGCCGCCCAGGATCGCGTTCGGTTTTCAGAACAAGGGATCTCGACGGCGCATGCCATGGCGGACGCGGCGCGGGCCCGGGTGCAGCAGATGCAGGCGGAAGTGGCGCAATCCACGGCCGGCGAGCGGCAGGTGCTGGTGAGTTCGGCACAGGCGGTCTCGGCCGTGGCGCGCGTGCAGGAGGCCCGCGCCAACGTAGCGGCCGCGCAGTTGAATCTGAGTTATACGACGATCGTGTCGCCGGCCGATGGGGTAGTGACCAAGAAGTCAGTCGAACCAGGCCAGATCGTGCAGCCGGGACAGAACCTGATGGCGATCATTCCGTTAAAGGACGTTTGGGTCACGGCCAACTTCAAGGAGACCCAACTGGCCAAGGTGCACGCCGGCCAGCCGGCCGAGATCGAGGTGGACATGTACGGCCGCACCATCGCGGGCAAAGTGGACTCGATCGCCGGAGGCACGGGCGCGCGCATGAGTTTGCTGCCGCCGGAGAACGCCACTGGAAACTTCGTCAAAGTGGTGGAGCGCATCCCGGTGAAGATTGTCTTCGATTCACTGCCCGACGGGGTGATCCTGCGCCCGGGCATGAATGTGAACGCCACCATTATTACTAAGTAGCGGCAGCAGGCATATCCACCATGGAACACACCAATAACACAGGTGTCGCTATCAATCCGTGGATCATCGCCATGACGGTGATGCTGGCGACATTCATGGAAGTGCTGGATACCAGCGTGGCCAATGTGGCCCTGGATCACATCGCCGGCAGTCTCTCGGCGACTGTGGATGAAGCGACCTGGGTGCTGACTTCGTACCTGGTTTCAAACGCCATCGTGCTGCCGCTGAGCGGATGGTTTTCGTCGCTGATGGGCCGCAAGCGTTTCTACATGATGTGCGTGGGATTGTTCACGGTCAGCTCGATGTTATGCGGACTGGCGCCGAACCTGACCGTGCTGATTCTGTGCCGCATTTTGCAAGGCCTGGGCGGCGGCGCGCTGCAGCCCATCTCGCAAGCCATTCTGGTGGAGAGCTTTCCGCGGCACAAACAAGGCATGGCGATGGCGGTCTACGGCATGGGGGTGGTGGTGGCGCCGGTGATCGGCCCCACGCTGGGCGGTTGGATTACGGACAACTATAGCTGGCGCTGGATCTTCCTGATCAACATACCGGTGGGCGCTTTGTCGCTGACGCTGACCTCGCTGCTGATCTTCGATCCGCCATACCTGGTGCGCAAGGCATGGAAGGGCATGCGGGTGGATTACATCGGCTTGGGCTTGCTGAGCCTGGGGCTGGCATCGCTCGAGATCTTTCTGGACGATGGCAATAAGAACGATTGGCTGGCGTCGAACTTCATCGCCGGCATCGGCATTGTCGCGGTTATCGGGCTGGTGGGAGTGGTGCTGTGGGAGTTGCGGCAGAAGGAGCCGGTGGTGGATTTCCGCATGCTGAAAAATCGCAACTTCATGCTGTCGACGGCGACCATGTTTCTGCTGGGCTTCGTGCTGTATGCCAGCACCATGCTGTTGCCGGTATTTCTGCAGACCCTGTTGGGTTATACGGCGCTGCGCAGCGGGCTGGTGCTCTCGCCGGGAGGCATAGTGATTGCGGTGACGATGCCGGTGGTGGGTTTTCTGCTGTCGAAGATAGAAGCGCGCTGGCTGGTGATCTTCGGGCTGTGCGTTTCGGCGTTCGGATTGTTCCGCATGGCGCACTTCGATCTGGATATCGATTACCACTCCGCCATGATGGCGCGGGTGTGGCAGAGCGCCGGCCTGGCGTTCCTGTTCGTGCCCATCAACACGATGGCTTTCGCTACCGTACCCAAGGAGAAAATGGGCAGCGCCACGGGTCTGATCAACCTGGCGCGCAATATTGGCGGCAGTTCGGGAATCGCCATCGTGACCACTATACTGGCGCGCCGCGCGCAGTTCCATCAGCACCGACTGGTCGGGGATTTTACGCCCTTCAGCCCGTACTACACACAGGCGCTGGCCGGCACGGCGCATATGTTGGCCACGCAAGGCGCCAGCGCGGCGCAGGCTATGGCGCAGGCACAGGGCATGTTGTACGGCATGCTGCAGCGGCAGGCGTCGATGTTGGCGTTTGTGGATAGCTTCTGGGTGCTGGGGATTATCTTTCTGGCGGTCATCCCGCTGATGTTTTTCATCAAGAAGGTGGGGCCGCACAAGGGTCCCATCGTGATGGAATAGCGAGCGGTCTACGAGGCCGCTGCAGGCTACGAGCCTGCCCCACTGGGCCGATGACTGGCTGGCACACAGTGTCGTTAGAGCTACGCAGGGAGCCGGCATGGGCGCCGACTTCTTTGACCGTTTCCATTTGGAAGGGCAAATGCGAGACCGCAAATCACCGCCGGCGTACGAAGCTGGTTTCCGGTCCATGAAAGGTGGGAAAGGTTTTGGAGATGTGATCGTGCCAGGCAAGGCTTTCCTCGTCGAGCAGGGCCCACAGTAAGCCGAGGCCGCCGGCGCAATAGCCCAGGCAAGCGCCCAGGTAGCGCAGCCAGCGCGAGGCGCCGTCCGGCGGGTAGCCATCGAAGTTGATGAGGGTCAAGCTGAAGGCGCGCATGCCGGGACTGCGGCCGCCGGCGCACACCCATACGAAGCCATAGAACATAGCGATCAACAGGGCGGCGGCGCCCATGATCAGGATCATGGGTTTGGTAGCGGGGAAAGATCCCCCCATTAGATGAAAAACTGTGAGAAACAATCCCCAAGCGATCAGAATCATGCTGCCATCGAAAGCGGCGGCGCAGGCCCGGTGCATGGGAGCGGCTACCGGAGCGTCGCAATCGATGACGGCTTCCACGGTGGTGCTGAGCTTACGCGGCGAGGGCGGGGCGGGCATCAGGAATTCGAGCGACGGCTGTGCGTCGTTGGCTGCGCCGGGCCGGCTGGTGACGCGCGTGGAAACGCGGGCGGCGGTTTTGGGTTTCGGGTGCGCGGGAGGTTCGAAGACCCCATCGAACGGGATCACATTGCGGGCAAACCGATCCTGGAACAGCATAGCCTGGCGCGGAGCGGTGAACGGCAGCGCGGGCGGCAAGGCTGCGGGCGCGCGCGACGGCTCGCTCCGCGCGGGCTGTGGCACGGCGGCCAAAGCGCCCGCCGTGGCCGCGGCAAACACGTCGTTATGCGGCCGGCCGCAACGCCGGCAGCGCCGGTCGTCGTCTGAATTCAAGTAACGGCAATAACTGCAAGTCATGATGAATGCGTCTATGGTGCAGAGCAAGGCCCCTATATGGTACGTTTGCCGATTGAGCCATCACCCGTGTACACGCCCTTACATTGTTCGTAACATACTCGGCGATATTTGTCACGCATTTTCTTCGAGTAATACGTACAGTTTCGTCCTTACCGTGTTGGCGGCGCTGGTTTTGACGTGCGCGCCGGCGTTCGGACAGCTGCCCCCAGGGACGGTGCTGGTGCCGCCGCCCACTGGCGCTCCCGTGTCGCAACCCAATAAACACATCTACAAGCCGCGCCCCAACGCGCCGCCGGTCGGCGAATGGGACGTGCATGCGGCGGAGCAGACCACCGACGGAAAGATGCGGCATCTGCGGGGACACGCCGAGATGGAGAACGTCAATATGCTTTTCCGCGCCGACGAGATGGATTACAACGAAGATACCGGCGAGGTGCAGGCGCGCGGGAATGTTTACTTCGAGCAGTTCGAGCGCAACGAGAAGATCTGGTGCGACCATGTGGACTACAACACCAAGACCGAGGCGGGTAAGTTCTACGACGTGCGCGGTACCACCTCGCCACGCATCGACACGCGCCCGGGAATGCTCACCAGCCTCAATCCTTACTATTTCCAGGGCAAGTGGGCGGAGCGCCTGAACGGCCACTATATTCTGTATGATGGATTCCTCACCAATTGCCGCGTTCCGAACCCGTGGTGGCGGCTGAAGGGCCCGCGCTTCAACGTGGTGCCGCAAGAGTCGGCCAAGGCTTACCGGTCCGTTTTCCTGCTACGCAAGTTTCCGCTATTCTACACGCCATTCTTCTATAAGTCGCTCGAAAAGGTGCCGCGGCGCACCGGCCTCCTGATGCCCAACATCGGTCACAGCTCGACGCGCGGCGTCATGCTGGGAGTAGGCGCCTTCTGGGCCATCAATCGCAGTTACGACGCCACTTATCATGTGCAGGATTATACGGCGCGAGGGTACGCGCATCACCTGGAATTACGCGGCAAGCCCACCGACAAGGCGGACTTCGACGCCATTCTTTTCGGCGTGCAGGATCGGGGCATACCGGACTCCGGCACTCCGCCTATCAAGCAGGGGGGCTACACTTTCTCGGTCGCGGGCAAGGCCGACTTAGGCGACGGCTGGACGGCCAGGGGCTTCGTCAACTATCTCAGTTCGTACACATTCCGGCAGGCGTTTTCCGATTCGTTCAACGAAGCCGTCTTTAGCGAGGTGAGCTCGGTGGCGTTTCTGGAAAAGGACTGGTCCAGTTACACCTTCGACACGGTTGTGGAACGCAAGCAGGATTTTACTACCCTGGAGATCGATGAAACCGATCCCACCACCGGAAAACAGAATAAAGACATCAATTCGGTGATCATCAAGAAGCTGCCCGAACTGGATCTTTCAAGCCGCGACCATCAGGTGGCGGATCTGCCGGTGTGGTACTCGTTCGATTCGAGCGCCGGCCTGCTGTCGCGGAGCCAGCCGGACTTCTATTGCCCCAATCTGGAACCGGGGCAGCAAGGGACAGTCACTACCTGCCCCAGCCCCAACAACCTGTCGCCGGTTCTGCTAGGCCACTATGGGACCAATCTGCTCGATAGCCGCATGGACTTTGCGCCCCAGATTACCTCGGTGCTGCACCTGGGCGACTTTCACCTGGTGCCCAGCTTTACGGTGGACGAGACTTTCTACGGCGAGACGCAGGGGCCGTATGAGGATGGCTTTCTGCGGGTGCTTCCGCAGGACTACGTGCGCAGCGCGCGCGAGTTCAAGCTGGACCTGTTGGCGCCGTCCTTCGCGCGGGTCTTCGATCACAAGAGCTGGCTGGGAGACAAGTTGAAGCACGTGATCGAACCGAAGGCGACCTATGAGTATGTCACGGGCATCGGGCAGGATTTCAACAAGATTATCCATTTCGACGAGACGGACCTGCTTTCGAACACCAACCAGGTTACTTTCTCGTTGGCCAACCGGGTGTATGCGAAGCGCGGCGACGAGGTGGTGGAGATTTTCAGTTGGCAATTGTCGGAGGCGCGATATTTCGATCCGACTTTCGGCGGTGTGATCCAGCCCGGGACGCAGTTGCGCAACGTGCTGTTGAGCCAGCTCGAGTTGACGCCGTTCGCCTTTCTGGATGGCCCGCGCAATTATTCGCCGGTGGTATCGGAGCTGCGGGTGCAGCCGAAGTGGAACATCGGGTTCGAATGGCGGACGGATTACGATCCGGTGCGCCACAGCATCGTGGCCAGCACAGCCAGCGCGGACTGGCGCAAGGGCCTCTATTTCGTTTCGGTGGGGCAAACTGAAGTGCACAGCGACACCACCCTGCTGCCGAACGAGAACCAGATGCGGGCCAGTTTCGGAATCGGCAACTCGACGCGGCGCGGTTGGAACGCGGCGGCGGTAGCTGTTTACGACGACAAAGCGGGTGTCTTGCAATACGCCATTGTGCAGGCCACTTACAACTCGGACTGCTGCGGCTTTAGCGTGCAGTTGGTGCGTCTTAATTTCGGCACGCGGGACGAGACGCAGTACCGCTTTGCTTTTGCCGTGGCGAATTTGGGTTCGTTCGGCACTTTGAAGCGGCAGGAGCGGTTGTTTTAGTTAGCTGAGTCAAGTGTCCCGAGGAGTCGGGACGCGGCACGCCGCGGGCGTGCGCCACAAGCTGGGCTATTTATATCGTGATACGATATAAATAGCTCCAAACATGACCGGAAAACTAGGCGACTTCACTTCCACACCGCGCATGATCGCGATTTCGGGGATGGCCATCTTCATCGGCCTGGTCAGCGCTTTCGTGGCGTTGGCCTTACTGAAACTGATCGGTCTCTTCACCAACCTGGCGTTCTTTGGACGCTGGAGCACCACGCTGGTCTCTCCGGCGGGGAACCATCTGGGCGGGTGGGAGATCCTGGTCCCGGTGGCCGGCGCGCTGATCATCGGCGTGATGGCGCGCTATGGTTCGGAGCGCATTCGCGGGCACGGCATTCCGGAGGCTATAGAAGCCATCCTGATCGGCGGCAGTCGCATTGAGCCGAAGGTGGCGTTGCTGAAGCCTTTGTCCTCGGCGCTTTCGATCGGCACGGGCGGCCCGTTTGGGGCGGAAGGGCCCATCATCATGACCGGCGGCGCGGTCGGCTCCGTGATCGCCCAATTGTTCAAGCTGACCAGCAACGAGCGCAAGACCCTACTGGTGGCGGGGGCGGCGGGCGGGATGGCGGCCACGTTTGCCGCGCCGGTGGCCTCCGTGCTGCTGGCGGTCGAGTTGCTGCTGTTTGAATGGAAGCCGCGCAGCATGGTGCCGGTGGCGCTGGCCAGTGTCACGGCGGCCGCCGCCCGGCGCTACATCATCGGCCTCGGTCCTCTGTTTCCGGTGGCGGCGCATCCGGTGTTCATCGGCCCGGCGGGATTGCTCTCGTGCGTACTGGTGGGCCTCGCGGCCGGGGCACTGTCGGCGCTGCTGACACTGGCAGTCTATGCGGCGGAGGATGCCTTCCGGCTGCTGCCCATTCATTGGATGTGGTGGCCGGCCATTGGCGGCGTGGTCATCGGATTGGGCGGGCTGATCTTCCCGCAAGCGCTGGGCGTGGGTTATGAAACTATCGGCGCGCTGTTGCAGGGGGACGTGCCACTCAAGTTGGTGGTGGGCATACTGCTGGTGAAATCGACGATCTGGGCCGTGTCGCTGGGATCCGGAACGTCGGGCGGCGTGCTGGCGCCGCTATTGATGATGGGCGGCGCGCTGGGCGGCATCGAGGCCATGTTTCTGCCGCACGAAGGGGCGGGCTTCTGGCCCCTGGTGAGTATGGGCGCCATCCTGGGCGGCACGATGCGGTCGCCGTTCACGGGCGTGATCTTCGCGCTGGAGCTGACCCACGATGTGAACATGCTGCTGCCGCTGCTGCTGGCGGTGACGATCGCGCACGCATTCACGGTGCTGACGCTACGCCGTTCCATCCTGACCGAGAAAGTCGCGCGCCGCGGTTATCATCTCAGCCGCGAATATGCCGTGGACCCACTGGAGATTCTGTTCGTTCGGGAAGTGATGCGCACCAACGTGGCGGCTATCCCAGCGGGGCTGACAGGCCGCGATCTGGCGCACGCGCTGCACACCGATCACACGGTGCGGCAGGGGCAGCATTTGTACCCGATAGTTGACGGTGAACGACGTTTGACCGGCGTGCTCACGCGCGGGGATCTGGAACGCTTCGCCAGGGATGGCACGGAACCGGCGCAGCGAGACCCGGTGGTTGCGTATGCGGACGAGCCGCTACGGGTAGTCGTGCATCGCATGTCGGATACGGGACTGACGCGCTTTCCGGTGGTGAACAACGACAGCGCGCGCAAGCTGGCCGGCATGGTGTCGCTGAGCGACCTGCTGCACGCGCGCACGCGGAGTTTGGAAGACGAGCGGCATCGGGAGCGCGTGCTGCGCATCCATTGGCCGTTGGGTGCGAAGAAACCAGTTCAGTGACACCGGCCTGGCGGGGCGGGCTGTCAGCCCAGGTCAGCCAAATCCAGCTAGACTGTACAAATTCGCTATGAAGAAAGAGAAGGTCTCTTCGTCTCAATATCAAGCTCTTTCGGAATTTCGCTATCGCATCCGCAAATTCTTGCATTTCAGTGAAAACGCGGCGCGGACGGCCGGCTTGGAACCGCGGCAACACCAGTTGTTGCTAGCCATAAAGGGTTTCGCCGGGGAAGGCAGCGGCCCCACGATCGGCTATCTGGCCGAGCGCCTTCAGCTCCGCCACCATAGTACGGTCGAATTGATAGACCGCATGGAGGAGAGCCTGATGGTTTATCGCCGGGTAGACGATGAGGACCGGCGGAGCGTTATTGTGGGCTTGCGGACGGGCGCGGAAGCCATTCTAAATAGCCTTTCTAACCAGCATATTACGGAGATCCAACAAATGGGTCCGGAATTGGTAGCGGCACTTCAGGATGTGCTTGCGGAGCATTAGCGGCCACGGGCTGGCCATTTAATCGCGATAGGATGCCGGCCCCCCATGGCTTTGTGTGCGCGTGGCATGGCTGGTAAGATTACCGATTGGCTGCCATGACGCCGGACATGACCAATGACAATATCGGGCTGATGATCCATGCCGATGCCGGCTTGGGAGTGCTGCACGAATTGACGGGCGTGATCGCGCGGCGCCTGGGAGATATTACTTCGGTCGAGATCATCGATCAGGGCCCCACTGAAGCGCGTATTTACTTCGAGATTGCGCTGCCGGGCAGTGCCGGGGAACTGGCGGCGGATCTGGGAGCGCTGGCCATCGTACGCAAGGTCGAAGTGGTGGAGACGCTGCAGAAGATCTACGGCAAGCGCATCATTATTATGGGCGGCGGGGCGCAGGTGGGACAGGTGGCCATCGGCGCAGTATCGGAGGCGGACCGGCACAACATTCGCGGCGAGCACATTTCGGTGGATACCATACCGTTGGTGGGAGAGCGGGCGCTGGCGGACGCGGTGCGCGCGGTGGCCCGGCTGCCGAGGGCCAAGGCGCTGGTGCTGGCGGGATCGTTGATGGGCGGGGAGATCGAGCAGGCCGTGCGGGAGGTGCGCCACGAGGGGCTGCTGGTGATCAGCCTGAATATGGCGGGGAGCGTGCCGGATGCGGCGGACCTGGTGGTGAGCGACCCGGTTCAGGCGGGGGTGATGGCGGTGATGGCGGTCGCCGATACGGCGACGTTCACCGTGGAAAGGCTGAAGCGCCGCGTGTTTTAGGTCCTTAAGCCCCTTAAAATCGGGAGACGATCAAGAACGCGC